>ENA-ORLU01001302-ORLU01001302.1-human-gut-metagenome-genome-assembly--contig:-NODE-1302-length-19110-cov-4.757211_pt1 | contig 19110 bp, 15 predicted proteins | sample MGYA00243009_ERZ508833 | MGnify/ENA primary metagenome ERZ508833 (study PRJEB26277, sample SAMN04329763) | human gut metagenome | biome: human-associated habitat | host: Homo sapiens | place: USA...
GGGTAATTAACATATTACTTCATCCCCCTTATCGCATTTTTTCCGGCTTTGATACTGTCAATAATCGGAATCTTAGAAGAACAGATATACTGGCAACATCTACATTCTACACAGTCCATAACATTCATGTCTTTCATGCCCTGCCAGTTTTCTTCTTTGGCATATTTTACAAAATACAATGGAGACAGTTCCATCGGACAAACATCGACACAACGTCCACATTTGATACATGGCTGCTCTTTTGTCTCATCTGTATCAATTGCAATAATACCATTGGAACCTTTCATCATCGGTACATCCAATGTACTCTGTGGGAATCCCATCATAGGACCACCCATCTTAACTAATACATCATCATCTGTAAAGCCGCCACAGTAATCGATCAGTTCTCTTACGCTGGTACCGATTTTAATGATAAAGTTGCCAGGATTTTTAATCTTTTCACCAGTTACAGTTGCAACACGTTCAACGAGTGGCATACCTGTCTGGATTGCATCGGAGATTGCTTTTACTGTACTGATATTATCTACTACAACACCAACATCTGCCGGAAGACCGCCACTTGGAACTTTTCTGCCCATAACACGTTTAATCAGAGTTTTTTCTGCGCCCTGTGGGTATTTCGTTCTCGCAACAAACACTTCCATATTTCCGATATTGGCAACTTTTTCCTGCATTAATTCGATGGCATCCGGTTTATTATCCTCGATAACGATGATACCTTTTTCGGCACCTGTTGTCTTAAGAATTGCTTTTAAACCAAAAATGATGTCATCGGCAAACTCAAGGAGTACTCTGTGGTCTGCTGTTAAGAGCGGTTCACATTCACATCCATTTAAAAGAATGGTATCAACCGGTTTAGCCGGTTTTAATTTTACGCAAGTCGGGAAACCTGCACCACCCATACCTAGAACTCCCGCTGTTCCTATCGCATTCAGAATGTCTTCTTTGCTCATATCTTCTATCGGAGTCACTTCCGGATATTCCACTTCTTTGTATTCGCCATCATTTTCGATCACGATACTGTTCACTCTTCCTCCTGTCGGATTCAGATGTGGTGCGATTGCTTTTACAGTTCCAGATACAGATGCATAAATCGGAGCAGATACGAATCCTCCTGCTTCTGCTATCATCTGGCCTTTTAAAACATGATCGCCAACGGCTACCACAGGATTTGCCGGAGCACCGATATGCTGTGATACAGGGTACACCAGATCGCCCTTAGGTTTTACATCGACAATTGCCTTATCTTTAGCCAGGCTCTTGCCGTCATCCGGGTGGATTCCACCCTTAAATGTTAACAATGCCATCCTTTTTTCCTTCCTTCCTATTTACTCTTTATATAATATACAGGAAAAATAGACAATTTTCTATAGAAAGTGACTAATTTCATTGTATATTTTCCTGAACATCTTGTTGCATTTTTAACAAATGCACATACGCACAGAAAACCTGCCAATGGCAGGTTCCCTTCTATCCTCAGGCATAGAAAGGATAGAGGCTTTCCTCTATCCTTTCCTGTCTGTATATCTGATTTGATATTACTCAGCGTCTGGCTCTTCTGCAGCTTCGTCCGGCTGTTCTAAAGCTTTCATGCTCAGGCTGACACGATTATCGTTTGTGTTGATAATTTTTGCCTTTACTTTCTGTCCTTCTTTTAATACTTCGGATGGCTTTTTGATGCGGCGCTCACAGATCTGTGAGATGTGTACCAGACCGCTCAGTCCGTTTCCAAGGTTGATAAATGCGCCGTATGGCATCAGTGTCTCGACAGTTCCTTCGAGTACAGTTCCCGGCACGATCATGGAGATCTTGTGGCTGCGCTCTTCGGCTTCTGCTTCTCTTGCCACTGCCTTGCCGGATAAAACCAGTTTTTCTTTTTCCGGATCCACAGTGATCACACGCACTTCGATCTCTTTTCCGATCCACGCGTCAGTATCTTCCACATAGTCAAGTGTGATCTGGGATGCCGGGATAAATGCACGGATGCCTTCTAAAAATGTAACCACACCGCTTGGAACACTCTCTTTGATGCGGACTTTTACAACCGTTCCATCTTCCATCATCTGCTGCAGTTTCTCCCATGCAAGAACATCGTTTGCCTCTTTTCTGGACAGCAGAATATTGCCCTGCCCGTCATCTGTCTTTACCACAGTTGCCTCGATCTCATCCCCGGCATGGATCTGCTCTAACACTGCAAAATCCGGATCATTGCTGAAGTCCTCTACCTTAATAATTCCTTGTGCATAATATTTTAAATCCAGAGTGATCTCTTCCTCACTCACTGCAATGACAGTTCCTGTGATAATGTCGCCCTCTCTGATCTGGCGGAAAGATGCCTCTAACTCGTCTTTGAAATCGTCCATTGTTTCCATTATGAATTACCTCCATTGTTCTTTTTCCTTTGAAATCCACATGTAACGCATCATGGACTTCCCAGCAAAAACAAGTATAGCACATTTACTTCCGTTATGACAACTTCCACAGGATGACCACTTTAAAGAGATCGCCATCCACGGAGATATGCAGGCTTCCCTTCTGCGCTTCGGTAAAACTCCTTGCAATTGCAAGGCCAAGACCGGAGCCCTCCGTGTTGCGGGAAGCATCGCCGCGCACAAAACGCTCCGTCAGCTCATCCCCTCTCACGTTCAGCTCCACGGCGGACATGTTGCGCATGGTGATGGTCACATTCCCCTCCGGCTTCTCTACATCAATGTAAACACGGCTGTTTGGCATTGCATATTTCTGTATGTTCACAAATAAATTTTCAAAAATACGATAGGTTTTCTGATTATCCAGTTTCAGAATGATTTTTTCTTCCGGGACATTCCATCGTAATTGCAGCCCCATCTGTTCAAATTTATCTGCGTGTTCCACGCTGACCTGTTTCATCAGATTGACCACATCAACATCCATCAGATTTAATGTAATATTATTGGTCGTCGCTTTGCTCACTTCAAAAAGATCCTCGATCAGCACTTTCAACCGCAGTGATTTTTTCTCCAGTGTCTCAATATAAGATTTGCGTTCCTCTTCTGTGATATCTTCTTTTTTCAATAACTCTACATATGTAGTTATTGCAGTGAGCGGTGTTTTCAGATCATGAGACACATTTGTGATCAGCTCTGTTTTCATGCGCTGGCTTTTCACTTCTTCATCCACCGCTTTTTTAAATCCGGTGCGGATCTGTGTGAGCTGTTCTTTGAATGGTTCGAACACTCCGATATCCTCTGTGATCATCGTATCAAGATCACCCTCTGCAATACGCTGCACACCTCTCATCAAGACATCATAATCTTTTTTGATTCTGTCGTAATACTTTTTCATCAGATAAAAAAGCACGAATGAGTAGATGATAAGGCCTGCGATTCCAAACATCCACATGCACATCAGCACTGCTAAAACAAGGAAATTGATCACCACGATTTTCAGGATTGTTTTGGTTGTCTTATCACTGAAATCAATATGGTTGACCTCGTCTGTAAACTGATCCCATTTCTTTCGGATCCATGGAAAAATCTGATAAATAAAACTATATTGCCGGATGTATTCCTTCAATCCAACGGAAAATACCGGATAAATGCAGACCGTCGACACAAATGCAACTGCAAAAAGAAGCCAGAGGATTCCTCCCGTTTTCAGGACGTTCCACACATTCACATTCGCGTAGCCTGCCTTTCCTGTATATGGGAAATCGCAGACAGTGTCAATATAAATATCACACATTGCAAACGACATCATAAGTCCGAAGATCCCCGCTTCCATATAACGCCATTTTGGAAGATAATCCGGCATTTTTTCATTTTTCCATACTCTTCTGCTGCACATAAAGCATGCAAATGCCGCAATTACCAGAAGTGTAATAAAATACGCTGCATCTCCCCCGCCGGATGCAACCAGATAATAATCACTGGTGTAATAATCTTCATAGGCAAGGTTCGTACTGTCTTTTGGAATACCGTATACTACCTGAAAATTTTTCACCGGGACAAAGGTCGTATCATTGTCCACCGCATATGTGCGTATTTCATTGTATCGGTCTGCCTGTAAAAGACTTTTGATGAGTGTATCCGCAGAAACTGTTCCATCCTTTTTGACATCGACGGACAAGTTTCCATCTTCGTCAAAGTCTAGGACAAAAACGCTCTCATAAGAGTTCCACTGTTCTTTATCATCGTCAATTCTGAAATCCGGTTCCAAAACTTCATACAACGGCGCATTCGTATTCACTTCTTTTTTCGCTCCATCCGTCGCATAATAATCCGTCTCAGACCGGACGCCCTCAAAGGAACTGCTCCACTCTGAAATATAATCGTAATCATCATAACCGCTTCCCTCTCCGACAAAAGGCTCCGTACGGTTTTCTGACGGCTCGTTCTTAATCTCGGTATACAGGACATAAGCCCCCTGATAAAGTGTATCAATATACTCCGTATTTACATTTTCACTGGAGGAAAACAATTGCGCTGACTTCTGTTCTGCATTCCTTATCATCCACGGAAAAAGGCTTACATTCACACCAACTGCAAGTAATAATCCAATGATAATAATTCCTATCCTAACGTTACGGCTGTTTTTCAATTTTGTATCCAACGCCCCACACCACCTTTAAATATTTTGGTTCTCTCGGGTTGATCTCGATTTTATCCCGAATGTTTCTCACGTGCACCATGATTGTGTCCGTGTTAATTGCCTTTTCGTTCCAGACACGCTCGTAGATTTCCTCTGCCGAAAAAACTCTGCCCGGATTTTTCATCAGAAGTGCCAGAATTTTAAATTCAATCGGAGTCAATTTCACCGGATTTCCATCCACGGAAAACTCGATGGTATCCTCGTTTAATTCAAGTCCGCCGATGATGTAGTTTCTTCCCTCTTCCTCTTTTTTCTGTGCCATTCCCATAAACCGGGTGTAGCGGCGCAGTTGGGAATTTACCCTTGCCATGAGTTCTAACGGCGTAAACGGTTTTGTCACGTAATCATCCGCACCAATATTTAAGCCGATCACTTTGTCTGTCTCCTCTGATTTTGCAGAAAGCATGATGACCGGGAACTCATGATGTTCTCTCAATTTGATCGTCATGGTCACGCCATCCATCCGCGGCATCATAATGTCCACGATCGCAAGATGAATCGTTTCCCGCCCGATCACTTCCAGTCCCTCGACACCATCGGCTGCCTTATATACATGGTATCCCTGGCTTTTTAAGAAAATCTCAATCCCATCACGAATCTCTTTGTCATCCTCCACGACTAAAATATTGTACTCATTGTTGTTCAACTGTTCCATCTGACTTCTGACTCCTTATCTGATATGCCTTACTGTAATATATCTATCTAAAAAACCATTATATAAAAAACGAAAGAATTTCTAAAGAATTATTTTGGGAACAACAAAAAATCCCGGCAAAATCAAGTTTCCTTGAAATTACCGGGATTCCTACCCTAAGCTGATAACGGGAATCGAACCCGTGACCTCCGCCTTACCAAGGCGACGCTCTACCGACTGAGCCATATCAGCACTCTTCAACTGCTTACGCAATCGACAAGTGGTATTCTAACAAATCATACTCTATTTGTCAACCAGATAATTTACGATTTTCTCTTAAACATTTTCTCATAAACATTTATTGACTGGATCACATAATACCAGATTTTCTTTTTGCGCAAAAAAAGAACAGCCTGTCGATCGGCTGTTCTTTTAGGAGAAGGTATTTTTACTATGGGGTATAGCAAAAACTATATATAATGTATTGGGGGTTTTACGAGAATTATAATATCATACTCTCTCACATAAGTGTTCACAAATGTTACAAAAATTCGCTTCTATTTTTGTGCATATTGTACATATTCAGTCTCTATTTTGAAATTATGCCACCAAAATACTTTCTCAAGAAGGCAACGTATCATTCTGAAAAACCCTGATTTTTGTTTTGATGCGCTGCAGTGCATTGTCGATCGCTTTCGGGGATTTCTTCATTTTTTCTGCAATCTGCTGGTAATTTAACCCCGACAGATAATCATCTAACACCTCACACTCCATTTTACTCAGGCTCTGGCGTACTTTTTTCAGAAACAGTTCAAAGTTTTCCTGATCGATCATGCGCTGTTCCGGATTATCTGAACGCTCCGATTCGAGATACTCTGCCAGCGGCTGTCCCTCTTCACTCACCTCCGAATAAAAAGAAACATAGGAGTTTAACGGTGCATGTTTTTTCCGGTTGGATGCCTCTATGGCACTGTAAATCTGTCTTGTGATGCACAGTTCTGCAAAATGGAAAAACGAAGTTTCTCTCTCTTCCCGGTAATCGCGGATTGCTTTAAACAGACCGATCATCCCCTCCTGGATAAGATCATCGGTATCGCCCCCAATCAAAAACATGGCATTCGCCTTTTTCCGCACGAGTGGTTTGTACTTGTCCAACACATAATCCATGATCGCGGCATCCCCAGCCCGAAGCTGCCGCAAAAGTGCTTCATCACTTAACCTGTCATAGGCTGTCTGCCCTTTTCCCGGATCATTGTCCCTATATTTTTCCATACCTGATCTCCCTGCACAATCGTTCCAAACCGCATCCACGCCCTGCGGATGCGCCATATCCAGAAGTTACTGCAGACGCTGTCTCACGATCTCATATGCCAGCACGCCTGCGGCTACCGATGCATTTAAGGAATCAATATCCCCTTTCATCGGAATGGATGCGATAAAATCACAATTCTCTTTTACGAGTTTGCTGACACCCTCGCCCTCGTTTCCGATCACAAGACCGATCGGTCCTTTTAAGTCGAGTTTGTACATCTCGGTTCCGCCCATGTCAGCGCAGACAAACCATAAGCCTTTTTCTTTCAGCTCCTTGATGGTTGCAGTCAGATTTGTCACTTTTGCGACAGGCGTATAGTTGATCGCACCTGCTGAAGTCTTTGCAACCGTTGCAGTCAGTCCCACTGCCCGGCGTTTTGGAATGATCACTCCATGCGCTCCTGCCAGATTTGCGGTACGGATGATCGCACCAAGATTATGCGGATCCTCAATATTATCCAGAATAAAAATGAACGGTGGTTCTCCTTTTTCCTCTGCATTTTTTAAAATATCTTCCACTTCCGCATACTCATATGCGGCAGCCACTGCAATGACACCCTGATGTTTTTTTGTCTCGGATAACTGGTCTAAACGTTCCTTATCCACAAAATTAATAATGGTGTCATGTTTTCTTGCCTCTCTGACAATTGTCCGCACCGGTCCATCCTGACATCCATCCAAGACAAACAGTTTGTCTATTGTTTTTCCGGAACGGAATGCCTCTAGCACCGCATTACGTCCCTCTATTTTCTGTTCTTCATATCCCATGAAATTCTTTTTCCCTTTCTCTTATCGTGATCTCATCACTCAATCATTTCGCTGCTTGCAAGATATAACTATAGTTTTAGTCTCATCTCTTCCACGCCAGTTTTCACCAGCTCGACCAGACGCTCAAATTCGTCTTTCAGATACAGATATCCCATAAGCGCCTCAAATCCGGTTGCCTTACGGTAATCCGACATCGTGGCATTTTTTGCCATGGTAAAAGATTTGGCGTTGCGCCCCCTCTTATACACGGCTGCCTCCTCCTCTGTCAGGATCGGAAGCAGCACCTCCATCATCTCCGCCTGCGTATGTGCCTTTACAATCTGGCTGGTGCGCTTGTGGAGTTCACTCGCTCTCGTGTTGCCTTTGGCTACTACCAGAGACCGGATCACAAGGTCGTAGATACCATCTCCGATATAAGCCAGTGTCAACGGTGAATATGTGCGGATGTCGACATCCGGGATTTCAAATTGTTCTTTTAAATAAGAATCGATTCCTTTTTCCATCTCTCTTTACTCCGCTTTATGCCATACCACACCTTCGCGGGTGTCTTTGATGACAATTCCTTTTGCAAGCAGTTCATCACGGATGGCATCTGCTTTTGCAAAATCTTTTGCTTTCTTTGCTTCTTTTCTCTCCTCGATTTTGGCAAGGACAAAGCTCTCAAGTTCAGCGTCAACGCCTTCCGTTGTCTCTGTGCTCTTTGCATTTTCCAGATTCAGGGAAAGAACTTTATCAAAATCCTTAATTAACTCGTATTTTGTAATATCGTTCGTGTCTGCTTTTAACAGATCATATAATACAGTGATCGCCATGGAAGTATTCAGATCGTTCGAGATCGCATCCACGAATTTTGCCTTGTACTCTGCAAATACGTTCTGGTCTGTCTCGCCCTCTTTTTTCAGTCCGGCAACACGTTTTACCAGTTTGTTGTAAGCGGCTTTGGTGTTATCCATGATCTCATAAGAAAACTCAAGCGGTTTTCTGTAATGAGACTGTAAGCAGAACATCCGGTATACGATCGGGTCGTATCCTTTTTCCTGTAATAAGGAAACAGTGAGGAAATCTCCTTTGGATTTACTCATTTTACCGGATTTGTCATTCAAATGCTGTACATGGAACCAGTAATTGCACCATTTGTGTCCGAGGTAGCTCTCAGACTGTGCGATCTCATTGGTGTGATGTGGGAAAATATTATCCACACCGCCACAATGGATATCCATGTACTCGCCAAGATGTTTGATACCGATGCAGGAGCACTCAATATGCCATCCCGGATAACCGACGCCCCATGGGCTATCCCATTTCAATGCCTGGTCTTCAAATTTGGATTTGGTGAACCAGAGCACGAAGTCTGTCTTGTTTTTCTTATTCGTATCCTCATCGACATCATCCCTTACACCGACCAACGTCTCGAGTTCTGCCTGTGTGGAGAAAACATAGTAATTATCCAGTTTAGATGTGTCAAAATAAACATTTCCTCCTGCCTGATATGCATAACCCTTTTCCAACAATCCCTCGATCATTTTTATAAATTCAGGAATGCAGTTCGTTGCAGGTTCCACAACGTCCGGTGTCTTGATGTTTAATTTTTTGCAGTCCTCAAAAAATGCGTCTGTGTAGAACTTTGCGATCTCCATAACTGTCTTATGTTCACGCTTTGCACCCTTTAACATTTTATCTTCTCCGGTATCTGCATCGGAAGCCAGATGTCCTACATCTGTAATATTCATGACACGTTTCACGTCATATCCGACATAACGAAGTGATTTTTCCAGAACATCTTCCATAATATAACTTCTCAGGTTTCCGATATGTGCAAAATGATACACCGTAGGTCCGCAGGTGTACATTGCGATTTTGCCGTCCTCATGAGGAATCACGGTCTCGATTTTTTTTGTGAGCGTATTGTAAAATTTAAAATTATTTTCCATTTGTGTTCTCCATTTTCCTTCTATATTATTTTAACTTCTTATTATCCATCCTGTCTGACTTTCCGGTCAACCTCTTTCAACTGGCGTTCCAGATCAAGCACACGATTGACAAGCTCGGCGTTCTCTCTCTGTAAAAGAGTAATGTCCTCTTTGACCGGATCCGGCAGATGACACTGATCCATATCGCTTCGTGGAATTTTTATGTTGTCGCGTTTTACCACACGTCCCGGAACACCGACAACGGTGCAGTTTGGCGGAACTTCCTCCAAAACCACGCTTCCGGCTCCGATCTTGGAATTTTCCCCGACCGTAAAAGAACCGATGATTTTTGCGCCGGCACTGATCATGACATTGTCGCCGATCGTTGGATGACGCTTTCCGGTCTCCTTTCCGGTTCCACCTAACGTCACACCCTGATATAAGGTAACGTTATCACCGACGATCGCGGTCTCTCCTATGATAACACCGCTTCCATGATCGATGAAAAATCCTTTTCCGATCGTTGCACCCGGATGTATTTCAATCCCTGTTTTTCTCGCCGCACGCTGGGAAAGAAACCTTGCCCAGAAATAGTGCCCTTTCAAATACAGTTTATGTGCACGTCTATAACTTAGCATAACACGAAAGCTTGGATAAAGCAAAACTTCCATCGGTGATTTGATCGCCGGGTCACGCTCTTTTATCACTTGAAACTCTTCCTTCACATGCTGGATGATTCCCATACTTCTTTCCCCTTTTCTTTTTATTAATAAATCAAAAAAACGGATTATCCCATCTCCAAGAGACGAAATAATCCGCGGTTCCACTCTAATAAAAATCAATTGATTTTCCCTTAAGACACGTAACGTGTGTAACCCGAACCAGAATACTTAAGTTCTGCCATCACAGACCTCTTTTCCCCTGATCAGCTCCCGGAGGCACTTCGTGAATTCTCTTTCGCAAGACTGCTTTCAGCCGGTGACAGTCTCTCTCTTTGCGCTGCCCAAATTCCTACTCTTTCCGTTCATCGCTTTGCTATTCATTTATCCGGAACATTTTTCATTCCTAATATAGTGTATGCAGTCCGCCCGGATTTGTCAAGAATTTTTCTTATGACTGCTTTCTGCATCCGGCGCAGCCTTCGCATCCAGCCTGGGAATCTGCCACTGCCACACTGCTCTCATAAATGGTTGTCAGCGCACAGATCGCCTGCGATGAGATTCCCTGCTCTGTTCCTGTAAAACCAAGACCTTCCTCGGTCGTTGCTTTCACATTGACCTGACTTACATCAATATGCAATGCTGTCGCAATATTCTTCTCCATCTCCTCGATGTATGGACGCATTTTCGGTTTCTGTGCAATGATCGTTGCGTCGATATTCTCCACAATATATCCTTTTTCCTCGATCAGTTTTGCAACATGCTCTAATAATCTGATACTCGAGATCCCTTTGTACTGTGGATCTGTATCCGGGAAATGTTTTCCGATATCGCCAAGTGCTGCCGCCCCAAGCAGTGCATCCATGATCGCATGCAGCAAAACATCTGCATCCGAATGTCCCAAAAGCCCCAGCGTATGTGGAATCTTTACACCTCCAAGGATCAAATCCCTTCCTTCTACTAATTTATGGACATCATATCCCATTCCTACTCGCATTCTTTTTCTCCTTCTATGACGGTTAAACTGTTTTCATTATAGCATACCCATTTTGTAGTTTCTATTACTTTCCATCAACCTTTTGGGGTTACTGTTCTAAATCTGTACCTGTCATTTTCTCCTGCTGAATGGTCCACCGATATGGTGATGAATTTTTTTTGTTACGTTAGCATGTTTTGTAACTTTGATTTGATAAAAAAGATAGGTTTATTGTAAGGGGCTGGGTGGGGAAAGTCAAGAATATATTGACTTTTTCTCCTTAGTGGATGAATCTAACGAGTTGTTTGAATTTTGTATGAGATATTTGACTTTATAGAAACAAAAAACCTTGTAAGTACTGATACCTACAAGGTCTAATGCGGAAGATGGGACTTGAACCCACACGCTCGCAATGAGCACAAGATCCTTAGTCTTGCTCGTCTGCCAGTTCCGACACTTCCGCATGTCAGTCATCTCTCGTGACGACTCCCTAATAATAGCAAAGAAAAACAAAAAAGTCAACCACTTTTTTCAAAAAAATTGTAAAAAGTTTTTCATACAATTAAAACAATTTTTTCAAAAAAAGTCTTGACTTATTCTATAAACCCGGATATAATAGTGTTTGTTCGCAGAAGTGGCGGAATTGGCAGACGCGCAGGCTTCAGGTGCCTGTGGTAGCAATATCGTGTGGGTTCAAGTCCCATCTTCTGCATAGAGAAAGCCTTGATTGTATCAAGGCTTTTTTGTTATCTAAAATGAACTATATGATCATCATGAAATAGAGGAAGCTTCTTATTATGGAATTAAAAGAAATTGCTGTCATTCATACGGATTTTCCGGAAAAGTTTGGGATTCCAAGACAGAGCGGACTTGTCGGGGGATTGCAGGGAACGATTGTTTTTTCCCCGGAATACAGAAATGCTGATGCCATCCGGGGGCTTACTGACTTCTCCCACCTCTGGCTTGTATGGGGATTTTCCAAAGCAAAAAAAGATCACTGGTCTGCCACCGTCAGACCGCCGCGGCTCGGTGGAAAAGTGCGTATGGGTATTTTTGCAACACGCTCCCCTTTCCGTCCTAACCCGATTGGTTTGTCTTCCGTAAAACTGGAATCTGTCACAATGGACGAAAAGCTCGGTCCCATTATCACAGTATCCGGTATTGATATGTTAGATGGCACTCCCATTTACGACATCAAGCCTTATCTGCCGCATATCGACAGCCACCCGGAAGCCACAGGCGGTTTTGCTTTATCTGTAAGCAGTGAGCAGTTAGAAGTTATTTTTCCAGACCATCTGCTGCAAAAGATCCCGGAAGCTGACCAGAAACTGCTGTCAGAGCTTTTATCCCAGGATCCAAGAGACCGATTCATCCACGACAACAGCCGCATCTGGGGACTCACCTATGGAAACTACAACATCCGCTTTCAGGTACACGACAACGTGCTCACCGTATCAGAGGTTACAGGATTATAAATACTTCTCCTCAAATGCTCTCGCCGTCATCGGTCTTCCAAAATAAAAGCCCTGGATCAGCTGGATTTTGCTTCCCATAAGAATATCCAGCTGCTCTTTCGTCTCCACTCCCTCTACACAGACATTGACATCAATGGCGGATGCCAATTCCGCCACCATTTTAACAAAAGCATTGGAAAAATCATCCTTTCCGATATCAATAATAAAGCACCGGTCGATCTTGATCACATCGATCGGCATTTCCCGGATATGGTTCAGTGAAGAGTATCCGGTTCCGAAATCATCTAAAGCCACACGCACACCAAGTTTTTTGATATCCGCAAGAATCTTTTTCATGCGGTTCATATCGTTGATTGCCAGACTTTCGGTCACTTCCAGTGTCAGATTCTTTGGATCGATCCCTGTCTCGCTGATGACCTCAGCAATCTGCTCCACAATATCATTCTGCAATAGCTGTACAACAGACAGATTGACATTGACCTTATAATCCGGATGCCCCATATCATTCCAGTATTTGCAGCGCATGCAGGCCTCCCTTAAGATGAAGCTTCCGATCGGATTGATCAACCCTAAATACTCAGCCAGTGGGATAAACTCTGTCGGGGAGATCACGCCAAGTTCCCTCGAATTCCAGCGGATCAGTGCTTCTGCACCGGAGCATGGCATTCCCGGTTTTGAAATATCCGTGATTGGCTGATAATAAACTTCAAATTCATCAAACGCATTTCTGGTCGCATTGCGCATATTTTTCTCCAGATCCAGCCGTTTGAAAGATGTGGAGATCACATTTTCATCATAATAGGCAACACGGTTTTTTCCCGCACATTTTGCATCATACATCGCAATATCCGCTTTTTTGATCAGTTCCTCCACGGTATCCCCATCGGTTGGAAAACGTACAACTCCCATGCTCATGGTGCAGTAATACTCCGTTCCTTTTAACCTCCACGGTCTTGCAAATTCTGCCTTGATCCGGTCAATGATATTATGCAGATTAGGATATACCTTATGTGAGATCAGTATAATAAATTCATCGCCACCCATGCGGTAACAATTGTCATTCACACCCGGGATCTGCTTCAATCCGGAAGAAATATTTTTCAGCAGGATATCGCCATACTGATGTCCCAATCCGTCATTGATATGTTTGAAGTCGTCCAGATCAATATATAAAAGTGCTCCCTCTCCACCGGATTCATGTGTATCTTCAACAAAATGCTGCAGATCCTGCTCGCAGCGCATACGGTTGTATAAGCCGGTCAGGAAATCATTGTTTGCCTGTTTCTCGATTTTCTGCTGGTACAGTTTTTTATCTGTGACATCATAAATTGTACAGAGTGTCACTTTTCTTCCATCCACCCACTGGATATGGGTGCTGTAGCAGTCAAACCATCGGTTTTCCTTCTCGGAATAAATTTCCCGGAACAGACCGTTTTTTGTCTCGGTCGCATCCTGTAAGCTGACAGGGCTGAGTGGAAGTTCCTCCAACGTCTTTTTAAAGAATTTCTGATATTTCTCGTTTGCATACAGAATATGTCCGGTCTGTGGATCTCTTACATAAATTGCACATCCCACATTTTCAAGGATTGCCTCTAAAGATGCATAGGAACTTGCAAGCGAATTTTTCGTGATACGTTTGGTTAAAATTGTCTGGATAATACGTTTTACGTCATTGATAAATTTAACATCCGCATTTTCCCATTTTTTCTTTTTCTCACTTTCACAAAAACAGAGATACATGCCCGCATGTCCGTTCACCTCCACCGGGAGAAAAACAGCCGCTGTCAGTTTTTTCTGTGCAAACAGACGTGCAAATCCCTCCGGCATCATGGAATCCGACGAGATCATATACGGCTTTCCGTTAAAAAACGGAAGTTCTTCTTTCTGGACTCCCTGCTCCTTTGCCATCTGCGGCTCACGTCCCCCGCCGGCATACTCGCAGATCATATCCACCGTCTTCTGCTCCTGATTTTCCCGGAGCAGTGCTCCTGCCGAAATCCCCAGATACTCGCAGGCATCTTTTAAAATGTCGTCCACAATTTTTGTAAAACTGTTTTCTGACTCAAGCATTTTTAAAATGGAAGTCATTGCTTCATTTCTGTGCAGCTGTTCCTTCATCTGTGTCTCAGATTCCCTGCTTTTGTTAAAAGCTTCCTGTGCTAACACTTCCTCCATTTTTACTGCAAAAATCTGTTTTGAGAGTGATTCTAAAAACTCCAACGATTTGTAATAGCGCTCCGGACTTGTCCGCATTATATAATCCGGAATGTCTTCCGTACTGTCATCCATGATACCTATCACGATCCAGACTGCGATCGTCTCGCCGCTGACGTGGATCGCCACACCGCTCATTTTGATAAAATCTGTATCTAACGGTTCTTCCACCACACTCTCAATGCTGTGTCCGGTCATTTTGTCCAAAAGCGAAACATGACGCTCCCTGCCCGCTTTGCTGTACACATATTCCAATTCCTCTTTTGTTCCATATGCTTTTGTCACAACCCCGTTCTGTGCATTCAGGCATACCATGTATACATTGTTCGCATCGCAGAACCGGTCCTGCATGCTCTGCATTAAAGACTGATCTAACAGCCAGTCATTTGATTTTCCCTCAATTTCTTTGCTTTTGCCCGCTGTAAAAGCCATATCCCTGTTACCCCTTAAATTGTTATTTCATTCCTATAATAAACAGACAGTACGAATCCTTTTTCCGGATCGTATACTCCTGGATCAGCCTGTAGCACGGCTGCAGCCGCAGTTGTTTTTTTACAAACCCTACCTCATTGGAATACATGATAATGATTCCATCCTCAGCCAGCAGACTCTTAGACTTTTCAAAAAAGCGGGCATAAAATGCATCCATATCCTCTTTTGCTTTCTTTCCTTTTACCGGCATATTGGTAACGATCTCATCAAACTTATAATCATGCTTAAAATCAAAATAATCCCGGTGGATAAAGTTGATCTTCTCTCCGGCAAGTGCTGCATTCTCTCTTGCCATGTCAATCGCATCACCGAAAATGTCAATCCCATATTTTTCCCTTGCCGGAACTAAGATATCGCGCTCGATCAGCATTGTTCCAACACCGCAGCACGGATCTAAAATCTGTGCATTTTCTTTCAGATATGGTTTTGCCAGATACATGAGCATCGCCGCCGTTGCCGGATGGATGGACATTGCAATCGCATTTTTCCGGTAGGCAAACCGCTTCATCTTCATGGAATATAATTTCAAAAATGGAACAAAGCTTCCATCCTTCGCCTCGATCAGACGGATCTCAATCTCATAATCTGTGGTCGAATTCGCCAGTTTCCAGTCAGATTTTTTTTCCAGTGACGCACCTAATTTTTTCACAAACTCTGTTTTCGGTTCTGCACTCTTTACCTCCAGACGGAAGAAAAATGGTGCATCTCCCTCATGGCATTCCGTCAGAAATGCATAGAGATCCGAATGCCATAATAATTCTGCCGCCCTGTGCGGCATTGCAGGGATTCTTTCATTTGTGTGAATAGGAAACAATAATTCCCGGTAAGTGCGAAGCTTTGTAAATGGAGTCACTTCTTTCGAAAAAACCAGTACTCCCAATGGATGCAGCTCTGCCTTTCTCTGTACCGAAGCCCCGATCTCCTTTACTTCGGAAAACGTGACCTCCCTCTGCTCCCGGTTTGTGAGAAGCAGCATCTCATGCGGCATCTGAAAACCGGTAAACTGATGTTTTTTTGCACCTTCCGTTTTCAGGATGATCTCATTTAACTCCCGGATCTCTTCGCCCTGATGTTTTTGTTCCTCAGCAGGCACCTGCTGATTTTTTACTTCCTGCAGACGGTTTTTAAAGAATTCAAGATTTTCCCTGACATCAAGCTTTCCAAGAGCTGTCAGATAAGCACTTTTCACATATAGTGTTGTCTCATTCAGATAGGCTGCGATCAGTGCTTCTTTTGCCTGTTCAAGCTTTAAATCCCCGATCAGAAGTGCTGTATTTTTCCTTGTCTTTGCATCTTCCTCTGATAAAAAATCAACAATCATGGACTCTTTTCCGGAGAGCAATTCCAGAAATGCTTTTTTACTGTCCTGCTTCTTGATTTCTTTTCTGATCTGACTGATCGTCGTTCTGATTTCCTGTTTTTCTTCTAATTTATGAAATTCATTTTCTAACATATTTTCTTATATTAACCCTTTATCCGATTGTTTCCATCATTATTTTGTTTTTTGCAACAAAAAAGTCCGGTTCATAAGCTATTCTAATTTATTTCCTGTGTTTTTTCAATACCGTAGGTATCGATATATGTCAATAAGTCCGTCTTGAAATCCGACCATGCATTACTGTTTTCGACAAAATATTTCGGGCAATCTTTTCCTGTCACATCATAATGTCGGATCACGTTGTCTGTGGTCAGATCATACCGCCCCATAAGCCATGCCACAAGTTCGACCAATGACTGGTAAGTTTCATCTGTAAACTTTCCGCTCTCATCTGGAATACAGCATTCTACCGAAATGGTATCGCTGTTTCTGTCATTGGATGCATAAGAGATCTCATTACATGGAATGCACTGAATGATTTCCCCACTGATTCCAATGATAAAATGGCTGCTGGCATGCGTCTCCCCTGTCTCTGCCAGACTTTCAAAATAACTGCGGTTCTGTTCCGCTGTCGTTCCCGGATTTGCCGTATAATGGACGACTATCCCATTTACCTGCGCAAGTTCTGTTCCCGGTCTGGAATACTCATTGACCGTCAGCAGCTCTACCGCAAAATCCGGAGATTTCTCAACATACTTGACAGGCTCTGATACCACTGCCTCCTCTGCTGCTGATTTTTCTGACACTTTATGCACCAGCATTACAATAAGAAGCAATGCAAGAAAAAAAACGATAAACGTCACTGCCCGAAAAATAATCTGCTGCTTTCGTCTCTTTCTTCTCCGCTCTCGCCGCGCCTTTATTCTTCTGCGCTCCTGCTCTTCGTAAATCTCTTCGTCACTCCGCTGCATAAAACTCTTTTGTATTCTCCCTTACCCCATTTTTGTATTCTTTTTTCTTCGTTTTTGCCTTCTTTTTACTTTTTACCCCAAAATTGTATTTTTGTGAATACTTAACAAATTATTCACACTTTTTTTGTTGACTTTTCCCAAAGTCAGTACTATACTAGCCTCGAAAACAAGAAAAGAAATCAAATATAAGGAGGCGAGCATATGTATACAATCGATCCAGCAATGTCTTTCGGTGAAGTAATTCTTTACTATGAGAAATACCTTACAGAGACAAAAGCAGAAGGTAAAAAACCAGTATCCTTCCTGCATTTCATTACAGGCAGATACTAATAGCCGGCTGAACAGAACGATAGCGCAAAGCTATCCGGTACTCTGTCACCCGGCTATTTTTTATATCTGTCCAAGCAGATGCTTTACATGAAAAGCTTCATCAAAAGAAATATCATCTTCCAGAATCTCTAACGTCTCCTCCGAATGTTCCACTTCCCTTGAAAAAATTCTTGCATTCGCAATCCGGTCGTCCAACTTGAAACTTTTTCCATTGGCAAAATATCGTACAATATCCATATCGCGGATCACTAAAAATCCCACAATTGCGAACTGTGCTTTTGCCAGAACATTTCCGTCATACCATGCACGCATAAAATACCGATATGTAAAATAAACAAGAATATGTTCATACCAGATTTCATTGTAATCGCCGGACTTTTTATATTCCTCAAGTGCCTCGGTGTAAGAATGTGTCTCAAAGAAATCACGCACCCGCTGTTTTACTTCCATCCATTCCTCGTTGACATTCTCAAGTTCATCGAACGTCTCCATACGGACATGAAAATATTCCATCGGCTCCCACAGTTCTTCCTCTGGATTTTCCACCACATTCTGCAATTTTTCACAGAATTTCAGATACTCCCTGATCCTGTCGTCAATACTCTTTTCCCGGTTCTGTAAAATGGCAACCGCCTGTGTCCGGTACTCCTCTAAATGAGAACAGAACTCCTCCATATCTTCCTCGAAAGGTTCTTCCTCCTCATCCTCGTAAAATTCATCTTCAATTCCAAGATCCGGCAGTTCGATATCTTCATAAGACATTTTACCCTCATCAGAAAAAATAATGCGTCCTACTTCTTCACAGGACACACTCAAAGATTTTTCCCTGACATCGCCGTACTCCACAACAAAACGTGGATACTCGGTGCAGACTTCACACAAAGCCTCCTCGCCAAGTTCGCTGTAAATATCGCATAATTTGTTCTGATCTAAAAATGGGCACCAGCCGTTTTTCCGTAATACAAAGCTGTGTTCCTCATCTTCTGTCACCGTCTGCTCTTTCAGGCGCTCTCCAAACGCTCCCTCAATCCCCATGTAATAATCATAGGAATCCTCATCAATATCAATCTCCCAGCCAATGCAGCAACTGTGTTCACATTTATCTGCAATGCACTGAAATGTTTTATAATAAGAAGGTACTCGTAAAATCATCTGTTTATCCTTATTTGCTTTCTTTGAAATATTCACTGATCATATAACCGACACACCAGACTCCACCTGCCAGAGACAGATACAAAAATCCCTGTATCAGCGCCCCTGCCAAAAGCCTTACGGAAAGATGTCCTGCAATCTGTGCCAGTATCACGGAATGCACCGGTTTTTTCAACACCTGCCAGATTCCTATATAAAACCATCCAAAGACGCCTGCCCAATAAGCAGATACCGCCAGAAATGTGTTCCACGTAATTTTCATGTCTCT
>ENA-ORLU01001305-ORLU01001305.1-human-gut-metagenome-genome-assembly--contig:-NODE-1305-length-19081-cov-3.137287_pt1 | contig 19081 bp, 18 predicted proteins | sample MGYA00243009_ERZ508833 | MGnify/ENA primary metagenome ERZ508833 (study PRJEB26277, sample SAMN04329763) | human gut metagenome | biome: human-associated habitat | host: Homo sapiens | place: USA...
GAAAATTTCCGTTGCCGCAGGCTGGTTCTAAAAAACGGCTTTCAATACGCTCTGTTTCCTGTTTGACCAGGTCGCACATAGCTTTGACTTCACGTTCAGCGGTGAACACTTCACCATGTTCAGCTACTCGTTGTTTTGATTTTACTTGTTGCTTGGACATAATACATTTCTCCTATGGATATAATGTTTACAAGAAATGGCTTGCTTACAAAAATCTCTAGGTTTGTGTAAATGCTTCTCAACGTTGCAAGTAAGGTGGTTTCATAGCCAAATAGCTACTTGGTGGTTGCTAAATGTGGTGTTATGCTGTATTATTTTCTTATGCAGAAAAGTAGACTATTTTGTAATTTTTATTAACTACAAATGCAGTGTTCGCTCATAAATTTCTGCTTTATACCTAAAAGTTGATAAAGGCATATTGCAAAGTTTGGCAGCTGCTGTGCCAGTTATTTTGCCATTTTTCCAGTTCGTATATACTTGGACAAAGTTGTTGGGGAGAGGAGTTGCTGGTCTGCCAAATTTTACGCCTCTTGCTTTAGCTGCGGCTATGCCTTCTGCCTGGCGTTGTTTAATATTGGTTCGTTCGTTTTCTGCTACGAAAGATAACACTTGCAATACAATATCGCTTAGAAAAGTCCCCATTAAATCTTTGCCACGGCGAGTGTCGAGCAAGGGCATATCAATAACGACAATATCAATTTTTCTGTTTTTGGTTAAAATTCTCCATTGTTCCAAAATTTCTGAATAGTTGCGTCCCAGACGATCAATGCTTTTGATGTAGAGCAGGTCGTTTTTTTTTAGTTTTTGCAGTAATTTTAGATATTGAGGGCGTGCAAAGTCTTTTCCAGATTGTTTGTCAATAAATAGATTTTTCTTTTGAATGTGTAGTTTATTCATAGCAATAATTTGCCTATCTGCATTTTGTTCTTTTGTACTCACACGGATATAGCCATAAATATTTGTCATGATGTTGCTCCTTTTAAAAGTATTTCATTTTATATTATTAAAAATCAGAAGCTCTTTTAAAGGTGCGAGCTATGAGGAATACAAGCTGCTTTAACGATTACACATCGTACTTGCGACGTAAATGTCGCAACTTTATTGTGGGCTTTTAGTGATGCTATTGAAAATTTGAAAAAATGGCGGTGTTATGGATATTTCTCACAATTTCTATGATGATAACGGTAAAATTTGATGTAGATATTTTTGTGTGCTTATAAAAAGAAAACCAGCTTCTAGATTACGTTAGAAACTGGTTTGCAAAATTAAATATAGAGTTGTAAATAAAAAAGCTGCCACTCGTTACAAGTGACAGCTTATATGGATATGCAATTATTTCAGCAACTCTCGTGCTACAAGATGGCCCATTTCTGCGGTAGAGACCTTTGTCAGACCGTCTGCGTACAAGTCGGGAGTGCGGTAGCCCTGCTCCAATACTGCGTCAACAGCAGCTTCAATAGCATTTGCTGCTTGGTTCATATTTAGGGAGTAGCGGAGCATCATAGCTGCGCTGAGGATGGTAGCCAAGGGGTTGGCAATGCCTTGTCCTGCAATGTCAGGAGCGCTGCCATGGATGGGTTCGTACATACCTGTGCCGTCGCCAAGGCTGGCGCTGGGCAATAGGCCGATGCTGCCAGCGATGGTGCTGGCTTCGTCACTTAAAATATCACCAAAGATGTTGTTGGTAAGGATAACGTCAAACTGCTTGGGGTTCAGCACCAGCTGCATTGCGCAGTTATCAACGTAAAAATTATTCAGCTCGACTTCAGAATAGTCTTTGGCCTGCATTTCCGCAACAATTTTGCGCCACATACGACTGGAGCCAAGTACATTGGCTTTGTCTACGCTCGTAACCTTGCCACGGCGTTTTTTGGCAGCTTCAAAGGCAAAGCGGGCAATGCGTTCTACCTCAGGGCGTGTGTAAAGCTCAATGTCGCTTGCTTCCTCTACACCGTCAGCGTTCAGATGGGCTTCGTTGTGCTGACCAAAGTAAATGCCGCCAGTCAGCTCGCGGACGATTAAAAGGTCTGCACCTTCAGCATATTCTTTTTTCAAGGGAGAAAGGTGAGCAGTATATTTGGAAACAGTCATGGGACGCAGGTTGCAGTACAGGCCCAAAGCCTTGCGGATGCCAAGAAGGCCTTTTTCTGGGCGGATTTCCGGTGCTACATTATCCCATTTAGGGCCGCCTACAGCACCTAAAAGCACTGCGTCTGCAGCCTTGGCAGAGGCAATGGTTGCTTCTGGCAGAGGAACGCCAGTGGCGTCAATAGCACAGCCACCAATGAGCTGTTTGTCATATTCAATGGTAAAGCCAAATTTTTTTGCTGCTGCATCTAAAACTTCAACTGCAGCATCTACAATTTCTACACCGATGCCGTCACCGGGAAGCAGGGTAATCTTCATTATGCGTTCTCTCCTTTAATATAGTTAATCAATCCGCCGCAGTCAGCAATTTTTTGGATAAACTCAGGCAGAGGTTTGCAGGTAATAGTGATATTCTTATTGATGATATGGATAATGCCTTTTTGCATATCTACGTCAAGGGTATCGCCATCCTGAATCTTTTCTACATATGGACCAATCTCCAGTACTGGCAGGCCAATGTTGATGGCGTTGCGGTAGAAGATGCGGGCAAAGCTGTCAGCGATTATGCACTTTACGCCCTTTACCTTAAGTACGACAGGTGCGTGCTCGCGAGATGAGCCACAGCCAAAGTTTTTGCCTGCTACGATAAAGTCACCGGGCTGTACGTTGGCAGCAAAGCTCAGGGTTTGACTTTCCTCGGCATCCTCCATGGCGTGCTCAGCCAGCTCTGTAAAATCTGCAATGTTCAAATATCTTGCGGGAATAATAACGTCTGTATCAATATGATCGCCGTAGCGCCAAACCTTACTCATTACATAACCTCCTCAGGACTGGTGATATAGCCTGTAATTGCACTGGCAGCAGCAGTATAGGGGCTTGCCAGATAAACCTCGCTGTCTACGTGGCCCATACGGCCGCGGAAATTGCGGTTGGTAGTAGAAACAGCACGCTCCCCTGCAGCCAGAATACCCATGTAGCCGCCTAAGCAGGGACCGCAGGTAGGAGTGGAAACAGCAGCGCCTGCATCAATAAAGGTATCAATATAGCCTAAGCGCATCGCTTCCTTATAAATTTCCTGAGTTGCAGGAATAACAATCATACGGACATGGTCACAAACCTTGTGTCCTTTCATGATTTCTGCGGCCTGCGCCAAATCCTCTAAGCGTCCATTGGTGCAGGAGCCAATAACAACCTGGTCAATTTTGATGGAGTGACCATTTGCTGCAGGGTGAGTGTTCTCCGGCAGATGAGGATAAGCTACTACAGGAACAAGGTCGTCCAGCCTAATGTCAATTACTCTAACGTAGTCTGCGTCGTCGTCAGGAACAACTGCTTCCCAAGGTCTGTCTACACCGCGTTCCTTGAGGAACTCAACAGTTTTTTCATCAACAGGGAAAATGCCATTTTTAGCACCTGCTTCTATAGCCATGTTGCAAATGGTCAGGCGGTCTGCCATGGAAAGCTGGCTGATTCCGTCACCAAAGAACTCCAGGCTTTGATAGCGTGCACCGTCTACGCCAATCATGCCAATGATGGTCAGGATAATATCCTTGCCGCGGACAAAACGTGGCAGAGTACCAGTAAGGTTAACTTTAATTGCCTGAGGAACCTTGAACCAGGTTGTGCCACTGGCCATAGCAGCACCAATGTCTGTTTGGCCCATACCAGTGCTGAGAGCGTTGAGAGCACCGTAGGTGCAGGTGTGGGAGTCAGCTCCGATAATGATTTCACCGGGAGCAACAAGACCTGCATCAGGAAGCAGAGCATGCTCAATACCCATGCGTCCAACCTCGAAATAGTTTTTGATTTCATGCTTGCGGGCAAAGTCACGCATGCGCTTACACATAGTAGCGGATTTAATATCCTTGCAGGGAGAAAAATGGTCAGGAACAAGAGCAATCTTGGTTTTATCAAAAACGGGCTTGCCGATTTTTTCAAACTCAGTGATAGCAGGGGGACCTGTAATATCGTTGGCCAAAACAAGGTCAACCTGAGATACCAGTAAATCGCCAGCGCTGACGCTGTTCATATGTGCGTGCTTGGCGAGAATTTTTTCAGTCATTGTCATACCCATAAGTTCATCCTCCAATATTGTAGATTTCATAGCCGTTTATCAGCTGCAGGTATAAGAAAAGCCCCTACCTGCGCTGTGCAGATAGGGGCGAAATATTCGCGGTACCACCCTAAATTATACTTCATTGTCCCGAAGTGGCTTCGGAGGCGTAACGCTGCCATGCGTCTGCTCCTATTTATTCAGAGCAGCGGCTCCAGGGTGAGCTTCTTTGCCTGCTGCATCACGGCTTGCACCGACCGCCGTTTCTCTGAGGATTTCTGCAGGTAAATTTTCCCTTTCTTCGCCTTTTGTACATATTTATTTAACATTATAGGCTTGTGTTCTCTCTATTATGGCGATAAGTGTACAATTTGTCAAGAAAAAACTAAATAGAGCTAAAGGATTTTAAAAATGTATATAATATGTCTATGTATAATAGATTTAGTATTCTTTGAAAAGATATTGACTGAAAATTCGCATAAAAAACAACTTACAGAAAATTCGCTTTAATTGTTTTTTGCCGCTCTTTGTGATAAAATTTTTTCTATCAAATTTTAGTATTTACTTAGGTTAAACATATGAAAATGCTTATTTTAGCAAGGAGAGTGAAGAAGTATGGGTCAAGAGAAGCAGGAAATGGTGTTAGTAATTGATTTTGGTGGTCAATATAATCAGTTGATTGCCAGACGTGTACGTGAGTGTGGTGTTTATTGTGAAATTTTATCCTATACAGCAAGCTTAGAGGATATTAAAGCAAAGAATCCTAAGGGAATTATTTTTACAGGTGGTCCCAATAGTGCTTATCTGGCTGATTCTCCTACTATTGATAGAGAAATTTTTAGTTGGGGTGTACCAGTTTTTGGTATTTGCTACGGCAGTCAGCTTATGATGCACCTTTTAGGCGGTAAGGTATGCAAAGCTCCTGAAGGTGAGTATGGAAAAACTCTGGTAGATATGGATAATACCAGTCCCTTGCTGCAAGGTTTGCCTGAGCAAAATATCTGTTGGATGAGCCATAATGACTATATTGAGCAGGCTGCTCCTGACTTTGAAATTATTGCGCATACTCCTAACTGTCCCGTTGCCGCGGCGCAGAACAAGGAACGCGGTCTGTACTGCGTACAATTCCATCCCGAGGTTCTGCACACTGACAATGGTACCAAGATTCTCAGTAATTTTGTTTACAACGTATGCGGCTGTAAGGGAACCTGGAAGATGGACTCCTTTGTGGAGGAATCCGTTGCTCAGCTAAAAGAAAAGATTGGCGATGGCAAGGTTCTGTGCGCTCTATCCGGCGGCGTAGATTCCAGTGTTTGTGCGGCAATGCTGGCGAAGGCCATTGGCAAGCAGCTGACCTGCGTATTTGTAGACCATGGTCTGCTCCGCAAAAACGAGCGTGAAGAGGTTTGCGCTGTTTTTGGCGAAGGCGGTATGTTTGATATTAATTTTGTTTGTGTAGATGCACGTGACCGTTTCTATGTGAAGCTGTCAGGCGTAAGCGATCCTGAAACAAAGCGCAAAATTATTGGCGAGGAATTTATCCGCGTATTTGAGGATGAGGCACAAAAGATTGGTGCAGTGGTTTATCTGGCTCAGGGCACCATTTATCCTGATATTGTAGAAAGTGGTATGGGCGGCGAATCAGCTACCATTAAGAGCCATCACAATGTAGGCGGTTTACCTGACTTTGTAGATTTCAAGGAAATTGTAGAGCCTTTGCGTGACCTTTTCAAGGACGAGGTACGTCAGGCTGGTCGTGAGCTTGGTTTGCCTGAGCATTTAGTGGCACGTCAGCCCTTCCCAGGACCTGGACTGGCAATCCGCATTATTGGCGACGTAACTGCAGAAAAGGTTGCTATAGTACAGGATGCAGATGCAATCTTCCGCGAGGAGGTTGGTAAGCTGCCTGCTGAGGAACGTCCCAGCCAATACTTTGCAGCACTGACCAATATGCGCAGTGTTGGCGTTATGGGCGACGAGCGTACCTATGACTATGCTATTGCTTTAAGAGCTGTAACAACCACTGACTTTATGACTGCCGAGGTAACTATGCTGCCTCCCGCAACCATCAACACCGTTGCAGTACGTATTGTCAACGAAGTTAAGCATGTCAACAGAGTGCTGTTTGACTACACTACCAAACCCCCAGCAACTATTGAGTTTGAATAAAAACTGACTTTGATCCCCGCAGATTGATGTTTGCGGGGATTTTTGTATGCTCAAAATTTTTAGAATGTACTGTGTCGTTTAGAGGAGGAGCAAGGAGAAGCTTTTTTTGCTGTTTTTGAAATCATGTTATAATATAGGTGTTATAGGTGTTGAAAGAACGACGCTGAAAGGGGTTAATGTTTATGAATAATACTGCTAAAAAAATTGGCTTAGGTGCAGTTGTTGCAATTTTGTGCGCTTTGGCATTTTATTTTATGTACTGGATAAAAACGCCTGCCTATTCTGTAAATATTATTAGGGAATCCATCGCTAATCACGACGTGGTTAATTTTGAAAAGCACGTGGATATGGATAATCTTTACAGCAAGGCTATTGATGATATTATTATTGCTCAGGACAGAATAGAGCATACTAATATTTCTTCAAATCCTTTCCTTATGGGGATTCTGCAGATTATGAAGCCTGCTATTGTTAATGAAATGAAAATCAACACCATTGAAAACGTCAAGGGTGTTGATGAAGCTAATGGCGGTAAGAAGAGCGAGGCTTCTAAGGTGGCAGAAAGCATGCAAAAGAAGGCTGATGTAAAAAATATGCAGCTTAATGATATTTCTGTTGTAAGTAAGGCTAATGGTGAAGCTATGGTAGCAGTCAAGGTGTACAGCAAGAAGGTAGCCAAGGATTTTACATTTAAAATTAAGATGCATGAATTAAGTGATGGTACCTGGCAGGTAAAGGAAATTGCTAATCTTGCAGAAATTTTGGTAGAAATGGATGCTGCTGAAAAAGCTCTTAAGGCTGGCGAAAGAAACGCAGCCTAATGTAGTACAGGGTAAAAATTTAACTTGCAGGGACGACCTTGTGAGGGCGCAGAACGTTGTTGTTTGTACGGACATATTAACTGCTCATATCGTTTACAGCTTCATAGTTTGTCCGCAAATATTCAAAAATCCCCTTCCTAAATTTGCAGGAAGGGGATGGATTTTTCTGTAGTATATTTTTCAAGCTTAACGATAACTTTTTGGTGACCCCGGCCAGAGTCGAACTGGCGCAAAACCCTGCTCCGGAGGCAAGTGCTCTATCCACTGAGCTACGGGGCCATGTGCATTTATAATAGGAGAATTATACCATATTTTCCTATAAGTAACAACGATTAGGTGATATTTTCGTGACATTTCGTCATTTATGGTATTTTAAGTTGTAATTTATATGGATATGCAATAGAATTTATAATAGATAGCTTTGCGGTTGTGCATAGTATGATATTACTTAATTTGGCGGTGCTTTATTGGCAGCCGCTGTGCTTTTAATTTTTAATAAATATCTGATAAAGAGGGGAGTAAGAATGCAGCAAAAAAGTATTTACAAGCTGGTGCTGTTTACGGCAGTACTGTGCTGGTGCTTGTGGAATTATAAGGTAAGCCTCGGGATTTTGGGTACAGCCTATGATATTATTTTTCCGTTTTTAGTAGGCGCTTTTATCGCCTTCATTGTTAATGTACTGATGACTAAGCTGGAATACTTTTGGGAGATAGTTTTCAGCAAGGGACCGCTATTGAAAATTAAGCGTCCTGCCTGCATGGTGCTCAGCTTTCTTTTGATTTTTGCAGTGGTGGCTTTTACTATTATACTGGTAGTTCCGGAGCTGCAGCACAGTATTCGCACCTTAGGCAAGCTTATTCCTCCAGCTATGGTTAAGCTTAACACTTTTCTGCACGAAAAGGCTATTCAGTTCAATGTTTCTGCTGCTGATTGGCAGCAGCTTCATGATCAGTGGATGGTGCTGCAGAATAATTTACTTCAATATATTCAGAGCAATAAGAGTCTGCTGCTGTCTAGAACCTGGAATGCAACAACCTCTGTTGTAGGCGTGCTTACAGAGCTTGTTATTGGCTTTGTGGCGGCGGTGTATCTTCTTTTGGAAAAAGACGTCTTGGCACGTAATGCACGCAGAACAATTTACGCCTTTTGTTACAAGGAAAGAGCAGACTACATTGTAAATGCTGCCCGCACAACTCACGAAATCTGCACTGGCTATGTTGGTGGTCAGCTTTTGGTAGCATTTTTGCTGGGCTGCATGTGTTTTATTGGTATGCTGATTTTGGGACTGCCCTATGCTTTGGTGGAGTCCGTACTGGTTGGTGTTTTGGCCCTGATTCCTATTTTGGGTACTTTTTTCAGTGCTGCTATTGGCTGCTTTTTAATTTTAGTGGCAGCTCCTGCAAAGATTTGGTGCTTTATTATCCTCTTTTTGATTTTGCAGCGCATCGAGGGTGACTTGCTTTATCCTCGTATTGTAGGCAAGTCCGTTGGTCTGTCAGAGCTATGGGTATTGGCAGCTGTAACCATTGGTGCCAGTCTAGGCGGTATTATGGGTATGATTCTGTGTGTGCCTCTTTTCAGCGTCATCTACAGACTGTTTTCTCAAAAGGTGGCCGTTGAGCTGGACAAAAAGCATATGGATGACATATAAAGTGCACTTGCAAGTATTTTTTCCATAAAATAAAGAATTATTAGTCTAAATTCCCTAAAGGTGCTATAATAAGTAATTGATTCTATTGAAAGAGGTTTAATGTAATGATTACAATTCGTGATAGAGTTCGTTTTGTAGAAACTGATATGATGGGCGTGGTTCACCATGCCAACTACCTGCGCTGGTTTGAAATGGGGCGTGTTGCGTATCTGCGTGCCTGCGGTATTACCTTAGGCGAGCTGATGGACGCTGGCGTAATTTTTCCCCTGACCGAGGTGCAGGCTAAATATAAAAATTCCTGTACCTTCGATGATGAGTTCGAGGTTCAGGTAAAGATGAGCGCTTTCAACAAGGCCAAGATGGAGTTTACCTACAAGGTTATCCGCCTGCGTGACAATGCAGTTGCTGTTGAGGGCTATACACGCAATCTCTTTACAGACAAGGACGGACGTATTACTCGTCTTGCTCCTGAATGGTATGATAAGATTTACAAGGTATATGCTGCTGATAAGGTTGCAGAAGAAGCTGTGGAGGAGTAGAAAATGGAAAAATATGAAATTGTGCCAGTTCCAACAAGGATACTGACTCATCACGATGATATTTGCGATGCCATACTTGAATATGGTAAAGACAATATTTTTCCTAATGATGTTGTCTGCGTAGCAGAAAGTGTTGTAGCCATTACCCAGGGACGTGCTCTCCGTTGTGAGGAGTTCAAGCCGGGATTTTTAGCTAAAACCTTGTGTCACCTGTTCCCGTCCAAGGGCAGCATCAGCAGCTGGTACAGTATGCAGGCTCTTATTGATGCAGAGGGTGGTCCGCGTGTAGTAATGGCTGTTATTTGTGGCTTTGTTGCTAAATGTGTTGGCGTTGCCGGCGTTTTCTATCGCATGGCAGGTAAGCAGGCTCGTCTTATTGATGATATTACAGGCACCATGCCTCCTTATGATAAGCACATTGTTTATGGTCCAGAAAATCCTGACAAGGTTTCTGAGGATATTACTAAGGCTTGTGGCTGCTTTGGCGCTGCTGTAGCTGACGTAAACGATTTGAAGCGTTCTGCAGTTCTTGGTGTTTCCAAGGGCGTGGATGCGGACAAGGTTGCTGCAATTCTCATTGACAATCCCTTTGGCAATGGCAGCGAAAAAACTCCTATCTGCATTATTAAAAACTATCGTAAGGCATAAGGAGGAAGCAAAATGTTGACCTGTATTTTAGAAGCTGTTCTGGCTATAATCGTCCTGGCCTTTGTGGTAGTGGGCGTATTTATCATGATGCGCGGCGACGCTGAAATGAATTTTTACTCTAAAAAGAGAACTGATGCAGTTAAGGTTTCCCAAGATGGTGACCGTCTGGACTTTAATGTAGAAATTCCCTACGATAACACTGGTAAGCAGGAGGGTACAATTATTGATACCTATATGCGTATCTATCTGCCTCAAGAGCAATATGATGATGTTCTGCTCCGCGGCAAGGTAAATTTAAAGGGTGTAATGCGTGAGGATGACTACTTTGAAGCGCTGCTGGTTCCTGAAGGTACTGGCAACACTCTGGTACTGCGCTTTGAGGCTTATGCCCGCAATGGCAAATCTATTGAAGATGCTTTGAAAAATATTCCTGATATTGATGTAGCTCTCTTTGTTGACTGCCGCGGCCGTCGTGAGCTGTACACCAAAAAGGAAATCTTTACTCTTACTGCTGCTGAACTGCGTGCTCTGGTAAAGTAAAAAATATTTATAAAAAAGTGTTGACAATGATTACCTTACGCGGTATAATAAATATCGTTGATTGACTCCGTAGCTCAGTTGGATAGAGCGTTTGACTACGAATCAAAAGGTCGCAGGTTCGAATCCTGCCGGGGCCACCATTGAAATTCAGCACCGCAACTACGGTTGTGGTGCTTTTTATTTTCTCTGAAAATATGAGTGCCACACTTTTTTTCGAAAAAGTGTGCTTGACTATGGTAGTGTAAAAACGAAGCACAAAGTAAAAGCTGCGGACACCTTTAAATTGAAAAATATTGTACGTAATTTGTTAATTCCTTTATATAAACACTACAAATTTACAATGACACCTAAAAGTGTGACCTGCTCCGTTGACGGAGCATTTTTTATAGTATATAATTAGGCAATACGATTTTATACCACTATGTGCTTCTGTCAGGGCTAGTATGGGGCTTTGGTAGGGACCTTTGCCAGTACGGCGACGGAAAATCATAGGGGTACCGAGTTTCATGCATACGTGTCGCTTTATGTGTTACACGATCAGGTCCATATGCGGCTTTGGTTTTGACCTCTGCTAGTATGGGCGTTGTATCCTTTAGTAGACTTGTATCGACTATAAGGAGGATCATTCAATGCCTGTTGCTCTCGTAATTCTTATTCTGTACATTGTTGCCCTTTTCGCCATTAGCTGGTATGCTAAAAAACGCAGTGAAGGAAACAACGAAAACTTTGCTTTAGCTGGACGTAAGCTGTCCGCACCATTAATCGGCGTCACTATCATCGGTCTTGCTGTTGGCGGCGCATCTACCATCGGCGTATCTGAGCATGCGTTTCGCGTAGGTCTTAGTGCCGGCTGGTATACTATTGCCTGGGCTGTGGGTGCCATAGTTATGGGCCTGTTCATGGCAAAAAAATATCGTGAGCAAAATATCACTACTATTACTGAGCTGATCGAACGTCATCATACCACTGGCGCCGTTGTTTTAGGCGTCTTTGTTCAAATTGTCATTCAGCTGGTAATCATCAGTCTGCAGTACATTGCCGGTGGCAGTATTCTGCATGCTATTCTGCCCGATATTTTTGACTTCAAAACCGGTATGATTGTCAGTGCAATTACCTTTATTGGTATCACATTTATTGGCGGCATGTGGTCTGCATCCCTGTCCAATGTGCTGAATATTGTGCTGATTTATGGCGGTATCCTTGTTGCTACTGTAATCCAATTTGCCAAAATTGGCAGCTTGGATAATCTGGCGGCATCTTTGCCCACTAATGTTCCTTGGTTCAGCTTGACTGAGGGCGTTGGTATGGTGACTATCACCAGCTGGATTGTTACCCTGGTTACTGTTAACCTGTCCCTGCAAAGCATTCTGCAGATTTCCTTAGGTGCTAAGGACGCTGCAACTGCTAAAAAGGGCTTCGTTTGGGGCGGCATTCTGATGCTTCCCGTAGGCGTGCTGGCTGCTTTCCTTGGTATAGTAGCAAAGGCTATGTATCCTGAAGCTCAGGCTGCATTGGCTCTGCCCCAGATTATTGTAGGACTTCATCCCATCATTGCCGGCGTAACCTTGGCTGCTCTGTGGGCAGCTGATGTTTCTACTGCCTGCAACCTGCTGCTGAGCGCAGGTACCCTGTTCTCCAGCGATATCTACAAACGTTTCATCAATCCGGACTGCAGTCAGGACCGTCAGCTTTTCGTGACTAGAACGTGCGTCATGGTTAGTGGTATTCTTACTCTGGGACTTGCTATGAGCGTTTCCAGTATTTTGGGAACTATTATGATTGGTTTGTCCTTGACCGCTGCGTTCAGTGTTATTGTTATCGTAGCTCTTTTCTTCCCTCAATACAGCTCCAAGGCTGCAGGCTTCTGGACATTGCTTGCTGGTCTTGTAACCGTTGTGTTATGGAAGCTTACACCTGCTGTGCATATCTTCTCCAATGTAATTTACATGGAGTGGCTGGTATGCATTGCAACATATGCTATCGTTGCTGCACTTTCACCTTCTAAAAAGGTTGTGCCAGTAGCAGAGTAATTACAGAATCAGACAAAAGACTCTTGAGTTTATGCTCGGGAGTCTTTGTTTATTTAAAAAGAAAATAAACAGTATGTTTCAGTTCCTTGTGAAAATAAATAATAGAAATAATAGAAGAATTTTAAAAAGAAGTAATCATATAGGAGAAAAATAAAAATTGAGTGGGGAAGTCTTATAAATTTTTTAGCTAGATGTGTGAAAGATTATTATTGAAAGCATTAATGGTAGGGGAGAAGCAGTAGAAAAATAAGCAGGATAAAGTTAATAAAAAAATTAAGAGAAAGAAAATATATAAACGTACAATTTGTTACAAAAAACTTACAGAATTACAAATATCAAGAGAAAAAACACTAAAAAATTTACACATAGAAGCGTCGGAAGTATAATTAGCATAGAGAAAGTGTACGCAATGAGTGTTTTTAGTCAAAGGCAAAGCTTTTAAGAGTGGTCTTGTATGGATTTTTTTATCCCGAAATGTACACTGCACACGTACATTTTGCTAGTAAAAAAGCAAACTAAACACATGGATGCGTGGAAACAAAGAGGTGCATTAATGCGCGCTGAAACGCCATAAAAATTTTCAATATTTTTTAGAAAAATCATTGACATGTGTTGTTTAAGGTGTTACAATATACCAGTATCACGGGTGAGCTATGCTCTAATTGAAAGGAGATACCTATGACGCTTGAAGCTTTGAAGCAGGCTGCGCTGCGGACTGTTGGTGTGAAACAAACAGAAAAAGCTGTGGCAAGACAAGCGGCTGAGCTGGTCTTTATCGGAAGCGATGCGGACGAGCGGGTAACCGGTAAGCTCAAGGAGCTGTGCCAGACTAACGGTGTTCCTGTTGTTGCGACAGAGAGCATGATTGAGGTTGGCAGAGCTTGCGGCATCAATGTAAAGGTTGCCGCCGCTGCGATACTTAAATCTTGATAAGGGCTTGGCGAAGGCTGAGTTTTTATAATCATTAAAATCTAATTGTTTGGAAAGGAGGTGCCGATATGCCTACAATTAACCAACTGGTACGTAAAGGCAGAGAGGATCTGAAATATAAATCCAGTTCCCCGGCATTGAAAGAATGCCCGCAAAAACGTGGCGTTTGCACTCGTGTGTATACCACCACCCCGAAAAAACCTAACTCTGCACTTCGTAAAGTAGCTCGTGTACGTTTGACCAACGGCATCGAAGTTACTGCTTATATCCCGGGTATCGGCCATAATCTTCAAGAACACAGTGTTGTTCTGATCAGAGGCGGAAGAGTTAAAGACCTTCCGGGCGTGCGTTACCATATCATTCGCGGTGCTCTTGATACTGCAGGCGTTGCTAACCGCAACCAATCTCGCTCTAAGTACGGCGCAAAACGTGCTAAAGCTAAAAAATAATCAAAGAGACTTAAGAATGATTTAATCCAAGAGGAGGGAAACACATGCCGAGAAAAGGCCCTGTAACTAAAAGAGACGTACTGCCGGATCCGGTGTACGGTTCTAAACTTTTAACTAGATTCATTAACAAAATTATGCTCGACGGCAAAAAAGGCGTAGCTGAGCGTATCGTATATGATGCATTCGACCTGGTTCGTGCAAAAACCGGCAAAGATCCGCTGGAAGTATTCGATGCTGCAATGCAAAACGTTATGCCGTTGCTGGAAGTTCGTGCTCGCCGTGTAGGCGGTGCTAACTACCAAGTTCCTGTGGAAGTACGCGCTGACCGCAAAACCACCCTGGGTATCCGTTGGCTGGTAAACTACTCTCGTCTCCGTGGTGAGAAAACCATGTACGAGCGTGTTGCTGGCGAAATCATGGATGCTTCCAATGGTACCGGTGCTGCAGTTAAGAAACGCGAAGATACCCACAAGATGGCAGAAGCAAACAAAGCATTTGCTCATTACCGCTGGTAATGGCCTGACTCAGTTGTATTGAGGAGGAAATAAGAGTGGGCAGACAAATTCCGCTTGAGAGAACTAGAAACATCGGCATCATGGCACACATCGATGCTGGTAAAACTACCACTACCGAACGTATTCTGTTCTACACCGGTAAAGTTCATAAAATCGGTGAGACTCACGAAGGTGGCGCTACCATGGACTGGATGGTTCAAGAGCAAGAGCGCGGCATTACCATTACTTCCGCTGCTACCACCTGCTTCTGGAGTGGTTCTGAAGGTCAATTTGACCAACATCGCATCAACATCATCGACACCCCGGGCCACGTTGACTTCACTGTAGAAGTAGAACGTTCCCTGCGCGTACTTGATGGTTCCGTTGCAGTTTTCTGTGCTAAAGGTGGCGTAGAACCTCAGTCTGAAACCGTATGGCGTCAAGCTGACAAATACCATGTTCCCCGTATGGCATATGTAAATAAAATGGATATTACCGGTGCTAACTTCTTCAACGTTGTTCAAATGATGAAAGATCGTCTGGGCGCTAACCCGGTTCCCATCATGCTGCCTATCGGTTTCGAAGATACCTTCGAGGGCATGATTGACCTCATCAAAATGAAAGCCATCAAATATGATGACAAATTGGGCAAGAACGAAGTTTTCGTAGACATCCCTGAAGATATGCTTGATCAAGCTGAAGAATATCGTGCAGCAATGATTGAGGCAGCTGCTGAAGGCGATGACGAACTGATGATGAAATATCTGGAAGGCGAAGAGCTGACCGAAGAAGAAATCATCGAAGGCATCCGTAAACAAACCATTGCTTGCGAAATGACCCCTGTATGCTGCGGTTCTTCCTACAAGAACAAAGGCGTACAGCCTCTGCTGGACTCCGTAATCAGATTTATGCCTGCTCCTACCGATGTTCCTAACATCAAAGGCGTACTTCCTGATGGTGAAGAAGCTGAGCGTCCGTCCTCTGACGAAGCTCCCTTCGCAGCACTGGCATTCAAAATTGCTACCGACCCCTTCGTTGGTAAGCTGGCATTCTTCCGCGTATACTCCGGTACTTTAACCTCCGGCTCTTATGTATATAACTCCACTAAGGGCAAACGCGAGCGTATCGGCCGTATCCTGCAAATGCATGCTAACCACCGTGAAGAAATCGACATGGTTTACGCTGGTGATATCGCTGCTGCTGTAGGCCTGAAAGATACTACCACTGGTGATACTCTCTGCGATGAGAAAAACGAAATCATCCTGGAATCCATGGTATTCCCCGAACCCGTTATCTCCGTTGCAGTTGAACCTAAAACTAAAGCAGACCAAGAAAAAATGGGTATTGCTCTGCAAAAACTGGCAGAAGAAGATCCTACCTTCCGTGTTCACACTGATCCCGAAACTTCCCAAACTATTATTTCTGGTATGGGCGAGCTTCACCTGGACATCATTGTTGACCGTCTGCTGCGTGAATTCAAAGTAGGTTGTTCTGTAGGTAACCCGCAAGTTGCTTACCGTGAAACCATTCGCAAGTCTGTTAAATCCGAAGGTAAATTTGTTCGTCAATCCGGCGGTAAAGGCCAATACGGTCACTGCTGGTTGGAAATCTCCCCCCGCGAACCGGGCGAAGGCTTCCTGTTTGAGAACAAAGTTGTCGGCGGTGCTATTCCTAAAGAATACATTGCTCCTATCGAAGCAGGTATTAAGGAAGCTATGGAGAACGGCGTAGTTGCTGGTTATCCGATGGTTGACATCGCAGTAACCGTATACGATGGTTCTTACCATGAAGTCGACTCCTCTGAAATGGCCTTCAAGATTGCAGGCTCCATGGGCTTCAAGTCCGGTGCTGAAAAAGCTAACCCGGTTATCCTTGAGCCTTATATGAAAGTAGAAGTTACCGTTCCTGAAGAATACATGGGCGACGTAATCGGCGACATCAACTCTCGTCGTGGCCGCATCGAAGGTATGGAAGCTCGTAACGGTGCTCAAGTAATCAATGCTTTCGTTCCGCTGGCAGAAATGTTCGGTTATGCAACCGACCTGCGCAGCAAAACTCAGGGACGCGGCAACTACTCTATGGAAGTTGACCATTACGAAGACGTTCCGAGAAACATTGCTGAAGCAATTGTTGCTAAAAACAAAGGCACTAACTAAGCCTTGTTTAAAGAAAAATTTTAAGGAGGATTTTCAAAAATGGCAAAAGCTAAATATGAAAGAACTAAACCCCATCTGAATATCGGCACCATCGGTCACGTTGACCATGGCAAGACGACCCTGACCGCCGCCATCACCATGACGCTGTCCCAGAAGGGCGAAGCGCAGGCGATGCGTTATGACGAAATCGACAAGGCGCCGGAAGAAAAGGCCCGTGGCATCACGATTAACACCGCTCACGTTGAGTACGAGACGGCTACCCGCCACTATGCTCACGTTGACTGCCCAGGCCATGCTGACTATGTTAAGAACATGATCACCGGTGCTGCCCAGATGGACGGCGCTATCCTGGTTGTGTCTGCTCCCGACGGCCCGATGCCCCAGACCCGTGAGCACATCCTGCTCGCCCGTCAGGTTGGCGTGCCGTACATCGTGGTCTTCATGAACAAGACCGACATGATGGACGACGAAGAGCTGCTGGAACTGGTCGAAATGGAAATCCGCGAACTGCTGAGCAGCTACGATTTCCCGGGCGACGAGATCCCGATTATCAAGGGTTCTGCCCTGAAGGCGCTGGAATATGTCCAGAACGGCGGCACCGACGTTGACCATGCTCCCGAATGCCAGTGCATCTGGGCGCTGATGGACGCGGTTGACCACTACATTCCGGAACCCAAGCGCGCGACCGACCAGCCCTTCCTGATGCCTGTTGAAGACGTGTTTTCCATCTCTGGCCGCGGCACTGTTGCCACCGGTCGTGTGGAACGCGGCACGGTCAAGGTGTCCGACACGGTTGAAATCGTCGGCCTGATGGACAAGCCGAAGTCTACCGTCGTTACCGGCGTGGAAATGTTCCACAAGCTGCTGGACCAGGCGGAAGCGGGCGACAACATCGGCGCTCTGCTGCGCGGCATTCAGCGCAACGAGATCGAGCGTGGTCAGGTTCTGGCCAAGCCCGGCACGATTCATCCGCACACGCACTTCATCGGTCAGGTTTACGTCCTGACGAAGGAAGAAGGCGGCCGTCATACCCCGTTCTTCAACGGCTATCGTCCGCAGTTCTACTTCCGTACCACCGACGTGACCGGCAACATCAAGCTGCCCGAAGGCACGGAGATGGTCATGCCCGGTGACAACATCGACATGGAAATCACCCTGATTACCCCCATCGCTCTGGAGCAGGGCCTGCGCTTTGCTATCCGCGAAGGTGGCCGCACGGTTGGTTCCGGCGTCGTTGCTAAGGTCATCGAGTAATCCGCATTTTCAGGCGAAGCGCCGGTTGTGACGACCGGCGCCGCCTTCCCACGGATTTGTGATCCTGTCAGTTGAACTTCATGATGATAAAACCGCATATTGCAATGGCAGGAGGTGTCCCACGTGGCAAATGCCGCCCGTACCAAGGTGTGTCTGGCCTGCACGGAGTGCAAGCAGCGCAACTACAACAACATGAAGAACAAGAAGAACACCCCGGATCGCATCGAGCTGAAGAAGTATTGCCCCTTCTGCAAGAAGCATACGGTTCATCGCGAGACGAAGTAAGCGCACCGACAACGTAAGGATGTGATAACGATGGCAGAGGAGAAAAAGGTTTCCGACCAGAAGCCGAATGTGTTCGTTCGCATTGGTCGTTGGTTCAAGAACCTCCTGGGTCGCATCGCGAAGTCCTTCAAGAACATGGCGGCTGAACTGCGCCTTGTGTCTTGGCCCAGCAAGAAGAAGTGGATCGCCTGCTCGGTGACCGTGCTTGTGTTCGTGCTGGTGATGAGCATTGTGATCGGCGTGCTGGATATGGGTGCGACCGCGCTCGTGAAGCTGATGATGTGATGCCCCACTGTGCCTCTCCGTGCTTGAAAAGGCGCGGGGAGGCGGGGCGTCCACTACTTGCGCAGGGGGTTAGTTATGTCCGAGAAGAGCAATGAGGCGTGCTGGTACGTCGTTCATACCTATTCCGGGTATGAAAACAAAGTCAAGGATACTTTGGAGAAGTCCATCAAGAGCAGCAACATGCAGGATTACATTTTTGATGTCCGTGTGCCTGTTGAGGAAGTCTCCGAAATCCGCAAGGGCAAGCGTGTGAAGTCCACGCGCAAGGTCTTTCCGGGGTATGTGATCGTCAACATGATTAAGACCAACGAGAGCTGGTATGTCGTGCGCAACACGCGCGGCGTGACCGGCTTTGTCGGCCCGGGAAGCGAGCCGATTCCGCTGACGGACGAGGAATATGAGAGAATGACCAGTTGCCAGGGCACCATCCGCATCGACCTTGAGCCGGGCGACAACGTTCGGATCAAGAGCGGCAGCGTGGAGAACGCCATCGGCACGGTCGAGGAGATCAACGCCGAGGAGCACAAGGTCAAGGTCTCCATCGAGATCCTCAACCGCAAGACGACGGTGGAGTATGACATTTCCGAGGTCGAGCGTCTGTAACAGGAACGCTTGAAAACGGAAAAGCAACAGACAACCCCGGGAGCTTTCCCGGTTGTTGAGAAGGCTCATTTTCTGAATGAGCATC
>ENA-ORLU01001312-ORLU01001312.1-human-gut-metagenome-genome-assembly--contig:-NODE-1312-length-19007-cov-3.464131_pt1 | contig 19007 bp, 15 predicted proteins | sample MGYA00243009_ERZ508833 | MGnify/ENA primary metagenome ERZ508833 (study PRJEB26277, sample SAMN04329763) | human gut metagenome | biome: human-associated habitat | host: Homo sapiens | place: USA...
CGCTTGCCGCAGCAAAAGCAGGAGAGCAGGTGAATCTGCTGTCCATGTTCCTTGGGAATACGGCCGGAACGATCGGTGAGACTTCCGCACTGGCCCTTCTGATTGGCGGAATTTTCCTTGTCTGCATCCATGTGATTGACCTCAACATTCCGCTCATTTACATCGGAACCGAGCTTTTATTCGCCCTGATTTTCGGCGGCCACGGCTTTGACATCAATTTTCTTGGTGCGCATCTCTTCGGCGGCGGTCTGATGCTCGGCGCATGGTTCATGGCAACCGATTACGTTACCCGCCCGATCACAAAGAAGGGACAGTATATCTATGCGGTCATTTTAGGTCTTCTGACCGGCGTATTCCGTATCTTTGGAAATTCGGCAGAGGGCGTTTCCTATGCCATCATCTTTACCAACCTTCTGGTTCCGCTTATTGAGCGCGTGACCGTGCCGGTTGGATTCGGAAGAGGAGGCAAGAAAAAAGCATGAACAAAATCATAAAAAACGCACTGATTCTTGCGGCGATCACGCTGATTGCCGGACTGCTTCTCGGGGCGGCACATCAGGTAACCCTGGAGCCGATCCAGAAACAGCAGGAAAAAGAAAAACAGGAATCCTGCCAGAACGTATTCCCGGAGGCAGCTTCCTTTGAAGAAGTAACAATGAGCGATGCAGAACAGGCAGAGCTTACGGCAGCACTGATCGGCCACGGTTTTGAAGCACAGACGATTGACGAACTGCTGCTTGCAAAAGACGCATCCGGCGCGACGATCGGCCTGGTTGAGATCATCTCCACAACCGAAGGCTATGGCGGCGGCATGCAGTTCTCGATGGGAATTGCATCGGACGGAACGACAAAAGGAATCTCTTTCCTGTCACTTTCCGAGACGGCTGGCCTTGGTATGCGTGCCGACACAGACGATTTCAAGAATCAGTTCAAGGATAAAAACGTAGAAGCATTCTCCTACACAAAATCCGGCGCATCCGCGGATGATGAAATCGATGCGCTGAGCGGAGCAACTCTGACAACGAACGCTGTAACAAACGGTGTCAATGCAGGAATCTGCTGTTTTAACTACTGCAACGAATCCGGTCTGCTTTCCGGAGAGGGAGGGAACTCATGAGAAAAGATACGCCGCTGGAACGGCTTTATAATGGTATCATAAAAGAAAACCCGACCTTCGTCATGATGCTGGGTATGTGTCCGACGCTTGCGGTTACCACTTCTGCAAAGAACGGTATCGGCATGGGCCTTGCGACGATGGTCATACTGACCGCCTCCAACCTGATGATTTCCCTGCTTCGGAAAATCATCCCGGACGGCGTGCGTATGCCAGCATACATCGTTGTTGTGGCATCGTTTGTAACCATCGTGGAATTTTTGATGGAAGGTTTTATTCCGGCACTCTATTCCGCCCTTGGCATCTACATCCCGCTGATCGTTGTAAACTGTATCATCCTGGGACGCGCCGAGGCATATGCTGGAAAACATGGTCCGATCCCGTCTTTATTTGATGGTATCGGCATGGGCCTTGGATTTACCGTCGGCCTGACCCTGATCGGTATGTTCCGTGAGCTGATCGGAGCCGGAACCCTGTTCGGTATCCAGGTAATGCCGAGTGCTTACGAGCCGGTCAACATCTTCATCATGGCGCCGGGTGCATTCCTTGTGCTGGCAATGCTCGTTGCGGTGCAGAACCGCATCAAACGCCAGAAGTCAGAGAAAACCGGAAAACCGGCAGTCCCGGCGGAAGAGACCGGCTGTATGGCATGCGCCAATAAGGCATACTGCCAGGCTGTGAAAGGAAAGGAGGAAGCGAAATGAAAGAACTGATTTTAATTGCGATCGGTGCGGCGCTGGTGAACAACGTTGTCTTAAGCCAGTTCCTCGGCATCTGTGCTTTCCTCGGTGTTTCCAAAAAGATGGATACGGCGGCCGGCATGGGCGGAGCGGTTATTTTTGTCCTCACGATTTCTTCATTTGTGACAAGTCTGATTTACAAATTTATCCTGGCACCGGCAGAACTTGATTATCTGAAAACGATCGTTTTTATTCTTGTCATCGCGGCGCTGGTACAGCTCGTTGAGATGTTCCTGAAAAAGACGATTCCGTCTCTGTACCGAGCGCTCGGCGTTTACCTTCCGCTGATTACAACAAACTGCGCGGTACTCGGTGTGGCACTCATCAACGTACAGAAGGATTACACGATTCTGCAGGGTACGATTTACGGTCTGGCAACCGCAATCGGTTTTACGATTGCCATGGTGCTGATGGCCGGCCTGCGGGAAAAGATGGAGTACAACGATATCCCGGAGTCATTCAAAGGAATGCCGATCGTTCTTCTTACGGCTATGCTGATGTCAATGGCATTTATGGGATTTTCCGGAATGATCTAGGAGGGATGAAGAGATGAATGGTATTTTAGCAGCCACCCTGATGGTGGGTGGAACCGGCCTTTTGATTGGTATTCTCCTTGGAATTGCCGGAAAGAAGTTTTATGTGGAAGTGGACGAGCGCGAGACGAAGGTCCGTGAAGCGCTGCCGGGCAACAACTGCGGCGGCTGCGGTTACCCGGGCTGTGACGGAGCGGCGGCTGCAGTGGTAAAGGGTGAAGCCCCGATTTCGGTCTGTCCGGTCGGCGGTTCTCCGGTTGCGGCAGCGATCGGTGCCATTATGGGACAGGAAGCCGGAGCACAGGAGCGCAGAAAAGCAGTGGTACGGTGCGCCGGTACGTGTGACGTGGCAAAGAACAAGTATGAATACACGGGTGCAAGGGACTGCTCCTACGCCGGTTTTGTACCGGGCGGCGGTCCGAAGAGCTGCGGAAACGGATGTCTTGGTTTTGGAAACTGCGTGAAGGCATGTAAGTTTGATGCGATCCATATTGAAAACGGCATTGCCGTTGTGGACGGCGAAGCGTGCAAGGCATGCGGTGCCTGCGTGAAGGCCTGTCCGAGAAATCTGATCGACCTGATTCCGTATGAGCAGAAGATCACGGTGAAATGCCGCTCAACCGAGAAGGGCAAGGCGGTGATGGCAGCGTGTGAGATCGGCTGTATCGGATGTAAGAAGTGCGAAAAGAACTGCCCGTCGGATGCAATTCACGTTGTAGACCAGCGCGCGGAGATCGACCCGGCAAAATGTACAGGCTGCGGCCTCTGCGCGGAGAACTGCCCGCGGAAGTGTATTATGATAGAAAAATAAAAATGAGAAATTCCATGCTGTGGGAGGGAACTTCTGCGGCGTGGAATTTTTGCTTTTCGGTGATATCGTGTTAGCCAATGCCGGGGGTGGCTGGCTTGACTTGAATTTGGGAAAATGATAAACTGAAAGTCAGAAAACGAGGGGCAAAAAGCTAAAAAAATATAAAATGGCAGAAAGGACGGGGCAAAAGTATGACAATGACAATGGATGAACTGATGAAAGTGCTCGATATGCAGGAGGATATTCTGCAGTTTACGCATTTTACAAATGCAGACGCATGGGAACTGGGAACGATGATCCTGATGGAGGCAAGACGGCGCGGAGCACAGGTTGGCATCATGATCCGCAGAAGCAACGGGGAAGTTGTATTCCAGTATTGTGATAACGGCATTACGCCGCACAATGTGGAGCTGATGAGACGGAAGAGCAATTCGGTGCTTCTGACGGAGCGGAGTTCGCTGCAGCTCTACATGGCAGCGACGAATGCGCCGGAGAGCGTAAAACAGATGGTACTGGACCCGAAGGAATACGCAATGCTGGGCGGAGGTTTTCCGATCTGCGTGGAAGAAGTCGGCGTTGTGGCAACCGTAGCAGTGTCCGGCATGGGACAGGTTTCGGATCATGATGTGATTGTGAAATGCATCAGCAAATATTTGCATATCGATGAAGTACCAAGAATCAGAACTGTATGAAAATGATGATTGAAACTAAATTTTGTGTATGATACAATGTCACCGGCAAAAAGACATGACAGTTCCATCAGGGACAACAAAACCCCCGTGAGCGGCAACTCACGGGGGTTGGTTTATGTCAGCAGGTTTTGCATATCTTCCGGCAGTGGTGCGTGGAAGTTTAAGGGTTCTCCGGTGATCGGATGGACGAAGGAGAGCGATGCAGAGTGAAGTGCCTGGCGGGGGAAAGTGCCGGGAGTTTTGTTGTAGAGGGTATCGCCGAGCAGCGGATGGCCGATGTAAGCCATGTGGACGCGGATCTGGTGGGTGCGGCCGGTTTCGAGGTTGAGTTCGAGGTGGGAGAAAACGGAGCAGTGCGCGAGGGTGCGGTAATGGGTTACGGAGCGCTCGCCGGAGGAAAAGTCGACGGTGCGCTGGATGAGGGATCCGTTGAGGCGGGCGATCGGGGCGTCGATGGTGCCGGATGCAGCGGTTTCGCCGAGGGCGAAGGCCTGATACGTGCGGTGGATTTCGCGGGAGCGCATGGCCTGGGAGAGGACGGCGGCGCTTAAGGCGTGCTTGGCAAGCACGATAAGGCCGGTGGTGTCGCGGTCGAGGCGGTTGATGCAGCGGTAGACGAAGGGTTCACCTTTCTGTTTAAAATACCATGCAATGCCGTTTGCCAGCGTATTTTCATAATTTCCAATCGACGGATGAATCGGCGTATCAGCGGGTTTATCCACAACGAGGATGTCGTCATCCTCATACACAACCGAAAACGGAACCGGCCGCGGCAGAATTCCGTCGGAGGGTTCTGTTTCGACAAGGTGCGTTTCGATCACATCCCCGGCGTGCACGGCCTGGCTCGTCCAGGCGCGGACGCCGTTTCGGAAAATGCCGTCCTCTGTGCGTTTTAAGCCCGTAATAATATGGCGCGAATATCCATGCCGGCGGAGAAACCATTCCACAGTCAGATTTTCCCGTTCCTCCTCCGGCGAAACCACATATGTAAACCTGTGTCCCATACACAAAACCTCCGTTTCTATAGCTTTTTTATCGAATGAACCCTGTCATTTCGGGGCAAAATTTCAAAAAGAGACTTTCCCAGTCTTTCGCAAGTATAGCCGAAAACAGATGGAAAAGCAAGAAACTTACCTTTCTATAGCGAAAATATAAAAAAGTATAAAAGTTTCATGAAATGTCAGAATTTGATTGATTTTAGCGAAAGAAAAGTTTATGCTACTAAAAAAGAAAGAAAATCAAGAAACAGGAGGGGATACAGATGAAGCAGGTGCAGAAACCGAAAAAACCCATGATTTTTTATTATGTGATTGCGCTGATCGTCATTCTGCTGTTAAATCTTCTGCTTTTCCCGAGACTTCTCGAGCCCAAAGTAACAGAAGTTGATTACGGAAAATTTTTGCAGATGGTAGATAACAACGAAATCAGCGAAGTCCAGATCCAGTCAAATGAGATTATTTTCAGCGACAAATCAAGCCCGGCGAATTATTATAAGACGGGTGTGATGAATGATTACAAGCTGGTAGACCGTTTATATGAGGCAGGTATTACCGAATTCGGAACGCCGATCATAGAGCAGATGTCGCCGCTCATGGAATTTCTTTTAACATGGGTAATACCGATCGCTGTGATGGTTGCGCTCGGACAGTGGTTGATGAAACGCATGACGAGCAAGATGATGGGCGGCATGGGAAATGCGATGAGCTTTGGAAAGAGCAACGCCAAGGTTTATGTACAGTCCGAAACCGGCATTAAATTTGCAGATGTTGCCGGAGAGGATGAGGCAAAAGAAATTTTACAGGAGATTGTTGACTTCCTGCATAATCCCAAAAAATATGAAGAAATTGGTGCAAAAATGCCGAAAGGAGCACTGCTTGTCGGCCCTCCGGGAACCGGTAAAACGCTGCTTGCAAAGGCAGTAGCCGGAGAGGCAAATGTTCCGTTCTTCTCCATTTCCGGTTCTGAGTTTGTCGAGATGTTCGTCGGCATGGGAGCTGCGAAGGTGCGTGACCTGTTCCAGCAGGCAAATGAGAAAGCACCTTGTATCGTCTTTATCGATGAGATCGATACCGTCGGCAAAAAACGTGACGGCGGCGGATTCTCCGGAAACGACGAGCGTGAGCAGACCCTGAACCAGCTGCTTGCCGAGATGGATGGATTCGATGGAAAGAAAGGTGTTGTCATTCTGGCAGCGACGAACCGTCCGGATTCCCTGGACCCGGCACTTCTTCGTCCGGGCCGTTTCGACCGCCGTGTGCCGGTTGAACTGCCTGACTTAAAAGGCCGTGAGGAAATCCTGAAAGTCCATGCGAAAAACATCCGCGTGGGCGACAATGTCGATTACAATGCGATCGCACGTATGGCATCCGGTGCTTCTGGTGCAGAACTTGCCAATATGATCAACGAGGCAGCACTCCGTGCCGTCCGTGATGGAAGAAAATTTGTCACCCAGGCGGATCTGGAGGAGAGCGTTGAGGTTGTCATCGCCGGATACCAGAAGAAGAATAAGATCATGACCGACAAAGAGAAACTGATCGTTTCCTACCACGAGGTCGGCCATGCACTCGTCGCAGCACTGCAGAGCCATTCCGCTCCGGTTACGAAGATCACCATTATCCCGCGTACGTCCGGCGCCCTCGGCTATACGATGCAGGTGGATGAAGATGAGCACAACCTGATGAGCCGCGAAGAGCTGGAAAACAAGATTGCAACGCTGACCGGCGGCCGTGTGGCAGAGGATCTGGTGTTCCATTCCATCACGACAGGTGCTTCGAACGATATCGAGCAGGCAACGAAGGTGGCAAGATCCATGATTACCCGCTTCGGTATGAACGAGGAATTTGGTATGGTTGCATTTGAGACGGTAACGAACCAGTACCTCGGCGGTGACACTTCCCTGGCATGCTCCGAATCGACAGCAGCACAGATTGATGAGAAGGTTGTTGCAGCAGTCAGAAAACAGTACGACAAAGCAGAGCAGCTCTTAAAAGATAATATGCCGAAACTCCACGAGCTGGCAAAATATCTGTATGAGAAAGAGACGATCACAGGTGATGAGTTTATGGAAATTCTGAATTTATCCCCGGATCAGCTCACGACAACGAGAATGGAAACAAATTAAAAAGCGATAAAAGCAGATGAGAATCCCGCGTTACTGTTCACCCAGCAGTGAAACACTTGCTGTTTCACTGCGTAAGAAAGTGATTCAGGTGTGAGCAGCCCTCCTTTTGCGAAGCAAAACTTTCAATGAGGGCTGCGAATGTTACAGTTCGCAGGGAACCTGTGAACTGTAACGAATCCCGCGTTTCAAGGCGACTTCAGCCTTGCGCGGGATTCTTTCTTGTGCTATAATGCTGTAATGCGAAATTATGACACAAAAAGACAGATTTTTTTAGGATAGATCAAGAGAACATAAGGAGAAACGCAATGAAGAAAAAACAGGCATGGAAAGTGATGGGTGCTGTCCTTGCGGGCACACTGGTATTTTCCGATGCAGTTCCGCTCCGTGCCAGCGCATCGGCAGGAACGGAAAAAAGCGCAGTACAGAACGAAACTGTCTCCGGAACGGAGAACGGTACAGAGACAAAGACAAAACGGGCAGCCGTTTATGTGAATCTGAAAACCGGCGATGATACGGCAGACGGTACAACGGCAGAGACAGCAGTAAAAACCGTGGAAAAAGCACAGGAGCTTCTTGCAGCTGCAGCGGCAGAACTGCAGGCGGACGGGAAAACAACCGAAAAAAACACTACTGCAGATACCAGCAAAACGGCAGCGGAGGAAGCAGCAGAAAAATATCTGGTATTCGTCGGAATGGATGAAAAAGAGCTGGAAACGTATCGAAAGAAACAGCAGAAAACAGACTTCTGGGGAAGAGTAACAGATACCGTTTTTGCGGCAGATGAAATCGTGGTGACAGAAGCCGGATATGAGGCTGTTCTGGCAGCAGAAAAAGCAAAAGAAACGGTTTCGGAAACACCAACGCTTGCGCCAGGCGAGTCTCCGGCACCGGATGCGGCAGAAGATACCGTAACACCAACTCCGGGTCCGACGGAAACGCCGGATGCAGAGCCGACCGCAGAACCAACGGTGACCCCAGACGCAGAGCCAACGGTAGAACCGACGGAAACGCCAGACGCAGAGCCGACCGTAACGCCGGCGGAGGAACCAACGGCAACTCCGACACCGGATGCGGACAACGGAGAAAATACAGGGGATACACCAACGGCAGCGCCGACACCGGATGCGGAACCGACCGTAACGCCGGAAGTAACTCCGACGACAGCACCGGGCGAGAATACCGATGACAGTGAAAATCCGGATAATCCGGAAACTCCGGCAGAAGATCCAACCGTGACACCTGCCACGGATGATACAGCAAAAGACGATCCTGCAGCAGATGACGCAAACCAGGACGATACAAACCAGGATAACCAGAACGGAACGGGAAAGGATGCATCATCGGACCAGTGGAAACAGGATGAAAATCTGGATGACCTTGTAAAAGATGAAATTCAGAAAGAAAACGAAACCGTAAAAAATTTCGATGAAATTTCCAATCCATCCGGTACGGACAGCACAGAAGACGGCTATCTGATCTCCGATGTCTCTCTTTTGATCCGGCCGATGGCAGTAAGTCTGCCCGGAAGCGTTGTATCAGAGGAGCAGACGGAAACAGCAGAAGCTGAGACGGCGGACGAAGGCGAACATGAACTGCTTGCAGCTGCAGAGCAGAAATCCAACCTGAGTGCCGGTGAAATGACAGCAAGTGCAGCCGATGACGTAAGTACGCTGCGTGCCGCAGGAACGATCCTTGTAGGACCGGACAACTACGGAACGAATAAGACATCCACTCCGACTCCGACAGCCACACCGTCGAAGAGCAGCAGTAACAACAGCTCTTCCAATTCCAATACCGGAAGCACAAAGATTCCGCAGAAGAAGACACAGACCACTGCAAGCATCCGCAGCATCCCGGTCAACACCGGCGATGAGACGCTGGTGCTTCCGCTGGCGATCAGCTCCGCACTTTCTGCAGCCGTTATGTTCTGCATGGCATTCCTTCAGATGCAGGCGAAACGCGCAAAGAGCATGGCCGCATGGCTGGAATTCAAAAAGAATCATCCGTTTGACGAAAAATAAAGAAACAGGCATATCCGGAAAAGCCATTCCATACATTTACAGTATGGGAGGGCTTTTTCTTATGGAAGAAAAGAAAACATGGGCGGTGGGTGCGGGCAGCGGGATCGGCTGGCTGAAGGCTCTTCTCGTTTCCTATCTGATCTCGGTGCTTCTTCTTTTGCTGCTGTCTTTCCTGCTCTGGAAATTTTCCTGGAAGGAAAGCTGGGTGCAGGCGGGCATTGTGGTGATCTATCTGGCATCAAGCTTTTCCGGCGGAAGAATGGCAGGAAACATGGCGGGAAAACGGCGGTTTCTCTGGGGCATCTGCTTTGGAATCGTGTATTTTGCCATTCTGATCATCGTCTCTGCAGTCTTCCTGCCGGGCGGATTTGCCGGAGCCGGAAGACTTCTGTGGGCGGCAGCAGTCTGTGCCGTCGGCGGAATGGCAGGCGGAATGACGGCACACGGCAGATAAAAGCGGACAAAACAGAACATTTTTTCAAAAAACAGACTTTTAAATTTGAAAAACCTATGCTATAATGGGAAGAGCTAATGGCCGAAGACTATAAAAAAGTCGCGCGTCAACTACAATGAAGGAGGAATGTGCCATGAAACACATCAAAACTTTAAATACAAAAAGCTTACAGAACACTGTAAAAAAAGGTGGATGCGGTGAGTGCCAGACATCCTGCCAGTCCGCATGTAAGACTTCTTGCACCGTAGGCAACCAGAGCTGCGAGCATAAGTAAAAGTAATCCATAAGGACGAGTAAAAGGTGTTCCCAGAACCGGTTTCGCCGGATTTGGGAACATTCTTTTTGCCAGGCACATCAAAAAAAGAGAGAGTTATAGAAAGGAATACCACAGTGATACATTTATATAAAAGCAATGGCTTCAACATGGTGCTGGACGTCAACAGCGGCTCCGTCCATGTTGTGGATGACTGCGTATACGATGTCCTTTCCTGCATGAACGAAGGAAAAAATGCAGAAGAGACAGCAGAGGCGCTTAGCAGTAAATACGCCGAGCAGGACATCACCGAAGCCAGAGAAGAAATTCAGGAACTTGCAGACAACGGCATGCTCTTTACCAAAGATATCTATGAAAACGCAATCGATCAGTTTTCCAACCGTCCGACCGTCGTAAAAGCACTCTGCCTCCATATCGCACACGACTGCAATCTTGCCTGTCGTTACTGCTTCGCAGAAGAGGGCGAGTACCACGGAAGACGTGCACTGATGTCCCTGGAAGTCGGCAAAAAAGCGCTTGATTTCCTGATCGCAAACTCCGGCAGCAGAAGAAACCTCGAGGTAGATTTCTTCGGCGGTGAACCGCTGATGAACTGGGATGTTGTAAAACAGCTCGTAGCCTACGGAAGAGAACAGGAGAAGTTACATAACAAGAACTTCCGTTTCACCCTGACCACCAACGGTGTTCTCTTAAACGACGAGGTCATGGAGTTCTGCAATAAGGAGATGGGCAACGTCGTATTAAGTATCGACGGAAGAAAAGAAGTTCACGATCACATGCGTCCGTTCCGCAAAGGTGCCGGAAGCTACGATCTGATTGTGCCGAAATTCCAGAAATTCGCTGAACTCCGTCATCAGGACAAATACTATGTGCGCGGAACCTTCACGCATTACAACACAGACTTTGCTGCCGACGTCCTCCATCTGGCAGACCTTGGCTTCAAACAGATCTCGGTGGAGCCTGTTGTAGCACCTCCGACCGAGGATTACGCGATCCGCGAGGAAGACCTTCCGGTGATTTTCGAACAGTACGACATTCTGGCAAGAGAGATGATCAAGAGAGAAAAAGAAGGAAGAGGCTTCAATTTCTTCCATTTCATGATCGATCTGACCGGCGGACCATGTGTTTATAAACGTCTTTCCGGCTGCGGTTCCGGAACCGAGTACCTTGCGGTAACACCGTGGGGCGATTTCTATCCGTGCCACCAGTTCGTAGGACAGGAAGATTTCTGCCTCGGAAATGTTTACGAAGGCGTGAAAAAGACAGAAACTGTCAACGAATTCAAAAAATGCAACGTTTATTCCAAGAAGGAGTGCAGCCAGTGCTTTGCACGGTTCTACTGCAGCGGCGGATGCGCGGCAAACTCCTACAATTTCACAGGTAAGATCAACGATGTTTACGAGATCGGATGCAAGATGCAGCAGAAACGGATCGAGTGTGCATTGATGATAAAGGCAGCTCTGGCCGAAGATTAAAGAAAAGAGGAAAATCGCGACATGATGAAGAAGAAACAGAGTATCATCGCACTCGTCCTGGCAGCCATTGTAACAGTGCTTCTTGGATGGACGATGATCAAAGGATGGGGTCCTACCGGAACCGGTTCGATGAAGAACATCGACCTGGGTCTGGATCTGTCCGGCGGTGTCAGCATTACCTATCAGGCCGTAAAGGACAACCCGACAGACGAAGAAATGTCAGATACCCGCTACAAGCTGGAACAGCGTGCGCAGCAGTACAGCGAAGAGGCACAGGTATATCTGCAGGGCGACAACCGTATCACCATTGAAATCCCGGGTGCAACCGATGCAACCACCATTCTGGAAGAGATGGGTAAACCGGGAAGCCTGTATTTCATCAAGCAGACGAATGATGACGGAACAGAAAACTACACCTATGACAGCTCGACCGGCGAGTACGTTCTGAACGGAAAAACCATCGAAGAGCTCGAGGAGGACGGCTCCGTCGTTCTGACCGGTAAAGATGTGGCAAGCGCAGAAGCCATGCATCAGCAGAACTCCACCACAAAAGCAACCGAGAGCGTCGTTCAGCTGAAAATGACCGACGAAGGAAAACAGAAATTTGCAGACGCAACCCAGGAAGCTTACAGTGCAGGAAAGAGCATCGGTATCTACTATGATGAGAAATTCGTCAGTGTACCGAGTGTAAACGCTGTGATTTCCGATGGTACTGCAGTCATCTCCGGCGGAAACATGGACTGGGATGAAGCAACCAGCCTGGCATCCACTCTCCGTATCGGTTCCCTTTCCCTGGAACTTGAGGAGATCAACTCCAGCGTCGTTGGAGCACAGCTTGGATCTGCAGCTGTTTCCACCAGCGTGAAAGCAGGAGCGATCGGCATTATCCTGATCATCATCTTCCTTGCAGTTGTATACCGCCTGCCTGGTATTGCAGCCGGATGGGCACTGCTCATTTACGTTGAGCTGAACCTGATTTCTTTAAATGCATTTGACCTGACCCTGACTCTGCCTGGTATCGCCGGTGTTATCCTGTCGATCGGTATGGCAGTCGATGCAAACGTTATCATCTACGCCCGTATCGAGGAGGAGATCGGTGCCGGAAAGGCGGTTCATGCAGCAATCCGCGACGGATTCAAGAAGGCAGCTTCCGCCATCCTGGACGGAAACGTAACGACTCTGATTGCAGCAGCCGTTCTGTATGCACTCGCAAGCGGAAGTGTCCGCGGATTCGCCATGACACTTGCTCTTGGTATTGTTCTTTCCATGTTCAGCGCCATGGTTGTTTCCAGACTGCTGGTCAACAGCCTGTACGGTATGGGACTGAAGGATGCGAAATACTACGGAACCAAGAAAGAGCGCAAGGGATTTCCATTTGTGGAAAAGAGAAAGATCTTCTTCACGATCTCCTGCATTCTGCTGCTTGCCGTTCCGGCCAGCATGATTTTCATGCATCAGACAAAGGGAAGCGCACTGAATTTCGGCCTTGACTTCAAGGGCGGTACTTCCATCAACGTTCCGTTCAACGAGGATTACTCCATCGAAGAGCTGGACAAAGAGGTAGAGCCGGTTGTGGAAGGCGTGACAAAAGATTCCAATATTCAGATGACAAAGGTTGTCGGAGGCAACAATGTCATCATCAAAACACGTTCTCTGACTCTGGAAGAGCGTGAGCAGGTTTACCAGGCAATGGCAGATAATTTCGGTGTCGATACTTCTGAAATCACTTTCGACAACATTTCTTCTACTGTAAGTAAAGAGATGAGCCAGAATGCGATGAAAGCAGTTATCATCGCTGTAGTCTGCATGCTGCTGTACATCTGGATCCGTTTCCGCGACATCCGTTTCGCATCGAGTGCCATCCTTGCACTGATGCATGATATCGCCATTGTGTTCGGATTCTATGTGGTATCCCGTATTTCGGTCGGCAGCACCTTTATCGCGTGTATGCTGACGATCCTCGGCTATTCCATCAACAGTACGATCGTCATCTTCGACCGTATCCGTGAGAATCTGCCGGAGTTAAAGAGAGAGCCGATCGAGTCCCTGGTTGACCGCTGCATCACGGACACCCTGACCCGAAGCATTTACAGTTCCCTCACCACCTTTATCACCATCTTTGTTCTGTTCGTGATGGGAGTTTCTTCCATCCGCGACTTTGCAGCACCTCTGATGGTTGGTATCGTATGCGGAGCTTACACTTCTGTCTGCATCACAGGTGCCCTGTGGTATGTGATGAAGCACGTTGGAAAAAACAAATATGTGCCGTCCAAAGCAGTACAGAATAAGACAAAAAATAAATAAAAGCAGCAAAAACCATAAAAAGAGAAACGCCGGACCGGAAAAGTCCGGCGTTTCCTGCTAACAGGAAAGAGGAGAACATATGAAGAAAGAACGCTGGGTAGTTTCGGCAAAACGCGCCGATTTCCAGGCAATTGCGGACCGGTTCGGCATTGATCCCGTCATCGCCCGCCTGATCCGGAACCGGGATGTGACCGGGGAGAAAGAGATCGAAGAGTATCTCTTCGGGGATCTCGAACAGCTCCACGATCCGCTGCTGATGAAGGATATGGAGCGCGCGGCAGATCTGATCGCAGAAAAAATCCGGGAGAAAAAGCCGATCCGCATCATCGGGGACTACGACATCGACGGTGTTACGGCAACGTATATTCTGCTGACCGGCTTAAAAGATCTCGGTGCCGATGTGGATGTGCGTATCCCGGACCGGATTGCAGATGGATACGGCTTAAATGAGCATCTTGTGCAGTTTGCCGCGGATGAGGGGCGGGACACGATCGTCACCTGCGACAACGGCATCGCGGCGAGCAGTCAGATCCGTCTGGCAAAAGAGCTCGGCATGACGGTTGTCGTGACGGACCACCACGAGGTTCCGTTTGAGGAGGATGAAAACGGAGAACGCCGCTACATCCTGCCGCCGGCGGACGCGGTTGTCAATCCGAAACAGAAAGACTGTTCCTATCCATTTCCGGGCCTCTGCGGTGCGGCCGTCGCATGGAAACTGATCCAGACGATGGAGGCGAAAGCAGGTCTTCCAAAGGAGCACAGCTTCCGCTTTCTGGAATTTGTCGCCATTGCGACGATCGGTGATGTGATGGATCTGCAGGGAGAAAACCGGATTCTTGTAAAAGCCGGCCTTCGGGCGCTCCATAAAACGCAGAACCTCGGCCTGCAGGAGCTGATCCGTGTGCAGGGCATCGAGGCGGAAAACGTGACACCGTATCACATTGGCTTCGTTCTCGGCCCGTGCATCAACGCATCGGGACGGCTTGACACGGCGGAGCATTCGTTAAAACTGCTCTGCGCAAAGACACGTGAGGAGGCCGCAAAGCTTGCCGGGGACTTGAAAGACCTGAATGAAAGCCGCAAAGAGCTGACGCGCCAGGGTGAGGCAAAAGCAATCGAGCTCGTGGAAACCTCCCCGCTGCAGAACGACAAAGTCCTCGTCGTCTATCTGCCGGACTGCCACGAGAGCCTTGCCGGAATCATCGCAGGTCGCCTGCGGGAGCACTTCCACAAACCATCCTTCGTACTCACCAGAAGTGAGGAGGGCGTCAAGGGCTCCGGCCGCTCGATCGAAGCGTATTCGATGTATGAGGAGCTCTGCAAATGCAAAGAACTGATGACGAAATTCGGCGGCCACCCGATGGCTGCGGGCCTTTCCCTCGCAGGAGAGGAGATGATCGAACCGTTCCGCCGGGCACTGAACGATAATTCCACGCTGACGGAAGAGGATTTCGTCGAAAAAGTCGTGATCGATGTGCCGATGCCGATCACCTACATCACCAAAAATCTGATCCGCCAGTTAAGTCTCTTGGAGCCGTTCGGAAAAGGCAACACGAAACCGCTGTTCGCACAGAAAGGACTGACTGTATTAAATTACCGCATTTTTGGAAAGAATAGAAACGTGGTGAAAGTACAGCTTGCCGATGTGGGCGGATACCAGATGGATGGTGTCTATTTCGGTGAGGGAGAAGCGTTCGCCGCATACGTGGATGCACATCCGGCCCTCTCGGTAGCGTACTATCCGTCGATCGATACGTGGAACGGACGCGACAAATTACAGATCAATATCCAGAGTTATTTTTAAAGATGCAGAAAAGCCGCAAATACCTGATTTTTCTGCCCTGTTTTCTATCGGAAACAAAATTGACGCAGAAGAATATTGATGCTATACTGTAAGGTGAATTGTCAAACCTTGACGAAACGGAGGAATATTTTATGAAAAAAGTAGAGGATTACGTAAGAAGTATTCCGGATTTCCCGGAACCGGGTATTATTTTCAGAGATGTAACGAGTATCCTGCAGGACGCAGACGGACTGCAGCTTGCCATAGATGAGATGCAGCATTTTGTAGAAGAAGTAGACTGTGATGTAATCTGCGGAACCGAGTCCCGCGGCTTCATTTTCGGTATGCCGATTGCTTACAATCTGCACAAACCGTTCGTGCCGATCCGTAAAAAAGGAAAACTTCCTCTGGAGACCGTCGAGGAGAGCTATGACCTGGAGTACGGCAGCGCAACGATCGAGATGCACAAAGACTCCATCAAACCGGGCCAGAAGGTAGTCATCATCGACGACCTGATTGCAACCGGCGGTACCGTGGAGGCCTGTGCAAAAATGATCGAGCGCCTCGGCGGCGAAGTAACCAGAATCGTGTTCCTGATGGAGCTTGCCGGCTTAAAAGGACGCGAAAAACTGGCAAAATATGATGTAAAATCTGTCATCCGTTACGATGGCAAATAACGTATCCAACGAAACGCAGGGGTTAATCATGAGAGCGGAGGATACATATGGAAGAAGAGAAAAGAATCAGTGAAGAAGAATTAAAGAAGGATGTGGCGGCGGCAGAAGCCAGAATCCGCAAGACGGACGATTTTACAAGTCCGGAGGAATTATACGGGGAATTGATCGCTTCTGTGAAAAAATATCATCCATCGGACGATATTTCCCTGATCGAAAAAGCATACCGCGTGGCAGCGGATGCACATAAGGACCAGAAAAGAAAGAGCGGGGAACCGTACATCATCCATCCGCTCTGTGTGGCAATTATCCTGGCAGATCTGGAGCTCGACAAGGAGTCGATCGCGGCAGGCCTTCTGCACGACGTTGTCGAAGATACCGTCATGACCGAAGAAGAGCTGACCGAGGAGTTCGGCCCGGAGGTGTCCCTGATTGTAAGCGGTGTCACGAAGCTGGCACAGCTGAAATATTCTGCGGATAAGGTCGAGGAGCAGGCAGAAAACCTGAGAAAGATGTTCCTTGCGATGGCAAAGGATATCCGTGTTATTCTGGTAAAACTGGCGGACCGTCTGCACAACATGCGGACCGCACAGTACTGGTCGCCGGAGACGCAGAAGAAAAAAGCGCGTGAGACGATGGATATTTATGCCCCGATCGCACAGCGCCTCGGTATTTCCAAGATCAAGATCGAGCTGGACGATCTCTCACTCAAGTATTTAGAGCCGGATGCCTATTATGATCTGGTACATCAGATCGCACAGCGCAAGAGTGTCAGGGACGAATATGTACAGAAACTGGTGGAAGAAGTGCGTCAGCACATCAAAGATGCAGGAATTCCTGCACAGGTTGACGGACGTGCAAAACATTTCTTCAGTATTTACAAAGACCTTGAGCAGAAAGAGACGGCTGTTAAAGAGTTTGGCGGCCCGGCAGAAGCCATTGAAGTTATTGAGCAGTGTATTGCCAATTACAACAAGGTATACGGAAGCAAGAAATAATAAATGGGAACGATCCCGGAGGGGTGAGTGACGGTGAGAGAAGAGCAGCGTTTTAAGCTGATGATCGAAGAGCCGGATGCGGTTCGGTGCCGGAAGTGTTCTGGTGCTATGATCTACACCAAGCGTGAGATTTACCAGTGTGAGCGGTGTGGTGCCACTTATCTTTCGAACTTTGGAAGAGTGAAAGAATGTCTGAAAGAAAATGGCCCTATGAATCTGGTTCAGTTGTCAGAGGCTACCGGTCTGGAACGGAGAATCATATCCGGATTTGTGCGGGAGGGCCGTCTGCAGCTGGCAGGAGGCAGTCATGGCAATGTAACACTTGCGAAATAATTACATAAAAGTTAAGATGTGAGAGCGAAATATTTCGCTCTCTTTTTTAATTGTTACAGAAAGAAAAATGTTACAAAATAATTTCTACAGTTGCAGAATTGGAAAAAGTGTTGTATAATAGGCATTGTGTTCGTCTTATGGGGATGGATACAGACAAAAAGGGATAGAAAATTGTAACAAAAAATGTAACAAATCAGTAACAGATTGGAGAAGGAAATGAATAAGAAAGTTCGTCAATTGGTGGGGATTTATAGCGTAATCGCAGGAATGACTCTGGCAGGACTGGCGCCACAGGCACCGGTAAGGGCAGAAGCAGAAGTGGCAACAGGAGGAGCCATCAACCAGCCGTCTGATACGGCAGAACCGGCTGTGACACCGACGCCAACAGTAACTCCGACACAGACACCGGCGGCTTCCGACCAGAAAAAAGATAACTGGACCGTAAAATTAAAAAAATGTTCCCATCCTAAAAAGATCACCAAGGGTGCAGGTTTTAAAGTAAAAGGAACATTGAAGGCCAGTAAGAAAATGAAAACAGTAAAGGCATCCATCTTGAATGAAGAGGGAGACAGTGTTTGTACAAAGAAGATTAAAGTCAACAAGAAGAATTGTTCTCTGGCGAAAGTAGACAAGTCTATGAAGTTTGGCAAACTAAAAGAAGGAAGTTATTCTTATGTGGTAGAAGCTACCAATACTTCCCGGAATAAAAAGACAGTGATCGATGATGATTTTACCGTAAAAAAAGGAAAATGGACCAGTCCTGTCAAAGGTGGCAACTGGGGTGATGGATGGCACTGTCGTTGTTCTACCCACGGTGGCAGACATTATGGATGGGATGCCAGAGGCGGTGGAAGAACCATTTACAGTGTGGCAGACGGTACAGTCGTATATGCCAAGTATCATGCGGCCAGATCCAAAGCAACTTTTGGCAAATTGATCATTTTATAACATGGAAACGGTATCTATTCCTATTATGCGCACTGCTCTTCCTTTAAAGTAAAAGTGGGAGACAAAGTGATAGCGGGAGATAAAATTGGTATAACCGGATCTACAGGCTATGCATTTGGCAGCCACCTGCATTTTGAAATGAGAAAAGGACCGGCTTTCAGCGGTTCATATAACGGATATAAATTGTTGGATAAATATACATACAGACAGTTTAACCCAGGCACCAAGATCAAGAGATAGTAAGAAAAAAGAAGTTCCATCTGTCTGGGAAAAGAGTGAATAAAGCTCTTTTCCCGGACTGGTGGAACTTTTTTGTATTATAATAAATTTTTCAGGGCCAGCTGATATAAAGTTTCGCTCTGTTTTTCCCAGTTTTCGCAGACCCGGATAGCATCTTCTTCTTTGGGAACATCGATTTCCAGACGGAACATCATATGTTTTCCGTCCTTCAAACTGCAGGAAGCCAGATAAGTTCCGTGGTCTGTCGGGTTGTAATCACTGACAAGAGAAGTCTCATTGATGATCTCAATCTTATGTTCAGCCAGATAAGCATCAATCTCAGAACAGATTTCAGCGGAAAGCTGGCTGCCGAAGAGAGCCAGTGTTTCGCTGCCGGCTTCTGTCAGCGTATAGTAAGATAAATGGTATGTTTCGTCTTCTGCGATAAAATCGGCATTTAACAACTCTCCCAGAGCATTCTGCAATGTGAAATAATTGGTATAACCATGACTG
>ENA-ORLU01001314-ORLU01001314.1-human-gut-metagenome-genome-assembly--contig:-NODE-1314-length-18991-cov-6.901872_pt1 | contig 18991 bp, 17 predicted proteins | sample MGYA00243009_ERZ508833 | MGnify/ENA primary metagenome ERZ508833 (study PRJEB26277, sample SAMN04329763) | human gut metagenome | biome: human-associated habitat | host: Homo sapiens | place: USA...
TATTGGTACTACATTTCAATATTACTCTCTATATAACTTTCTATTTTTTCTATATTTTCTCTTGTTTTTCTCATTACTATATTTCCTCCCCAGTTCTTACATCAACTAGCCTTCTGTCTTCCGACTTCTGACATTCGTCCTCCGCTTTTGGTCTACTCTTGGTCAAACATTTAAAATTAAGAAGAGTGTCCCTAGTGTTCCGAAATCGGAACGAAAAAGACCGTCCCTTTTGTTTACAAAAACTATTTTTTTATTTTTCATAACAAATTGGCGCCTTTTCACACCAGTGTAAACAAATAGATTCCATTTTAAACATATAATATTAAATGTTAAATAACTTAAGGAAAAGGTGTTTTATATATGAAAAATTGCGGTAAATATCAAGATAATTTGAATTTAATTGGCCCTATGTTGAAAGAAAAAAGAATTAAAAAGGGAATGTCTTTAGAAACACTATCTAGTAAATTACTTTTACTTGGAATTAATATTCCAGTAACTAGTCTACACAGAATTGAAAATAATCAAAGAACTGTTAGAGATTATGGAGGAGAAAGCGGAACGGACTTTTTTTGCTGACTGGACGGTTGATCCGTTTACCTACAGCAATTCAGAAATTTACAGCAAAATTCTTCCGTTGGAGATTCTCAGGGAAGAAGAACCGGTTAAAAAAAGCTTTTTCCCGTTTTTCAATAAAAAAAGAAAATAATTTTTCTTTTATTGTAGCAGGGAAAGGAAAATATAATGAAATACAAACAGAATCTTGTTTCCGGAATCAAAAAAGAAATTGCTTTTGAAAAAGAACAGGAACTTTTAAAAGAAAAGCACCACATAGAAGATCCGGATATTGTCGTAATTGAAAAAAATAATTTTTTTAAGCTGTTTTTACATACTGGTAGCCGGATTATCCGGCTGACCGCTACAATTCTTTTGTTGGTCTTGGCCGCAATTGGATTAACAACTATAATCTATCCGACTTTACGGAATGATTTTTTCATCATTCTTTACGACCTGAAAGACCAACTGATCTATTTACTTGGAGTATAAAATATGACTATAAATGAAAAACTGAAAAAATTGAGAACGGAGCAGGGATTATCTCAGAAAGAACTTGCTGAATTATTAAATATAACCCAGGCCTCCGTATCTGACTATGAACGTGGCTTACGCCCACTTAAAACGTCTGTTATACAGGCCTATGCAGAAATCTTTGACGTCGATATGGAATACCTGAATCCCATATCGGATGGAATGGATATGCAGGACATATTAACTGTACTTTTTGCCTTGGATGATCGGATTTCTCTTAATATCGAATGCAGACCATCTGGAAAATCCTATATTATGTTTCAGACTGGAATTATGGACGAATTTTTACTAGAATGGAAAGAGATGAAATCCAAACTTACCCATGGCCTGATTTCAAAAGATCAATATGACCAATGGAGAGCAATACTTTTACAGGAGGATCAAAACAATGTTAATTAAAAATCAAAATTATGGAGAACAGGAACAGGAAATTTTCACCATATTTGCCCATTATCAGAACTGTGCTTTAGCATACGATGAAGAAGAAAATATGTATGTTCACGTTGGGGATTTAGAAGCTTTTCCAATCGGAACGCAGGCAGAAAAGAGTTCCTTTGTAAGGCTGGAAAAAGAAACCTTACAAAATGATAGTTTATACGAAAGGCTGAATGCATATGCCGAAAAAATTAATCTGGGAGCGAACAACCTCTAAATTACAACTTTATATAACCCAGGATCGCTATGAATTAAAAACCCCTTTAATGACCATCCCTTTTACGAGCAAAAGTAAAATGATGGTCTATCTACAGCAACGCTATCATTTAGATATGCAGGAGTACCGGCAAATTTATGATGCAGGTTTTCTTACTGGTACTCCTGTTAAGAAGGAGGATATCAAAATGACTGCCTCATCATTCAAGCCAATAAAAGAAGAAAATTTACAAAAAAGAAATGGGAGCGAACTGGCACAAAAGAATCAGGAAGAAGCCCGTGAGAAAATTACAACACTTGCCAAAAATTTTGAAGCAGATCCTTCCACACTGGCAGACTACTTACAGTTCGGTTCACGTTTTTACAAATACAGCCCTAAAAATACACTGCTCCTCTATGCACAGAATCCTTTTGCAACCTATATCCAATCTTTTGAAAATTGGAAGAAAGAGGGATGCTCTGTACTAAAGGGAGAACATGGATTAAAGGTCTGGGTTCCTGTCAGTGCCACTTTTATTGATCTGGGAAACGGAAACAAAGTGCAATTATCCAAAGCAACTAAGGAGCAAAAGGAAGCCTGTAAAGAGGGAAAACTTCCCAGTGAAAAGCGATTGGTATCATTCCGTCTTGGAACGACCTTTGATATTTCGCAGACCAATTTCCCTAAAGAACGTTACCCGGAACTTTTTAATATGGGATTTAACGATGGGGATCAGCGGATGCTCTGCAATGCTATATCCGATTTTTGTCAAAAGCAGTTAGGTTATAAGGTATCCTATGACACAGATCTCCGATCGATCTCACTACGTGGAGCTTGCAACCGTTTAACCAAAGAAATTACTTTGAATCCAAAACTCAATGATTCTCAACGTCTCTCCACTCTCACTCATGAAATGGGACACGCAATCCTGCATGGTGAATCCAATACAAAAGGAACTTTTCAAAAAGAATTTGAGGCTGATGCTATATCGATCATGTTTCTGGGAGACTTAGGGATAAAACCAAGTCAATCCAGGATCCAACATTTAAGCCAAAGCTATAACCGGCTGAAAAAGGAATTTTCAGAATCTCTCGATACCGTTTCTGAAGAATCTTTCGATGAATCTGTTCAACAGATTTTTGCACCGGTATTTGATACTTATAAAAAATATGTGGATCATTTTTATCAGGATGTAAATGCATCTCTTGAGAAACAACATGAAATGGAAAAGACGACTCCACTAAGTGTAGAACAGAAGGCGTTAATTAAAGACTGCTCTTCTCTCCTGCTCCAGGAATATCCAAGCCTTTCTTCTGATACGATGCAGGATTTTTTAAAAGACGATCTGCAGTTACGAGGCGGTGAGTGGATGCAAGAAAAACTGAACGAATATCTGTCAGATAAAAAGAACCCTTCCTTTGATCAGGCATCCCAACTTTCTCAAAGGTTGCACTCTTTTTCAGCCAGACCGAAAGAGGTTACAAAAGCTCCGGCTTTTTCTGGTATAGAATTATGATTCCCCTATCTTATGGCTTTGAATTTATAGCCTAGATTCCATTTTCTTAACTTACACAGAAAAGATATCGTTGAACTATTTTAATTAGAATCTGAGCCGTTTAAGAAGGTGCTATTAATAGCACCTTCTTGTGAGGACAACCATTATTTGAATCTTTGAAAAATTCAAATAATGGTTGAATCACTTTGGTTCTAACAAAATAAAAAAGGAAGAGTGTATCTCTCACTCTTCCAACTGTAATAAATAATAATTACAACTTAGAACATTGTCTAAGTCGGAGATATGATTATATTACCAATTTTCTCTTATACTGTCAATCGGAGTGACAGCATATGCAAAAGAAAGAACGAATTGACGGAGCTGTTTATGAGCGTAATTATATTTATAATTTCCATTACCATCTGATCTGGGTAACGAAGTACCGAAACCCCGCTTTTACAACGCCAGTGCTAGTAAATGAGGTCAACTACCCACGACCTTTAGGTTGTGGGTAGTTGACTTCTTTCTCCTTCTACACTCTATCTTCGTTTCCAAAACTATCAACTTGTAATTTTTAATGGTACTGCATATTCACGTGGAATATAATTGCGGACACACTTCTGCCCCTTTTTTTATACGAAATATCTATTTTATATAACGTCACCCGATTGATTTCTTCCACTGCTCCTTTAATAACTCGGTTATTCAGGTTCGCAAAAGTTTTATATTTATCCTGACAGTCACAAGCCTCCCGGATATACTCAACGCTTAATTCAGCGTCTACTCCATTTTTCGGTAATACTTTTAATTTGATCCTTTCCATCAGCAATTCAAAGATACGGATAGAATACACGCTTTTCATTGCTAGTACGGTATCTAAAGTATACTGGGTATACTTTTCCTTTAAATTCAATAGATAAGGTTTCAATTCATCATTTAATTTTATTGCAACACCTACATCACTCTGATAGACACATTTGGTCACCCATGGAATCTTGATCCATTGAGTCTTTTTTGCATCTTCACTTTTTATGTAAACTGGATTGCTGATAATGTCACTCGTAACCTCATCAATGTCCCTGTATACATTACTTTTAGAAATTCCGAATAAATCTGCAATTTCAGCTATCGTAATAACATACGTCTTTAACTCTTTATCATCATACACCACCTGCATGATCGCTGAACGGATCAATTTAGCGGAATTGAGTTTTAGTCCCTGCTTTCCGGTAATTAACGTATTCGCCTGGACTACATACTGATTTTTATCCATGCTGAAGTCAAATGAAAGCTGACCTTCAAGAGTTTTTCCGCCTCGTCCCATTTATACGTCCTCTTTTCCTAAGATAGAATCATTATACAGTAACTATTACATTAAGTCAAGCTTTGTAATTTTTATTACTTTCTATTTTTTGTGTAATTTCAAAACTATCAATTTGTAACTTTTTCATTCTTAACAAAATGAATCTCAAAATATTTTTGAGATTCGTAGAAAAACAGATGAAAATAAAAGTAATATACGATTGCATCTAGGAAGACCGAATGTTATAATAATCTCAAAATAAAATTGAGACTCACAGGAGGAAGATATGAAAAAGAATGTCATGTTAGAACTTCACAGAAGCTCCGAAGGAAATGAGAAAACCATTCAGGAGTTAAAATCATTAATGAACCTTATCATGGGCGATATTTCCGTAAAAGATGAACCGGCCATATCAAAAACTCTGATCAAATTATCCTACGATCCTGATCTAATTACTAAGCGGTTAAACCGCAAGGTGGGAAGACATAAAGCATTTTTACATGAGGGAAATTGGGATATAGATAGCTATGAAAGTTTGGATGAATATTTAAACAAACGTTCCGAACGTACAACCTCTGTGAAGCTAGAAGATCTTGAACAACGTATACAGGAACGTGGTGCTGCACAAGTTGCCAAAGAATTAGAGGTATCACGAGCAACATTATTCCGAAAACTTAAAAAAGCAAGAGAAAATGGGTCGGATATCGTCAAATAGTCTCAAAATTAAAAAGAGACTGTTAGAGAGATAGAGGTAATATAGGCTTTCTTTTTTCTTTTTATTGTACTAAAAATGCTTAAGTATTCGAGTTATTTGGTTTTGTGGAAATTTCCTGTTTTTTAGCTGGAAGAGCATAAGGGGAATCTGACCCCACGCAAGCGTGAGTCCCAGGCAGTGCCTGGGGATTCCATGGGGGCAGAATAATCGGAAAATATATCGAAAAAGTTGAAAATTATATATATAAAATTACAGTAAAAAAGAAAAATATATAATGTGGATAAATCAACTAAAATTCGGATTTAGACGCATTATTGACGCATTCTGAAAGCCTACGTCGTATTGTGGCTTCAGAACAGCCTAAATCCCTGGCAATTGCTCGATTGGAACATCCCTTTTTTTTCAGTTCTATGATTGTATCATTTGATACAGGAATCTTTGGACGACCATGTGAAGCAGGTGCTACCAGTTCTTGGTTTGCTATGATTCTTCTGCGAATCGTTGATTCAGAGCAATGTAACCGCTTTGCTATTTCGCGAGTAGAAAGTCCGTGTAGTTTCATCATGCGGACAAGCTCTATATCAATATCCAGTTTTGTCCGTCCGGGACTGATCAATTTTGGTCTTGAAAAAAAATGCTGTAAAAATCCCATAGAGTCCTCCTTTTATTTGTATTACGATGCATTATATCATAAATGCGTCAAAAACGAGCAAAAAGTATAAAAACAGATTATTGTTACAGCTGAGTTACTGTGTTATAATATCCAATGCTACCACCCCTATACAGGTACAGAAAGGGGGTGTGCCACAATGAGTTTATTTTCATCATTTTTGATCTCTGTTTTGGCTGGTGTAGTTTGCCACTACATCTGCAAATGGTTGGACAGAGACGATTAGGCGGTAGTCAACCTAAGGTATAAGCCACCTTGCCATAACGGAAAAGAAAAGCCCCGGTGTTCCAGCACCGGGGCTTTTTGCGTGCCACAATGAGCACTTTCATCATTTTGCCTAAAGGCATTATAGCATATGCATTAGGTATTTTCAAGTATTCCTAATACGGATGGAAATTATTAAAAACATGAGTCTCAAAATTAATAAGAGACTACCACTAACAGATAAAAAAGAGTCTGTTATTATTTTAGTGAAAAGGTAAAAAAACTCTATTGATAATATAAGCCCCCTATAGCCTAAAAGGCTAACAGTCAGAGGGTATTGAAAAGCAGAAAAATATCTGCTATATTTTTTTATGAAAAAGGTAAAAGAAACCTATTGATAATATAAGCCCCCCATAGCCTAAAAGGCTAACAGTCAGAGGGTAGCGGATATAAATATATTATATGCCGAAAAGAGGTGTTTTATACATGGCAAGGAAACCGACGGATAAGCAATTATTCAAGATGAAAAATGAATGGTTGGGGCAGTTCTATGAGAAAGTAGAGCCTAAGGATTTTTATAGGGCGGTGTTCCCAAAGGGAAGTTTTGAGAGAGAGGGACATCCGGAAGATGAGAAGTGCAATGGAGTTCTTACTGTGATAGAGGGGGAAAAGGCTAGAAATTATATCGTTTTTGATGAGCTGAATATGGTTGATGAAGTCAAAGGTAAAGAGTTTGCTATTATGTCCCCGGTCGGTTATTCTGGGCGTAACAGGACGGCGAAAAATGCAAGGTGGCTGTATGGAATAGCGGTAGACCTTGATGGGGTGGAAATGGAGCAGTTAAGAGATCTATTTCACCAGATGAAAAATGAGTTTTTGCCACAGTGTACGTACTGTGTGAACAGTGGTCATGGATTGCACCTGTATTATCTTTTCGAGAAACCAGTACCGTTATACAGGCATCTGCAAGACCAGTTAAGGGAGTTTAAGTATGAGCTGATCAGAAAGATATGGAACAGGTACACAAGCACCTATACAGAGCGTGAGCAAGTGCAGTATCAAGGTATTTTCCAAGGCTTCCGTATGGTCGGCACCCAGTCGAAACTGGGGAAGCGGTATCCAGTGACAGCTTTTGAAACTGGGGAGCGTGTCACAGTAGAGTATCTGAACGGCTTTCTCATGGACGATAGCAAGGCTGTGACGGATTTCAAGTATATGTCCGATTTGAGCCTTGCCGAAGCCAAGAAGAAGTACCCAGAATGGTATGAAAAGAGGGTTGTGAGGGGCGAGAAAAAGGGTAGGTGGCATATCAAGAGAGATTTGTACGACTGGTGGCTTAGGAAGATACAGAGCGGAGAGGTGTCCGTAGGGCATAGATACTGGTGTCTGTCGGTGCTTGCGTCCTATGGTATCAAGTGCGATATTCCAGAAGATGAGGTATTGACGGATGCTCTGGAGCTGTTACCATTGTTTGATAATATCAGTGATGATGAACATAACCGCTTTACTCAGCGTGATGTTCTGGATGCAATGAACATGTACCAAGAAAACTATGTCACGTATAGCAGAGCTGAGGTGGAGCGTGTCAGCGGCATATCCGTACCGCCAAATAAGAGGAACGGATTGAAACAGAATCAACACTTATATTTGGCGAGAAGAAGAAAAGAGGATATGAAAGCTATTGATTTACCTATGAAAGCTCCAGAGGGAAGACCCAAGGGGAGCAGTCAGCAGAAAAAACTGGTCGAGGAATGGCAGAAAAGCCACCCAGACGGAAAGAAATCCGACTGTATTCGTGATACTGGATTGAGTAAGCCGACAGTATATCGTTGGTGGAAAGTGGCTGTAAAAACGTCTGAGAGCCACGTAAAGCCACTAGAAAACAAAAAGTGTACATTTGTAAGTCGAGAATCAGAAAAGCCGATAAAAAAGAAAATGGGACGCTCAGACGAGATTTTAGTGGAACGGAAACAGAGATAATATAACGGACGGAGAAAAATAACATGAAAACGATAAAACAGATAGCGGATGAGCTGGGAGTAAGCAAGACAGCGGTTAGAAATAAAATCGAAAACCTTGGACTTTCCGAAAAAATGGAAACTAACGGAAACCGAATAGAAGTTAATGAAAGACAGGAAAGACTTATAAAATCAGCATTTTCACAAAAGAAATCGAAAACCGAAAATGTGAATAAGGTTTCCGAAAAAACGGAAACTTTGCGTTTGCTTTCCGATATGATTTCCACTCTTACAGAGCAGTTACAGGAGAAAGATAAGCAAATAGAAAGGCTACAGGAGGCTTTAGGTATAGCACAGGAAAATGTAAAAGCTGCACAGTTGTTACAAGCGAATGCAGAAAAGAAACTATTAGAAAACAAGGAAAATCCATTAAATCAAGAAGATAAAGGTGTGTATGATTTGTATGCTAAAAAGCAGGATGAATGGAAAGAAGCTATGAGAAAAAATGAGGAACTGCAAAAAGAATTGGAAGAAGAGAAAAACAAAAGATGGTGGGAAAAGCTATTAAGGAAATAAGTCGCATAATAATTTTGAGACTCTCAAGAAAAAAGAGATCAGTGCAGTATTGCATTGGCAAGTACATAATGGTATGATAGTCTCAAAATAAAAAAGAGACTCACAGGAGGGAAGATATGAAAAAATATGTAATGTTAGAACTTTACAGAAGTTCTGAAGGAAATGAGGAAACCATTCAGGAATTAAAATCATTAATGAATCTTATTATCCAGTGTGTCGTAAAACCCCTTGCTTTAGCTATGGGGATATAAGATACTTCCATCGAATTTACGCAAGTAATTGAAGATGGAACAAAATATCCTTGTATTAGATTTAAAAATGGCATATAATACATATATGAATATTACATATAAATCCAATAACAATGTAGTCTATTCTTGTAAATACCATGTTGTTTGGTGTCCTAAGTATAGACGCAAAATCTTAACAAATGGAATAGATACCAGATTAAAGGAACTTCTCCTTGAATATGCTGCAAATATTTCTGTAGACATCATGGAAATGGAAATCATGCCGGACCATGTACACATACTCATGGAAGTAGACCCTCAGTTTGGTATTCACAAAGCAGTTAAATCATTAAAAGGATACACTTCCAAAGTTTTGAGAAGTGAATATCCGTCATTGAAAACAAGAATGCCATCACTGTGGACAAACAGCTATTTTGTATCAACTGTTGGTGGTGCTCCGCTTGATGTAATCAAGCAATATATCGAAAATCAGAAAACATCGCAAAGACAAAAGGATAAATTAGGATAATGCAAAAAGGTGTTAAATTTAGAATCGATCCGAATAAGGAACAGCAAACTATCATCAATCAGACTTTAGGGTGTTGCAGACTAATCTATAACAAAGCTCTTGCCATGCGTAATGAAGCGTATCAGAATGGCAATAAAATTGGCTATTCACAGACTTCTGCAATGCTGACAGGCTTAAAGAAAAGTGATGATTTTGCATTTCTTAAAGCGGTAGATTCTATTGCTTTACAACAGTCCTTGCGTGACCTTGACAGAGGTTTTGTAAACTTCTTTCAGAAACGTGCAAAACATCCACAGTTCAAAAGCAAGCATAGTCATCATCAATCCTACAGAACAATCAATCAAAGCAATAATATTCGCATTGTTGGGAAATATATCAAACTTCCTAAGTTGGGATATGTCAAAGTCCGCCAATCAATGGAAGTAGGTAAAATCAATAATGTAACCATTGAGCATACTCCCACAGGTAAGTATTTTGCAGTTCTGAATATAGAATTTGAACCACAGCCAATGAATAATAAAGGTGGTAAGGTTGGTATTGATGTAGGTATTAAAGAATTCTATTCCGACAGTAACGGAAATGTGGTATCTAATCCTAAATACCTTGAAAAATCAATGCGTAAGCTCATGCGTGAACAACGAAAATTGTCACGCAAAGAAAAAGGTTCAAAAAATCACAATAAACAGCGTGTTAAGGTTGCCTTAGTCCATGAAAAGATTACTAATCAGAGAAACGATTTTTTACAGAATGAATCCACGAAGCTGATTCGTGAAAACCAAACCATCTGCATAGAGGATTTGAAAGTAAAAAACATGATGCGTAATCATAAACTGGCACAGCACATTGGCTCGGCATCGTGGTCTAAGTTCTTTGATATGCTCACATATAAATCTGTCTGGTATGGGAATGACATTGTAAAAGTGCCTACAATGTATCCAAGCAGCCAAACATGTTCCTGTTGTGGATTTAAAAATCCACTTGTAAAGAATCTTGCAATCCGTAAATGGGAGTGTCCGGAGTGCCATACAAAGCATGATAGGGATACCAACGCAAGTATCAACATACTGAATAAAGGACTGCAAATGCAGTCAGCATAGTAAACATAAAACAATAGAACATATGAACTGCACCGTAGGGCATACGGGAACAGTATAATCTAGCTTGTAGACACTGTGTAAGACATTGAGATACCGAATGGTATCAGCCAATGCAGTAGTGGTTGAAGCAAGAATCCCCCTGCTTTAGCTGTGGGGAGTGTCAACGTACTAAAAATGCTTAAGTATTCGAGTTATTTGGTTTTGTGGAAATTTCCTGTTTTTTAGCTGGAAGAGCATAAGGGGAATCTGACCCCACGCAAGCGTGAGTCCCAGGCAGTGCCTGGGGATTCCATGGGGGCAGAATAATCGGAAAATATATCGAAAAAGTTGAAAATTATATATATAAAATTACAGTAAAAAAGAAAAATATATAATGTGGATAAATCAACTAAAATTCGGATTTAGACGCATTATTGACGCATTCTGAAAGCCTACGTCGTATTGTGGCTTCAGAACAGCCTAAATCCCTGGCAATTGCTCGATTGGAACATCCCTTTTTTTTCAGTTCTATGATTGTATCATTTGATACAGGAATCTTTGGACGACCATGTGAAGCAGGTGCTACCAGTTCTTGGTTTGCTATGATTCTTCTGCGAATCGTTGATTCAGAGCAATGTAACCGCTTTGCTATTTCGCGAGTAGAAAGTCCGTGTAGTTTCATCATGCGGACAAGCTCTATATCAATATCCAGTTTTGTCCGTCCGGGACTGATCAATTTTGGTCTTGAAAAAAAATGCTGTAAAAATCCCATAGAGTCCTCCTTTTATTTGTATTACGATGCATTATATCATAAATGCGTCAAAAACGAGCAAAAAGTATAAAAACAGATTATTGTTACAGCTGAGTTACTGTGTTATAATATCCAATGCTACCACCCCTATACAGGTACAGAAAGGGGGTGTGCCACAATGAGTTTATTTTCATCATTTTTGATCTCTGTTTTGGCTGGTGTAGTTTGCCACTACATCTGCAAATGGTTGGACAGAGACGATTAGGCGGTAGTCAACCTAAGGTATAAGCCACCTTGCCATAACGGAAAAGAAAAGCCCCGGTGTTCCAGCACCGGGGCTTTTTGCGTGCCACAATGAGCACTTTCATCATTTTGCCTAAAGGCATTATAGCATATGCATTAGGTATTTTCAAGTATTCCTAATACGGATGGAAATTATTAAAAACATGAGTCTCAAAATTAATAAGAGACTACCACTAACAGATAAAAAAGAGTCTGTTATTATTTTAGTGAAAAGGTAAAAAAACTCTATTGATAATATAAGCCCCCTATAGCCTAAAAGGCTAACAGTCAGAGGGTATTGAAAAGCAGAAAAATATCTGCTATATTTTTTTATGAAAAAGGTAAAAGAAACCTATTGATAATATAAGCCCCCCATAGCCTAAAAGGCTAACAGTCAGAGGGTAGCGGATATAAATATATTATATGCCGAAAAGAGGTGTTTTATACATGGCAAGGAAACCGACGGATAAGCAATTATTCAAGATGAAAAATGAATGGTTGGGGCAGTTCTATGAGAAAGTAGAGCCTAAGGATTTTTATAGGGCGGTGTTCCCAAAGGGAAGTTTTGAGAGAGAGGGACATCCGGAAGATGAGAAGTGCAATGGAGTTCTTACTGTGATAGAGGGGGAAAAGGCTAGAAATTATATCGTTTTTGATGAGCTGAATATGGTTGATGAAGTCAAAGGTAAAGAGTTTGCTATTATGTCCCCGGTCGGTTATTCTGGGCGTAACAGGACGGCGAAAAATGCAAGGTGGCTGTATGGAATAGCGGTAGACCTTGATGGGGTGGAAATGGAGCAGTTAAGAGATCTATTTCACCAGATGAAAAATGAGTTTTTGCCACAGTGTACGTACTGTGTGAACAGTGGTCATGGATTGCACCTGTATTATCTTTTCGAGAAACCAGTACCGTTATACAGGCATCTGCAAGACCAGTTAAGGGAGTTTAAGTATGAGCTGATCAGAAAGATATGGAACAGGTACACAAGCACCTATACAGAGCGTGAGCAAGTGCAGTATCAAGGTATTTTCCAAGGCTTCCGTATGGTCGGCACCCAGTCGAAACTGGGGAAGCGGTATCCAGTGACAGCTTTTGAAACTGGGGAGCGTGTCACAGTAGAGTATCTGAACGGCTTTCTCATGGACGATAGCAAGGCTGTGACGGATTTCAAGTATATGTCCGATTTGAGCCTTGCCGAAGCCAAGAAGAAGTACCCAGAATGGTATGAAAAGAGGGTTGTGAGGGGCGAGAAAAAGGGTAGGTGGCATATCAAGAGAGATTTGTACGACTGGTGGCTTAGGAAGATACAGAGCGGAGAGGTGTCCGTAGGGCATAGATACTGGTGTCTGTCGGTGCTTGCGTCCTATGGTATCAAGTGCGATATTCCAGAAGATGAGGTATTGACGGATGCTCTGGAGCTGTTACCATTGTTTGATAATATCAGTGATGATGAACATAACCGCTTTACTCAGCGTGATGTTCTGGATGCAATGAACATGTACCAAGAAAACTATGTCACGTATAGCAGAGCTGAGGTGGAGCGTGTCAGCGGCATATCCGTACCGCCAAATAAGAGGAACGGATTGAAACAGAATCAACACTTATATTTGGCGAGAAGAAGAAAAGAGGATATGAAAGCTATTGATTTACCTATGAAAGCTCCAGAGGGAAGACCCAAGGGGAGCAGTCAGCAGAAAAAACTGGTCGAGGAATGGCAGAAAAGCCACCCAGACGGAAAGAAATCCGACTGTATTCGTGATACTGGATTGAGTAAGCCGACAGTATATCGTTGGTGGAAAGTGGCTGTAAAAACGTCTGAGAGCCACGTAAAGCCACTAGAAAACAAAGCTGATAACAAGCTACTTTCGACTATGGCAAGCCGAGAATGGATAGAAAAAAATTGTCGCAGACAACCCTTTACTTTCTCATTTTGGAATGGACAATCGAACCCATGAGGGAGTAACGGAACGGACGGACAAGCATTTTCCCCGCGGACATTGTAGCCAACAAAAAAGAGTATCAAGGGTAAACTGCACAGTCTTGCGACTGCCCTTGACACTCTTTTTCTTATGGCTCTTGGGTAATTAAGGGGAAATGCCTTAGAGGGCTTCGCCCACGCTCCACCACTTATACACTGTATTCTTTGATATGCCAGTATCGGCTATGCAGTCTTTTGGTGTTCCCTCTGGGTGTGCTGTTCGCCATTCTTCGACAATCTTCGCCTTGTCTGGTCTGCCACCACCAACAACATTTTCTCCCATTTGCTCTTTTAATGCTCTGATACCTCTCGCTAACTGTAAATGTTGCTCTTGCTTTCTTCCGTTCCTCTTGTTGGGCGGTATTACAACTTTCGTCTGCTTCTCTATCCATTCTCGGCTTGCCATAGTCGAAAGTAGCTTGTTATCAGCTTTGAGGGCTTTCAGTGCGTCCTTTACGTCCTCTCTGGTAAAATGGTTGTCCTCATCATCTGTAAGGCTCTCCAGATGCTCCAAAAATGAATAGGCATCTTGCCTTATTCGTCTTTCAGATATGCCACATTTCAAGCCATACGCACACAATGCCATGATTGAGAAGTACCTACCGCCTACCTTTACTTCGGTAAAAATCTTGTTCTTCCACCACTCATAAAGGGCTTCATTACATACCCATGTGCCTTTTTTCTTCGGTCTGCCCTCTACAACTCGCTCTTGATACCACTCTGGGTACAGCTTCTTTGCTTCGCCCAGTGACAGCTTACTCTTTTCTTTCTTCGGCTTCTCTGTAAGTACCGATAAATCAACCTTACAGTTCGGTATGCTGTCCTTTATATCTTCCAGAGTATAGCGGTTATCCGACATCTTATAGGCTTTCACTGGGAAGTCTGCCCCCAGCTTGCTCTGGCTCCCAACACACCTAAAGCCTTGATAGATACCTGTTATATCTGGGCTGTCTGGTCTGATACTGCTCGTATCGTTCCATAGTCTGCGGATAAATGCTTCTTTCAGCTCCGCAAGGGTATCTTCCAGATTATGATACAACTGCACTGGCTCTTTCAGAAAGTAATAGGCATGGACACCCTTTCCAGAACTCACAAGGTAAGTCGGTCGGAGCTGTACTCCGTTCCCGAACTGCTTCAAGAGGTTCTTCAACTGCTGTTTTCCGACATAATCAATATCTATCGCAACCGCATACAGTTCATGTGCGTTCTGCTTCGTGTGTGTCTTGCCATAGAACGTGATAGGCGGTATCAGTCCGAACTCGTCCCCTATGACCTTATCAAGCATATTCAGACTATCATCTACAACCCACTGCTTCGTTCTTCCCTTTCCAGATGGTCTTATCTGGGTTGCAATCAAATTTCCTTTTCCGTCATGCTCTGCACTCTGCAAGCTCCCCTCTGGGAACAAGTCACGATAGAACTCATGGGGGCTGACCTCTGGAAAACCTCTCTCCAACATCAGCTCCTCTTTATCCCTATATGCCTTTCTCCATTCATACATTGTTTTTGTATTTCTACGCATATTTTTCACCTACTTAGATATATTATATAATATACTGCCCTTGCTTCGCTTGACCGCTAATCTTATCAATAGAGTTTTTGGGAAAATATAATTAAATATAACACCCCATTTCTGGGGTGTCAATTTAGTAGTATCCTCTCGACCTCATACACCCTTTTACATACCACCTTATCAGCACATAAACGATATGTACCAGTATCAGCAGTAAAAGAAGATTGATAGGGATTACCGCCCTTATAGGCTCTGCAAAGTACACCGATACTGCAAGGCTTATGAGGAATACGGCAAGGCTCATGGTGTCCGCATAGTCCTCTGTGTAGAACTCAAACACCTTGCTTGCTCCAAGGAAGATAAGAAAGCCCACACCGATAGCAATACCGCCCACAAAGACGATTAAGAGAAGATAATGCACTATGGTAGCCACTACTGGCTGTGGTATCTTATCTCCCAGTTGTGAAGCCCACTGACCGCCTTTAAGAAGCAACTGGAACGCATTCACAATGAACTGCCATATAACCATGAAAAAGGTCGTGAAATCGCTTACAAAGGCTTCTGAACGTACTGCTGTGAATACTGTGGTAAGCACTCCATACAGTAGCAGACCTAACAGAAAGCTGTCATAGCTCGCTGTCTGGGCTTTGAACTTCCTGTCAAGCTCTTTCTTCTGGTCCAGATACTTCGCTGTTGCTCTCTGCTCTATATCTTCGCTTATGCTCTGCCTTTCGGATTTAAGGCTTGCCGACTGCTTGGCAGCTTCTCCGATTCTGCGGTCAAGCTCTCTGCCCTTGGCTTCATATTCCCTTTTAACGCTCGATACCGTAGCTTCGGCTTCTTGCTCTGCGTTGAGCTTGTCTTGCTTCAGCTTCTCGTTTTGCTTCTTTGATGTCTTTGTCTACCAGAGTGATATTCTCATGGGACTTGGAGACATCAATGTTGTCTGGGGTAGGCTTGCCGTACTTTTCATACTCACGCCTATTGTGCATCTGACTGCCCTTTCCTTGTGGCATTGATACTCGACCCATAAAAACACCTCACTTCAAGATAAACTGCTTCACTTTAAGTATACGAAGTTCTGTTACTCTTGTCAAGAGTAACCCCTTATGAGTTTTGACAGCTTCGCCATCAAAACACGGGGCTCTCCGAGGGGATAGGGGCTTTGCCCCGCCGTCTGCGGACGGCTCCCCAGTCCTCTTTGCCCTTTGAAAAGGGCAGGCGGACGCCAACCCTAAACTTTACTTGTGGGGCGTTGCCCCACACCCCACACTCGCCGTGCGGCAGGAGGGGAAAGCTGTTTGCTTTCCCCTCTGCGAGGGCAGTGTGTCGCTCCACTCCGTCAAGGGACGGGTAGTATTTTTCTGACGAAAAATCTCCACCCTTAAACCCTTGACTGCGTTCTCGCTCTGTCGAACATCGTCGCAGCGTGTCGAGGGGAACGGGGCGAAGCCCTCTACTGTTCCTAGGGGAGGCTGGGGGTGCAGGGGGCAAAGCCCCCTTGCATAAGCTCTCGCCCATCACAGACCAGTGTAGGCGGTCTGGGCGGTACAATCGGCAGACGGAAAAGGGCAGTAGATGCTTTAGCTTCTACTGTTCCCTTTTTCGGCGTAGCCGATGAACTGCCCAGAGGTGGGCTGTCAAGGGGGTAAAGCGGTAAGCGGACTGAGCGTAGCGAGGGAGCATTAAGGAGCGTACCCTTGACTGACCGCCAGCCGGAACGGCAGATAGAAGCACGAGCTTACGACTTCGAGGGGAGAGTGTGAGAGGGGAACGCTCTCACATATCCGTAAGGACATATCCTTACGGATATAGAATAGAGGGATTTAAGATAAAAACACTGAAAACGCTAGTAATATCAATGATTTTTGGCTTTTTATTTTATGTAGTATCTTACGTAGTTTTATGTAAGATATTACACTCCTTTATATACTTTTATTACATAAAACATACTTGACTTTTTGACAGACTTTATGTATTATAATTATCAGAAAGGAGGTAAAAAAATGACCGATAGACAATACAGTGATAACAATAACACTGCCTATATATCACGAACTAAAAGATATATAGACGAGGACGGCAACGAGGGAACGCAGACAGATATATACAAGAAAGTATATGGTGGAAAGCATTTCTGGAAGGTTTGGCTTAGTGATTTACTGTACACTCTGGGGCTGATAAACAATAGCAAGCAGTTAGATGTTGTTTTCTATGTGCTTGATAATACAGACCAGACAAACAACCTTTACATTGGCACACTTCAAAAGACGGCAGATAAAACGGGAATATCATACAAAACCGTTGCAACTATCTTCAAGAAGATGCAAGATGTAGATATGATAACCAAGAAGCAAAACGGAGTTTATTTTGTCAAGCCGTCCTTGCTGATAAAAGGCGATGACAATAAGAAACACAGATTGCTTATTGAGTATGAGACAGTAAAGAAAGAGAACGAACCTAAAACCGAAGAAGCCGAAAATGTGTGATTGCAAGGCACATTTTCAGCGGTAAAAGAAAAAAGGAACGGCAGGGAGTAGCTACCCCTGCCGTTTTTATTTTATAATTCCATCTCGTAACCTCTGGAACGCTTCGGAGCAGGGGGCTCAATGATTTTCTCAATGCCCTTGCTGATACCGACACGCTTTTCCATCTCCTCTGCCATCTCTGGGAAGCCGTCCTCTTTCGCCCACCTCGCTCCATACTCTGCCAAGCCGTCAATTAGCTTGTCTTGAGCCTTGCTTAGATTGCTGATACCGTACTTGCCATAGGTGTAGTTGCCGTTCTGGTCTTTCTCTCGGTCATACTTGAGCATACCGACCGCCTTAACGACATTCGTAAGACTCTCGTAAGCCCCCTTAAGCTTGTCTGTGAGGTCATTTATCTTGTTCCATAGTTCTGCCTTAACCTCGTCTAATTGAGCCGTCAGAGAGCGAATTTGACCCATCAGAGAGCCGTTCTCTCTTTGCAGGTCTGCTATCTGTTTGTCTTTAGCTCTGCCGTCTTGCTCTGACTTCTCCAAGAGTTGATTAAGATTAAGCTGTCTTTGATACATCTGCTGAAGCTGTTGCTGCTGCATTGCCAGCTCATTTGCCTTGTTGTCGAGCTGCTGCTCTCGCTGATCCGCGCGCTGCTCCCTCTGGGAGACAGCAGCGGAACGCTGTCGCAGCTCTCCAATTTCGTCTCGGTTGGCGGTGTAGGCTTTCGCCTGCTCCTTGACCGCTTCCAGGTCTTTTTTCTTTACCGCTACCACACCGGGCAAAATGGTCTTGCCGGTGCCGGCAATCTCGTCTATGCCGGTCTTGAGTTCTCGCAGTGGCTCGACCTCTGCGACTATGGCTTTTTTCTCCTGCTCAATGTCTCCGAGCATTTCATCACGGGCGTCCTTGTATTCCTCGACCGTCAGGCTCTTTCTGTCGGACTTGCGTTCTGGCTCGACCTCAAGACCAAGGCCACGGCAGATTTCTCCGAAAACTGCCCTCTCGCTCTCTTTCCAGAGCTTCGTGGCATTGTTCTTTCGGCTCTCGTTCTCTAGCTGAAAGCCCATCTGCTTCATGGCTTTGTCCAGGGAGTTCCTGGTCTCAAGCCCTCGACTGTACCCGTTAGCCACGGGAACATAGTCAAGGTGCAGATGGGGGCTTGCTTCATCCATGTGAATGTACGCCCCTATGAGCTTCAGATTGGGGTTTCGTTCCTCGAAACCCTCTACATACTTCACGAGGGCTTCTTTGGCTCTCTCCCTCGTCTGGGGGTTCTGGAAGTCATCTTTACTACCCCATTGCACCACATCCTCATAGAACAGCTTTTCGCCGTTCTTGGACTTCTTGATGTGGTCGCAGTAGTCCTCTATCTTTCTGTCGGCTCGCTTCTGTTTGGCGTTGTACTTATCCAGAGCTTCACCGAAGATTTCTCTATATGCTTCTTTGATGTCTTTGTCTACCAGAGTGATATTCTCATGGGACTTGGAGACATCAATGTTGTCTGGGGTAGGCT
>ENA-ORLU01001319-ORLU01001319.1-human-gut-metagenome-genome-assembly--contig:-NODE-1319-length-18927-cov-6.643873_pt1 | contig 18927 bp, 20 predicted proteins | sample MGYA00243009_ERZ508833 | MGnify/ENA primary metagenome ERZ508833 (study PRJEB26277, sample SAMN04329763) | human gut metagenome | biome: human-associated habitat | host: Homo sapiens | place: USA...
AGGACTTAGGGGAAATTTCAATAGACATAGTCACATAACTCCTTATTGCTGTTTACCATCCGTACCATGCACACAAGTGCGCATATCTAGTTTTATTTTATCACATTTTGTCGATTGTTCCATATCAATTTGTTTCATGTATCGATTTTCTGCGCCTTGCACAGCTGTTTTTCCTTTTCCTTCAAGAGAATGTGAGTTTCTTACAAAAACGCGACCAAATCTTTACCGTTTCGCAAAGTTTATCTGATTTTTGATGAAAAGTAATACTTTTTACCGTACCATTTTCTTTTCCCTGTGACGCAAAAGAGCCGCTGCACGGTCGGGTGCAGCGGTCTCTCTTCACTTACCTTCTATCAGGGTAAAACGCTTTTTACAGGGCAGCCACGGCAGCCTTCAGGGCATCCACGCGGTCGGTGTTCTCCCACTTCACGCCCAGATCCTCGCGGCCCATGTGGCCGTAGGCGGCCAGCTGGCGGTAGATGGGCTTGCGCAGATCCAGTTCGCGGATGATGGCGGCGGGGGTCAGGTCAAACACCTTCTCCACAGCCTGCTCGATCTTCTCGTCTGCCACGGTGCCGGTGCCGAAGGTATCCACCATGATGGACACAGGCTTTGCCACGCCGATGGCGTAGGCCACCTGTACCTCGCACTGCTTTGCCAGACCCGCAGCCACGATGTTCTTGGCCACCCAGCGGGTAGCGTAGGCTGCGCTGCGGTCCACCTTGCTGGGGTCCTTGCCGGAGAAAGCACCGCCGCCGTGGCGTGCATAGCCGCCGTAGGTGTCCACGATGATCTTACGGCCGGTCAGGCCGGTATCGCCCTGCGGGCCGCCCACAACAAAGCGGCCGGTGGGGTTGATGTAGTACTTGGTGTTCTCGTCCAGCAGCTCGGCGGGGATGGTGGCCTTGATGACCTTTTCCATCACGTCTGCGCGCAGCTGCTCCATGCTCACGCTCTCGCTGTGCTGGCTGGAGATGACCACGGCGTCCACGCGCACGGGCTTGTTGTTCTCGTCGTACTCCACGGTCACCTGACTCTTGCCGTCCGGGCGCAGGTAGTCCATCTCGCCACTCTTGCGCACTTCAGTCAGGCGCTTTGCCAGCTTGTGGGCAAGGCTGATGGGCATGGGCATCAGCTCGGGGGTCTCGTCACAGGCATAACCGAACATCATGCCCTGATCGCCTGCACCGCCCACCTGATCGTTGGTGCCCAGTGCAATATCGGGGCTCTGGCCGTCAATGTTGGAGATGACGGCGCAGGTGTCGGCGTCAAAGCCGAACTTTGCGCGGGTGTAGCCGATATCTGCCACCACCTCGCGGACGACCTTCTGGAAGTCCACATAGCAGCTGGTGGTGATCTCGCCCATAATGTGCACAAGGCCGGTGGATGCGCAGGTCTCGCAGGCCACGCGGGCATTGGGATCGTGGGTCAGGATCTCGTCCAGAATTGCATCAGAGATCTGGTCGCAGATCTTGTCGGGATGTCCCTCGGTAACGGACTCCGAAGTAAACAGGTGTCTAGCCATTTTTTGCCTCCTAAATGTTGCAGTTGCGTGTATTTACCATTCCATCAAGTTTGTTCTGAAAAATAAAAGCGCTCAGAGCCGAAAGCTCTGAGCGTTGCACTCTTATCTTCCGGTTTCCCGCAGGATTTGGCACCTTACGCTCTCGCGCAGGTTGTCGGGCTTCACAGGGCCTGTCCCCTCAGCCGCTCTTGATAAGTCGGTATTCAATTGGTACGCTCCATATTCTATCATTGCAGCGTCAGATTGTCAAGATAAGTCTCACTTATTTTAGACATTCCTTTTAAATTGATGGAGCATTTCCCTGCTCCGGTGCTGCATGGCTATCCCGGGCGGCGTGGAAAGCACGCTTTTCCGCATACATCCGCTGATCCAGCTCCACCAGAAACTTCTCCACGCTGCCGCCCTCGTACTTTGCCACACCGGTGGAGAAGGACAGCTGAAAGCTGCCCGCCGGAGCGGTTTCGTTATAGTGCTGCACCCGCCGCTCAATGGCGGTGCAGGTCTTATCCAGCAGCTCTTCCGAGCCGTGACGGATCAGCACCATGAACTCATCGCCGCTCATGCGGATGGCTACCGAGTTTGCCACCAGCGCCCCGGACAGGATGTGCCCGATCTCCTGAATGGCGCGGTCGCCCTCGGCGTGACCGTAGGTATCATTAATTTCCTTGAAGCAGTTCACGTCCATCATGATGCCGTAAACGTCCTTCTCCTGCGTGGCGTGGATGCGGTCCAGACAGTAGTTCATGTACTTGCGCCCAAACAGGCCGGACAGTTCATCGGTATAGCCGCGCAGGCTGCGGGTCTGACTGTCCACAAGCACAAAAGCGACGGCTACTGACAGCCAGCCAAAGGCCATGCCGTAGAATGCGCCCTGCAGCAGCGTGCCCACCGCACAGGTGACCACGAAGTAGTACACCGGGAAAAACTCCACCGTAACGCCATCGCGCTTGGCCTTATGCACCTGCCACACGCTCTCGGCGTAATAGCTGAACAGCAGCAGATACAGCAAAATGTTCAGCGGACCCCGATGGTAAACGTTGTCCGCCGAGATGGAAAAGATCCACCCCGTGCCAAAAAGGTTTGCCACCAGCAGCACCAAAAGCGCCAGCAGCGGCGCGCCCAGCAGAAAGTGTCTTCTGCGCAGGCGTCCAATGCTGCGGTAGACCCGGAAGTCCACATACAAGCACCACGCATAGCCCACGCACACGGTAGCGCCGGTGCAGACGGTGTTGGTCAGGTACAGCCAGAACCGGCTTGCCGCGCCGGGCACGCCGTCCAGCAGAAAGCTGATCGTCTCTGTTGCCTGTGCCAGCAGCGTCACCACCAGAATCCGGCAGAACAGCGCTGTTCCCACGCTGTTTTTGCTCTCGCCGCGCACCCGCAGCAAAAGCAGAAAGCTTACCAGCACCGCCCCTGTGCCATTGGCCACAAGGATCTCGGGTATATTCATTGCATTTCCTCCTCTGCCCGCCTTACCCCATAAAGCGGGCAGCCCCCTGTTTTATACAGTATCTATTTTATTATACACCCTGCTGCACCCTGCTTGCAAGGCTTGGACGCAAAAAGGCCGCTGCACGGCAATTTGTGCAGCAGCCCTTGGGAAATCATCCTTTGCAGTCCAGCCAAGCCCAGAGCTTCGCCGAAATACATTTTTTTGCAGAAAGCTTAGTAGCCCTTTGCCTGCTCGCCGTTCAAAATCTTGACAGCGCGGGAGGTGCCCAGACGGTCAGCGCCCAGTGCAAGGAAAGTCTCCATATCCTCCACGGTGGAAATGCCGCCGGCAGCCTTGACCTTGCAGCGGCCATGCACGCCCTTGACCATCAGCTCCACGTCGTGGAAGTTTGCACCTGCGGTAGAGAAGCCGGTGCTGGTCTTGATGTAGTCGGCACCGGCCTCGCAGACGATGTCGCACATCTTTTCCTTCTCTTCCTCGGTCAGCAGGCAGGTCTCAATGATGACCTTCAAAATCTTATCGCCCACAGCCTGCTTCACGGCACGGATGTCCTCGCGGACAGCATCGTACTCCTTGTTCTTCAGGCGGCCGATGTTGATGACCATATCCACCTCGGCTGCGCCGTTCTCAATGGCAGTCTTGGCTTCAAAGGCCTTGCTGGCGGTATCCATAGCACCCAGAGGGAAGCCCACCACGCAGCACACGGGGATGCGGCCTGCCATATACTCCACAGCCTGCTTGACGTAGCAGGTGTTGATGCAGACAGATGCGGTGTGGTTTGCAATGGCTTCGTCACACAGCTGCTGGATCTGGGGCCAGGTAGCCTCCGGTTTCAGCAGGGTATGATCGACATGGGACAGGATCTCTTCGCGATTCATTCTCGTTCCTCCGTTGTTTTACTTGCTGGCACGGCGCACCTTTGCCATGCCCACAGCGCTCAGTGCGATCGCAGTCACCGATGCTGTTGCACCAATGATGCCCAGCACCAGACCGGAAACCAGGAATGCGAACCCTTTCAGACCACGTTTCATAATACCGTACCTCCTGAAAATTATTGTTTCTTTTTAAAGATAATGAGCTTGCTGAACACATAGTTCAGCAAGATCACCAGTACATTGGAAAAGACCTTCACGGCAAGGCCCCACATTGCCTGAGCATCGTAGGCGCTGGTGACGAAGATGGCTGTGGGGCCGTCCGCCCCGCCGATGACGGCAATGGCAGCGGAGCCATCTGCCACGGCGGCATGGCTCCCGGCAAAGCTGTTTGCCATGTAGAGGGTAGTATCCGGACCCAGCCAGCCCGCCACGGCGCCCAGCAGACCCTGCATGGCGGTGTCCACCAGCGCCGCGCCCTGCGCGGCCAGCAAGTTGCCGCCCACGATCATGATAGCGGCATCCAGCACCATAGTGCCCAGACGGCAGGTGACAAAGGTGCCGAACTCTTTCGCCATGGCTTTGCCGGTGGTCTTGCTGCGGAACACGAACGCGCGGTTGGTGCAGTAGGCAAACAGGATGCATAAGGCGTTATCCAGCACATTGCCCCAGCTGTTGGCGGCAGTATAGCCGAACAGCCGGCTGAACAGCGCGTACAGCACAATGTTCAGCAGGGTGGTCAGCACGCCAAAGATCAGGTAACTGAGCACTTCCCAGTGTTTTTTTAAAAATTTCATCATGGCTTTGTTAACAAAAACAGCCCCGCCGCCGTTTTCCCGGCAACGGGGCTGCAGATCGCATTGTGTCAGAAGCTATGCCTTTTGCACGATGGGCTGATTACTCAGCGTCGTTGTTCAGCAGAGCCTTCATGGACAGGCTGATGCGCTTCTTGTCGAAGTCAACATCCAGCAGCTTCACATCGACCATATCGCCGACCTTCAGTGCGTCGGAGACCTTCTCAACGCGGTCATTGCTGATCTCGCTGATGTGGACCAGACCGTCAACACCCGGCAGGATGCGGACGAATGCACCAAACTTGGTCAGAGAAACGACCGGAGCGTGGAAGGTGCTGCCGATGGGGTAGTTGTTCTTCAGCTGCTCCCAGGGGTTGTCCTCGGACTTCTTGTAGCCCAGAGAGACCTTGTGGTTCTCGGTGTCGATGTCCTTGACATACACTTCGATGGTGTCACCAACGGAGACGACCTCGGAGGGGTGCTTGATGCGGTTCCAGCTCAGCTCGCTGATGTGGCACAGGCCGTCGACACCACCGATGTCAACGAATGCACCATAAGAGGTCAGGCTCTTGACAACGCCGGTGTAGGTCTTGCCCACCTCAACGTTTGCCCAGAACTCCTCGCGCTTTGCCTTGTTCTGCTCAGCGGTCACCTTGTTGATGCTGCCCACGATCTTGCGGCCAGAGCACTCGGTGACGACCAGCTGAACGTGCTGGCCGACCAGAGCAGTGTAGTCCTCGTCGCGGCGCATAGTGGCCTGAGAACGGGGAACGAACACCTTGACGCCCTTGACGTTGACGACAACGCCGCCCTTATTGAACTCGGTAACATCGCCCTCGACGACTTCACCGGATTCTGCTGCCTTGGCGATCTCTTCCATGCCCTTGCGAGATGCGAGCTTCTTGCGGGAGAGCTGGATGACGCCATCCTGATCCATAACCTTCTCGACGATGAGGTCCAGCTCATCGCCAACCTTCACCAGGTCTTCGACCTTGGCGGAGGAATCATCGGTCAGCTCGCTCAGCTTGACAAAGCCGGTCTGCTTCGCTCCGATATCCACCTGGATCTCGTTGGCAGAGATGCTGGTCACGATTCCTTTCACAATACTGCCTGCATGAACACGCTTTTCCTCGGATGCGTTCAGCATCTCCTCAAAGCTCATGCTGTCATTGATTTCTGCGCTCATACTGTTAAGTACCTCCTCAATAATAGACGATGGCGTTGAAGCCCCGGCTGTGACGCCCGCCGTCTTTACATCTGCAAACCATTCCGGCCGAAGTTCGCTCGCTGTCTCGACCGTTACGGCTCGCGTATGCTTTGCGGCGACCTGTACCAGCTTTTGGGTATTGGAAGAATGATGACCGCCAATGACAACAATGATGTCGCATTGTTGGCTGAGGTCTTCCGCTTCCTGTTGCCTCGCCCACGTCGCATTACATATTGTATCAAAAATTCGGGCGTTTGTATAGGCTTTTTTGAGAAACTCCGAACTTTCTTTCCATTTTGTCACCTGAAATGTGGTCTGTGCAACTGCAAAAAGGGGTTTTTGGGGGTCAGAAGGGCCGTTCCACGCCTCCAATTCGGCTAAATCGGCAAAAACGAACACCTCGCCCCGGGTGTGTCCCACGATGCCCTGCACCTCCGGGTGGGTCTTATCACCCGCCACCAGCAGCACCGCGCCCTCTTTTTCGGCCTGTGCGGCAATGCGCTGGATCTTCTGCACAAAGGGACAGGTGGCGTCGTGGTAAGGGATGCCGCGCGACTCCAGCTCGTCGTAGATGCTGCGGGGCACCCCATGGCTGCGGATGACCACCTCGCACCCGGCAGGCACATCCTGCACGGTGTTTACCACCTGTGCACCCTTGCGCCGCATATCCTCCACCGCCTGTGGGTTGTGGATCAGCGGGCCCAGCGTTGCTACCCTGTGCCCCTCGTCCAGCAGCTTATAGGTCAGTTCCACGGCACGGTTCACGCCGAAGCAGAACCCCGCCGTTTTAGCCAAACGGATCTCCATTTTTTACGCTCCCATCTTTTCCCATGCTTCCAGCAATGCCTGCTTGTTGGCACGGAGTTTTTTGGTGTCCCGGCGGCTTTCCATGGCAAACTGTGCTGCGGGCATCGGCTCGCCGTAGATCACCCGCACTTTGCAAAACAGATGCATCCTTCCGTCCGGGGTGTCGTAGAAGATGCGGCAGGGCACAACGTCCACCCCGGCTTCGGCGGCAATGACAAAAAGACCGCTCTTGGGGGGCAGCAGTTTGCCCTCCTTTTCGCGGGTGCCCTCCGGGAAGATGAGCAGTGTTCTGCCCTGCTTGCAGGCTTCCACCGTCTGGGAGATGACCGCCATCTCGTCCTTGGTGCCGCGGACGCACACGCCGCCGCAGCAGCGGAAGAACCATGTCAGAAAGGCGTTGATCTCGAACAGTTCCTTTTTGGCGAACACCACCATCCGCCTGCCCCACCGGGTGACAACGATGAACACCGGGTCGATAGCAGATACATGGGTGGGCGCAAGGATATAGCCCTTCGTCTGCACTTTTTTCAGGTTTTCGCGCCCCTCCACCCGGATGCGAAAGCCGATATGCCACACAAGCCACGCAAGGGGCACCAGAATATAATATAGTACCATTTTCTATTCCTGTCCTGTTTGTTTTATCAGCCGATCTTTTGCAGATTGACCCTGAGCAAAAGCCTTCACCCCTTGGGGGGAAGGTGGCGCGCAGCGCCGGATGAGGGGTAATTTCCCCGTAAGCTGCTGCTCGCCTACGCCCTCATCAGTCACCTGCGGTGACAGCTTCCCCCGGCCGGGGGAAGCCTTCATTCGGAAACCTGATTTCTATGGGCAATGATCTGCTTCATGGCGTCAAGGCTCTGCTCAAAGTCCAGTTCCGAGGTATCCAGCAGCACGGCGTCCTCCGCCTGCTTCAGCGGGGCGGCGGCGCGGTGGGTGTCCTGATAGTCCCGCTGCTTCACGTCTGCCAGCACTTCCTCGTAGGGAGTGTCGATGCCCTTGGCCTGATACTCCTTCCAGCGGCGGGTGGCGCGTGCCTCCGGGCTGGCGGTCAGGAAGATCTTCACCGTAGCGTCCGGCAGCACCACCGTGCCGATATCCCGGCCATCCATCAGCACATCCTGCTTTTTGGCCATGCTGCGCTGCAAGTCCAGCAGAAATGCCCGCACGGCGGGGTTTGCACCCACGGCAGAGGCTGCCATACCCGCCTGCTCGGTGCGGATGGCGGTGCTCACGTCCTCGTCCTTCAAGTAGATGTGCTGCTCGCCCGCAATGGAGGCCAGCCGCAGCTCGATTTCCGGCAGCAGGGCATCCACCGCCGCGTTGTCCTTGGGGTCCTTGCCCGCGCGCAGGGCGTACAGGCCGATGGCGCGGTACATTGCACCGGTGTCCACATAGATATAGCCCAGCTCTGCCGCCAGACGGCGTGCCAGAGTGGATTTGCCTGCACCCGCAGGCCCATCAATTGCAACAGATACCATGATATGTTCTCCTTATTTATATATAGTACACAGCAAAACGGACTGCGCTGTTTTTTACAGGTTATTCGCAAAGCTCTGCGCGGTGCAGAAGGCGATCTGCAGATTGTAGCCGCCGGTGTAGGCGTCCACGTCCAGCACCTCGCCCGCAAAGTACAGCCCCAGTGCCTTTTTGCTCTGCATGGTCTTGGGGTCTACCTCCCGCACCGATACGCCGCCGCTGGTGATGACTGCGTGGGCAAGGTCGCCCCGGGCGTCAATGGACACCTGCCAGTGCTTGACCAGCTGCACCAGTTCCCGCTTCTGCTCCCGGGTGATCTGGTTTGCCTTGGTGGCGGGGTCGATGCCCCAGCGCGCCACCATCACCGGCTGCATACTGGAGGGCAGCAGCTTGACCAGCGCCCCCTGCGCTGCGTGGTTTGCCAGCAGGGCAAAGTCCCGGGTGATGCGGTCGTACAGCTGCTCCTCGCTCAGGGCGGGCTTCAGGTCGATCTCCGCGATGTACCTGTGCTTTTTCATGTCCCCCAGATGGCTGGACGCGCTCAGGGTCAGCGGCCCGCTGATGCCAAAGTGGGTAAACAGCATCTCGCCCTGCTCGTCAAAGATGGCCTTGCCGTCCTCCAGCAGGGTCAGGGTGACGTTTTTCAGCGCCAGACCCATCATCTTTTTGCAGTCCGGGTCGCGGCTGACAAGGCTGACCAGACTGGGCACCGGCTCCACAAGGGTGTGCCCCGCCTGCTGCGCCAGCTTGTAGCCGTCACCGGTAGAACCGGTGGTGGGATAGCTCACGCCGCCGGTAGCCACCAACACCGCGTCCGCCCGGTACTCCCTGCCGGAGGTGCCCCGCACGCCCACGCAGCGCAGCGCCGGGCCTGCCTTTTTCTTTTTGGGGTGGCGCGGGTTTTCCTGTGCCGCCGGGGCGGGCTCTGCCTCCGGCACGATGTCCTCCAGCAGCAGCTTTTTTGCGCCGTCATAGACAATGTCGGCGTCCTGCGCATAGCGCAGCAGCGCCTGCCGGATCTCCTCGGCCTTATCCGATACCGGGAACACCCGGCGGCCGCGCTCCACCTTCAGCTCCACGCCCAAAGCTTCGAACAGCTCCATGGTCTTTGCCGGGGGGAACGCCCCCAGCGAGGAGTACAAAAAGCGCGGGTTCGTGCGCACATGGCGTAAAAACTCCTCTGCCGTGCAGTCGTTAGTCACGTTGCAGCGTCCCTTGCCGGTGACAAGGATCTTCTGCCCGGGCTTTTCGGTATGCTCCAGCACCGTCACCTGATGTCCCTGCCGCACGGCGGCACCCGCCGCCATCAGTCCGGCTGCCCCGGCTCCCACGATCAAAACCCTTGCCATCTGTCATCCTCCCAAAATCGCCTGTTGATTCTATTGTATCATACCAGAAACCCCGCACAAAAGCAATGCAGCGCCGCAGGAAATGAATGGATTTTCGGTTTCATGCCCTCTTGACAAAGCCGCCGGGCCGCTGTATTCTTTTTACAGACCGTTAGTTTGTAAAGAAGGAGCATCTGCCATGCCGCGCAACAAATACCCGGAACAGACCGTGGAAAAGATCTTAGACGCCGCTGCCCTGCTCTTCACCCAGAAGGGCTACCAGAATACCACCCTGCAGGACATCATTGATGCCACAAAGCTTTCCAAAGGGGCGGTGTACCATCACTTCCGCTCCAAGGAGGAGATCGCGCAGCGCGTCGGTGACCGTTTGGGCGACCAGATGTGGGAGCCGCTGCGCCATATCCGGGACGACCCGTCCCTGACCGGGCTGCAAAAGCTGCAGGCGGTGTTTGCAGCATCCTTTGCCGGGCAGCGGCAGCAGCAGATCGCGCAGACCTTGCCGCACCTGTGCAGCAACCCGCAGTTCCTTGCCATGGAACTGACCAACATTGAAGCGCATCTGGCCCCGGAATGTATTGCACCCATGATCCGGCAGGGCATGGCGGACGGCTCCATCCACACCGCCGATGCCAATGCGCTGGCGGAAGCGCTGTTCGTGCTGGCAGACATCTGGCTTTCCCCCCAGACGCGCCCCACCACGCCGGCTCAGCAGCGGGCGCGGAATCTCGTGTTTCAGCAAATGACCCATGCGCTTGGGCTGGATCTTTTGACGGATGCACAGGCTGCACAGCTGGTGCAGCTGTGCACACCGGTCAAAGACTGAATTTTCCGGGTGGAACGCTCCGCCCTTTTTTATACGCAGATACAGACCAACAGTTTGTAAACAAAAAAACAGGAGGTTTCCATGAACACTTTTTTCCTCATCGTCCTCGGGCAGATCATCTCCCTGTTCGGCAATGCCGCCCTGCGGTTTGCGCTGCCGCTGTATCTGCTGCGGCAGACCGGTTCTGCTGCGCTGTATGGCGGCATCACCGCGCTGGCCATGCTGCCTGCTCTGGCCGGAATGCTGACCGGCGGCGCGCTGGCAGACCGTTGCCGTAAAGCCCGCCTGATGGCGCTGCTGGATCTGGTGACCGCCGGTATTTCGGCGGCAGCCGCTGCCGGGTTGCCGCATCTGCCCCTGCTTCCGCTGATCCTGACCGTGCTGGGCAGTCTGTACGCCATTCAGGGGCTTTACCAGCCTGTAGTACGCGCCTGTCTGCCCCTGCTGCTGAACGGCACCCAGCTGCTGCGCGGCAACGCGGTCATCCAGCTGGTGGATACCGTGGACGAGCTTCTCGGTCCCCTGCTGGGTGCTGTTCTGCTGGAGCACCTCGGCATCCGTGGTCTGCTGGCGCTCTGCGGCGGCTGCTTTGCACTTTCCGCCGGGATGGAACTCTGCCTGCGCATCCCACAGGATGTCCCCCGGGACACAAAGCTCTCCGTTCGTTCTCTGTGGACCGACCTGCGGGAAAGTGCGCGGTTTCTCACCGGGCAGGCTGCGGTGCTGCGGCTAGCTGCCGCCATGGCAGCTGTAAACCTGCTGGAAGTCCCTGCCCTCACCGTGGGGGTTCCGGTGCTGGTGGTGCAGACTTTGCAGAAAAGTGATGCCTCCCTTGGTCTTGTGCAGGCGGTGCTGAGCGCAGGCGGCATTCTGGGCGGCGTGCTGGCCGGAACCGTCTTTGTCCGGCATCCCATCCGCAGCGGCACAGGTCTTTTGCTGGCGCTCAGCGGCGTGTGCGCCGCGCTGGGGCTTACCCTCCGGGTGCCCACGCTCCAGTTCGGCAGCATTCTGGTGCTGGGTGCCGTGTTTATGGCCGTAGCGGCACTGTTCAACGTGTGGTTCTTTGCGCAGCTGCAAATGCTAGTACCGCAGGCACAGCTGGGCAAGACGACCGCCTGCATCTCCGTGCTGGCCTGCCTGACCCAGCCCATCGGGCAGGCAGCCTATGGCAGTGCCTTCCAGCACTGGGCTGCGCACCCGGCAGATGTACTGCTGGCAGCCGGGGTGCTTTCGGCGCTGGTTCTCTGGCTGCTGCAAACGCGCCGTACCGCCTGACACAGCAAAAAAGGAGCCGCTGTTGCAGCCCCTTTTATGGTATGCTTACTCCGGCAGCTTTGCCGGGTCGAGGTAGCTTTCGCCCTGCTTTACCTCCACATGGATGTGGCTCTCCTCGGCGCACTCGCAGCCGACAGTGCCCACCGTACCCAGCTTCTGCCCGGCGGCTACGGTATCCCCGGCTTTTACGGCAGGGTCTGCCACACCGCACAGCCGCCAACTGCGGCCAGCGGCATCTTCCAGCACCACCACGGTGCCCCAGTTGCCCTCTGCCCCGGCAGAGACCACCTTGCCCGCCACGGGTGCCGCTACCGCAGCGCCCTGTGTGCAGGCATAGTCCACACCGTTGTGGGTGCGCCAGTCGCCAAGGGTCTTGTTATACACCAGCTCATCGCCGCTGAAGGCGTTGAGCACGCGCCCCGGCATAGAGGGCGCGGCGGCAGGCTGTGCCGAACTGCTGGCAGGCGAGGATGCGCCTTGCAGTGCCGAGGGTTCGCGCAGCGAACCAGAGCCAGACTGCGCACCAGAGGACGCCCCAGAGGGCGTCTGCTGCGGCACATCTGCCTTGCTGTTTGCAACGTCGGTCACGGGCTGCTGCCATGTGGTGTCCTCCTGTGCGTCCCAGTCCGGTTCTGTTTCCGGGGTGGTCTGTTGGGTGGTGCCGGGGGCGTTCAGCCCATCCAGACTTTTTTGCAGTTCTGCCCGCAGGGCGCGCACCGCCCACACCCCCGCCGCAGCCGCAGCCAGCAGGCTTGCGGTCAGCAGCAGAGCAAAGCCCTTGCCGTGCAGAAATTTTTTGATCTGCTCCATGCTTGTTACTCCCATCTGTCCGTTTTGTGTACGGGAACTTTTCTGGGCTTAGTGTGGGACAGCGGCGGGCAGTTTATACAAAGGGATAAAAAAGACAGCGAAAAATAAATCAGCCAAGCCCACGGGCTTGGCTGATTTACAGATCATAAAATTCTTTCTGCGCTTAGTCGCGGCGGCGGCTGTTCAGACCCAGCAGACGCACCACATACAAGAAGATGTTGATGAAGTCCAGATACAGCGTCAGTGCACCGTAGATGGAAGCCTTTTCCGCCAGCTCGCTGTCCCCTGCGTAGTAGGAGTACATCTGGCTCAGCTTCTGGGTGTCGTAGGCGGTCAGCAGCATGAACACCACCAGACCGATGCCGGAATACAGCACCGTGCTCATAAAGCCCATGCCGAACAGCACACCGACGAAACCGGTGATAAGCAGCGCAAACAGCGCCATCATCAGCTTGGGACCCCAGCCGGACAGATCCTTGTGGGTGGTGGTGCCGTAAACTGCCATCAGGCCGAAATACAGCGATGTGGCAAGGAAGGCCAGCACCAGCGTGCCCAGATCAAAGGCAAGGAAATAATAGCTCAGCACCATGCCGTTGAGCAGGGCGTAGCCTAAAAATACTCCTCTTGCCGCGCCCACGGACATATTCTGCACCCGGGCGCTCAGCACGAACACCAGCGCCAGCTCGGCAATGGTGAACAGCAGGTACAGCGAGTTGACCACATAGAACAGCGGGGTGGTGGCGGTGACAAACGCCGCCGCAAAGGTGATCAGCAGTCCCAGCGCCATCCAGCGGTAGGTGCGGGTCATATAATCAGCCGAGGTCATTGTAGGCTCTGCATAGCCACGGTTGTAATTGTTGTAACTCATCTGGGTTCCTCCAGTCTATTCTGCCGGAGCATTTCTCTCTTGCTCCGGTCTACGGAATATAGTATACTGCATAGAAATGAACGTTTCATGAAAAAGGCTGTGATATTGTATGTCCCTTGGACTTTATCTGCATATTCCCTACTGCTTTTCCAAATGCCGGTACTGCGATTTTTATTCCCACCCCGGGGAACGGGGCGTGCCGGATGCTTATGTGGACGCGCTTCTGCGGGAGCTGCACCGCTTTGCGCCAAACGCGCCCCTGCGGCCGGATACCGTTTATTTCGGCGGCGGCACGCCCAGCCTGCTCACCCCGGCGCAGGCAAAGCGGCTCATCCGGGCAGCAGAGCCCGTGTCCGGTGCAGAGATCACCTTGGAGGCAAACCCCGAGACCGTCACCGAGGAGAGCCTGCGGGGCTTCCGGGCGGCGGGGGTGAACCGAATCTCCTTCGGGGTGCAGTCTGCCCGGGACACCCAGCTGCGCACCCTTGGCCGTCCCCACAGCGCCAAGCAGGCGCGGGCAGCCTTTGCCGCCGCCCGGCGCGCCGGGTTCGAGAACATCAGCGGCGATATCATGCTGGCGCTGCCCCATTATACGCAGGCCGAGTTTGACGAGACACTGGAACTGATCGAAAAAGGCGGGGCGACCCACATCTCGGCCTACCTTTTAAAGATAGAGCCGGACTCTGCCTTCGGCAAGCACCCGCCGGAGGGGCTGCCCACCGGCGATGAAGCCGCCGATTTCTACCTTTACGCCGTGGAGCAGCTGGAGCACCACGGCTACCGCCAGTACGAGATCTCCAACTTTGCAAAGCCGGGCTATGAGGGCAGGCACAACCTCATCTACTGGGACTGCGGCGACTATCTTGGCCTTGGCCCTGCGGCGCACTCCTGCATGGGCGGCAAGCGGTTCTGCTACGCACCGGACACCGCCGCCTTTCTGCAGGACGCCGCCGCGCCCATCATGGACGGCAATTGCGGCGCAGAGGACTACCTGATCTTACAGCTGCGGCTGCGCAAGGGGCTTGACCTTGCAGCCTACAAAGCCATATACGGCAAGCAGTTTTCCACCGCACAGCTGGCCTTTGTGCAAAACTGCGTCCGTGCCGGGTACGCCACCTTCGATGGCAGTACCCTCGCTCTGACCCCCGCCGGGCTTATTGTTCAGAACAGCATCCTTGCCCAGCTGCTGTAAGCCCTCTCAGGCTTTGGCTCTTGTCCCCAGCTTTTCCAGTTCCACCACCGGCCAGCCAAGGGCGCGGATAGCGCTTTCATCGTGGGTGGCCAGCAGCACCGGCTTGCCCGCGCAGCGCTGCCGCAGCAGCGCCGCCGCCCGCTGCAAGGTGTCCGGGTCCATGCCGGTAAAGGGCTCGTCCAATAGCAGGGTGTCGCTGGGTGCCCACAGCGCCCGCAGCAGCGCCACCCGCCGCTTTTGCCCGCCGGAAAGCCTGCGAGCAGGCAGCTGCAAGGCTGCAATGTCCATTCCAAGTTGTTGAAAATCGCTTATAATTTTCTCTTTGTACTGGTTTTCTGCCCCCGGAAGCACCAAGGTGACGTTCTGCACGGCGTTCAGCTGGGGACAAAGGCGGTCTTCCTGAAAGACCGCTGCCACCCGGCCCACGCCCTCCACGCTGCCGGTGGTGGGGCGTTCCAGCCCCATCAGGATGCGCAGCAGGGTGGTCTTGCCCCAGCCGCTGGGTGCCCACAGCACCACGGGAGCATCCACCTCCATGCACAGGTCGGTGAAGAGCGGCGCTGCGCCGAACTGTTTTGTCAGATGTTGAAGCTTCAGCATTTTGTCCCCTCCTCTCCCAGCACTGCGCCCACGGCTTTATCCAGTGCAAGCAGGAACAGCTTTTCAAAGCCTGCGCTCAGCAGGATGATGACAAAGGTCCACGCAAACAGCTCCCCTGTGGAAAGGGTGATCTTAGCGCGGTAGAGCGCATCGCCGATGCTGCCGTTGGGCAGGCCGATGACCTCGGCTGCCACACCGCTTTTCCAGCAGATGCCCAGCGCCACGCTGCACCCCTGCCGGAAGGCCGGAAGCACCGCAGGCAGCCAGATCGACCGCAGACGGCGACCCGGCGGCAGACGGAATACCGCTGCCATCTCCAGCAGCTGCACGTCTGCACCGGCAATGCCGGTGCGCACCGCGCCGTACAGCACCGGCAGCACCATCAAAAAGCTGATAAGCACCGAAAGCGCACTGCCCCGCACCCAGACCAGCGCCAGAATGATAAAGCTTGCCACCGGCGTGGCCTTGACCAGCTGCATCACCGGAGCCAGCAGTGCATCGGCGGCGCTCCACCGGGCGGCGCACACCGCCAGCACCACGCTGACCACTGCGCCCAGCACAAAGCCCAGCAAAATGCGCCCTGAGCTGAAGCCCACCCGCTGCCAGAAATCTGCCCTTGGCAGCAGCTGCACCAAGGTGCGCAGCGCCTGCACCGGCGATACCAAAAACACCTCCTGCCCGATGGCCATAGCTGCGGCCTGCCACACCGCCAGCCAGAACGCCACCGCCAGCAGACGGCGGAAAAACTGCTTGTTCTGCTTCATAAACTGCCCTCTTCCCCTGCCTGTTATAAGGTATAGTATACCATACCGCCCCGCAAAGGGGAATGACCTGTGCACCACCCACGGCGGGTCGGCTCGCTTTGTATATACTTTTATTCAACCGTCGTATGCTTGACATGAATTTGCATCCAGTGTAAACTGGGTACAGTATACGGTGCATCTTTGCGCTGACGCAGGAAAGAGAGGACGGTATTGACAAAAGCGCTCAAGGGCTGCAAGCTGCTGCTTGTCGGTTTTACGTTATTTTCCATGTTTTTCGGGGCGGGCAACCTGATCTTCCCACCCGATCTGGGTGCAAAGGCGGGGGTAAACTTCTGGCCCGCCTTTCTGGGGCTTGCCCTCAGTGCCGTGGGTCTGCCAGTCGCAGGGGTCATCGCGGTGGCACGGGCTGACGGTCTGGATAAGCTTGCCGGGCGGGTGCATCCGGTGTTCGCGCAGGTGTTCATGATTTTGATCTATCTGTCCATCGGGCCGTGTCTGGCCATTCCGCGCACCGCAAGCACCTCGTTTGCCATGCTCACCCCGCTGCTGGGCAGCAGCGCCGGGCTGCAGCTGGGGTACTCCGTGCTGTTCTTCGGCGCGGCCTTTCTGGTAGCGCTGCGCCCGGACAGGCTTACCCGCTGGCTGGGCAGGCTGCTCTGCCCCTGCCTGCTGGTTCTGATTTTGATCCTGTTCGGCGGCTGTTTGCTACACCCGCTGGCGGCGCAGTACGGTGCGCCCACCGATGCGTATAGTTCAGCGGTCATTTTACAAAGCGTATTGTACGGTTACCAGACCATGGACGCCCTTGCCGCACTGAACTTTGGCGCGGTCATCGCCATGAACATCCGGGCGCAGGGCGTTGCCCGGGAGCAGGACGTGCAGCGCAGTGCCATCCGTGCCGGTCTTGTGGCAGGCGGGCTGTTGCTGGCGGTCTATGCCATGCTGGGGCACGCCGGAGCGTTGACCGGTGCCGCCGTGCCCGGTCTTGCCACCGGTGCCGAGGTGCTGACCGTGCTGGCGGAGCGGCTGTTCGGTAAAGCGGGGCTGGTGCTGCTTGCGGCCATCTTTATGCTGGCCTGCTTCAACACCTGTGTGGGGCTGATCGCCTGTGTGGGAGAGTATTTCCACACCCTGCTGCCCCACATCCCCTACCCTGCTCTTGCCGCCTTTTTTGCCGCTGCCAGTATGCTGTTCTCCAATCTGGGGCTGGCAGAGATCCTGCGCTTGTCCATCCCGGTGCTCAATGCGCTATACCCGGTGGCCATTGTGCTGATCGTACTTTCCTTCGTGCCCGGGCTGGAACAGCGCCGCCGGGTCTACCCGCTGTGCATTGGCTGCACCGCCGTGCAGAGCATTGCCGCCGCGTTGCCGCTTGGCGCACTTTCTGCCCTTGCCAACGCCCTGCCACTGGCGGCACTGGGCTTTGGCTGGGTGCTCCCGGCTGCCGCCGGGCTGCTGGCAGGCATTCTTTTAAACAGAACTGAAAAATAATAGGAGATTTTACTATGATCCAGCCCATCATGCACGACCCGCTGTTTCTGGCGCAGAAGTCCGCCCCCGCCACCCCGGAGGATGCCCCTGTTGCGCGGGACTTACTGGACACCCTGACCGCCCACGCCGACGGCTGTGTGGGCATGGCAGCCAACATGATCGGCGTGCGCAAGCGCATCATCGCGGTGGAAGCTGAGGACGGGTATTTAGTGCTGTTCAACCCGGTCATCCTGAAAAAGTCCGGCCAGTACGAAGCCGAAGAGGGCTGTCTTTCGCTGGAGGGCGTGCGGAAAACAAAGCGCTGGCAGAGCATCAAGGTGCAGTACCAGACCATGGACGGCAAGCTGCGCATCAAGACCTTTACCGGCTGGACAGCACAGATCATCCAGCACGAGATCGACCATTGCGATGGGATCTTGATTTGAATCCCATCGCACACTTCCCGCGTGGGATGATTTTGAATGGCTTCCGCTATCGGGTTGCGGCACCCAGCATCCGCATCGTGCCTTGGGCGGCACGCGCGTCTTGCTGGCCGCTGCCCCAACAACTCCTCCCTGTTTCCGCCGCTGGCGGCGGTCGTCGTCGTTGCACTTTGGGCATAAAGAGCGGAAAGAGTATTTTTTATTCGCAGTTCCGAAACGCCTGCGGGCGTTTCGGAACTGCTTTTTTACGGGAGAGATTGCGGTGGAAAGCCTCTCAGGCGCACATTCGTTTGCAACCCTTTTTTTGCGTCCCAAAAGGGTGCGCAAGGGCTTTTTTGGGGTTTTTCAGGGCGATTCGATGCATTTCAGGGGCCATTCACGCAGAATTGCTCCATTTTTGCCGCCGTTCGTGGTATACTACAGGCACAGAGCAGTGCTCTGTTCAATATGCCATTCCCGTAATTCCTATAGAGCAGAAAACCGTCCGGTAACCGCAAACCGGGCGGTTTTCTGTTTTTTGCGGGTGCGTGTGGTGCACCGGGTCGTTTCAGCGCATTTGCGGGGCGATTCGTGCCCAAAACCGTCCAAAGCGGGCAAAACGTGGTACACTGGGTACAACAAAAGCGCCCGGCTTGGAGGGCGCTTGAGAAGGAGAGAATCTTATGCAAAAACGGCTCATCAGCATGGTTCTGGCGCTGAGCATGGCACTGACCGCAATGCCGCTGCCCGCCCTTGCCCAGAGCGCCCCGCCCGACACCGCCAAGGCAGCCCGCTGGGCTGTGGAGGCCGGGCTGCTGCCCGACATGGGCGAGGGCGCCTTTATGCCCGGCAAGCGTGTGACCAAGGTACAGGTCATCCGCGCATGGAACCGGCTGAAAAAGCTGGGTCTGGCGAAATAACAATTGCCATCTCCCGATCGATCCTTTCCAATAAGCGCAGCAAGGCCGTCCGGCGAATGCCGGGCGGCCTTGTTGCGTTGTGTAGGAGGGGATTCCCCGCAGCGCCGCCGCTTCCGCAGGAAGCAGGCGCTGTAAATGCCGTTTGCCATTACGACCCCACCCGTGAAAATGGGATAGCGGAGCGTCCGCAGACGCTCCGCTATCCCGAAAATTAAAAGATATTTTCCGCTGCAACAACGACGACCGCCGCCAGCGGCGGAAACAGGGAGGAGTTGTTGGGGCAGCGGCCAGCAAGACGCG
>ENA-ORLU01001321-ORLU01001321.1-human-gut-metagenome-genome-assembly--contig:-NODE-1321-length-18891-cov-3.216381_pt1 | contig 18891 bp, 18 predicted proteins | sample MGYA00243009_ERZ508833 | MGnify/ENA primary metagenome ERZ508833 (study PRJEB26277, sample SAMN04329763) | human gut metagenome | biome: human-associated habitat | host: Homo sapiens | place: USA...
AGCAGTACCTTCGTGAGTATCACCGATCTTATAGTTAACACCTGTTTAATACAGGATACGCTCGTTAGTAGTGGTCTTACCGGCATCGATATGAGCCATAATTCCGATATTTCTGGTTCTCTCTAACGGATATTCTCTTCCAGCCAAGTTTTTTCCCTCCTACTAGAATCTGTAATGAGCAAAAGCCTTGTTTGCCTCTGCCATCTTGTGCATGTCTTCTTTTCTCTTAACTGCAGATCCGGTATTGTTGGCTGCGTCAAGAATTTCGTTAGCAAGTCTGTCTTCCATGGTCTTCTCACTTCTCTTACGAGAGAACATGGTCAACCAACGAAGGCCCAGAGCCTGACGTCTCTCAGGTCTAACCTCGATAGGTACCTGATAGGTAGCACCACCGATACGTCTTGCTTTTACTTCCAGAACAGGCATGATGTTGTTCATAGCCTCTTCAAATACTTCCAGAGCAGGCTTGCCGCTCTTCTCTTCAACCTTAGCAAATGCTCCGTATACGATCTTCTGGGCTACACCCTTCTTGCCATCCAGCATGATGTTGTTGACAAGCTTGGTAACCACTTTGTTGTTGTATAAAGGATCTGCTAATACATCTCTTTTCTGAATATGTCCTTTACGTGGCACGGTTCTTCCCTCCTTAACAAATTGTTCTCGTGAGATCCGTTATCTCGGCATCAAAGATGCCTCGATGTCGGCTGTTCGCCGACCAATCCCTCCATAAAAAGTTCGCTCGTAAGCAAGCTTACGCTCTCTTTTCATGTCGGTCTTGCCTTCTCACTAGTTACGTTAAATCATCGGTACTCACATGTGTTTCCCCAAGTGTTCGCGCTGTTATATCTGTATCACAGAATTCCAACACTTTTCTTAGTTTCGTTTTTGTGGTACAAAGATGTCTCACTGACATCTCCAAAAATCCTTGCGGATTTTCATCGGACTCTCGGTCCGACGTTCAAAACGCCTCGGATACTACTTATTTCTTAGCATCCTTAGGTCTCTTAGCACCGTACTTGGAACGAGCCTGTTTTCTGTTAGCGACACCGGCAGTATCAAGGGTACCACGGATGATGTGGTATCTGGTACCGGGCAGGTCCTTAACACGACCACCACGGATCAAAACAACGCTGTGCTCCTGCAGATTGTGACCTTCACCGGGAATGTAGCTGGTAACTTCGATTCCGTTGGAAAGACGTACTCTGGCGATCTTTCTAAGAGCAGAGTTAGGCTTTTTAGGAGTTGCTGTCTTAACAGCGGTACATACACCACGCTTCTGGGGAGCAGAAACGTCTGTTGCTTTCTTGTGAAGAGAGTTGTAACCCTTCTGGAGAGCAGGTGCAGTAGACTTCTTAACAGAAGTCTGACGTCCTTTTCTTACTAACTGGTTAAATGTTGGCATTCTGTTTCACCTCTTTCTTAATAGTATAATAGACGCACCTTTTCTGGCACGCTTTAACAGTATACTTGTTCCGACTTCCGTTGTCAACAGGTTTTTCGTGAAATTTACAGGGTTTTTCATGACTTTTTCATATATTATAAGTCGAGTAGGCTGGCTCCTACTCGATTTGTATACTTTGTACACCATCTCGCTTAAAAGTTCGATGATGTACATTCGCCAAAATGGGAGCCGTACCGTTTCCGATACCGCTCCCTGAAGTATTTCCCGTTATTTTCCTGCTTACACAAAGTCTGTTTACAGGATTTCTTTCAGATATCTCTCTAACGCATCCTGCCAGGAAGGAAGCCTTACGAATCCGTTCTCTGTCAGCTTGGCTTTGCTCATGCGGCTGTTCTCCGGTCGCTTGGCTTTCGTCGGATACTCGGAAGCCGGTACAGGAGCCACCTCCACTTTCATGCCAGCCTGGCGGAATATCTCGCAGGCAAATTCATACCAGTTACAGATACCTTCGTTGGTAGCATGATAGATACCGTATTTATCCGTCAGGACCATATCCACCAGAAGTCTTGCCAGATCATAAGTATAGGTAGGAGATCCGAACTGGTCATTCACCACTGTGAGATGATCATGGGTCTTGCCCAGATTCAGCATGGTCTTGATGAAGTTCTTGCCGTTGACTCCGAATACCCAGGAGATTCTTACGATAAAATATTTCTCCAGTGTATTCTGTACTGCCAGTTCTCCTTCGTATTTGGGCTGTCCGTATACATTCAGCGGATGACGCTCGTCCTCTGGCTCCCAGGGTCTGGTGCCCTCGCCGTCAAACACATAATCGGTACTGATATAGACCATCTTGCAGTCCAGCTTCTTGCAGACATTCGCAATGTTCTGTGTGCCGTCCGCATTGACCTTACGGCAGATTTCCACGTTATCCTCCGCTGCATCCACTGCGGTATAGGCTGCACAGTGTACCACAGCGTCCGGTGCCGCCTCTCCGATCACCTTTTCCACGCTGGCCGCATCTGTGATATCCATCTCCTGAATATCCACGCCGACAGCCTCAATTCCGCGCTTTGTCAACTCATTTACCACATCATATCCCAACTGGCCTTTTACGCCTGTTACCAAGACTTTCATAGATTGCCTTCCTTTTCTTTCCTATGCTTGTGGCGCAGGTCTCTGAACCGGCCACATACATGATTATAACATTCCCGGCAGACATCAGCAACGAAATACTTCACTTTTATAAATCTGGTGTAAAAAATCCGGGGATGATCCCCGGATCTTTCTGATTAAATTTAAACAGTCATATAGCTTTGCGCTGCCCGCCGGATATCCTCGACAATTCCTTCTGCCTTTTTATCCTCCAGTTCGGTTACCTGCTTTCTAAGTTTCCACCAGTTCCAGCCGGGATGTGCATTTTCCTGCAATTCTATGATTCTTTTCTGGTATTTTCTGCATAATATAAAATAAATCACCAAGAGTAATAAAACACCAATGCCCAGCATTCCGGCTACTGTGTCACCGTAATATCCACTCTTTGCTGCCTGTGCAAGCGGTGTCGCTTCATCTTCAATTTGTACGATTCGATAACCTGTCAAAATCACAGGTATGGAATATAACATGCCGCTCATCTCGACCGCCTCCGTTATTTCTTAGTCTCTATCTATAAAGACTACTTATCCATGAAAAACGGCTCACATTTTTCGATATTTTTTTCAGGAATTCCTACCGGTCTGCTTCCGGAAATTTTTATCGCATAAATTTACTTTTTATGGGAAATCCGATATAATGGTGATATAGATTTTCACACGGCTATTTGTGCTGCAGGCGTCACAAAGCAGCCCTTATCGCAGAATCAAATTTGAAATTTGATTCGCGATTTCTCCGACGGAAGGAATCGTCTGCAGAATGGAGATTATTATGAAAAAAAGTTTCATACGACATATTTTTGCTGTAAGTATATTGTCCTGTTGTCTGTTATTCGGAGGATGCAGTCAGAATTCTGACGGAGAGGAAACATCATCTGCCACGACTGCTTCCACCTCCCCGTCTGAGACTGTTGCCGCCCTGCCTGCCGATGTTTCCCCGGATTCCGAGTCGTCTGCCATAGAATCCACTTCGGAGGATACCAGGGCACTCACCCTGTCGGTAGTCAATATGTGTGGCATCGAAGTCGGTATGGTAGCGGTCATTGATCCCGTGACCGGGGAACAGGTAAATCTGGATTCCCTGTCGGATCAGGAATCGATCTCTATGGAAGCAGACTGGCCCTCCTCTGTCAATGAGTTCCAATGGGCTCTCTACAATACTGACGGTGAATTATGCGTTGAGGGGACAACCGATATCAGCAGTGCCCAGGCCACAGTGACTCTTCTTCTGACCGGAGACGGTGATCTGGAAAAAGTTGAAGAGCTCTTCGAGTAATCCGCTTTCCAAGGTCTAAAAAACGACATCCACCGGGAAAATCCCGATGGATGTCGTTTTTGTTATCTTTTATTCTTCGATATCTCCTGCATTTTCTGCCTGAGCCTTCAGCTTCTTCTCATTGTGCTTCTTGTACATTTCATATCCGGTTGCACCGAGGATCAGAATGATCAGCCACCACCACCAGGACATCTTTGCATGTTCGCTTTCCACAGCTACTTCTGCCAGGGGAACAGCCTCTTCTTCGATATTTACGGCTTCCTTGGTCTCTTCCTTATCGGAACCTGCCTGAACGGTTTCCTGTGTATTTGCAGGAGCTGCTTCTGCAAGAGGTGCTGCTTCGTCAGCGATCTGTACAACGGGTGCTGTTGCCTGGTTCTGTGCAACTACGGTTGCCTGTGCTGCGGGTGCTGCTGTCAGTGCAACAGGTGTAACAACTGTTGCTGCCTCTCCGGCGCCACCTTCCTCTGTATCACCAGCACCCCCGGTCTCACCTTCTCCACCTGCAGGTGTTCCGGGTGTAGGTGCAGGAGTCAGACGATCGATCACCTTATCCAGCTCTCCGCCTGCCTCATCCAGGCTGCCCAGAATCTCCTTCAGAGTATCTTCTGCATCCTTTTTGTTGTGTTCAGCCACGGCCAGCTTTCCTTCCAGTTCCTTCAGAGCTCCAAGGTTACTGGTTCTGTTACTCTTCAGAGCTTCGATCTCTGCCTTCAGCTCATTGACCTTAGCCTGCGCTGTTTCCACGTCTTTCTCTGCGTCCTGTGCATCCTGTAACAGCTTCTGATACTTTTGGGTCAGAGCCTTGGCATCATCTACGAACTTACGATATTCAGTATCCTTCTGGGTCAGTTTGATGTTGCCTTGAATGTAATTCAGGTTCTGGATGATCTGGCCGGTCAGCACTTCTGCATTTGCATAAGTCTCAGTTCTGACAGCAGTATTGGTTGTGGTCTCTCCGGTTTTCTCCAGATAATCAATCTCATAGGAATAGCTGGTATGAGCAATGGTATCGGTATCTGTAGTCTTCACATTGTACACACCGGTTGCGCCGCTTGCTTTTGCCTGTGCCAGTGCTGCATCCTGTACCGCATTCTGTGCCTCCGCTGCGGTGGTCTTCTCATCGGTCTTGACACTGACACCTGCCACATAGCGGATGGTTGCCTTGCCGAACTTCCAGTCATCCCAGTTGGCACTTACAAAAATACCACCGTCTGCCTCGACTGCCTTTCTGGCTGCATCTTCCAGCTTCTTGTTCGTAGCTTCTCCCTTACCAAACAGGGCTTTGATATCATTCCAAAGAGAACCGAAGGTACTCTGATCGACAGTTTTCTTGGTAACCTTTGCGTAGGTTGCGGATACAGTGCCGGATACGAGGAAGTCGGAATCATCATACCAGTGATCTTCTGTATAGCCGGTTACCTTAAGATCACTGCTTACACCGATCAGGTATAAGTCGTCATCATCGTTAATCTTATTGCTTAACGCCTTCTCCTGCTCTTTCGTAACCTTTGCTACTGCTTCTTCCTCTGTTCTTACACCATAATCCGTCTTTTTATCTGTATGCTTCCATTCAACCTCTTCATCCTTCACATTCACAGTCTTCGTAAAGGTAGGAATGTAGGTTCCGTTACCGGTATAAGTATAATCCGTTTTTTCTGTTCCTGTAACGGTTACATCCTTGCCGGCAGCGTCCTTCAAATCCTTTTCCTTTGCAGCAGCTGCAGCATCTCTCTCTGCCTCTGTCTGATACTGTTCGGTAGAAGTGAATTTTGCATCGGTATAGGTGATGGTGGTCACATCAGCGGTCACGGTCTTGATCAGGTTGCCGTTCTCATCCAGTTTCCAGGATTCCTTCTCGGTAGCCTCATTTACATCAGTATCAACCTCGCCGTTTTCGGTCTTCTGGTTATTATCAGAAATAATGATACTCTCGGTTCCGTCGTTCTTGATCACTTTCTTTCCATCTACTGCAATAATGGTTCCGTCTTTCAGACCTTTTTCCACTTCGGAAACAGTGATAGTATCCCCATTTTCCTTCACATACTGATCCGGATTGGTCTCCTGCGCCGTCTTCCAGTTTACTTCCTCAATTCGCTTCTCAAAGATCACGATATTGTCCTTGGAAGTCTGTTTGTCATCCATCACATAGTTGTAAAACTTTGTCTGCTTATTACCATTCTCATCGGTATAGGTTACTTCAAAATAATTCTTGGTATTATTGTCTTCACCCTGTCTGCGGACAACCTTAATATCATCGGCAGTGATCTTCTGTACCTCGGGCAGATAGTAGTTCTGCATAATGGAGATGAAAAGCTGATCCTCATTTTTCCAGTTTAGTCCATTATCCGTCTGTGTCGTGTTTTCCTGCTTGGCAATATCCATAGCACCTGCTGCAGACTTATCCACTGCACCCTTTGCAGCCTCCAGAGCATTTGCCAGTGCTTCTGCATTTGCCTTCGCTGTTGCCAGCTCAGCTGCTGCCGCCTCAGCGTTCGCATCTGCACTGTTTACAGCCTCCTCATAAGCCTTTTCATAGGCTGCCACCTTCTGTGCTGCTTCTTCATAAGCTGCCTTGGCGGTATTGTACTCCCCGAGCTTTGCGTCAAAATCTGCCTGTGCCTGATCCACGGTAGTCTTTACTTCTTCATAGGCAGCATTGGCATCGGTGATAGAAGCAGCATCCTTGATATTCTCGATCTGTCCATTTACCTTATCCTGGGAAGCCTGCATGGCATCCTTTGCTTCTGCCGCAGTCTGTCCTGCATTTGCCGCAGCATCAGCTGCCTTATTCAGTTCTGCGTCGGACAGCTTGTCATTGGCTTCCGCAACCCCCAGCGCAGTATCTGCATTCTCTACGGCAGACTCTGCGTCCTTCAGGGATGAACCGCCTTCAACAGTCTTATCCTCTACTTTGGCATTGGCACCCAGAATGTCCTGAGACAGATCCTTTCCCTCGGCATCCTTCACATCTCCGGCTGCCACCTTGTCAACCACTTCCGCCTTCACATCAGCGGCACTCTTTTCGGCGCCCTCTACAGCCTTGTCAGCATCTTTTGCGGCTGCTTCCGCCTGATCGCATACACCGGCTTCCGGTGTCACTGTAATGTTCTTATCCTCGTTTCCTTCGGAAGAATTCCCCTCTCCTTCTGCTGCCAGTGCAGTCAACGGTGAAGATGCCATCAGCATTGCGGAAATGCCGATCGCCATAGCACGAATCACTTTTTCGTTCTTACTGTTTTTTCTCATATGATTTTTCCTCTCCATTCTATTTTTCAACAATATGTTCAAATAAATACTGCAGCACCTCCGGTGTGAACTTCTTTGCCGAAATAGCTACTTTAAAATTTCCGTCTTCTTGCTCCTCCTGTCTGGTGACATCTGCATACATGATCATCGTATCCGCTACAATTATGATGTCTTTCCCCTTAAGGTCAGGAGATCCTGCCGGCATCGTAAAGGCTATGCCCAGCGGACTGACATTCCGGGTCTCCACAAAAATGCTTTCCCCGGTATCACATACCACGATAACACTCTTTGCCTGGTAGCCCACACGGTCGATCCGTCTTCGTTCTTCCATGTCCCCTTTTGCTCCTTTCTTCCAGAGATGCCTGTTAAAACGCCCCTTTTATTCTGTCTTATCTATTAAGACTCTCCGTCTCAGAAAAAAGGTTCAGAAAAACAGAAATATTTTTCTTTTTTTTTACATTTTTTTCAAAACATTGTATTCTTAGCATTTTTCCCATCCCTTTTCCTTACACTCACCTCCATGGCCAGCAGATCCGCAAGCAGGATCATCCCTCCCAGCACCGCCGCCAACGGTTCTCTCCACCATCCATATCCAAACAATACCACGGCACCGGTCATTCCTACCCAGTTCACCCGGGTTCCATGCATCTTCATTCCACCTCTTCTGCCTCTCTTTCTAATACGCATCCGCATGCTTTAACAACACTGTCACCGTCTTGCACAAAATCCGGATATCCTCCATCAGTGACCAGTTATCAATATATTCCACATCCAGCTCCACAATCTTTTCGAAATCCGTCACCAGACTCCTGCCGTTCACCTGCCACATGCCCGTCAAGCCCGGCTTGATACTGATCCGCCGCCACTGCCTTGTGCCGTATTTCTCCACCTCGTCCGGGGTCGGCGGTCTCGTTCCCACCAGACTCATGGAACCTCCCAACACATTAAAAAACTGTGGCAGCTCATCAATGCTTAAATTCCGCAGGATCCTGCCCACCCGGGTGATCCGGGGATCCTCCCGGATCTTGAACATTACGCCCCCCGCGATCTCATTTTGCGACAGCAGCTCTGACTTTCTCTCTTCCGCATCCACATACATGCTACGGAATTTATAGATCTGAAATGTCCTGCCGTTTTTCCCGACCCTGGTCTGCCGGAAGATCACAGGACCGGGGGAATCCAGCTTAATGGCCAGCGCCGCCAATAACATCACCGGAGAAAACAAAACGATCCCTGCCAGGCCTCCTGCCACATCCATGATCCGTTTTATCACCTGTTCTCCGGTATTCAACGTCACCGTATGGTAGGTGATGACCGGATAGGTTCCCACACAGCTTACATAACTGTCGGCTCTGCGCCTCTTATAGAAATCCACCACCATCCGTACCGTCACCCCCATATCAATGCACAGATCCACATATTTCTGCATGGAAAAAAGCTGTTCCTCGCGCTTTTGCAGAATATAGATCTGATCCAGATGGTACCGGCGGATCAATATTTCCAGATCTTCCAGACTTCCCAGATATTCTCCTGCATCTCCTTCTGAAATCTGTGCCAGTTCCTGTGCCGATGCCGCAATATACCCCACAAGCTCCATGGGGATGCTGGTCTTCTTCAAAAAATACCGAAACTTGTTGTACTGCGCCCTTCTTCCCACAAATGCGGTACGCGGTACTTCCCCGCGATTTCTTTCCATGTCTCTGCAGCATCTGCCGTGTCTCAGCAACGGTACGCTTTCCAGACTGTACGCCAGGATCAGAAACAGAAAATATCCCCTCTGATCCTCTGTAATATATGGCAGCAGGACCACGGTTGCCGCTGTTGCCACCAGAAACGATCCTGTTCTGCGCCGCTGTATCCTGTCCGGATAACCGAACAGGGTCACATTATACAGATATTGCTCTTCCTTTCCCAATACATAAAGCAGCACGAATATCGCTGCCAGTCCTGTCATACCCCCAAGTGTCCGAAGGCTCCATGCTCTTCCCATAAATAACACAGCCACTCCATAAGCCACCAGAAGCCGCAGCATATCCTTTACTATGTGTCCGATATCCTTATTTGCACTCGTATTTGACCGATTCATTTTTCTCCCCCTTCTCGTGTCACTTTTTCATCCGGTCTGTCGTTTTCCGCTGTCCTTTGTCTCTCTCTGTCGACCTTCCTTTGGTGACAATCGTTTTTCCCCCATGCTAAAATAGCACCAACAAAGGAGGTAAGATAATACTATGTTCAAGCTTGTGCTGATCGATGATGATGCCGAAGTGCTGGCGATCAATCAGAAATATCTCACCGGTGCGGGATTCACCGTGTATACTGCCATCTCCCCCCGGGAAGGCGTCTTATCCATTCGAAAGAATCTTCCGGATTGTATCTTACTGGATGTTATGCTGCCCGAAGCCGACGGTTACCGGGTGTGCCGTTACATCCGCTCTTTTTCCTCTGTGCCGATCCTGTTTCTCACTGCCAGAAGTTCCGAGGAAGATGTGATCCGGGGACTTACCTGCGGCGGGGACGATTATCTGGTCAAACCCTACAGTCTCCGGGAGCTGAAAGCCCGGGTGGACCTCCTGATCCGCAGGCGCAGACAACTGGCGCAGGCTTCTTCCGATCTGGTACTGACGATCGGAAATCTTTCCATCGACAGGGTAGCCCACAAGGCCTTCTACCGGGAACAGGATCTGTGTCTCGCCAATCGGGAATATGAAGTCCTGCTGTATCTGGCAGAACACCCGGACCGGGACATCACCTTCGAGGAACTGGGAACGGCTCTCTTCGGTGTCTACCGGGAAAGTGACAGACGCAGCGTTATGGTCAATGTCAGCCGTCTCCGCAAACGTTTTGAAGGCAATTACGAATTGGAGAACCGCATCGAGACCGTCTGGTCCAAAGGGTATCGTTTTCTGAAAGGAGGTATCTGACCATGGCACAAAATTCCCGCCCCGTTTTCCGTTCTCCCTCTCTCGAACAGGAGACCGTGGAAGAACTGTCCCGCAGGCTGCTGGAAATCACCGCGCAGTTAAATGCCAGCAATCGCTCCCTGCAGCACCTGCAACAGGAACGTACGGAAATGCTGGCCAACCTCTCCCATGGTCTGCGGGCTCCCCTCACTGCTATCCGCAGTGCCGTGGATTATCTTACTTCCGGACAGTCTCTGTCTGCACAGGATATCGAAGGTGCCCTCACCCTGATCGATCACCGGACTGGGACACTGGAACATCTGATCCGGGATATGTACGAGTTGTTCACTCTGGAGGATCCTTCCCACGCCTTTTCCTTTCAGGAACTGGATGCCCCGGCCTTTCTGGAAGAATATTTCTATACCGCACTTCCGGACAGCCACTATGCCGGTCATCTTCTCTGTTTATCTGTATCGCAGGATCTCCATGCCACCCTTTTTGCAGATCCCGGAAAACTGATACGGATTCTGGACAATCTGCTCGGCAATGCCGCAAAATATGCTCCCGCCGGAACGAAAATCACTCTGTCTGCCGCGCCTTCCGCTGACCTTACTTCTCTCCGGATCTCCGTGACCGATGAGGGGCCCGGCATTCCGCCGGAGGACCTCGAGCGGATCTTTAACCGCACCTACACCGTCTCCTCCGCCAGAACTCCCGGTTCTGCCACCGGCAGTGGTCTGGGACTGGCCATTGTAAAGACGATCACAGAACGTCACGGCGGAACCGTGTCCTGCGAAAATGCCCCCGGTGCAGGCAGTATCTTTTCTGTGACACTTCCTGCAAAATTCTTACAATCATGATACATTTCTTTACTTCCGCCCCTGTGTTCCCTATGCTGTAGTCACACAGGGACTTTCCCCGTGTACATCTCTGCATAAAGCAGACGGAAAGGAGAATTCTTATGAAGCATTGGACACAACCTGAACTGATGGAACTGAAGGTATCCGAGACCGCCTGTGGATGGTTTCCCTGGTACCCCGGACATCCCGGCGGAGGAGGACATCATCCCGGACACCATCCCGGTGGCGGCGACTGTCAGCCCCCGCAGCCTTCTGAGGAACCGGAAGAGTTCTTAAGCTGACACGACGTTTCGCAGTGCGTGTACTTCCGCTGCCACCTCGGCAGTGGAATCACCTGCTGCCGGTCTCCTTATCCAAAAGACCGGTATCTGCTCCGCTATTTTCAGGCAGTTCTGCCAGATTTCCATTCCCGGATCCTGTTTTTTCCACAGATGTCTTAAGAACAGATTGTCTTTATACACGATCATGCTGTCGGGGCCTGTGATTTTTTCTGCTTTTATCTTCCCGGACTTATCTTCCGCCTCTTTTTTCCATCGGATTCCCAGAAAAACAAATCGTTCCAGTCTGGCCTTTTCCCTTTGAAATACCCCGGTACAGGGCACCAGAAATTTGTCCTTTTTTTCATCAATATACAAAAGTTCTTCCGGGGGATATCCCTGCCTCAGCACCACATCCCTGCACAGCTTCATATAAGGAAAAGCCGGATACACCCACACCCCTTCTTTTCCGGAAATGTCCACCACTGCCATATCGTCTGCCAGAAAACGATACCCCCGTTTCAGCAGTTCTGCCGTCAGTGTGGACTTGCCCGCGCCACTCTCTCCGGCGATCAGGATCGCACCACCTTCCGGAGTTGCCAGCGCACTGCAATGGATGGGAAGTTTTCCCTGCTGAAGGCTGAGCATTGCTATTCCAAAGCCCAGCAGATAGGTTCGTACCGCTCCGGGATCTCCTCCCTTCCGGATGTGATACCGGATCACCTGTCCCCGCTCCACACTCATGGCCAGCGTACGATTACACAACCAGCCTTTTTCTGTACCCAAAAAACTTCCGCAGACGCAGTCTCCGTGTTCTATCCGAAACTGTGATTCCTCCTCTTCGTCCATCGCCCGGATCCGGACCTTTTCCCGTCCGAAGTCCCTGTCATCCTCCGGTAAACGCACCGGATCCAGCTGTACAAAGTCCAGATCCGCTGTTACCCTCATGCCGTACAGATAGTAGTGGTACTGCATTCTTCCGTCACACTCCCTTCCCGGATGCAAAGTTCTCTGTCACAATATTTTAAAACACCCTTCCTGTGGGTGATAAGCAGGCAGGTGGGTCTCGGTTCTAATGCCCGGAGCCCCTGCAATACAGCGACCTCCGTAGCTTCATCCAGCGCCGAGGTGGCCTCATCCAGGATCAGAAACGGTGCTCTCCGCAAAAAGGCTCTGGCAATGGCGATCCGCTGCGCCTGTCCTTCCGACAGGCCATGCCCTCTTTCCCCGATGACGGTATCCAGCCCCTCCGGCAGTGACCGGACAAAATTTTCTCCGGAAGCCAGTTTCAGGGCCGCCCACAATTCTTCCTCCGAAGCATCTTCTCTGCCCATCTGCAGATTTTCTCTCACGGTTCCGCTGAACAGAGTATTCCCCTGGGGGACATAGGCAATAAACTTCCGGACGAAAGCTCCGGTCTCCTGCCTCTGTCCGCTGCCATTGTAGAAATCCACCGTTCCCGCTCCCGTTTCCAGAAAGGCCATCAGAATGCGGATCAGTGTTGTCTTGCCGATACCGGACTCTCCCACAATGGCGACAAATTCTCCCGGACAGATCTTCAGATTCACCCGTTTCAGCACCGGTTCCCTGGTATATCCGAAGCATACATTTCGAAGCTCCACTCCGATCTCCCATCCACGGATCTCTCCGGCTGCCCTTTGCTCCCCGGGAATTCTCTGTAACTCCATGATCCTCCCGGCGGAAGTCAACAGGGCAATGATCCGGGGAATCTGCTGGGCCAGTCCCAGGATCGGCGCCTGTACCCGGTTCACCAGTGTCAGAAATACCGACATAGTACCGTAGGTGATCTGTTGTCTCGACAGCTGCCATGCCCCGTAGGAAAATGCTATCAGATATCCTCCCTGAAAAGCCAGTGACATCACCGTGGAACTGGCGGTTCCCAGTCCGGTCTTGCGGTATACCCAGTAGAACCGTTCCTCCCGCAGCTTTGTCAGGCGCTCCACCGCCCGGTCCTCTCCGGTAAAAGCCTTTACGATCAGAAGGTTGGCCAGACTTTCCTGCAAAAAGGAACGGTATTCCGACTCACTCTCCTGCACTTTCCCCTGTAACCGTTTCAGGCGTTTTCCCAGCCACCAGGAGCACAGGGCTGCCACCGGTGCCACCAGCAGGGCAAACACCGCAAGGAGCGGGGAATAATAAAACAACATACAAAACACCAGTACCAACTCGATCCCCAGCTGTAAGATATTAGGGATCGTCCCCACAATACCGTCCGCCACATTTCCCGCATCGCTGGTCAGTCTTGTCATGAGATCACCGGTATGATAGGCCGTCACTTCCCGCCAGCCAGAATGCAGGATCTTCTCATAGATCTGCCGTCGGATCCCGAAGGAAAACCGCTCCGTTACCAGTGCAGTAAGCAGTGTCGACAACACCGAGATTCCCTGCATTCCCAATAACAGCAGCACATAACCCGTAAGCAGCCGTCCGAAACCGCTTCCCACTGTGGCATGATCAATGATCTCCTTGGTGATCTGCACCATGGCCAGCGAGGCAAAAGTCTCCAACAATCCAAACAATAACAGCAGACCAATCCTGCCCGCATAGGGAGCGGTATATTGCCACAACCAGGAAATATAATCTCTTCCTCTTATTTTTCCCATATGTGTCTACACCTCTTCCAGGATCCCCGCCTGTTCCAGTTTGTCCAGAAATGCCAGCACCTCTTTTTCACACACCTCTTCCATCACTTCATATTCTTCCATCAGTTTATGTAAGATAGCCTCCACCGTTATGCCGTCTTCGCCTTCCTGCCCGTCCAGCATATCCCAGATGTCGTTTCCCACACCTTTGATGCAGAAATATTTCCCCTGTTCGAAATCCACCATGACCTTTTCTCCCGCCAGGTCCGTCACATTCCTTTTCGCTTTCATTCGGATTTTTGCCGTTTTGTCCATTTTCTGTTCTCCCTTCTTTTACACGCTCTGTCTCCGTCTGTTAATCGAGCAGGCGGACTCATCATATACACCAAAAAAGCCCATGTAACCATGAGCTTCCCTGATCCATTCTGGCATTTTCCTCTCATACAGTCCGAAAACTACTGTACGTCTACGGTAGGTTCTCCGGAATTGCCGGAAGAAGGACCGTAAGTGGGGATAGTATACTTACCGTCATCGGACTGGTAAACGCCGTCCTCGATCAGACCTCCCTTAGGGCTGTAAGCCGTTGCTCTTACGTTCAGTTCCTCCATTTCGGGCTGACTCCATGCTTTCATTTTCCATTCCTCCTTATTACATTTTTATGATTTCTTACATTTCTGATTATAATAATTTCCCTGTAAAAATACCCTCTTTCTAACAAAACTGTAAGATTTTCGTTACGACCTCGTGGAGTGTATCCTTGTCCGACTGCCTGATCACTTCATAGATTCCGGCCTGCCCTGCGATCCGGACCAACTGTTCCATCAAAGGATACGGAATCCCGGTACTGTACCGGTAGGTATCCGCCAGATACAACTGGCTGCTCAAAGTCTCCAGTGCTTTCTGCCCGGTGAGCTTTTGGATACTCACTGCCTCTTCCCCGGTATTCTGCACCGCATCCTGCCACCCGGCCACAGCATCCTTTCGCAGCAAAAAAATCTTCCCGAGGAGCGCCGCCTCTTTCCGATAGCAATCCTGTCTGCGCCAGGCATATTTGTCCCTCTCTTCGTCAATATAGATCAGTTCTTCCAGCGGCTTCCCGCATTTCAGCGCCATATCACGACAAAGCTTCTGCTGCGGGTAGGAAGGCTCCGCCAGCATCCCCATAGTTCCCGGATGCACCCTCACTGTGTCATCCGCCAGAAATCCAAGCTTTCTTTGCAACAATTCCATGGCCACCGTAGACTTCCCGGCCCCGCTCTCCCCACAGAGTAAAATGGCCTGTTCCCCGGTATACAATGCACTTCCGTGAAAAAAGGGTTCCCCCCTCTGCAGACAGACCAGTGCCATCCCGGCACTGAGCAACAGGGAAGTGATCACAAGCAGTTGCGGTTCCTCCGAAAGCTCCACGGTGATCCTACTGCCCCCTTCCACATAGACCTGTGTTCCGTCCCGGATGCGGAACCAGGCCGATACAAAGCCGTTTGTCCAGGTCCCGTAGCCCTTCTGTCCCGCTTCCAGCAGGAAATCCGGCATCCTTCCGAATACAATTTTTACCTCTGCCTCTCCCGCCGTCTCCGGTACTGCCTCCGAAAAGGGGATCTGCGACTGCACCCGCAGTCCGTAGATTCTGTAAAAATATTCCATCATACCTCAAACCTTCTCCGATATTCCTGTGCCAGGCCCACATAAAAGCCACGCACCATGTCTGCTTTTGAGTGCCCGTTTTCCCCGGACATCGTCTCACCCGGAATCCCCGACAGTTCCTCACAGATCCGTTCCCACTGCAAGGCGAGCAGTTCCCCGCTTCCCACGCCCTGTCTTCCCTTGTGGAATTCATCCGCCAGAATCTCTTCCGGGATCTTCCCCTGTAAATACTGCCGAACCAGGCGTCTCTCCTGCCCGGCATGGGTGAACTGTTCCACCGGGAGACTTAGCACCAGTGCGATCAGCCGCTTGTCTCTGGTGGGATCTCTGGGCACCACTCCGGTGGCCAGAGACAGCTTTACTTCATATTCTCCGATCTGCCGCAAGGCACTTTTGTCATACATATACCGGGACACCGCTTCATGATCCCCACCGGCTTCCGCCGTGAGAAGATCCCGCCAGATCCACTTGCGGCTCCTGCGGTATTTTCTGCTGTAGACATTGATCTCCCGCACCAGTTCTTTGATTCTTCCCTGATGTAGCAGTGTCAGGAACAGGCTTCGAAAATCCCCATAGGATATGGTAATATTTCCGTACTGTCCCGACAGCAGGATCCCACAGTCTTTCTGAGCTGCCAGACGATAACTTTCATACATCCAGGGCAGATTCAGTACCGCTTTACAGGGAACTTCCAGAACTTCCCACAGCCTCCGGTTCTCCGCCAGCAGATCTCCCCGGTTGGTCACCAGATACTCCGGTTCCAGATTCCCGTGAAATCTCCGCACCAGTTCCACACTGCTTCTCTCATCCTCCACAGCGTACTGTCCCGGGATCCGTGCTCTTTCCTTCTCCTCCGGCACCGCAGTAAAGGAATACAGTTTCTTTCCTCTGGCGGCAAGGTAAGGTGCTGCATAAGCCGCCACCGCATTGGAGTCCAGCCCGCCGCTTAACAGAATTCCTGTTTCTTTTCCACCCCGGCCTTCCCGGATCACATCCTCCACGCAGTGCCGGAACACCGTGGTCACCAGCTCCCGGTACCCTGCTTCCGTCTTCCCCCTCAGGATCCTCCGTCCCGCAAAGGGATCCCAGTACTCCCTTCTGTGCACCCCTTCTTCAGTAAATACCACAATTTCTCCCGGAGCCAGTCGCAGGATCCCCGCATAGGGTGTCTCTCTGGGTTCCGACACCGCCCGCAGATCCCGGATGGTATAGAACCGGTCAAACCAGCCCGTATTTTCCTTCCAGTTCTCCCGTTCGCAGGTGATCCCCGCAAGCAGCGTGGAAAAATAGACCCTTTTTTCCTCCTGAAAATAATAGACCGAACGGTTTCCCACCGCATCATTGAACAAAGTCAGGGTCCGCTTCCCCGGCTCCAGATACGCACAGGCATAGGCTCCTCTGGCCACGGCAAGCGTTTCCTCCGGATGGCTGCAAAAGCTTTCATACAGAATTTCCCCGTCCGGATGGCTGCACAGATCCCGGATGCCTCCAAACCGCTGCACCAGTTCTCCGCGGTTATCCAGGATCACATCCGCCACGAACAGGCTTCTGCGCTCTCCCTTTCTTTCATAAGGGAATCTTTCTTCCACAGCTTCCCTTGTGACATTCTGTACCCCGCAGGCCAGATAATAGGTTGCCTCCCTTTTTTCCTGTATCCGGTCCAGGCAGCTCGTCCTATAGGCCTGCCGCATCCGCAGAGCCTCTTCCCACAGGTTCCCTGCACGATTTTTTCTTTGTGCCTCTGACTGCGCCACACTCAGATCCACAATTCCCCAGATTGCCGACATACTTATCCCCTCTTTCCGGAAGCCTCCTTACAGAACCGGGCCACGGTAGTATATCCGCCGCCGTCCCCTCCGGTCACATACATTTCCCCAAAACGCAGCCAGGCATGGGCCACCATTTTACCTTCTTCCATGCCACACCCCAGATACAGGGTGGAAGAAAGTCCCCGCCGGCACAACAGTCTCTGGGCCGCCAGCGCCCGCACCAGACATTTACTCTCCCAGGGAGTCTTATCACAGACCTTTCCCACGATCCGGGCGATACGCGCCGCCTGCCGGTATCCTTCCCGGGATGCCGTTCCTGCGGATTCTTCGTTTTCTCTGCCCCAGCCCTTCCGCAGTTTCCCCGGCGGCAGGAGCAGCAGCTGCATGCGGAAGATCGCCGAATAATAATAGGTAAGTAAGGTTTCTTTTTTCCATGGGTTCTTCCAAAGAAACCCTGACGGACTTTTCATGGCTTTCTTACACTCCTTATAAATATTTCAATGGAACAGACTAATGAAAACGTAACTGCAGTCTGCGGTAGATATCCTGTCTTACACCGATCTGTGATGCATCGATCTGCCGCAGCATTTCCCGCTTGTATTTTCCCCGGCCGCAGACCACACCCCGGACGGCCCGGATTCCCCAGGCTGCCGGAAGCAGAAATTTTCCCGCAACGGGATTTCTCGAAAGCCACGGGTAATACAACACCATATATTCATAAGGAGGGAACCAGTACCAGCGTTTCAGGACATCTCGGCCTTTTTCTCCCTTCTCCGGCTGCGCATCGCAGAACCGGTTCCAGATACCGTTTTCATCCTTGCCATAGATTCCACACCCCTGCATATAGTCAAACAGTTGCTGATAAAACGCCTCACCGGGCTCTCCCTGCAGCCAGATCCGGGCCAGCTTCTCCATATGCTCCGTAAATGCCGTCAGTCCCAATCCCGCAAACTGCTTTTGCAGATAGTCTGCGTTCATTTCCCCACCGAATTTTTCCAGAAACACATAAATGTCCACCAGATTCCGGATACCACAGCCTCTCTTGTAAAAATGCTTTGCCATATGAGCCATCATGTAAATATAGAAATCTTCCGCCTCAAAATCATACACATACAGAAAACCCTTTCTGCGCACCGCCCGGGACAGATCCGAGAAATAGGCATACTGCCTCTCGTCCACTGTCCGGTCATACATGGCTCTGTGCGCCTCCACCACGATTCCCGGTGCTTTCCGATAGATATCATGATGCTTGATCTTCTGTTGCAGGACATACCCCATGGCTTCCAGTTCCACTGCCGCCTGCTCCATGAAATCTCCGTGGATCAGAATGTCAATATCACTCATTTCCCGCAGAAACGGAGACGGATAATAGAATTTCATCCGGGCTCCTTTCATGGGTTGACAGGGAATCTTTGCCTGTTCCATCCGTTCCTCCAGCTTCTTCAATTCCTGCAGCTGCATACCGGTAAAAAGCATGCTTCCCAGTACTTTTTCCCGCAAAAGCCCTTTTTCTTCCTCCGAAAGCCCATCTGTTTTTAACAAAGCTCCCAAAAGCAGATAATCCATATGGTTCTCCTCTGAAATCTTTACAATCTCCCTTACAGAGACTCCCTCTGGCAGAGACGCCGCCTTTCTGTCCTCCAATCCGGCCTTTACCAGTTCCGCCAGATATTCTGCCATTGTTTCCATACGTGGTCCCCTTTCCCTTTATTCTTCAGGTACGCTTTCCGTGACCGTTTCCTGTACTCCGTCAGGAGCCTCCGTCTGATCCACAAGCGTT
>ENA-ORLU01001332-ORLU01001332.1-human-gut-metagenome-genome-assembly--contig:-NODE-1332-length-18777-cov-3.021444_pt1 | contig 18777 bp, 16 predicted proteins | sample MGYA00243009_ERZ508833 | MGnify/ENA primary metagenome ERZ508833 (study PRJEB26277, sample SAMN04329763) | human gut metagenome | biome: human-associated habitat | host: Homo sapiens | place: USA...
CTATGTTGGCTGATGAAAACAGACAGATTGAGGCAAAAGCGATTGCCGAAAAAAACGATATTCCGTATAGGTTTACTTTAAAAATTTTACGAAAAATCGTTCAAGCCGGAATAATGTTTTGTTTCCATTTTAGCTGTGTGTAGTATATTTTAATTCTTCCATTCGTAAATAATCTTTTTGATTGCATTGGCTGACTTCAAATTCTATAAACGCATAAAAAAGAACGCAATATGGGAATAGGGCAGAAACGTGTAAAAACTATTTTCCTTTCTCCCGCAGGAGAAAAGCAAGTTGAAAAATGATATTTTTCAGCAACAGAGTGTAATAGATTTTTCCGGTTGCGCGAACTGGATGGACAGATACAATTTTCGTCGTCCTCCCCATACAGGGTATAATCTGCAATAAATTCAGTCTCGATTCCGGGATACTGGCCGGCAAAAGAGATCGGTTCCTGATCGGCTCCTTGCTGGAAAACAGTAAGGATAACGACCAGTATCCCCCCAAAGAAGTACCTTTTCCAATGACAACAGTCACAACGGTTAATTTCTGAAACCCTTGTTATCCCTGAAATCTCTCTAACTATTAAATTCTGCTTTGTCATACGTACGCAAAGATAAAGCAAAACCCCCGATATTTTATCCTGCTATCCGGAAAAATCGATCGAAAGTAAGAAAGTCTGTGATAAAAAAAGCAAATCGTTTAACCGGTGGCCCGGCTAAACGATTTTATATAACATAGCAATAGATCGGGAACTTAGATTTTTGAATTTACAATCTTCAAAATTTCAGCTTCCAGTTCATTGGCTTTTTCCACGATAGCTTCACCTTCGCGTATGATTTGAGCTGCAAATTCCTTATCTTCCAATCCGGCTGCATTGATTTTTACATTCAGAAATGCTCCCATGACTCCGGCACGTGCTGCCAATGCACCTACGCCGGCATCCGTTACGGAATTCGGGTTACCTATTTCAGCCATAGCTTTGGCTACAGACATACATTCGTAACATTGTTTCATCGTTTTGAACGGTACTTCGGTAGCATAGCGGGTGGCATCCTGAACAGCTTTCTGCCGGGCAGCTTTTTCTTCTTCAGATTTTTTAGGCAAACTGAAAGCATCCATGATCTTATTGAAAGCATTGGTGTCTTCGTCCACCAGTTTGGTCAATTCAGTCTGATATACTTTTCCTTTTTCAGCCCAATCGCTAAATTCTTCCCAACGGTCGTCCCATCCCCGTTTGTGTGAGGAGAGGTTGGCGACCATCGAACCGAGAGCGGCACCCAAGGCCCCCATATAGGCAGAGATCGACCCCCCACCGGGAGCCGGAGATTCAGAAGCCGTTTCGTCGGCAAAATCGGTTAAAGTCATGTCTACCAGTTTTTTCTTACCTTTCGAAGCTTCTTCCTCGAGAATATATTCGATGATCTTCTTTTTCGGATCGAAAGGATATAATTCGTCCAATCCCAATGATTTGACGGCTATTTTGATCAGCTCTTTGTCGGATACCCCCGTAGAACGTTGTTGTTTACGCAGGAAATACCGACCGGCGTCCAACATCGCTTTTAACGGAAGTACACCGACAAGTTCGGAACCGGTAACCCGAATGCCCCGGTCGGCAGCCTTACGGCAAACTTCGTCGAAGGCTTCATGCATGGAAGTCACGGAAATATCCGTCAGGTTCATAGAGATCTGAGCTATTCCATATTCTTCTATAAACCAGCCGATCGCTTTTACAGATTTCAGGCTCCCCGGAATCATCACCGGCTTTCCTTTTTCATCCAATACTTTTTTACCGGTGATCGGGTTGCCTTCCCGTTTCACCCTTCCGCGTTCGCGTACATCGAAAGCGATCGAGTTGGCCCGGCGAGTAGAGGTGGTATTCAGGTTAACATTATAAGCGACCAGAAAATTACGGGCACCGACTGCTGTAGCTCCGGTCTTGGCAGTCCAGCTATTCAGTTCACGGGGACCGAAATCCGGATGCCACTGTTCACTGGAAAGACGTTCTCCCAAAGCTTCATATTCTCCGGCCCGACAAGTAGCTAAATTTCTCCGTTCCGGAACAAAAGCAGCACTTTCGTAACAATATACCGGGATATTCAGCTCTTTGCCGATACGCTCGGCTAATTTCCGGGCGTATTCCACGGTTTCTTCCATCGTGATATTGGAAACCGGCACCAATGGACATACATCGGTTGCTCCGAAGCGGGGATGAGCTCGCTTGTGTTTGGTCATATCGATTAATTCGGCGGCTTTCTTGACTGCCCGGAAAGCTGCTTCACAAATCGGTTCGGGTTCTCCAACCATAGTCACCACAGTACGATTGGTCGCCTTACCGGGATCGACATCAATAACACTGATTCCTTCAACGGTTTTCATGGCATCGGTGATCTGATCGATGATATGCATGTCGTTTCCTTCGCTAAAATTAGGCACGCATTCAATTAATTTTTTCATGGTATATAAACTTTAATTTTAAGTATGTTTCAGTCGATTTCAATTAATATTGTTCTCCTTTTAAGAAAATCGCTTCTATTAAATCAGCCGTATAGGCATAGGGTAAGTATTCGATGCCCGAAATAGGAGTCGTTATATAAAAGTTGGCAAGTTTACCGACAGCGATACTCCCTGCTTCTTCTTCAACTCCCATCGCATAGGCCGAATTTAAAGTCGTCGCATTGATCACTTCTTCAGGTAACATTTTGTAATTGATACATCCTAAGGACATAATGAATTTCATATTACCGGAAGGAGAAGAACCCGGATTATAATCGGAAGCCAAAGCTACCGGTAAACCGGCCTGAATCATCTTACGAACGGGAGAATAAGGCATATTCAGGAAAAAAGCGGCTCCGGGCAATACGGTCGGCATAGTTTCGCTTTCCAATAAACAGGCGATTTCTTCTTCTCCCATACATTCCAGGTGGTCGACAGAAATTGCATTGTATTTCACACCGACTTGCACACCACCCGAGTAGTCGAGTTCATTGGCATGTATCTTCGCACGTAATCCGTATTTCATTCCGGCATTCAGCATCCGGTCGGTATCTTCGACAGTAAAGAAACCTTTGTCACAAAATACGTCGATGTAATCGGCCAATTCTTCGGCAGCGACCATTGGGATCATTTCGTTGATAATAAGATCTACATATTCTGTTTGTCTGCCCTTATATTCCAAAGGTACGGCATGTGCCCCTAAAAAAGTCGATTTAATCAATAGGGGAGTTTCGGCTTTCAAACGGCGGATCACCCTCAACATTTTTAATTCGCTTTCGGTATCCAGCCCATAACCACTTTTTATTTCGACTGCACCTGTACCGAAACCGGCGATTTCCTGAATCCGGTCATAGGCTGCATCGAAAAGCTCTTCTTCAGAAGCTTTACGTATCCTTTCGCATGAATTGAGAATACCGCCTCCGCGTTTGGCTATTTCTTCGTAAGAAAGACCACGGATTTTATCGATATACTCGATTTCACGGCTTCCGGCATAAACCAGATGAGTATGAGAGTCACAATAAGAGGGCATGACCAAACGGCCGGTTGCATCGATTTCCTTGACGATATCCCCGCCGGCATAGACAACCTCCCGGTTTAAATCCTCCATTTTTCCGAATCCGGCAATTTTATCTTCTTCAACAAGTAAATAAGCATTTTCCAGGATACCTAACCGGGCCATATCTTTACCTGCAACCCATTTGCGGGGAGATAGTTCCGTTTGTACCAGCTGTTTTATGTTCAGAATGAGTGTTTTCATCTTTCGTACTTTTTAATGTTTATAGCCGCACGAAAATATTAAAAAAAACGAATAAAAACGCGCTTTAAGATATATTTAAAACGTTTGTGCCCGAAGATTTTACCCGGCAGATGTTCGCCGCTTAACTGAATACCTGAAGGCGGTTGGCATCCAGACGTAAAAAGATAAAGATCAAAATAGTAAATGCCCAAAGGGAAGAACCTCCGTAGCTGAAAAAAGGCAGGGGGATGCCGATGACGGGAGCCATTCCGATCGTCATTCCTATATTGATCGCCACATGAAAGAATAAAATGCTGGCTACCCCGTATCCATAGATGCGGGAAAAATCCGAACGCTGACGTTCCGCCAGGTAAATAATTCTTAAAATAAAGGCCATAAGTAGTCCGATCAGTATGGCCGAACCGACAAAACCCCATTCTTCGCCGACTGTACAGAATATAAAATCGGTACTTTGTTCGGGAACAAAATTGAATTTGGTCTGGGTACCCTGTAGAAATCCTTTTCCTAATAAGCCTCCTGAACCTATTGCAATTTTAGATTGATTGACGTTATAACCGGCTCCGGTCAAATCGGTTTCTATCCCCAATAAATTATTGATCCGGTCTTTCTGGTGGGGCTGTAATTTTTCGAAAGCATAGTCGACACCTACCGTCGCTCCGATACAAACCCAGGAAGCCAGTAAAACGAGCAGTATATGCTTCATCTTACGCTTATATATAAAATAAATACCGATCAAACCGGTCGATAAATAAGCGTACAATAATAATCTTTCATTTCCGATATTGAATTCAAATAACCACTTCAAAAATAATAAAAATAGGAAGCAGCTTACCAGGAAAATAATGATCCGATAAAATTCCTGTTTATTCTGACGGTAATACAGGAAGGCTATCAACGTCCCTGCAATAATCAGAGATAATACGACGATGGGGGGATAGATCAGGGTGAATATAAAAATAGCTATAGCTATAAAACATAATAATAGAAGTGAACCATGTAAACCTTCTCTATACATTACAAGGATAAACGAACTGTATACCAGTGCAGAACCGGTATCGTTCTGCAAGACAATCAAACCGGCCGGAATAGCCAATAACAAACCGATCAATGCCAGGCTTGAAAAGCGCATGATTTTAAAACCATGCCTGCTCATTACATTCGCAATAGCCAGACAAGTAGCGAATTTTCCGAATTCGGCCGGTTGTATCCGGATACCTCCGATTTCAAACCACGAACGGGCTCCATGGGATTCTACCCCGAAGACCAGTACGGCGGCCAAAAGTCCGACCGTCAGTCCATAGATCACAAAAGAAAAAGCGGTAAAAAATTTACTGTCGGTAAGTAAGATAAAAATACCCAATACGAAGGCAGCCCCGATCCACAACAATTGTTTTCCGTATTTCAGGTCGATATCCAAAATATTGCTGTGGCTTTCATCGTATACAGCCGCATAGATATTCAGCCATCCCATAAAAACCAGGAGGGCATATAAGAAAATGGAGAGCCAGTCTATATTTTTCAAAAGTTCTGATTGCCTGTTCATAATTCCAAGATTAATCTTCTTCGTTTTGCTTTTCTTCTGCTGTCTTCAAATGCTGTTCTTTCTTCGGAGTTTCCGGGATAATCAGATTAGAGTTCAACATTCTTTCCTCAATTGCTTTTTTGCGGGGAGCGATCTTGCCCTTGAGGTATTTCTCCATAATCAGTCCTCCGATAGGTACTGCATATTGGGCACCGAATCCTCCGTTTTCAATATAGATAGCGATCACAATTTTAGGGTTGTCTTTAGGAGCGAAGGCCATGAAAATGGAGTGATCCTCTCCATGCGGATTCTGAGCTGTCCCGGTTTTACCGCATATGACTACCGAATCGATAGAAGCCCCGCGGGCCGTTCCGCTGCTGGCTGCCATCGCCATACCTTCTACGACGATATCGAAGTATTTCCGGTCACAGTCGACCGTATGTTTCTCGACCTGATTGTTCGCCCCTTCGATCGGACGTACGATATGAGGAGTCATATAATACCCCCGGTTAGCCAATACACAGGCCATATTGGCTATCTGCAAAGGAGTAAGCTCCAACTCTCCCTGTCCGATAGAAAGAGACATAATATAACTCCAGCGCCAATCCTGAGTCCGGAATTTGCGATCAAATAGCGGAGGAGTGGGAATTGAACCACTGATCTCATTGGAGAAATCAGGACATATCTTCGCACCTAAACCGAAGGAACAAATAAAATCTCTCCATTCGATGTAAGCATCCCGAACACTATCGTATTTCCGGTTTTCCAGTATCCTTCGCCACACATTTACAAAATAGGGATTACAAGACTGCTGAATAGCCTGGTACAGATTCAGGGGAGAATTGTGATTGTGGCATCCCATCCGGATCCCTCCGATAGCTGTCTTAGCTTTCCCGTAACATTCGAAACAAGTTTCAGGGGTAATGACTTCTTCCTTTAAACCATACAGTGCTTGCAGTGTTTTAAAAGTAGAACCGGGAGGATAAGCTCCTGAAACGGTACGGTCGAACAGAGGCTTATTGGGATCCTGATTCAATTTTTTATAATTTTTACCTCTTTCCAGGCCGATCATCAGTTGGGGATCGTAACCGGGGCTGGAAACTTTCAGTAGGATTTCACCTGTCGAGGGTTCCATAGCGATGATTCCGCCTCTCTTATTTCGCATGAGCTGGTAAGCATATTCCTGTAAGTCGATGTCCAGCGTAGTCGTGAGATTTTGTCCTACGATAGCGGGTTTATCATATAGACCGTTTTGGTAAGAGCCTTTTACACGATTATAATTGTCAACCAGTAGGATTTGTTCCCCTTTCGTACCTCTCAGCAGATTTTCATAACTTTTTTCGAGTCCGTTGACTCCGATATAGTCACCGGGAGCGTAGGTGCTGTCCTGTTCGACCAAAGTTTGGCTGACTTCTCCGATATATCCGAAGACATCGGCAGAATGGGAAACGTTATACTTTCGTAATGTTCGGGTCTGCATGAAAAATCCCGGATATTTGTGTAATTTTTCCTGCAATACGGCATATTTGTTGGCCGTGATCTGAGAGATCAGGACAGAAGCCTTGAAAGGAGAGTATTTCCGGCATTTGACCATATATTTAATCAGCATATCTTTATCTATACCCAAAATAGTGATCAGCTCGGTTGTATCGAAATCTTTCACCTGACGGGGAATCACCATGAGGTCGTATGCCGGCTGGTTTTCTACCAATAATTTACCGTTCCGGTCAAAAATCAATCCTCTGGCCGGATATTGAGTCGCAATTCGTTGAGAGTTCATCATGGCTTTTATCTGGAATGAATCGTCTATCACCTGCATATAAAATAAGCGGATGATATAAATACAACAAACACAGATAATGATAGCCGAGATAACTGTTTTCCGATGTGTGTATTTGTTCATAACAATCTAACCGGGAATTTGAAAATTCAATATGCTCGAATTCAATTCTATTGGTTCTGTTTTTTCTTCAAAGCTATAAAATAATATAGCAAGATGAAAAAAGTAGAAGCTAAAGTGCTGAATAAAATACGCAGGCCGGTGATCACGAAATTGTGGACACTGAACGTTTCACAAAGGATCAGCACGGTGTTGAAAATCGCAGTACTGATAAAGACATATTTGAAAAACCAACCGAAATCACTGATTTTCTGTTTTCCCTGAATATCGTCGATCTGTTCCCGGTTTGAAGTCAGCATCAACAAACGGGGACGAATATAGGCCAATAAAGTCGTTGCCGCAGCATGAATACCCATGGTGTGGTTGGCCAGATCGACAAATAAACCTAAAAAGAAACCGAAAAACAAAATCGTTGCATTACGTAAACGGTAAGGCAGAATGTATATGGCCAGAATATAAATGTTGATATAGACGTAGGAGTGAAGCTGAATATTATCCAATATGGTCAATTGGAGTAATAGCAACACGAAGAGATGTATAACAAATTTGATATTACTCATGATTTTCCCTCCCTAAAGCCTGTTGTTCTTCTTTTCTGGTATTAGCGATAATGTATACATCCGAGATGCGTTTAAAATCAGTTGCAAGTTTTACTTTTATCGTCAGAAAATTAGCCGTTTCCTTATTTACCGATTCTACGAAGCCGATCATCTCACCTTCCGGGAAAATACTGGAAAATCCTGAAGTCACAATCGTATCGCCCACTTCTGTATCTACATGAAAGGGTATGTCGTTCAGATAAGAATACCGATAATCGTCTCCGTCCCATTGAAGTGAACCGTAGTAACCGTTTTTTTTGATTTTCGCTGAGATCCGAAGATTGGTATTGATCAAGGGTAATACCCGCGCATAACGATTGCTTACTTTCTCGATAATACCGACCACTCCTTCACTCGAACAAACGGCCATTTCGGGTTGGATCCCCTCAGTTGCGCCTTTGTCGATAACAATATAATTTTTAGTCTTGTTAAAACTGGAATTGATCATTTCAGCTGTTTTGTATACATAATCGACATCGGCAGAATCGGTAGGGGCCCATAATGTATCCGCATTACTGATCCGATTGAGAAGTTTCAGTTTTTCAATCTCATTTCTCAATTCGGTATTCTCTGCAACTAATTTTTCGTTGGTTACTTTCAGATAGAAATAATCGTCTACCCGGGTAACCACGGAAGATATGGTTCCGAAAAATGATGCTGTATAGCCTGAAAACACAGTTCTCTGATAGTTATTGTGTAAAACTATCAGAGAAAAGGAGAGGACTTCCAACAAAATAAAAATTATAGTAAAATGATATTTTAATATCAGTTTTATAATTTCTTTCACAGCCTAATGGGTTTACCTGATCAGGAAAGAGAACTTATCGACATTCTTTAAAGCAATACCTGTTCCCCGGGCAACAGCTCTCAACGGATCTTCTGCAATATGGAAAGGGATATTGAGCTTATCGGTCAGACGTTTGTCCAAACCTCTCAATAAAGCACCACCACCTGCCAAATAAAATCCATTATTGACGATAACAGCATATAGTAAAGGGGGAGTTTGTTCCAAAGCTCCTAGAATAGCGATTTCAATTTTCGATATAGATTTCTCCAGACAGTGAGCGATCTCCTGATAAGATACCGGTACTTCGACAGGTAACGAAGTCATCTGATTCGGTCCCTGTACGATAAAATCGGCAGGCGGTTCATCCAGTTCGGACAGCGCAGAACCTACATGTATTTTGATTTGCTCGGCAGTTCTTTCCCCGATCCGAATATTGTGCTGATGACGCATATACTCCTGAATGTCGTCGGTCAAATCGTCACCGGCAATCCGGATAGATTTGTTGCTAACTATACCACCTAAAGAAATAACGGCAATTTCGGTTGTACCACCACCGATATCTACGATCATATTTCCTTCGGGAGCTTCTACATCCAAGCCGATCCCCAAAGCAGCCGCCATCGGCTCATAAATCATATATACATCTCTTCCTCCTGCATGTTCTGAAGAGTCGCGGACAGCCCGGACTTCAACTTCCGTACTTCCCGACGGGATACAAACGACGATCCGCAAAGAGGGAGAGAAGAACTTACTATTTACACTTGCCATTTTAATCATACCGCGCAACATTTGTTCGGCAGCGTTAAAGTCGGCAATAACCCCATCCCGTAAAGGCCGGATGGTTTTGATGTTATCATGTGTCTTTCCCTGCATCTGCCGGGCTTTTTCTCCAATAGCGATAACCTTTTCGGTCTTCCGGTCGATAGCGACAATGGAGGGTTCGTTTACCACCATTTTATCGTTACAGATAATAATCGTATTCGCTGTTCCTAAATCGACAGCTATATCTTGTGTTAGAAATGAAAATAATCCCATTTTAAATGAACGTTAATAATTTATGAGCGTCAACCTCAATGGATTGTTTAATGTTTAAAATGTCTCATGCCGGTGAAAATCATAGCGATACCGTATTTGTTCGCAGCATCGATAGACTCCTGGTCTCTGACCGATCCTCCAGGCTGTATGATAGCTGTAATACCTGCTTGGTGAGCAGCTTCTACACAATCGGAGAAAGGGAAAAAGGCATCCGATGCCATCACACTTCCCGCAATACGATCGCTTCCCTGACGGATAGCGTTTTCTAAGGCCCAAATCCGGCTGACCTGTCCCGGGCCGACACCCGTTGTACACAAATCTTTAGCGATAGCGATACCGTTCGATTTGGTATGTTTCACTACTTTCCAGGCGAAGAGCAGATCTCTCATTTCAGCTTCGGTCGGTTGCCGTTTTGTGACGACTTTCAATTCCGATTCATGAAGTAGCTGGGTATCCGAATCCTGAATCAATAAGCCGCCAAGCACTGTTTTCGCTTTGCTGGCTTTCCGGTTTTTCTGATCGATATGGTCGAGTTGTAATAAACGTAAATTTTTCTTTTTAGTCAATATTTCCAATGCCTCTTTAGAGAAAGAAGGAGCTACGATCACTTCCAGGAAAATCTTGGCCATTTCGGTTGCCGTGGCTGCATCTATTTCCCGGTTTGCCGCCACGATTCCACCGAAGATAGAAACCGGATCGGCTTCATAGGCTCTCCGGTAGGCTTCTGCCAATGTTTCTGCACTCCCGACCCCACATGGATTAGCGTGTTTGGCTGCAACTATAGTCGGTTCGTCGAATTCTTTTAAGGTTTCGAGTGCTCCGTCGGTATCTCCGATATTGTTGTAAGAAAGCTCTTTACCATGCAATTGGACAGCTCCGGTAAGTGTGCCTTGCGTCCCTAGTACAGAAGCATAAAAAGCAGCACTTTGATGGGGATTTTCGCCGTACCGAAGATCTTGCTTTTTCTCGTAGGTGAGAGTCAGTGTTTTCGGGTATTTGATATTCAGACGTTCGGAAAAATATCCTGCAATCAGAGCATCGTAGTGGGCGGTGTGGATAAATACTTTCGCTGCCAGCATTTCTTTGGTTTCGGCTGTCGTATCTCCGTTGTTTTTCAACTCATCGATTACCAGTCGATAGTCTTCGGGATCGGTGATGACCGTAACGAATTTGTAGTTTTTAGCAGCGGCCCGGATCATAGTGGGCCCGCCGATATCTATATTTTCAATGATTTCTGCATGGGATACCCCTTCTTTCAGAATGGTTTGTTTAAAAGGGTAAAGGTTACAAACCACAATATCGATCGGTTCTACTCCCAGTTCTGCCATCTGTTTCCGATGCTTTTCGTTGTCACGGATCGCCAGAATACCACCTTCTACATTGGGATGCAGGGTCTTCACTCTGCCGTCAAAACATTCGGGGAACTTAGTCAGATCTGAAATATCCTGAACTTTAATGCCTTCTTCTTTCAGTTTTTTAGAGGTCCCGCCGGTTGAAATGATCTCCCAGCCCATAGAATCCAGTGATTTAGCGAACTCAACAATACCTGTCTTATCAAATACACTAATTAATGCTCTCTTCATCCGGATTATATTTTTTTAGTTATCATCCGAGCTATCGGATTTTATTCATTTTATACAAATCGTATTTCGTTGCAAAGGTAAAAAAAAAGAAGATTATTTTTATATAAAATCGCAGATAGTGCATTTTTTTTATGGATACACCTATTCGCTGTGTTTTAATAATTGACAATGAGTTTATTACCTACTTTTGAAATGGGATATCCTTTCAAGGGGTAAATTTCATAAGTCAGATTGAAAGGGGTTCCGTAACGAAGTGAAAATTGAGTGTGACAAACCGGACAAACAGCCAGTTCTCCGTCCAAATCTTCTTTCGTAAAATGGGAAGTCAGTTCCTGGCAGTTGGTACAGGTGGCATCCCAGCAAGCATATTCGGTATCGTTCAAACGGATGACGACGATTCCTTGGCCATTATATCCCAATGGTTTGGCGTCCGGCTGGGAACTGGTCAGGTAAATAGGCTGGCCGGGAACCTGAAGATTACTTTCGCCTCCTATTCCTAAATTAATCTGTGTATATACCGGGACATAAGGAATGAGGTGTTTATCCCTGAGTTTTTCGTTGAATTTATCCCCGCAACCGATATTTATTCCCAAAGTGATGGAAACTAATAAAAAAAATACTATTTTTGATTTCATGAATAAGAAATTTGCGACACAAATATAATAAATATGAATATCTCTACAGCAGAATTCGATTGGATTTCCCTGATATTGGTCATAGGGGCTGGACTTATCGGTTGGATAAAAAGTAATAATGCAAAGAAAACCCAAGTCCCGCCTGTTTTTGAACAACCCGGTCAGATCGGGGAAGAAGAAGAGATTCTGCCCAATGTAGAAGAGTATACAATAACTGAAAATAAAGATGTTTCAGATGGACCGGTTATACAGGAAATCGTTGCTGATTATTACAGAGATCCGAAAGTCATGATTGACGACAGGGATGAATTACCGGCCGAAGAAAATGAAGAGGAAGAACACGTACAGTTCGACATCCGGCAGGCTATTATCAGCAGTGAAATTTTAAAACGGCCTCAATATTAAAACCGGATACCGATACCTGTAGAGAAGGTGAATAAATAAGGTTTGAAATCGATGTCGTCATTCCGACTTAAAGATTGCAGAAAATATTTGAAGCTCGGCTCGATCATAATTCTGATGTTAGACGTGACCGGATATTCCATCCCCAATCCGATATCCGTACTTATATTGAAATTACGGATATCTTCTGTACTTCCGATATATTCTTTATCTCTTCCATTTCTTAAGAATACCTTGTTATTTACGATAAAATTGCCGCTTACTCCTCCCGATACGGCAAACAATACTTTATTATTATTCAGTAAATACCGCACATGAAGAGGAATTTCGAGCGTACCGAAAGTTTGTTCGATGGTTTCACTGCTGCTACTGTTCAAACTACTGAGCAAAATAGCTTCCGGACTACGGTAGGCGACACCTTGGGTATGGGTTTTAATATTTCCCAACGGAGTGGCGATCATCCGGTCACTATGTTGGAGCGAAGGGAGCATCATCGCCCGGACTCCCGAGCCTGCTCCGGAAGTTTTCTGTCCCATACGGGAATAGAATAATCCTGTTTGTACGGAAAATCTTTTATTGGCAGAGACAGATAATTTTAATCCACCTCCGACATTCATCAAGCCGTCCATCTGGTTACTGGAATAACTCACTCCCCTGGAATTTTTTAACGAAGAGGAATAACTACCGGATGAATAGGCCGGAACAAAGTGGCCGCTGACCATCACTTTGATTTTTCTTTTTTCATCCGTTGTCAAGGAAGTGGGCGTATTCAGTAATTTCTGATATTCTTTTTGATTTTGATAGGCTTCTTTACTGGTTAAAGGAATAAAATTGCGTTGAAGCTTCCGGGTAGAAATTGCATAGTCCGGTGCTGTCTGCTCGATAAATCCGGCTTCACCGGCTCGATGCATTTGAATCGGTTCTAATTCAGTCCTCTTGTTTTGTGCTATCAAAACCGGTACTTCCGTCACCGTCTCCTTCGTTACATATTGAACGGTCTTTTCTTCTTGTATAGAATCGGAGAAGGTATCCGGCAAATTCGTGGAATCTTTTGTTTTTAATATTTCTGTACCGGTAATACCGGCAACTTCTATTTCGGGTGATTCGACGGAATAGAACAACCAAATTCCGATAAAAGCGGCGACCACTGCTGCTGCAGCTGCAGTGCGCCACCACCACAACGCCACTTTGTGTTTGCTTTTGTTCAGCTGTCGTTCTATATTTCCCCAGATATAGGGAGGAGGCTCACAACTTTTATCCTGAAGGGCCTTTTTAAAAAGATGATCTAAATTATTGTTCATGGTCTAAATATTCCTTCACTTTTCTTTTTAATATTTCCCTGGCTCTGGCCAGATTGGATTTCGACGTACCCTCGTTAATACCGAGTAAGGCTGCGATATCCTTATGGGACATTTCTTCGATCACATAGAGGTTGAAAACCATTTTGTACCGTTCCGGAAGTTGATTTACAAAATCAGCCAACACTTCTTCCGGAATGCTGACCTCTTCGTCTATGTCCTCGTTATCTTCGATTTCAGGTAACTCCTCTACAATTTGCAATGGGGAATTTTTCCTGAATTTCTCCATTGCCGTATTGATCATGATCCGTTTCATCCATCCCTCAAATGAACCTTTTCCGGTATATTGCCCGATAGAAGTGAAAATTTTGATAAATCCATCCTGCAACGTATCTTCGGCATCTGCCCGGTCTTTGGAAAAACGGAGACATAATGCAAACATTTTTGCAGAAAATATCTGATAGATTTTCTCTGCTGCCTGTCTGTCACCCTGTTTGCATTTATCTATTATTCGGTCCAAATTACACATCAATATCTGTTATAGAGATGTAAGAAATTTAAAAAGGTTGCGTCCCTGATAAAAAGAAAATCAGAAAAAATGAAATGATTTACCAATGTTCACAATTCCATTATGAACATTGGTAAATATGAGTAGAATAGAAGCCGGATCATAGTACCGGTTTGGTCTTTTCAGCCAGCCATTGAGCTTCCTCGGGAGTCAGATAAGGTGCAGTTTTTTCATAGACTGTTTTGTGATAGTCGTTCAGCCATTTTTTTTCATCTTCACTTAACAAATCAAGTAATAGAGCTGAAGTATCGAAGTAGCAGAGTGTTAATGTCTCAAATCCATACCATTCCCCGAATTCATTTTTACTGACCGGGATACATAAAATCATATTTTCATGCCGAATACCGTGCGAACCTTCCCGATACAGACCAGGTTCGTCGGAGGTTACCATACCGGGAACCACATCCTGGTTTTTCAATTCCTGGCGGATAGCCTGAGGACCTTCATGTACATTTAAGAAAAAGCCGATCCCATGCCCCGTACCATGTCCATAGTTCCGGCAAGTTTGCCAAAGAGGCTGACGAGCGATAGCGTCTATATTACAACCTTTGGTACCTTTCGGAAAAATGCATCTGCTCAGTGCAATCATTCCTTTTAATACGGTGGTGTAATCTTCTTTTTCCAAGCGAGTTAGTTCTCCAAGTGGAACTGTCCGTGTAATATCGGTCGTACCATGTGTATATTGGCCCCCGGAATCGATCAGATAAAATCCACGTGGCTGCAGTTCTGCATCTTCTCCCGGAATAGCCGAATAGTGAGGCAGTGCTGCATTGGCACCATAAGCTGAAATGTTGGCAAAACTATCTTCTGCATATCCGTCATTTTGGGCTCTGAAAGCCGAAAGTTGTTCGGAAACAGAGATTTCCGTCAAATGGTTGCCGATATTACGTTCCACCCAATAAAAGAATTTCGTCAGGGCTACACTGTCTTTTATACAAGCTTTTCTGAACCCTTCAACTTCTATCGGATTTTTGATGGCTTTTGCCAAAACAATAGGTGACTCTTGTTCTTTTACCTGAAATTCTGTAAAGAGTTTATGATAGACAGCATAATTTAAGGGGGCCGAATCCACGGTAAACAGCGAATTTTTGTCTAGTTGTTCCAGGAATAAAAACAAATGATGATAATCCCGGATTTCTATACCTTCCTGACTTAATTGACTTGCGATTTCGCGAGAGACTTTGGTATTTTTTATAAACAACCAGGCTTTGGCTTTACCGACAACTGCATAACTGATGGCAACAGGATTGTAAATGATATCGTTGCATCTTACATTATATAACCAGGCGATTTCATCCAGGCAACTGAAAAGCATATAATATGCATGTGCAGCTTGTAACTTTTCCCGGATCATGGTTATCTTTTCATTAGCCGATTTTCCGGCAGTAGCGGTAGGTACTAAAAAGAGTTGGGCATCGGGTAAGGAAGGACGATCCAGCCATATCTCTCCTAATAGATCTGTTTTTTCTACAACAGTAATCTGTTTGGGGGTTAGGGTCTCTTGCAGAATTTTCATGTCACAGACACAAAAACACAAACAATCCAAACCGACCCGACTACCATCCCCTAAGTAGCTAGCCAGCCAAACCGCAAAATCGACCGCTTCAGGCACACTCAAATAATGCATCTGTATTCCCGAATCCTTCAGTTGTTTTTCCGCCTGTATAAAATAACGGGTATCTGTCCAAAGTCCGGCTTCATTTTTCAAGACGACAACCGTACCGAAAGATCCTGTGAAACCGGAAATCCATTGTCTTTGTTTCCAGGCTGCCGGTAAATATTCACTATTGTGCGGATCGGTTCCGGATATAATATATGCATCCAGTGATTCGCGTTCCATAATGGCTCTTAAAGCTGAAAGTTTTTCCTTGATCGTCATAATCCAGATTTTAAATTTCACCAAATATAATAAGAAAAATTAAAATTCTAGCAGCGGTTGTCATCGAGTAGTGCTATTTTCTAATAAAAGAATAGAAATGTTATACATTACAATTGTAATACATGGGGATTTTACAGGAATTAAAGGTTCTTGTATTACAAATGTAATCAAATTCCAAAACAACAGAAGTGAATTACAATCTTAACTCAGGGGATTTGGAATATTTTACATTTTTTATATTTTAAGATATATAATAATGATTATCAGTATTATATATCCTATTTTGAATAAATTACTTTAATTACCTAGGGCAAACTTCAGTTGTTAAAGCGATAAATAAGGCAATTTGAAGGTATTTATATTTATGTATTTGTTTAATATCCAGTTATTTATGTTGTATCATTTCATATTTCACTTCATATAAAAAACAGAAATATAACCTTAGGAATATATATTCAAATTGTTAATTTACAGAAACTTAGTATCGAATAACCTTTTAACTGCTCACTAAATTACTGATTTTAAGGATTTAACCATACCGATAAATCATGGATTGATTGTATTATTACATTTGTAATGTATATCATATTACAAATGTAATTTTGATAGTTGCAGAATATATATTACATTTGTAATGCAATATTTTACAAGATGCAAGAGAGATTTAAGCAGCTTTTGGAAGAAAAAAATCTGACAGCAACTCGTTTTGCTGCAATGATCAAGGTCAATGCTTCGGCGATGTCACATATTCTGAACGGGCGAAGTAAACCCGGATTCGATGTATTGGACAAAATTGCACAAGCTTTTCCGGACGTAAACTTAAATTGGTTGATTTCCGGTAAAGGCTCTCTATACAATAACCGTATTTCCACTCCGGCTAAAGAGGTTGAAAAAATACCTGTTCAGAAAAATTTATTTGAAGAAGAAGAAAAACGCTTTCCTATCGAAGAAAAAAATACAAAAGCAGAAGAGATTTTACGACCGGCCGTTTCCGTCGCTTCGATACCTACAGCCAAAGGAAAGAAGGTCAAACGGATTATCTTATTTTTTGAAGACGGCAGCTTCGAAGATTATGAGAAATGAGGTTATCTTCATATAGCATTCAGACAGCCTCATTTCTGATTTGAAGTATTTATATCAGTCCGATAATTTCTTTGACAGACTTACAACCATTTTCATCCAGATAATCGTTTATACCTTCGATTATTTTTACGGTGATCGCCGGATCGATAAAATTAGCGGTTCCGATTTGAACAGCAGAAGCGCCTGCCAATAAAAATTCGATAGCATCGGTCGCACACATGATTCCTCCAAGGCCGACAACCGGAATCTTTACTGCTTTAGCGACTTGCCAAACCATACGTAGAGCGATCGGTTTTACACAAGCTCCGCTCAATCCCCCGGTAATCGTACTTAAAACGGGTTTGCGTTTTTTGGCGTCAATAGCCATTCCCAGCAGAGTATTGATCAGAGAAACCGAATCGGCTCCTTCACTTTCTACAGCCAAAGCTATTTCCTGTATATTAGTCACATTGGGGGATAATTTTACCATCAAATGCTTTTTGTATACCCGTCTGACTGCTTTTACGACTTCGGCAGCAGAAGCACAACTGGTACCGAAAGCCATTCCACCTTCCTTTACATTGGGACAGGAAATATTCAATTCGATGGCAGGGATGTGATCCAAGGCGTTGATTTTTTCTGCAGTCTCCGCATAATCAGTGATGGTAGACCCGGAAACATTTACCAGAATATTCGTTTCGATATCCTTTATTTCCGGATAAATACGTTCGATGAAATAATCGACCCCTTTATTTTGCAAGCCGACTGCATTCAACATACCGGACGGGGTTTCAGCCATACGGGGATAGGAATTCCCTTCGCGGTGTTTTAGGGTAGTACCTTTTACTATAAATCCACCCAACTTATCGAGTTGAATGAAATCTTGGAATTCTAAACCATAACCAAATGTTCCTGATGCTGTCAATACAGGATTTTTTAGCTCTAAGCCATTGAGGTTTATATTTAAATCTGCCATTTTAAATCATTTATATTAAATACCGGACCGTCTGTACATACACATTTATGACCTTCTTTGGTGTCGTTTACACAGCAAAGGCAAGCTCCGATTCCACAAGCCATCGTATTCTCCAGAGAAACTTCACAATCGATATGTTTAGAATAAGCATACCTGGCAACTGCTTTCATCATCGGTTCGGGGCCACAACAAAAGATATGGTCGAATTGTTCAGTTAGAATGGTATGCTGAGTGGGATATCCCTTTTCTCCATAAGAACCGTCTTCGGTTGTATAGTATACCGTTGCATACTTTTCATACTCTTCTTTTAAGATAATATCTTTCACTGTCCGGGTTCCGATCAGAACCACCGGGTGTAGCCCTTTATCGGAGAGTTCTTTGGATAAATGCAAAAGGGGAACCAGTAAACATCGTCCTTGTTCGGGTTGAGAGAAGCAATTTCCCAATGGAAGTATAATATTCAACTGTTCACCGGGCTTAAGCGTGGACAATTTTTCGGTCCCTTTACCTGCAATTTTTACTAAAAGATAAAGCAGGCCTTGTTTCTTATCCACATCATGCACGGATATCGGCCGGCGTAAAAAAGTAGAAGGGGAATGGTCTACTCTGACATTGACGAATTGTCCTGCCTGGATCTCCGGTAACTCTATGGAATGCAATACCAATAAAAAATTGTCTGCATTGAGCCGGCGGTTTTCTTTAACAGTAAAATCTAGTATTTTCTTCATGCTGTTTAATGAGATCTGGTGATCACTGATTTATTATTTATTGCAATTTTTC
>ENA-ORLU01001337-ORLU01001337.1-human-gut-metagenome-genome-assembly--contig:-NODE-1337-length-18717-cov-4.162929_pt1 | contig 18717 bp, 16 predicted proteins | sample MGYA00243009_ERZ508833 | MGnify/ENA primary metagenome ERZ508833 (study PRJEB26277, sample SAMN04329763) | human gut metagenome | biome: human-associated habitat | host: Homo sapiens | place: USA...
GGTACTCTCATAGATCCTTTACATTTAATAATGCTCTTGTATCAAGTTCTGTCATCATGGCAGCCCTGCCTCCTCTCGTAATATTTTTATTTAGGCGTTTGCGAAACGCCAAAAGCCGCATAAATACGGCATTTTTTTGTTGTTAAAATAAAATATCTCCTCAAGGTTTATGGTAAAATAGAGTTGCGGGAAACTATCAACCAATCCACCTAAAGGAGATATACCTACAAGATAACACATAAGCAGCTCACTTTGGCAGAAATTTTTGATGATTGCCAAAATAAATTCGACAATGACAAATACCAGTTCCTTTCACTTCTTGATGAAACCATTAACCTTGATGAAATTGTTCCTGTTTCTTTTGTTTCTCATTTTCACGCTTCAACCGGAAGACCTCGCAAGCACCAGCTTTATCCAATGCTCAAAGCACTTCTGCTCCAGCGTATTGTCTCAATCCCGACTGACACACTTCTGATTGTGTTCTTGAAATACTCTCAGGAACTGCGTGACTTCTGTGGCTTTGATGTTGTACCGGATGCCTCAAAATTTACCCGTTTTAAACAGGATTTCCTGATGGCCCTACAATCTATGTTTGATCACATGGTTGATATGACCGAACCGATCTGCCAAAAACTTGACCCTCATCTGGCAACTATGACTATCTTCGATACCTCTGGCATTGAAGCCTGGGTAACTGAAAATAATCCAAAATACGCAAACCGTATTATCAAACAGTTAAAAACTTTTGCAAAGGCAAACAACCTTGATAAAAGCTATGATCCTTATAAGGCTGCTTATGGTTCCATGCCTATGCATGCTGCTTCGAATAAGGCAATCCAACAGATGTATATCAATGGACATTTCTGCTATGCCTATAAGTTCGGCATTGTAACCAATGGGCTTGGCATTGTCCGTGATATCACTTTCTATAACAAAGAGTTCCTAAAGGCTCATCCGGATATCGTTGTGGAAAAGAAATCTGACTCTCCTGATGAGGATAAATCTCTTGCCGATTCAAAGGCTCTGCTTCCTGTTCTGATTGATTTCTTTCAGAAGCATCCGCGTATCGCCCCTAAGACTTTTCTTGGTGATGCTGCTTTTGACACGATTGAAATTTACAAAGCCCTTTTCGGTGAAATTGGATTTGAAAAAGCATTTATTCCTCTCCGCGTAAAACTTTCTGTGGAAGATAATGGTTATACCATTAACGAAAATGGTGTCCCCTGCTGTCCTCATGATCCTTCGCTTCCTATGAAAAGGGAAGGCAGTAAATCACACTTAAAAAGCAAAATCCCTACGATGAAATTTGTCTGCCCGAAAATGAAATATATAAAATGTGAAGATGGAAACTATCACCGCCGTTGCCAATGTGACAACCCTTGTACCACATCCCCTTGTGGAAGAATGATTTACATTTATCCAGAAAAGGATCTGCGTGCATTTCCTGGCACTATCCGTGGCACTAAAGAATGGGATAGCACCTATAAAATTCGAACTGTCGTAGAGCGGGACATCAATCATATCAAAGCAAACCTCTGCCTGGCAGGTCGTCGTACACAAAACGAAAACACGTTGCACGCCGATTTAATACTTGCAGGCATTACGCAACTGATAACCGTAGTGCTTGCAGATAAAATTAAACATCATGAATATATTCGCAGTCTGAAACCTCTTATTGCATAGGACTTACCAACTTCATAGCTAGATGAGGCTTATTTGTTGTGCCCAAAATCAAGTGTTTTTTATTTTCTGCATTAAAATATCTGTAAGATAGAACGTTTATCTCTTTTACGCAAGTTTTAGGAATGTGTTTCGCAATTACCTAAATTTTCATACTTTCGGGAAAGACTTCTCTGTTCCCGGATCAGTTGTTTTTCAAGTTTCTTTAATCCTGCCGATTTGTTGATGTTCCTGTATGTCTTTCCATTTGAGACAATGGCAAGATCTTTTAGTCCAAGGTCTATACCGATTCCCTCGTTTGAGTTATTGTCGATATTGACATCAGGAATCTCTACAAGAACAGAAACATAAAATCTGCCAGCCTTAACAGACACTGTACCACTTCTGATCATATATCCATCCTTTGTTGTTGGGATATATCCTTTTTCTTTGATACGGACCCAGCCCAGGGTTGGGATCTTAAGTCTGTGCCTTTCGCATTGACAATCCTTTGGGTTATTTCTGACGAAATACATTTTCACATCAGATTTACCTTTCTTTTTAAATTTAGGAAAATCACTCTGATGTTTAAAAAATCTTGTAAAAGCAGTACATCCGTCTTCGATGGATCTTTTCACGGCTTTTGAATACGCTTCCTTAATCCATGCTTTATCAGGATTATTTGGAATGTATTCATTGTTAAGCCATACACTAAAGCCCTTACCAGTCATAAACTTTTCACCTTTATCATACAAGGCTTTGTTGTGACAAAGGTAGAAGTTATAGACATATCGGCAAGTGCCTATCGCCTTGTGAATCCTGATTTTCTGCTTCGGTGTGGGATTGATTTCCGTCTTGAAGCTCTTTAACAATTTCTTCATCCCTCTCTATTTGTTTTTTATACTTACGGAGTCCATACAACCTGCAGGAGAACACATGAAGAATAGAAACACTATCCTGCACGAGTTCCTCTTGTGGTGATAGTTCTTCATTGTTTACTATCACTATGGTCGTATGAAACTTCATGCAGAATTTTTCAAACCAATCATAGCCAAATCTGATAAATCTATCTTTGTGCGTTATGATTATGGTTTTGATTTTTTGTTCCATTACTTCATCCAATAATTTATTCCACTTCTTACGATTGTAATTCAGACCACTTCCATATTCTTCAATGCATTGGTCTACAATAATGCCTCTGGCATTACAGAATTGACGTAAAAACGATACTTGATTCTGTAAATCATCCTTTTGATTCTTTGTAGAAACTCTTGCATAAATAACTACTTGGCGTATATCATTTTGGGTTTTTATGCCTTTAAATTGAAGATATTGGTCGTAAGTATAATAACGCCTATCAGTTGGAGTCCGATTTGCCTCTAGAATTCCTTCCCTGTCCCAACGCTGTAATGTTTTCACAGAAACACCTATTAATTCAGCAAAATCTTTTGGTTTATAATTCGTGATATTTGACGTGTTCATAATAATACCTCCATAGGTATATTTAAACACATTTAACCATATTAAGCAATATATTTAGTTACTTATAAATTCCTCCTGTTGTGTTTGAAATTTTCTGTTTCAGGTCGAATGCACGCGAAACTTGGCACGCAATTCTGGTCAGCTTTGCTGATATTTACCTGACAGAATCTATCTGACCTTAGCATTTGATTATAGCATACCAGTTTTTTGCTTACAACTGCAAAAAGCCGAAAGGTTCTTCTTCTTTCAGAAAATGCATCAGCATATACGCACACATGATCGCCACACGCTCTTCTTTCAGGATGCGGCGTACCTCTTCTCTGTCTGCCAGCACGACTTCCAGATCTTCGGTATCTTCCAGGCCTTCCCGGCTAATCTGACCGCTCGCATAACCATAAACCGTGGCACAACATTCATCTGTCATGCCGACGCTTGTAAAAAATGGCCTTTCATAGAGCGGATCCGGTGTCAGCGGTGAGAAATCAAGTCCGGTTTCTTCTTTCATTTCGCGGATGCCCGCCTGCCTGTAATCTTCTCCCTGGTCTACCAGCCCTGATGGCAGTTCATAAACATAATCATCCAGCGGATAGCGGTACTGGCGTACCAGCACAACCCTGTCTTTTTTCTCCCCATAAAGGCTGTAAATGATCACACCGTCCGGCTTTTCATTTCTTGTATTTATTTTCAGATCATTCGGTGTTTTCGCTCTGGATGAAACATAATAATGGATATCGCCGCCCATCCGGTCTTTTGCTTCCAGATCATACAGATTCAGAAATTTGTTTTCTGTCTGTTTGTTGACTTTCTGTATTTTTGACATTTTCTGCCGCCTTTCTCTTGATAATACCCGCACTTTCAAGATGCCTGGGTTAAAATCCATATCTGATACAGCATCTGTTTCGTGTTTATTTGTTTCCCTGCTCACGAAAAAAAGAATACCATGTAACTTTAAAAAGCACAAGCTTTCCTCCGGTTACATGGTATTCGTTTCGAGTTATGTGATATTCACTTTTCTGTATTAGAACTGTGTTCCGTGAAGAATCGGGCTTACGTGCTTATAAAGCAGGAAGGTGATCACACCAACGATCAGTCCTTTTAAAATGTTAAATGGTGCAACTGCCAGAACAACAAAAGTGAGCAGGCTGTTGATTGCCGGATTCACTGCCGTTCCCATGGCAACCAGTGCATCAACCGGCATACCGAATGCCTTTCCATATGCCGGGAGCAGCACAAAAGCATTTAAGAAGCATCCGATAAATGCCATAAACAGCGTACCTGCGATCATTCCGATCACTGCACTTTTTTTGCTTTTCTTTTTCTGGTAGATCAGACCTGCCGGTACGATCATGGCACAGCCAATCAGGAAATTGGCGAAATCTCCGACACCTGCGGTCGATGATCCTTTAAAAAGCATGTGCAGTACGACTTTGATCAGTTCGATAAACATGCCTGCGACCGGTCCCATCGCAAAGGTACCGATCAGAACCGGAATTTCACTCAAGTCAATCTTATAGAAAGACGGTGCAAAGAAAAGCGGTATTTCAAACATCATCAACACAACGGAAACCGCCCCCAGCATACCAATCTGCACCAGATTTCTTAAGTTACTTCTTTCTGCAGTTGTTTTCACTGCATTTGTACCTGAACTGTTCATACGTCCATCTCTCCTTTTTGAATTTAATTCACAGGAAGATCTTCGTCTGATACGATGCCATCATTTTGAAATAAAAAGCCCTGAATCTGTTCTACAGATTCAGGGCTTTGATATACCATCGTATGTTCTTCTCTCATCCAGACTTTGACTGTCGGTCATGGAATTTCACCATGTCAGCCGCTTACGCGGGTCGCGGACTATACCGCCGGTGGGGAATTACGCCCCGCCCCGAAGATTTCTGCTATCTGCAATTATAAGATAATTTTTTCTTTTGTCAAGCATTTTCGGAAAACTTTTACAATTTCATGGACAGAGAAATTCTTTTTTTCTTGAGGTCGATGCCGATCACTTTCACATCGATAATATCGCCTACTTTTACGACATCCAGCGGATGTTTTACGAACTTTTTACTGCTCATCTCAGAGACATGCACCAGGCCGTCCTGATGTACACCGATATCCACGAATGCTCCGAAATCAATGACGTTTCGAACGGTTCCTTTAAGTACCATTCCTTCTTTTAAGTCTTCCATCGCCAGAACATCGCTTCGAAGGATCGGTTTTGGCATTTCATCACGCGGATCTCGGCCAGGTTTTTCCAGTTCTGCCGTGATGTCACGCAGTGTCGGCTCGCCGATTTCCAGCTCTTCTGCCATTTTTTTGTAATCTCTGATCTTTCTGGAAATTCCGTTTAAATTTCCGGCTGTGATGTCTTCTTTTGTATAGCCGAGACACTCCAGAAGTTTGCCTGCTGCCGCATAGCTCTCCGGATGGACTCCTGTGCAGTCCAGTGGATTTTCTCCGCTGCGTATCCTGAGGAATCCGGCACACTGCTCAAATGCTTTTGGTCCTAATTTTGCAACTTTCAGAAGTTCTTTTCTGTTCTGGAAGCTTCCGTTTTCTTCGCGGTATGCAACGATATTTTTCGCGATCACTTTGGAAATACCGGAAACATAGGAAAGCAGGGATGCAGATGCGGTATTTAAATCCACACCGACACGGTTTACACAGTCTTCCACGACTCCGCCCAGTGCTTCGCCCAGTTTTTTCTGGTTCATATCATGCTGATACTGTCCGACTCCGATGGATTTTGGCTCAATTTTCACCAATTCTGCCAGCGGGTCCTGGATTCTTCTGGCGATAGATGCAGCACTTCTCTGTCCTACATCAAAATTCGGAAATTCTTCTGTTGCCAGTTTACTCGCAGAATAAACAGATGCCCCGGCTTCGTTTACGATCACATACTGCACTTTTTCCGGAATCTCATGGAAAAGCTCTACGATCACCTGCTCAGATTCTCTGGATGCCGTTCCATTTCCAACGGAAAAGAGCGTGATGTGATACTTGCGGATCCATTCTTTTAATTTTTCTTTTGCCGCCTGGATCTTTTTTTCATTAGTCGGTGCTGTCGGGTAAATGACGGTCGTATCCAGCACTTTTCCGGTCGCATCGACAACCGCCAGCTTACATCCGGTACGGAACGCCGGGTCCCAGCCAAGCACAACCTGTCCGGCGATCGGAGGCTGCATCAGAAGCTGTTCCAGATTCTTGCCAAACACCTGGATCGCACCATCTTCCGCCTGCTCGGTCAGTGCATTGCGGATCTCACGCTCTACTGCCGGGGCGATCAGTCTGCGGTAACTGTCCTCGATCACTTTTTCCAGGAATTCGGAAGTCTGCGGATTTTCACGCACCATGATCTGTTTTCTTAAATAACCAAGAATCCGATCTTCCGGAGCTTCCAGTTTTACGGTTAGGAATTTTTCCTTTTCGCCGCGGTTGATCGCCAGCACACGGTAACCTGCCATTTTTGCAACTGGCTCTTCATACTGATAGTACATCTCGTAAACAGAAGCTGCTTTCTCATCTTTTGCTTCTGTCACGATTTTACCCTCTTTCTGTGTCAGGCTACGGATGCGGATACGGTAATTTGCATCATCTGAAATCGTCTCAGCCAGAATATCACCTGCTCCCTGCAGTGCTTCCTGCCAGGTATTCACTTCTTTTTCCGGGTCAATATACGCACTTGCTTCCTCTTCCAGCGTTTTCTTTGTCATCTGCAACAGAATCGTGTTTGCCAGTGGTTCCAGTCCTTTTTCTTTTGCGATTGTCGCTCTCGTTCTTCTCTTTGGACGATACGGACGATACAGATCTTCCACAACTACCAGAGTTTCCGCTGCCTGGATTTTTTCCCGCAGCTCATCCGTCAGTTTGCCCTGCTCCTCGATTGATGCCAGCACCTGCTTCTTTTTATCTTCCAGATTACGCAGATAAGTCAGACGTTCCGAAAGTTTTCGCAGAACTTCGTCATTCAGCGATCCTGTGACCTCCTTACGATAACGTGAAATAAACGGAATCGTATTCCCCTCATCGATCAGTTTGACTGCAGCCTCCACCTGCCATAATTCAATCTTTAATTCCTCTGCAAGACGTTGATTTATGTTCATATAAGCCTCCATTACATACAATTTTTCCAACGTTTCTACTCATTGCCCTACGTCAGGCAATTTCCAAACATCATTGTGCCGACTGTAACAGCCGCCCCCTTATGATACACTTGAGTTTCTAATTTGTCTATGATATTATGATGATGCTAGAGTGAAAAGGTCAAAACGCCATTCTTGCTTGCAAGATAAGGCGTTTGAACTTGGCACTCGTAAGACATGAGGAAGTAGCCCGACAGGGCGGATTCCGAATGGATTAGAATTGCGAGAGCATAGAATGCGGAGCAATTCGTAGCATCATAGAACTTTGGCTACTTTGAACCCTGCAAAACATGAGAAAGGAGCCATTTTCATAGCCCTTTATGAAACAGCAGCAGGTTTCCGTTTTTCCATATGGTATTCACCACCAGCAGAACCACTGCAATTTTGCCATACACCGGACGGTATTTCATGCCGATCGTGATTCTGCCGCGGCTTACATACTGCACGGTATTGGATAGCATATACCATACATAAAGTACTGCTCCGTAAAGTACAATGCTGTGGTAATGTAAACTGTATGCCACATTTCCTTTCAGCAGCCAGTATACTGCCCGTGTACCGCCGCATCCGGGACAGTAAAGTCCGGTCAGCTTATGGAAAATGCACGGCAGCAAAATATGATTTAACGGAATTTTCAGTAACCTCAGCAATGCAAGAAACAATATTCCTGCAAGCGGCAGGACTATACCGCAGTAATAAAGGTTGTCCGGCCTGCAGTTTTTTTCTTGTTTTTCCATACAGTACCTCTTTCATCATTTATTTCAGCCGAATCCTAATCGGCTTACCTTTTACAGAATGGAGTGAATCTTATGAATCGAACTTCTTCGCAGTTAAAACAACTGGCAAGGGAATCTCTGGCACATCGCTTCAGCCTCCCGGTTATGGCCTGTGTCATTACTTTTGGAATTATCATGCTGGTCAATATGCTCCCGGCTGCTCTTTTCCCGGACACAGGCAACAGTATCTCTTATCTGGTGATTTCTTTTATCACCGATCTGCTCCTGTCGATTTTAAGCGTCGGTCCGGTTACAATCCTGCTTGACATGAGCCGTGGCAGCGACGGACAGCTTTCTGATCTTCTGTATGCTTTTCGCCATCAGCCGGATCGTATTATTGTATCTCAGCTTATTATCTCACTCTTGTCCACGGTGATCTTTCTGCCGGGTATTCTTGTATTTATGCTGTCATCCATTTTTTATACTGCCTTTGGCATCATTATCGGAAGTCTGCTGATCTTTGCCGCCGTGATCGGTAGCGTTGTGATCCGCCTGGATTTTGCACTGGTAACTCCGCTTTATATTGACAATCCACAGACCAGTGCCATAGATCTCTTACGTGAAAGCCGTGATCTGATGCGGGGCAACCGGCTCCGCTATTTTGTTCTGGAGCTGAGCTTTATACCGATCATGCTGCTCGCAGTTGTTGCCTGCTTTGTCGGACTGCTCTGGGCCGTTCCATATACGCAGATGACGCTTCTTGAATTTTACCGTGAACTGGTAGGCGAAATCTGAAAATTCAAAGAACTGTTGCCAGGCAGATATATCATCTGCCAAAGCAACAGTTCTCTTTTTATAAATTAATCATTCTTTTTCTTAGTCTTCGACACGGCGAACGCGGATCATGCCAAGCACTTCACCAAAGCTTTCTGCTTTTGCTTTGTATTCTGCCTCTGTCATCACTTCTGTCACGAATCCGAACTCTCCGTCTACATCTGCCACAACAACCGGCTGTACGTTTCCGAATACTTCCTGCACTTTTGCAAGTTCTGTTTCCGGAGTGCCTTTGACACGTACAAAGAATTTGCGGCTGGAATTGCTGATGTCGGTCAGTTCCAGTTTTTTGCTGCTCCAGAATGCCATGATGCTGCGGTTCAGATGTCTTGCCTCATCGACTACGTCAGCTACGACAGCACTTGCGGTCGGCAGTTTGCCGGCTCCGCTTCCGTAGAACATTGCATCTCCAAGTACATTGCCATGTACAAAAATGGCATTGAATACACCGTTTACGCTGTACAGAGGATCGGACGGTCCAACCAGCACCGGTGATACCATTGCGTAAAAGCTTCCGTCAACTTTACGGCTGACTGCCAGCAGTTTGATCATCTGTCCCATTGCTTTTGCATACTTGATATCGGTTGCCGTAATCTTGCTGATACCCTCTGTATAGATATCTTCGTAATCAACCTGTCTGCCAAATGCCAGTGAGGAAAGGATTGCGATCTTACGGCATGCATCGTAACCTTCCACGTCTGCTTCCGGATTGCGTTCTGCATACCCAAGATTCTGTGCTTCTTTTAATACATCTGCAAAATCAGAACCTTTCTCTGCCATCTCTGTGAGAATGTAGTTGGTAGTTCCGTTCAGAATACCGGTGATCTCATCGATCTCATCTGCAGTCAGAGAAGAATTCAGCGGACGGATGATCGGAATACCGCCGCCGCAGCTTGCCTCAAACAGATAGTTGATGTTTCTTTCTCTTGCGATCTCAAGCAGCTCTGCACCGTGACGTGCCACCAGTTCTTTATTGGATGTGCAGACACTCTTTCCTGCGAGCAGTGCTTTTTTTGTGAAAGTATACGCCGGCTCCACACCGCCCATAACTTCAACGACAATTTTAATCTCCGGATCATTTAAAATAACATCAAAATCATGTACGATTTTTTCCTGGATCGGATCTCCCGGGAAATCGCGAAGATCAAGCACATATTTGATGTTGATCTCTTCTCCTGCTTTTTTATTGATGCTGCTGTGGTTGGTATTGATAACTTCTACCACTCCGGAACCTACTGTTCCATATCCTAAGACTGCAATCTGGATCATTTTAAGCCTCCTGTTGTTTTCTTTTATGCTTATCTCTGGTTCTTTTGTCCAAAGAATTGCTTTTTTATTCTCTTGCTAAAATTTTGATGTACTGTACACCGCACTGTATTTCAATATCCTGCATCATCGCCGATATATCTCCTGTCGTAGCGAGGATCTCCACACTGAGCGTCAGAGATGCGATGCCGTTGATCGGAATACTCTGATGGATCGTCAGGATATTGGCATGATAATCTGCCACGATATGCAGTACATCCGACAAAAGTCCGGTCTCATCATCCATCTGGATCATAAACGTGATTGTTTTCCCTTTTGCATTGTCATGAAACGGAAAAATATCGTCTTTATATTTATAAAAAGAGCTGCGGCTGATGCCGACCATATCTGCTGCTTCCTGTACTGTGGACGCTTTCGCTGACTCCAGCAGCCGTTTCGCCTCTACTACTTTCAGAAGTACTTCCGGAACCGCTTTCTTGGTAACCACATAATATCGATTCTTTTCTTCCACTTTAAAGTCCTCCTGTCTCTTCTATATGCATCTTTTGCTGTATACTCTTTCTATAGTGTACATTTGTACTTCCCTGAAAGATATTAACACATTTTAACAGGCGGTGCAACCAGAAATTCTTCTGACTACCTTTTGACTGCATTTCCTCAACGTTTTACGTTTTTTCAATTCATTTTAATCTTCTTATATGCCAGAAAAGCACATATTTCAGAACGCAAAAATACCGGAAACCCCTGACTTACTGGATTTCCGGTATTATTTCTGTTAAGCTGCTGACGGGACTCGGACCCGTGACCTCCTCACTACCAATGAGGTGCGCTACCACCTGTGCCACAGCAGCCTGTGCGGTCGTGACCGCTACAGTTAGTTATACTATCACAGGAATCTGCTTTTGTCAATACTGTTTTTGCATTTTATTGCTGCTGTTCACTCATCGTGCGGCGTTTATTGTTTCTCTGTGTAAAAAAGTGGTTCCGTTCATTCACCCCTGAAGTCTCTGTCTGACGATCTCAAATGCAAGGACGCCTGCTGCCACAGATGCATTCAGGGAATCGATATCCCCTTTCATCGGAATAGAAGCCACAAAATCGCATTTTTCTTTTACCAGCCTGCTGACACCTTCCCCTTCGTTGCCGATCACCAGACCGATTGGTCCTTTCAGATCGAGATTGTACATCATTTCTCCGTCCATATCTGCACAGACAAACCACATACCTTCCGCCTTCAGTTCTTCGATCGTCTTGCCGATGTTGGTTACTTTTGCAACCGGTGTGTAGTTCAATGCTCCTGCGGAGACTCTGGCTACGGTTGCTGTCAGTCCGACTGCTCTTCTTTTCGGGATCACAACGCCATGTGCCCCTGCAAGGTTTGCGGTACGGATGATCGCACCTAAGTTGTGCGGATCTTCGATGTTATCCAGGAAAATGATAAACGGTGCTTCGCCTTTGTCTTTTGCGTTCTGCAGAATATCAGAAATTTCTGCATACTCATAGGCCGCCGCACTTGCGATCACGCCCTGATGATGCCCCGTCTGAGAAAGCTGATCCAGACGTTCTTTTTTCACAAACTGAACAATCGTATCATGTTTTTTGGCTTCCCGCAGGATCGTTCTCACCGGACCGTCCTGACAGCCGTCCAGTACAAACAGTTTGTCGATCGTTTTGCCGGAGCGGAATGCTTCCAGCACGGCATTTCTGCCTTCTATGGTAAGTTCTTCGTATCTCATGCCTGTTCCTGACCTTTCTTTTTCTGACTTTCTGCCATATCAAGACCGGTCTTTATCAGCTCGATGATACGTTTCGTATCCTCTTTCAGATAAAGATATCCCATCAAGGCTTCCAGTCCGGTCGCTTTACGGTAATCTGCCACCGTTGCATTTTTTGCTTTTGTGTAAGACTTTGCATTGCGTCCGCGTTTGTATATCGTGATTTCCTCTTCGCTCAATACCGGCATCAGGTTTTCGATCATCTCTGCCTGAGCAGAAGCTTTGACGAGCTTTGATGCACGCTCATGCAGCTTCTGCGGCGGACAGTTCCCATGTTTGACCAGAAGTGTGCGGATCACCAGGTCAAAAATAGAATCTCCTATGTATGCCAGTGTCAGCGGGGAATAGGTTCTCAGATCCTGATCTTCCAGCTGAAATTCTTCTTTCAGGTATTCTACAAAAGAATCTATGCTCTTTTCCATTTTACTCCTTCTCTTGTGTCCTCAAGAACGATTCCTTTTTCCAGCAGTTCTGCACGGATCTCGTCTGCTCTCTGGAAGTTTCTCTCTTTTCTTGCCACCTGACGCTCTTCGATCAGTTTTTCAATCTCTTCATCCAGGATCTCTTCTTTGGTCTCGAAAACAAGTCCCAGGATATCGCCAAGCTCCAGAAGTTCATCCAGCAGACTCTGTACAAATGCTTTTGTGCCATCTTCATTCACGTTGCTGTTTGCAAGACGAACCAGCTCAAATACAACTGAAATGGCATCTGCGGTATTGAAGTCATCATCCATGGCATCATCAAATTTCTTTGCCAGGTTCTTTGCTTCTTCCAGTGCTGTCATCTCTTCTGCCGTCATCTCTGCCTCTTTTGCAGCTCCGGCATAATGTTTCAGGCTGTCTGCCGCATTACAGATACGTGCAAGTCCTGTTTTTGCAGACTCCATCAGATCAGCACTGAAATTCAGCGGACTTCTGTAATGTGCACTGAGCATGAAGAAACGCAGTACCTGGAGGTCATATTTCTCACTGATCTCACGCACGGTAAAGAAATTACCAAGGGATTTGGACATTTTGCGGTTATCAATATTTAAGAACGCATTGTGCAGCCAGTATCTGGAAAAGATCTTGCCGTTGCAGCATTCGCTCTGTGCAATCTCATTCTCGTGATGTGGGAATACCAGATCCTCTCCACCTGCATGAATATCAATCTCTTCGCCCAGATATTTTTTCGCCATAACGGAACACTCGATATGCCATCCAGGACGTCCGTCGCTCCACGGAGACGGCCAGGACGGCTCGCCTTCTTTTTTCGGTTTCCACAGTACAAAATCCAGCGGATCTTCTTTCTGATCTTCTCCGGTTACCAGAAGAGAACGGTTTCCGGAACGCAGATCATCGAGGTTTTTATGGGAAAGTTTGCCATATTCTTCAAAACGACGTGTGCGGAAATATACGGTACCGTTTACGTTATAAGCATACCCTTTCTCGATAAGCGTGGAGATCATATCGATCATACCGTCAATTTCCTGTGTTGCCAGCGGATGTGTGGTGGCCGGTTTGACATTCATGCCTGCCATATCCTTTTTGCACTCTGCAATGTAACGCTCGGAAATCTCTTTTGCTGTCACGCCTTCTTCGTTTGCCTTTGCAATGATCTTGTCGTCAACATCGGTAAAGTTTGATACATAATTTACTTCATAACCTTTATGCTCCAGGTAACGTCTGACGGTATCAAACACGATCATCGGTCTTGCATTTCCGATGTGGATCAGATTGTATACAGTAGGACCGCATACATACATGTTGACTTTACCTTCCTGAAGCGGCACAAATTCTTCTTTCTGTTTGGATAAGGTATTATAAACTTTCATGGTTTTTCCTCTTTTCTTTTCGAACTTAACAGCCTGATATCCCGTGTTTTGACCCCGGATACCAAACCTGAAAATCTGTTCTAAGTCTATGCAAAATTTCGCGGTTTGTCAAGGTAAACCGCCCTTTGCAGCGATTTCAGGCGAACTGCCCTTTGCAGCGATTTCGCCACTGTTATTTTCAGACAACTTCATTAAGAAATACCGGCAGGCGGAACAGTTCTTCTGTCAGTTGTCCGATATCCATGCTGCAGAACATTTTCTTTTCTTTTTCTGACAGGTTTTCAACTCTTATCAGGCTTCCTCCTTCGATTCCTGTTTTTATAATGAAATATCCATTGTTTTCCGGGATAAGACTGTCTGTCAGCCTGATTTTCCATTCCTGTTCTTTTTTTATTTTCAGGCAGCAGACAAAACGCTCCAGATGCACGATCCGTCCCATGATTGCCGGAACGTTTTCACTTTGGGCATATTGTTCCCATATTTGGGGGAATGCAGTAAATGTGCACTTTTCCTCACTTGCCCCAAACCAGTGAAGCACTGCCGGAAAGGCTTTTTTTTGCACGGCATCTTCCACTACAATCTCCCAGGCTTCTCTGTCTTTTTTAAGTGCCAGGAAATAGCCGCATATCTCTTTTTCTTTTCGGATCAGGATCAGGCTTCCCCCTTCGCATCCCACTTCCTGCATCCGCTGCTCAAAATAAGCAATATCGTGAACGGTATAAACTTCTGCCAGCTTTGAAAGCTGTTTTTCTGCAAAACACGCAAGTTCTGCAAGATCCTCTTTTTTTGCTTCTTCACAGAAAATGTCCCCGGAAACTTCCTGATCCGAATGTATCTGCCAATTTTCATCCGTTTCTGCTCTTTGCAGCACATCCGCTGTCACAGTCATTTTATTTTTTTCATAAATAAATCGAAAGCCAAACGGACGATAGATGGCTTCTGCGGCCGGCATCAGCCAAGTAAACGTCTCTTCTCTCCGGTACATTTCCTGAAGGGAAGCCTGTAAAAGCGAACGCATCATGCCCTGATGACGACAGTCGGCTCTCGTTGCCACTGCCACGATATAATTGGTCTTCACCTTTTCACCGCAGAACATCATTTCATATGGATTTAAATGCAAAGTTGCCAGAATCTCCTGTTTCTCGTTTTCCACCACAAAAATCTCATTTTCTGCTGCTTTTACACGAAAATAGTAATCCACAAACGCCGGACTGTCCTCATCAAAAATTTCTTCGTAAAGTTTTCTTGCCCTCTGGTTTTCCACGGCCTTTGCTGCTTTTCCGGAAGTTATCCCCATGCCAAGTCTCTTTACACACTTATCCACGGCATCCTCCACAACTTTTACACCCTTCTTCGGATGAGGCCGCCATCACGCTCCACTCTCTTATAGATGAGAGCATGCAGACCGCCTGGGAAGAAATCCCTTCTCCGCTTCCGGTAAATCCAAGCCCTTCTTCTGTCGTTGCTTTTACATTGACCTGATTTTTCTCAAGGCCCAGTGTCTTTGCAATATTCTCCGCCATCTGCGGAATGTACGGCAAAAGTTTTGGTCTCTGTGCGATCACGACCGCATCAATATTTTCTACTGCATAACCATTTTCTTCCAGCAGTGCTCCGACATGCTCCAGAAGTTTGATACTGGAAATGCCTTTGTATTTCGGATCCGTATCCGGGAAATGTTTTCCGATATCACCAAGGGCAGCCGCACCAAGCAGTGCATCCATGATCGCATGCAGCAACACATCTGCGTCAGAATGTCCAAGCAGACCTTTTTCCCATGGAATCTCAACTCCGCCCAGAATCAGTGCTCTGTTTTCTACCAGTTTGTGAACATCGTAACCTATACCAACTCGCATTGTCATTCTCCTTACTTTTGACTGTTTAAACACTTTTACAGTTACAATAACCAGACCGTGATTATGATAACGAAAAAGCTCTGCAAACATTTTGCAGAGCTTCGACAGTAGCGGAAGGGAGATTCGAACTCTCGACACTACGGGTATGAACCGTATGCTCTAGCCAACTGAGCTATTCCGCCATATTCTTTTTAATTTCATGGGACCTACAGGGCTCGAACCTGTGACCCTCTGCTTGTAAGGCAGATGCTCTCCCAGCTGAGCTAAGATCCCATGTCGTTTTTGTTTTGCAGTTCATCGCTTGACTGCTTCGCTATTATAATACGGATTGATGTAAAATGTCAACACCTTTTTTCAATTTTTTTTAATTTTTTGTTTTTTTGTTTTTTTCCTACATTTTACACATTTTTGCGTCACTTTTTCTTTTCTGAAACGTTTTTATATATAGAAACATCTCTATAGAGTCTCTCCCCTTCTGGCTGTGCCTGCCGGTGCAGGGCTTTGATCTTTCGAAGTGCCTGTTTCTGGCTGCCAGCCAGTTTGGTTAAAAAAATTTCCGGTCTTATGATTCCGGAACGATACCGCAGCTCGTATTCTTTCAGGCTGGTCCACCAGTAATCTTCCGGCATCTGCACATAATTGTACCTTACCGGCAGAAAATGGAATGCTATTCCAAGCTGCATGATCTGTTTCATATCATATCCTTTCAGCCATTCATATTCGATCTGAAATTTTTCTTTGCTTTCTGGAAATCTCTTTCTGTAATGTTCCTGAAACTGCTGCTTTGTTTTCTGCATCGCCAGACGGATCTTTTTTCTGCCATCTGCCGTTGCGAGAATATAGGCCTCATAATCCAGCACACAATATGCATATACATTGATCTTCAGATCCTGTATCGCATTCAGGAGCATATCCAGGAAACGCTTTTTTTCAATTTCATTTCCAAACACCGGACCAGAACTGGTTTCTCCGAAAGTGATACAGCAGACCTGCTGACAGATATTACGATTGGCACCTTTTTCCTGAATATACATACTTTTTCTCCTCCCTCATGCCGCACGTTTCTTTTTTCGATTTTTGTCGTGCGTGCCATAACTTTACTACAGCATTTCACCTATTTCAACCCATTTTATACCTGTGACACGCATGGATACTTCGAACGTTTTTTCTGCGTATCCTTTGCTTTTTGTACTCTTTTTTTTAAGCCATATTCGCAAAATGTGTCATATCCTGTCGACAGAAAATCGCTGTTCTTTGAAACTCCGAAAAACGTTCTGCTGTTCCTGGTGCAAAGCTTACATGATGGATATTACTTTTTCTTCATCTCAGCATCAAAAAAGTTCCAGAAAGTCAATATCACTTTCTGGAACTTTTTTATCACGTTTTCGGTGTTCGGCGTGTCAATAAGTCTAAAGTGCTCATTTGTGGCAGGCACAATCGCAGTTCAGACTTTTGACGCTTACATTACATCATCTGAAATCTTATTTAAAGTAAGCAACTCCGGATTCAAAGATCTTCATATCCTGCTCGCCAAAGATATTGATCGCAACGGAATCTCCTCTTCTCTCTGCATGAGCCATCTTACCAAGCACACGTCCGTCCGGGCTTGTGATACCTTCGATTGCATAGTAGGAACCATTGACATTCCATTCTTCGTCGTTAAGCTGAACATTGCCGTCTGCATCCACGTAACGTGTTGCGATCTGGCCGTTTTCATAGAGTTTTTTGATCCATTCTTCGCTTGCCACGAAACGTCCCTCGCCATGCGATGCCGGACTGCAGTAAGTTGCTCCGAGCTCTGCCTGTGCCAGCCATGGGGATTTGTTTGTCACAACTTTTGTATAGACCATCTTGGAAATATGGCGGCCGATGGTGTTGTAGGTCAGTGTCGGAGAATCCGGTGTCTGACCGGTGATCTTTCCGTAAGGAACCAGTCCCAGTTTGATCAGTGCCTGGAATCCGTTACAGATACCAAGGGCCAGTCCGTCCCTCTCTTCCAGAAGTCTGGTAACGGCTTCTTTCATCTTTGCATTCTGGAATGCTGTTGCGAAGAATTTTGCAGAACCATCCGGTTCATCACCTGCTGAGAATCCGCCCGGGAACATGATGATCTGTGCCTGATCGATCGCTTTTGCAAAAATATTGACAGAATCACGGATATCTTCCGCTGTCAGGTTTTTGAATACTTTAACATCCACTTCTGCACCTGCACGTTCAAATGCTTTTGTGCTGTCGTATTCGCAGTTTGTACCTGGGAATACCGGAATAAATACGCGAGGTTTAGCCACTTTATGTTTGCATACATAAACGCTTCCTGCATGATAGCAGCCGTTCTCGTCGATCTTGCCGCCATCTGCTGCCTGCTGTGCTTCTATGCTCTCCGGTGCCGGTCCGTCGTTTTTCTCTGCTCCGGATACGGTTTTAAATACCTTCTCCAGCGTACCTTTCCATGCAGTCAGAGCCTCTTCCATTGTAACTTTTACATCCCCATAGGAAAGCACTGCATCGTCTTCTACTTCACCAACCACAACGCCTGCGATCGTAAGCTCTGCCACTTTATCTGCCGGTACTTCTGCTACGATGCTTCCGAAATCTGCTGCAAAGAGGTCTTCTTTTGCTACCTGTGCATCAATCTTGACACCTTTGTGGTTACCAAATGCCATCTTGCTGACAGCTGCTGCCAGACCATTTCCGTCCAGTGCATAGGCAGATACGATCCTGCCTGCTTTAACATCTTCAAAGAATTTATGATACTGATCCATGATCTTCTCATAATCCGGCAGATCATAAGCATCACGCTCGATTTTCAGCAGAACCAGTTTGTTTCCCGCTTTTTTCAGTTCCGGTGTAATCATGGTCTTGTCACTTGCCACATCTACAGCAAAAGATACCAGTGTCGGCGGAACATCGATCTCATTGAAGGTTCCGGACATACTGTCTTTTCCTCCGATGGACGGCAGTCCAAATCCGAGCTGTGCATCGTATGCACCAAGCAGTGCCAGGAACGGCTGGCTCCATCTTGCCGGATCTTCGGTCATACGACGGAAGTATTCCTGGAATGTGAAGCGGATCTTCTTGTAATCACCACCTGTAGCTACGATTCTTGCTACAGATTCTGTTACTGCATAAGCAGCTCCGTCATATGGACTCCAGGATGAGAGATATGGGGCAAAGCCG
>ENA-ORLU01001346-ORLU01001346.1-human-gut-metagenome-genome-assembly--contig:-NODE-1346-length-18552-cov-127.121028_pt1 | contig 18552 bp, 9 predicted proteins | sample MGYA00243009_ERZ508833 | MGnify/ENA primary metagenome ERZ508833 (study PRJEB26277, sample SAMN04329763) | human gut metagenome | biome: human-associated habitat | host: Homo sapiens | place: USA...
ATGAAGTTTCTCTACGTTAGGTCAGATGTTTGCCGCCAGCTTCTTTCAGATTCCACCTCGCAGTGGACACCCTTGCTCTTGGCTATACGATTCCCGCTATTAGGGTTCGTTAGGGACTTGCACCCATTAGAATAAGCTCATGCCGAGCGTACAAATAAATAGGAGGTAAACACTAATCATTGGTGTTTACCTCCTATTATCATATTTTCCTACTTCTCAAACCTGCAATTATCTGTTACCAGGTAACGCTCATACCCAATGCGATGCTGGCATTGGAACTGAGAGGAATAAACTCTTTGCTGGTCTTGCCCAAGATGTGATCCATACCGATGAAGAAGTTGTAACCCTTAGGATGGATATTCAGAACATAACCCATACTTGTAGCAAAACTGCTGACTGCAAAGTTGACACCACCATCCAACCACTTCAATGGTTTCCAGTTGGCACTGAGTCTACCCTCGCTCCAGGTATAATCACCATTGATGCGGGTGCTGCTCAGCAAACCGAAGGACAACTTGTCGTATGCTGGCAAACTGTACTCTGCGCCAAAGTTGAGCGTAGCTGCCAGAGCGGTAGTACGGCTACCCTGGTCGCCCAAATCCTTCAGGTTGATGAAGTCGGTAATCTGGTCGCCGTAATCATCCAACTTGTCATCGATGGTAGAACCGCTGTTTTCTCTTACCGCAGTATCATGGAAGCCATTGAACTCAAAGCTCTCAGCTCTGTTCACAGCCTTCATATTGTTGCTCCAGTTGATGAAGCCCAAATCGAGAACAGAAGCACTCAGGGTCAGGTTATCGTTCAACTTATAGACACCACCGAGGTCGAGTGCCATACCAAAGCCGCCCAATCCTGCGCCATCAACATCTACATCATCTATCTTTTCGTACTCCCCCTTCTCCGGGTTGTTATATTTATCTCTTGAAGTCTTATAAGTAAAGCCCTTCATAGAAACCTGGGCATTCGCCTTGCCGGAAACAATCCACTTGTCTGTACCAGAGAGGTCAGCACGCAGGTTTTCCAGACGAACATCACCATCAGCCACACCGAAGAGGAACTTCAATTTAGCACCGATGCGGAGTTTCTTGTTAATCTGATGAGAGTGACCCAATGCCAATTCAGCATAAGAGCGAGCCATCATGCTCACATCACCAATCTCATAATTCTGATTGCCCGTATTCTTGGCAAATTCAAACAACTCATAAGGCAGGGAAGCGCCGAAAGATGCCTTGGCATTCACCTCGATGGTATTATAACCGCCAAAGCCCTTGAAACCGGCAGAAAGAATGGCGATGCCTACATCTCCCTGTATGCGGTTGTTGCTCTTGCTGAAGCCTTTCAGCGCCTCATCGACAGAAATATAAGGATTCATGAAGGAAGTCATCTTCTTGGCACCCGCCTCCTGTCCGTACATCGGATTGTTCAGTACAATATCCTGGTAGCCGAAGTTGCCCTGCAGGTTGACATTGATATTACCCAAAGCTGGGATGGTGATATAGTTCTGCTTGTTCTCAAAAGCCGGGTTCATATCGTGACGGAACTTGTAGTCGTCAGTAAAGTAAGCGGAATTGAGTGTCTGAGCCATTGCGGTGCCACCCATCATCAGCAAAGAGGCAGCCAAGAGATGCTTATATATTTTATTCATCATTTTCTTTGTCTTTTATGTGTGTTATTATTCTGTTACTACTCTCTGTCATTAATTGAAGTTACCAATCACCTTACCCACGAGTTTCACCTTGATGTTTTCCAACTTCAGGGTATGCTTCTCAGAGTTGAGGTTGATACCGGTCACGGTAGTTCCATCATGACTTGCCTTACCTTTTACCTTATAAGAGAGTCCGTCGAGCTTCTGCAATCCGCCCTTTACCTTTTCACGGAGTTCTATTTCCAGCGGAGAGTTCACGGCTGTCACGCCATCAGCAGATGCTTTCACAGTACCCTTCTTGACATTCACTTCAATCAGGTTACTGATATCAGTACCATCCACTCCGAGTGGAGTTGCCTCTACGATGAGGGTAGCAGGAACCAGGTTCTGCGCATCGGCTGTCAGTCGAACATAAGTTCCTTCAGACAATTCCAGATCATCCAGATCATCATTCCAACCGTCGAAATCATCAGCATATTCGATGACTGCATCCTCGGCAAATGCCAACGGTGCATAAATCTCGTAGCTTGGCTCGATACGATAATTGCGGCCGAACTCGATAGTCATTTCCTGACTGAGATCAGCCTTTGCCTCTACATTGGTAATCTGTACGTGGTCTGGAATATGCTTGTTGATAAGCGTAGCCAGGTTGCTCACCTCATATACATTGGCAGCACCATACTGAGCAGTCAGTTCTGCAGTCTTATGGCGGCAGATACAGATCTTGGTCACTGGCGCAACAGTAGTCTTGCAGATATTCATCTCAGGGAGTTGCACGGTAGCCAAGTTCTGACCGTTCTTGGTAGAAATCACCTTTGCACTCACATTTGCCGCTGCATCCATATCATTTTGGATAGAAAGAATAATCTGAGGATTATCCAAGTCTGCTCTTACGCCATCTTCTGAAAGGAAGTCAGGAACGCCAGTCACAGATACATCACCCAAGCTTGAGATATTGATTTCTGGGTCGAAGATACCGGTAGCAGACTTCAAGGTAATATCATTGACATTCACGTTGGCACCGATGGTCAGTGCAGATGTAGGAACCCTCGTTACATTAGCCTCAATACCGAGGGCGAAATAACCATCCATCCTGATTGAGCCATTATTGCCGATAACGACCTTACCATAGGCATCCTGTTTTTCAAAATCCAGTTTTTTAGCCTTGATGGTGAGTTGCAGGTTGCTGCTTGTAGAAACATCCTTCACCGTAATCTTCGAACCATCAACCATAGGAACGCCATTGCCATTACCAGAGACATGTGAAATCTCCAGATAGCCAGGAAGGGTGAGGGTTGCCTTATCAATATTGGTGATGGCAGAAGAAAGACCACCAAGAGTGAGATTAATCTTCAGTTCGATTTCGCCAGCCACCTCAGCACTTTTCAGAATCTTCACAGCAGCATCCGTACCATTATATTTAAACATCAACTCCTTAGGAGAGACAAAACTGAGATGACTACCAGCTGCACGGGTACACTTGGCAGCAGAATTGGCATTTAAGGTTAGCGTATTAGAATAAAAATTACCCCTCAGAACAATAGGAGAAATCATTGGTGAAGCAGATGATGCACCAGAACCTGTCAATTGGAACAGATAATCACCATTTGCGGCAATCTTCACACTACCATTCTCTTCGAGTTCCAGAATATCAGACAAAGGAATGTTCATGGTAGAACTGGCAGGTATTTCCAATTCGCCACTACCAAATCCCATCGTAGCATCAATCTGGTCAAAATCATAATCGTCATTTGTACACCCAGTTACCGAGAAACCCAACGTCAATAAAGACGCAAGTAATAGACTTGCTTTCATTTGCTTTTTCTTCATAGTTTATGAATATTTGATAATTATAGAACTTTACACTTTTAAAGAGAACTTACATAAATTGAATAATTAATTAAACTGTCATTCATATTTTATATTAGAATCTCATTTATGGATGCAAAGTTACACAATCTAATTATAAACCGCCTTGTTCAAATTGGTTCAAGTTTTAGATTTTGGTTAATTTAACGAATTCTGTTCCCAACTTCCGCAGGAAGTCTACCAACACTTTCTATTCTTTCGCAAAGCCTAATATACACAAAGTTAATCGACAAAAAGGTGGATTTTCATCAGAAAATCCACCTTTTACACTATAATTCGCTTTTTGTCCACCTCTTCTTTGTGTTTTTTGTGTACTTTTGCAACTGTGTATTAATAGCGGCATGAATTCAGACTTAGCTTGATTTCATGCCAACCAACAAGTAAACAAACAAACCTAAGAATAAGAAATGAATAAGAAAAGACAGATTTTACTTTCAGCAGTATTGGCCTCTGCTTTGGCATCCAACGCACAGGTTTCCATCAATGTAGATGCCTCTAACCCAGGTATCAAGGTATCTCCTAACCTCTATGGTATCTTCTTCGAGGATATCAACCATGCTGCAGATGGCGGTCTCTATGCCGAACTCATCAGCAACCGTTCTTTCGAAGACGATGACAAGAATATTCCTACCTGGAAAACTGCCGCTCAAGAAGGTGCAAAGATCAATGCACAACTCATCAATAAGGGTTTGCTCAACAATGCACAGGGCAAGGCACTCCAGCTTACCATCGCTGCCAAGCCTGCAGCTACAGCCTCTCTCATCAATGAGGGTTTCTGGGGAATCAACGCCGTGCAGGGCAGAACCTATAAACTCTCTTTCTGGGCTAAGGGTAGCTACAAGGGCGGATTGAAGGCTCGCCTCACCAACGCCAAGGGCGACAAGGTTTACGCAGAAACCACCCTCAATGCCAAGGTTGGAAAGAAGTGGACCAAATATACGGCTGAATTGACAGCCAACGGAAACGACGCCAAGGCTCAGTTTGAACTCGTAGCCGACGGAAAGGGTACCATCGTTCTCGATGTAGTAAGCCTCTTCCCTCCTACTTTCAAGAATCGCGAGAATGGCTTGCGCCCTGACCTGGCTCAGCTTCTCTATAACATCCATCCTAAGTTCGTCCGTTTCCCTGGCGGTTGCTACGTAGAGGGACAGGAATCTCCTGAGAATGCTTTCCATTGGGAGAAGACTATCGGTCCTATCGAGGAACGTCCGGGCCATAAGAACGTAAACTGGCGCTACCGTACCAGCGATGGTATGGGATTCGATGAGTATCTGCAGCTTGCCGAGGACCTGAACGCCAAGCCTCTCTATGTTGTAAACGTAGGTTTGTGGCACGGCGGTATGACTCCTGTAGACAGCATCCAGCCTTGGATTGATGAGTGCATGAATGCCCTGGAGTATGCCAACGGTCCTGTTACCTCTAAATATGGTGCGCTCCGTGCTAAGAACGGTCATCCGGAACCATACAATATCGAGTATCTGGAGATTGGTAATGAGAACAACCAGCCGGATCCTGCGGCTCAGAGCGACCATTACTACGAGCGCTTCAAGAAGTTCAAGGATGCGGTTCTGGCAAAATATCCTAAGATGCACCTCATCGGTAACGTGGTGGCTTGGGGCGATGACAATCCTAAGTGGGAAAGCAACGAGAGCGTAGACCTCCTCGACGAGCACTACTACAGAAATCCTGCCTGGTTTGCCGAGAACTTCAACAAGTATGATAACTACGACCGTAAGGGCAGCGAGATTTATGTAGGTGAATATGCCGTAACCCAGGGCTTCGGCAATATGGGTTCGCTCGATGCTGCACTCGGTGAGGCTGTCTATATGATGGGCATCGAGAACAACTCTGACATCGTGACCATGGCATCCTACGCTCCTATCTTCGCCAACCTCAACAACCGTATGTGGGCACCGGATATGATTCAGTATACATCAGACAAGGTATTCGGAACTCCATCTTACTACGTTCAGAACGTGATGGCGAACAACATCGGTACCCGTGTACTGAAGGTGAACCAGGAGAATCCATACAAATATGAGCAGACCCAGGTGAAGCCAGCTATCTGCCGCGTAGGTATGGGAACATGGGGCACTCAGGTTTCTTTCGAGGACAAGGGCTACAGCGATGAGAACGGAAAGGCGCTGCCGATGACCTTGCAGGAGTTGCCTACCGATATCCGTGGACAGTGGAAGACAGAGGGTAGCCTCATCAAGCAGACCAGCAACGAAGAAAGCTGCATCCGTCTGAACCCAGGCGAGATTACCAGCAACGGCTATATATATAAGGTACGCGCGAAGAAGGATGCCGGAAACGAAGGTTTCCTCATTATCTTCAACTACGTGGATAAGAACAACTACTGCTGGTTGAACCTCGGTGGCTGGAACAATACCCAGCACGGTGTGGAGTCTATCGTGAATGGTGCCAAGAGTCAGATAGCTACTACCCCAGGCAGCATCGAGACCGGCAAGTGGTATGACATCGAGCTGAAAGTAGTAGGCGACAGCATCTTCGCCAAGTTGGATGGCAAGGAAATATTCTCTATCAAGTTGAAGGCAAACACCCTTCCTGGCATCTTCTCTACAGCCACACTTGATGAACAGACGGGCGAGGTAATCCTGAAGATTGCCAACACCAGCACCGAGCACACCACAGCGAAGATCAATCTTCAGGGCAAGGAAATCAAGAATGGCAAGCTCATCCGCCTTTCTGCCAAGAACGGTCTGGAGGAGAACACCATCGACAATCCTACCAATATCTATCCTGTAGAAAACTACGTAACTACAGAGAAGAACGGTGCAACGGTAGAGATTCCAGCCAGCTCGCTGAATATCATCCGTTTGAAATAACAGACTACACAGGGCAGGATGCCCTGGAATCCATATATAGGTAATAACATTTTGAATAGTTGATAAGAAAGTTAGTTAGAAAAGAGAAGGCGGTAACCTGCGTGATGCAGATTGCCGCCTCGTTTTTTATCTGTCGTTTAATTAACCGAAAACATAATTGAAGAGCAGGAAGATGCTCAGGATATACAGCGTAGGATTCAGATCCTTGAACTTGCCCACCATCATCTTGATCAATACATAGCTCAGAATACCAAGACAGATGCCATCGGCAATACTGTAGCAGAGTACCATCGTAATCATCGTGATAAAGGCAGGGAATGACTCGGAGATATCCTCCAACTCAATCTTCTTGAACGAATCGATCATCAATACACCCACCATTACCAGGGCACCACTGGTGGCTGCGCTCGGAATCAGCAGGAAGATTGGAGCCAGGAAGATACTCAGGATAAACATCAAGCCAACAAAGAAAGATGTCAGACCCGACTTACCACCCTCGGCAACGCCCGAAGCACTCTCCACATAAGTGGTAATGGTAGAGCTACCCAGCAATGCACCGGCTGTAGTACCGATGGCATCACTCATCATCGCCTCCTTCACACCCGGAATCTCGCCCTTCTCATTCTCCTTGATACCCAACTTGGAAACCAATCCCAGAACTGTTCCGATGGTATCGAAGATGTTGACAAGCAACAGCGAGAAAACCACCATGAACATCTTAGGAGTAAAGAAGCCGGTGAAATCGAACTGGCAGAAGATAGGAGCAATGCTGTGAGGGGTAGATACCGGCATCCAGTTGTCAGAGAACTGGGTTACGCCCATCGGAATACCTATCAATGTAGAGATGATGATGGCGATAAACAAAGAGCCCTTCACTCTTCTCGCCATCAGACAGCCGCAGAGCAGGATGCTGATGAGACCCAGGATGCTGACTGGTGTAAACTTGCCGAGCTGCACGAAAGTATCCGCATTGGCAGTAATGATGCCCGCATTCTTCAAACCGATAAAAGCGATAAACATACCGATACCAGCCGAAATGGCGAATCGGAGATTCTTCGGAATACACTCCAATATCTTATCGCGGATATTGAGGAAGGTGATGGCAAGGAAGATGATACCCTCTACGAGCAACACCGCCAAAGCTTGCTGCCAGGTCAAGCCCATAGCCTGACAAAGGGTGAAGGCGAAGAAGGCATTCAGTCCCATACTAGGAGCCTGGGCGAAAGGCAACTTTGCCATGAAAGCCAGCAGGAAGGTGGCGATGGCTGAAGCGATGGCTGTGGCAGTAAAGAGAGCTCCCTTGTCCATACCTGTGGTAGCAAGGATGGTAGGGTTTACTGCCAGGATGTAACACATGGTCAGGAAGGTAGTCATACCAGCAACCAACTCAGTCTTGACCGTAGTAGTCTTTGGGTCGAAACCCAATAAAGCTTTTAATTTGTTCATTTCTTATATTTATCTCTATTTTCTCTTTCCCCCTTTCCACAACCCAATCCCGTTGTTTTTTCGGGGCGAACAAAGGTAAGAAAAAATAATGAGGAAAGCCTTATTTTACATGTTTTTAACTCATCAGAACACCTTATTTTACATGTTTCGGGGTATTCAGAACAGCTTATTTTAGAAGTTTCAGTATCTTTCAGTCTCTTCTACGCTAAAATACTATGGCATAGAGTGTATCGGAGGCAAGATAACGCATGATAGTAAGTTTCATTTGCCAAAAGCCCGATAGTGGTGGCAAAAATGCCTAAAAAAGCAACTTTTGGCACCACTATCGGGACTTTTTTCCGCATTTTCGTTTTCTCATCTTGAATTGTTAAAAAAAATAAGTCATAGTTTTCTCCCCCACAACTCATAGTTTCTTTCATCATAACTCATAGGTTTCTTCCCAGCATCTCATAGGTTTCGGCATCATATCCCAAGGTTTTCAAGCCCAAAAGGGCTAAAAAAAACAAACGGACAAATTGAATTTGTCCGGACAAATTGCCCGCAGCCTCACAAGATTCTTATTTTCAAGAACTTACAAGCCACCGGACAAAAGAGCCGGACAAATTCAATTTGTCCGTGTTTTAAAAATCGAGGCTATTCCAGCGTCAGCCACCCATCTTCCGTCCAGTTGACTTTCTTCTGAACCAGGATGCTGGCGCCATTCTTTGGCACGCTGTAACCATGACAGAAGAAGAAATCGCCATCAGGGAAAGAGTAGGCAGAGCAATGGCCCATCGCCTCATATTCTTTCTTATCGCCTTCCAGAATCAGCGTACCACCGCCATTGCGCATGTCCCTACCCTCCTTATCCAGATAAGGACCAGCCACCTTCTTGCTCCTGCCCACGGCAACACGATAGTTGCTCTTGATGCCACGGCAGCAGTAATCCCAGCTCACGAAGAGATAGTAATAACCACCATGTTTCATGATGAAAGGAGCCTCGATGGCATTGGTACCGGCAAACTTAGAAGTAGGATTCGGTTCTGCTGATGCATCGCCCACGACATGACGACGGGCGATAGTCTGAGGCTTGGCGCCCTTCTTGACATGCATCGTCTTCTTATCCAACTTGATCATCTGGATACCATCCCAGAAAGAACCCCAGGTAAGCCAAGGGTTTCCCTTCTCATCAACAATGAAATTCGGATCGATGGCATTCCAGTTGTCTCTATCGCCCTTGGAGGCGACGAGGCAGCCCTCATCCTTCCATCCATCCTTATCAGATAAGGAAGTATTGCTCAGCAAGCCGATGGCAGAAGTATTTTTGCCAAAAGTAGAACAGGAATAAGCCAGATACCACTTGTTCTTGAAGCGGATAACATCCGGAGCCCAGATATGCGTGGTAAAACCTGGCACACTATCATGCGTCCATGCCGGAATCTCGCTGTTCTTGAGCACGCCCTGAGGAACGATAGTCCAATGCTTGCGATCGGTAGAGGTCATCTGCGTGATGCCATGACCTGTGCAGTAGAGATAGTACTTGCCATTCTCATACGCCATTACGGGGTCGTGGACAAAAGGAGTATCTACAACCAAAGGCTGTTGTGCACGAGACTCAGCTGGCGCTAGCATCATGGCTATCGCCACAATGCCAAAATATTTCATTGCAGTTTGTTTCATCTGTATATCTTCTCTATTTTTTTAACAAAAAAGGGGAGTCATAGCTTCACTGCTTAACTCCCCCAAAGATTCTACTTAGATTCTTTTATACCTTAAAAACTAACTAACATTTATTTTTTCTTGCCCCAGAAGCTCTTGCTACCACTGACGCCAGAGTATACGATAGTCAACTTGCGAGGACTAGCCTCCCAGTCTACCTCACGCTGTACCTTGAGCTTGGTAGTACCGATGGTGAGTGTATTAGAAGAAGTATCAAAGTTCCATACCTTCACATTAGGCCAAGCCGTACCACCCGTCATTGAGCCGTCGGCATTGAGTGTAAATTCGGTGCTGACGCGCTGTTTGCCATACTCATAAGCGAGGTCGATACCTTCCCAAGTGCCAGCCAGTTCGCTAGCCTTGATAGCCACTTGTGGCACAGCGCCATAACGCTCAGGCATGACAACAGGCCATCCGTTCTCATTCCACTTGATACTGCGCACGCCACCCATCATCAGGGCGTTGCTATAAGCATTTCCACCTACATTCTGTGGGAAACGCTGCTGGGATACATAATACCAGTTGCCCGCGCCATCGTCGAAGACGGCACAGTGGCTGATGCCTACCCAACCATATCCCTGGCTGAACTTATAAGGATGAGTCAAGACGGTAGGATTGTCACCTGCGCCATTGGCTGCATTAGTCACTCTGTTGTTCATCGTCTCGTAAGGACCGTCCACATTCTTGGAACGAAGCACACGGGTGTTGTAAGGAACATCCAAGCCATCGTAAGCCAAGAAGAGATAATAATATCCATCATGGTATACAACCTCAGGAGCCTCAGCTCCCTGCCAACGACTACCGTTGGTACGAGTGAAGATAAGCTTTCCGTAAGGAGCAATCTCATCTGCTGTACCGTATGACTTAGGAAGTTCTTTCAAGGTCTTGCCTGTCTCTGGGTTCAACTGCACGGCAGCGATACCGCTGTGCCAAGAGCCATAGATAAGCCAGTGCTCGCCATTAGGTGTGATGATGAACGAAGGGTCGATGGCATTGAACTTGAAGTAGCCGTCCCAGTCGCTGTTCGATTTGCGAGTCCAGTTCTTACCCTTATCAGAAGAAGAGCAAATCACGAAACCCTTGTCTGTCCACTTGTTGCTGGCTGGGTCCGTAGTCTCTGCCATACCGATGAAGGCACGCTCCGTCCAAGAGCCATCATAGGTAATGCCACCTGTCTTGATGTAGTTGTCCACCACGATGGCATAGTACATACGATAAAGATTATCCTTCACTTTTCTTACGCAAGGAGCCCAATAGCCATATTTTGGGTTGGCGATAGGAGCCAAACCTTGCTCAGCACGAATCTCGTTCAACTTAGCCTTCACCCAAGCAGGAGCCACCTTCATCGTACCACCGAGATATTCCCAGTTTACGAGGTCTTTGCTTCGACGAGCATGGAAGTGTCCATGACCATCGTGGGCATTGCCATAGCTGGCATCAGTCTGATACATATAATAATAGCCGTCGGCTGCCTTCATCACCGATGGGTCGTGCACATTGGCAAGATTCCACTGGCTACGCTTACTCCAGTCGGCTATGGATACATAGTTATCAACATAGGTTGGGCACTTGTAGTTTGCTAAGTCGGCATCCGTTGGATCACTAGGTGTTGGAGTAGGCGTAGGAGTTGGTGTAGGCTTTGGATCGTCAATTGGGTCATCGCCTCCACTGCTACAGCCTACCGCCAAAGTACAAGCGAGCAATAGTACTAAAGTATGAAGTTTCTTCATTGTTTCCTTACGTTTAGTTAGTTTTTATATCCTTTATATTTTCTTTCTAATAAAGGCAGGTCTATGGAAGCCTGTTAGCATCAAGACCTACCTTTATTATTATAGTTTTGCCAAAGATTTCTCTTCGAGGATTATCTGCGGTGAGCACGAGTATAGTGCTTGCGAGCAGAAGATGTAGAATCGAACTTCAAGCAGCTGCTATCTACAGTAAAGTCAACATTGACATCATCAGCCTCTACAGGAATATCCAGATAATACTGTGTAGAAACCTGTCCTGTAGTACCAACCATCACTGCCAAAATATTAACCTTACCATTTTGATTGGCTACATAAACTTGTACTTTGGCACCATTCATACCAGCAAGCCAAGTTGCCCATTCACCCTGAGTTCCTGCATGAGAGATACTAGGAGCACCATCACCACCTACAGCGGCGCCCCATCCCCAGTTGTCAGAACGGAACACACCATACTCACTCAAATCAGCCTTGCGGAGGACTATTACATAATTGTTAAAATTAGCAGCTGCGCCATAATTAGTCAGAGAGAATGCACGAGCTTCACCAGAAGGGACATGAACATCTGCATCAAGGTGAGCACTCCAAAATGGACTAGTGCAATCCTCTGCACCCAAGACTGCAGGGCTAGGGGTTACGAATGTAGCAGCACTCTTCGTTACATTAACATCGAAAGTTGTCTTAACACCATTTTTTGCAGTTACCGTAATAGCTTGCTTACCAACCTTCATAGGTACGTTAGAAAAAGTTAACTTATCAAGAGCAATGTCACGAGTCTTGCCATCCAAATATGTAGCTTGTACTGCCAAGCCTTTTACATCTAAAGCCAAAGTTGCATTTTCTGGCAATGTTATACCAGAAGCTTCATAATATGTATAGTCAAGACGTTTAGGCGCACTTACTATATGGAGAGCTGTGATAGCTGGCACAACTTCGAATGTCTTCTGTGCAACGATAGGAGTAGAAGCATTCTCGCCCTTGAATGTCTTGTTATAGATGACGATGAGGTTCTTGGTGCCAGAAACATCCATATCGTTGATGGGAGAGAAATAAAGTTCCTTGGCAGGAATTACCTTGGTTATACCTTCCTCGAAGGTTACGGTAGCAGATACATTCTCCATTGCCTTCTCTAGGGGTGTATTCTCGTCTACTTCGGCAGGAACATTGTTCAACACCATAGAAACCGGAGCCTTATCCTGGGCAGATGTATAACCGCCGATAGGTTCTACGTTGCTCTGCATGAAATCGATGTAAGAGCCCTCAGGTACCAGGAAGCAACGGATGTTGGTATTGCTCTCGTCTGCATTCAGATTAGCAATCTTAGATGGCTGAATGTAGGTCTTGGTAACAGTACCATTGGTAATCTTCACCATGAAAGTATCTACACGGGAACGGTCAACCGTCAATGTTACCTTACCACCCAACTTATCTACACCCTTGTCTGTATCAGTTTCAAAGGTGAGATTACTCTGCACGCAGCTTCTGTCGATATGGTCACCCCACTCAGAGTTACCGCTTGGCTGGTTATCAAAACGGATAGCACCATACTCGGTATAACCTGTTCCGCCACGATCCACATCATTGGTGATGACGAGGGCAAAGTTCTTATAGGTGTTAGTCGCAGAAGGATTGATGTTCAGATTGAACACGGCATTCCACTTCTGGTTGTCTTGAACCACATAATACTTTGAGAATGAAGTAAAAAAGGCTGAAGAGAAATCAGTATTACCTACAGTATAAACATCCTCATTCATACCTACGAGCACTTCCTCTGTAGATTGGTTAGCTTTTTCGATTGAATCAATCTTTTCAGAGAGCCAATCAGGAGAGTTGACGCTAAACATGTCACTACCCTCACATCCTGTAATCGCTGTCAATGCCATGGCTGCCACGCAGAAGACGGCTGCTAATTTATTTAGACGTTTCATATTATATCCTATTATAAATATATAAATTGTTATTTTGGTTTTCCTATGGGGCTATCCTTAAGCCCCCCCCATAGGAATAGATATTATTAGTTGCCCAAGTTAACTACAGGATGAACAGTCCAACCTCTTCCGAAGAAATCAGATGAGTTATCCGTATTCGTATTAGCTGAGTTACCTGTCAGGTTAGGGTTATCATTCAACAAGCCCTGATAGATAGGCAGGAACTCATGACCTGGTACGTATGTATCGTAAGAGCTCTTCACCTCTGAATCAACACCTACCAAAGAGTAGCTTACTGACTCCTTTGCCTTGTATGGAGAACGACGGAAGGTTCCGTGCTCCTTCAACTGAGCCAAACGACCCTGATCATAGAAGAATCCCCAACGAATCAAATCGAAACCACGACCATACTCGCAACCGAACTCCTTTGGACGCTCTACATTGGCAATCTGCTCGAAGAGCTTATCCTTGGTATCGAAGTCTGAGAGACTCAAATCCTTCAGGTTGGCACGCTCACGAACCTGGTTAATCCAGTCGATAGCCTGCTGTGTAGGACCGTTCACCTCGTTCTCGCACTCTGCAGCACGAAGCAAAACGTCAGAGTAACGCATCATACGGAGGTTGATACCGCAATGAAGACCGGTTGTCACCTTATCATAAAGGTTGGTACGGAAATTGGTCCACTTAGCGATAGGAAGACCACCATAGTTGTTGTTGGTTATGATGGTATCAGAAGCTGTCATCTCGCTCTTGTAAGCTACGTTACCATTCTCAAAACCAACCCAGTCTGTCTCGTATGTACCGATGGTCCAGTAGAGACGTGGATCCAACTTACCAGCTGTGGTACGCTCCTGCTTGAAGAGGTTGTACAACCATGGAGAAGCTGAGAGGTCTGCCCATCCACCGAATCTACCTGGAGCGAAGTTAGACTCTACGGCATGACCCTGTGTAGCATTAGGACTGGTATTACCAGGAGTCCACTCATCATCTACACCCTGTGAACCGTAGTCGAGATACTGGATTTCGAAGAGGCTCTCGGCATTGTTCTCATAAGCAGAACCCTCACGGAAGTTGTCGCCATAGTTGGCCATCAGCTTGTAAGAGCCATACTTCTTGTTCATGATGTCCTTGAGTACAACGAGTGCATCGCTATACTTATGGCGCTGCATCAGAGTGCGGGCATAGTAGCCGGCAGCAGCACCGCAGGTAGCACGACCCTTTGCCCACTCGCCACCCTCATCACGTGATGGGAGGAGAGTCATTGCCTCTGAGAAGTCCTTCTCTACCTGATCGAGCACATCGTCGTAGGTACTGTTCTTGCCATAGAGACCATCCAGAGAAGAATAGTTGGCATAATCAGTTATCAGCGCAGGATTCTGGTAATATCCTGCCAATGTATAGTATGAATAACCGCGGAGGAAGAGAGCCTGTCCCTTGATTCGCTTCATGCTTTCGCTGAGCGAAGCATCATCGCCTGTGGTACGTGAAAGAATGAAGTTACATACATTAATAGTATAGTAAGCCTCACGCCAAGGCCACATGGAGATTTCATCCGTCACAGGGTCGTTCATGTCATCGAATGGCATGTACCATACCTGTGATGAGTTCCATACCTCATCGCCACGTGTCACATCGAGGGTATAACCCACACGTGCCGAAGAACCTTCCATACGAATATGGTTGTATGCTGCAATAACGCACTCCTCCAGATCATCAGCATTGAAACCGAAGGTACCGGTGGTCTGCTGGTTAGGATTGGTAACATCCAACTTGTCCTCGCAAGATGTGGTAGCCATAGCACCGAGGCCAAGGAAGAGAGCTAATGATAATTTATATAGTTTCATATCAAATGTTCTTTTAAATAATAATGAATCTTATTCTTGTCTATTCTCATTATTAGAATGTGAAATGGAGACCGCACATAAACGTTCTGGCACTTGGGAAAGAGCAGAAGTTATAACCTGGGGTAAAGGTACCGCCAGCGTAGTCTACATTATATCCATGATAGCCTGTGAAGGTGTAGAGGTTCTGTGCTGATACATAGAGACGTACACCACTTACATATCCACCAAACCACTTGTCTGGGAAGTTGTAGCCCAACTCTACGTTGGCTATCTTCCAGTAAGCAGCATTCTGAATCTTGCGAGAGCTGAAGAGGTCGTTCCAGCCTAATGTTGCATTGTTGGCTGCATAGGTGCGTGGAACACTAGAGAGGTAGGTAGAACCATCCTCTGACCAGCGGTTGGCATCCAGCATTCCTACTTCCTTGTTGCCATAGCCGTAGCAAGAGTTCAAACTGTTATAGATATCATCTGATACATGATAATTCAAAACTCCGTAGGTTGAGATGTTGAGGTCGAAACCCTTATACTCCATGTGAGTGCTCAAACCGAAGTTCACCTTTGGAAGACCACTGCCCAATACGGTCTGGTCGTAAGCATCGATTACGCCATCTGGTTCTCCGTTAGGACCTGAGATATCCTTGTAGAGACAATCACCAACATTGGCTCCCTGCTGGGTTGCATGTCCATCAAGTTCATCCTGTGTACGGGCGATTCCCTCGTAAACCCAACCATAGAACTTACCAATCTCCTGACCTACGTAAGTAGCGTATGCACCCGTAATGTATGAATTCTTACCGATACCCAGAGAAGTTACTTTATTCTTCAAGGTACTTACGTTGGCGCTGATATCATACTTGAGGGCATGATCGCGGTTGCGGTAGGTAGCGCTGAACTCGAAGCCACTGTTCTCCATAGAGGCAGCGTTCATGGTTACAAAGGTGTTGGATACACCGGTCTGTGCTGGCACAGGAACTGAGTAAAGCAGGTCTTCTGACTTGTTCTTATACCACTCGGCAGTGAACTCCAAACGGTTGTTGAACATTGCCAGGTCGATACCCACGTTGGTGGTCTTCTTCTTCTCCCAGGCGATATCGTTGTTCACGAAGGTAGAAACGGCAGAACCGGTTACAAGACTGTTGCCGAAGCTGTAAGTCATGTTGTTACGGTTCATGCTAGCCATATACTGGTACTCACCAATGTTCTCGTTACCGAGCTCACCATAGCTGGCACGAATCTTGAACATGTTAACGATGTCGCGGCTGATAGGGAAGAACTTCTCCTTATCGAAGCGCCAACCTAAAGATACAGATGGGAAGGTTGCCCAACGGATGTTCTTGCTCAAACGGGAGCTACCGTCACGACGTACTACTGCAGAAAGCAGATACTTCTCATCATAGTTGTAGTTCAAACGACCTACGTATGATGCCAGACTATGCTTATACTCGTATGACTCAGAGTAAGTATTCTTGGCATTCTGAAGCTGGAGGAAGTATGGCTCAGTGAAGTTGATACCCCAACCAGTCAGGAGGTTGGTATTTTCCTCCTCGTATGTCATACCGGCGAGCAGGTTGATGTTGTGCTTGCCAATCTTGCCATCGTATGTGATGGTATTCTCAACCAAGGCGTCGCTGTAGTTGCGTGAGCCCTTGGTAAGGCGCTCATTCTCCTTGGCAAGATATACACGGTTGCTCTGAATCCAGGAAGGAATCCAGGTCTTATCCTTTGCCTCTGTCTTGCTGTAAGAGAGGTTTACATTATAGTGAAGACCATGGTTCTTGCTCTTGATACCTACCATGCCCAACAAATCTACGTCGGCAGAAGCGGTACCTACGAAGCGGTCCACCAAAGTGTTGCGCTGCAAGAGGTTATTCACCAACAATGGGTTGGATGCAGAGATATCTCCATGTACGCCATCATAATATACACCATAGCCATAGGCATCGTAGCGATAACCATTAGCTGCACCTACCTTGTCATCGAGAACCCATGTTGATTTATCATAAGCCTTGATGGTTGGCTGCATCAGAAGTGTACCACGGAGCACGTTGGTTACATCACCATACAGACCCTGGACATACTCTGAGGCATTGGAAAGACCCATGTTGTCCTGGTTAGAGTGAGAGTAAACCATGCTGGTACGGAACTTCACGAACTTGGTGTCCATGGTATTGTTCACACGGGCTGTGTAACGCTCGTAGTTAGGACCTGCACCTTCCAAGGTACCCTTCTGGTTATAGTAGTCGAGAGATACATTATAAGTACTGTGAGAGCTACCACCGCTGAGGGCTACGTTGTGGTTCTGTCGGATACCGGTCTTGAATACCTCGTCAAACCAATCTGTGTTGGTTTCGTCCTGGAAATGATACATTCCATCCTCGCCCATCTTGTAACCGCCAGGCAGAGGAGTGTTGGAATTCTTGCAAGCCTGACCCAGATAGTTGCTATACTGGTCAGCGTTCATTACATCATATACATCGCCAGGAATCTGGTCAACACCAAAGTAACCGGAGTAGTTCACCTTCAGAGGCTGGTCTTTCTTACCATTCTTGGTAGTGATAATAACGACACCATTCGCAGCACGAGAACCATAGATGGCACCCGCAGAAGCATCCTTCAGAATCTGAATGGTCTCGATATCATTTGGAGAGAAGTCACGGATAGTGGTACCCATTGGCACACCATCGATGACATAAAGAGGAGCTGTGCTACCGAAAGAACCGATACCACGAATTCTCACACTAGGATCTGCACCAGGCTGACCGTCTGATGTAATCTGCACACCGGCAACCTTACCTTCAAGCATAGTAGAGATGTTAGAGTTTGACACCTTCTTCATCTCCTCAGCATTTACGATAGATACAGAACCGGTAAGGTCTGCCTTTTTCTGTGTACCATAACCCACTACTACAACCTGGTCGAGCACCTGATTGTCGGCAGAGAGTTGGATAGATTCGATAATGGCACGACCGCGCACTGCAATCTCACGCTCCTTGTAGCCAAGATAGCTCACGAAAAGAGTCGCATTAGCCTTTACTCGAATTTCGAAATTACCATCTAAGTCGGTAACTGCACCAGTCTTGGCATCTTTAGTCTTAACTGTTGCACCAATCAGAGGTTCACCCTGATCATCTACAACATGTCCCTTGACCGTGATCACCTGATCTTGTGCAACTGCAGCCATTGCAGGCATTGGGGTAACAAAAGAAGCACCACCAACAGCACCTAGGCATAGCATCATAGAGAATAATTGTTTCCTCATTGCTTATCAATTTTTAGGTTTATACTTTGTTTATTCTATTTTTAATATTTTTGCTTCGTCCGTTTTTTTTTAGGTTGCGGATGAAATGATAAATGTCAGCTAAACTAGACATCAACCATCAAATTTCAGTGGCAAAAGTACAATTAACCGGATTATATTGGGTGGACAATTGGGTTTTATAGGTGGACAAACCGCATAAACAGTGGATTTTTAAGGATATTACGTGCTTATCCACCAGTTGTGTACCCACACATACAAAACAAGGGGTT
>ENA-ORLU01001373-ORLU01001373.1-human-gut-metagenome-genome-assembly--contig:-NODE-1373-length-18249-cov-5.093991_pt1 | contig 18249 bp, 15 predicted proteins | sample MGYA00243009_ERZ508833 | MGnify/ENA primary metagenome ERZ508833 (study PRJEB26277, sample SAMN04329763) | human gut metagenome | biome: human-associated habitat | host: Homo sapiens | place: USA...
TAAAACTTTAAAAGTACGGTGGCGACCATCGGAGTTTATGTCTTTTGAGATTATTCTCGTAAGAAAAAGCCATTCGTAAGAATGGCTGAGTTGAAATGCGAAAGCAATGAGCATTTTAACTTTGTTCTAAGTTAATCTTAAATATACGGTTAGGAAGAGTTAAAGCCTCCTGTGCCGTATCAATATCGAAAAGTAATTCGGGCTTAATATTTAAACTATCAGCAATAATTTTGATATTATCTAAAGTTAAATTAGCTTTTCCGTTTTCCACAATACTAATATAAGCCATCTTAAAATTGGTTAAATTAGCAAACTTTTCTTGAGTTAAACCTAACTTATAACGATAATATTTCGTATTAAGTCCCACTATTTCTTTAATATTCATAAAGTCCTCCTATATAATAAAACAAATTAATATATTATAATTTAATATGTAAGCAGAATAAAGGAGACAGTAATTAAACTGTCTCAAAAAGAATAAAAAGGGGTTGGCTAGTGTGATACTAGCACCAACTTGCAGTAACGCAAATTGGTATCTAATATACTAATAAAAAAAGGTGGTTTTGTCAATCATTTTTTGTTATAATTTGAGTGTGATGGCGATGAATTTTAATGAAGTAAAAGGATTAGGGGAGAAAAGTTTACTATTGTTAAAAAAACTACAAGTAGGCACGGTTAGGGAGCTTTTAGAATATTATCCTTACCGTTATGAAATCATAAGAATAGCCTCTCTTAGAGACTGCATTAATACTAAAGGTACAGTTAATGTTCAAGTCGCAAGTAGTCCAGTAGTCAAATACTTAGGAGGACACTTAAATCGTCTAGGAATGAAGTGTCTTTATAATGGTACCTTGATAAATGTTTCTATCTTTAATAGGGGGTATCTGAGAAGTAGGATAGTTCCCGGAATGTATATAAGTATTACAGGAAAGTATGATAGTCTAAGGAATAGTTTTACGGCAAGTGATATTAGTTTAGAAGTAATAAAGACTAGTGAGATAATTCCTATCTACCATTTAGTTAGTGGTCTTAATAATAAACAAATTCGGTTGATTATAAAAAATACTTTAGAGAGTAGATTAGATGTTGATGATTATATTCCTAAGAATTTAAATGATAAGTATCATCTCATGAGTAAAAAAGAGGCCATAAGAATTATTCATGAACCAGATAATCTAAAAGACTTAAAGCAAGCAAGATTAAAATTAATCTATGAAGAATTCTTTGTCTTTGCTTTTAAAATTAATTATCTAAAGAAGTTAAGAAATACTAATAGGGGAATTAAGAAAAATGTTTCCTTAAAGAATATTAAAAATTTTATTGAGAGTTTACCTTTTCCTTTAACAGAAGACCAAGAAAAAACTGTGGAGGCAATCTATCAAGATACGACTAGTAATATAAAGATGAATAGATTAGTCTTAGGAGATGTTGGTAGTGGCAAGACTGTGGTGGCGTTGTGTGCGATGATAATGAATAAAGAAGCTGGTTATCAAAGTGCGATGTTAGTACCAACTGAGGTATTAGCGCATCAACATTATACATCTTTAAAAGAAATGGCACCGCAGATGAATTTTGGCCTTTTAGTAGGAAGTATGAGCTTGAAAGAAAAAAGACAAGTCTTAGAAGAGTTAATTTATGGAAAGATTGATTGTCTAATTGGAACTCATGCTATCTTAAATGATAAAGTAGCTTTTAAGAGGTTAGGACTAGTAGTAACCGATGAACAACATCGTTTTGGGGTTAATCAAAGAAATATTATTGAAAATAAGGGATTAGGTGTAGATGTTATTTATATGAGTGCTACGCCAATTCCTAGGACTTATGCTTTAGGATTATATGGAGATATGGATGTTTCTATTATTAAGAGTAAACCTAAAGGAAGAAAACCGGTTATTACGAAGATGCTTTTAGATAAAGATATTATGGTGGCTTTAAAGACTAGTTATGATGCTTTAAAAGATGGGCATCAAGTCTATGTAGTAGCGCCTTTAGTCGAAGAAAATGAGGAAGAAAAGGGAAATCCTTTAGAAGATGTTAAGAGACTAGAAGATGTTAAGAGACTAGAAGAAAAGTTTAATTTGGCTTTTAAAGGAAAATATAAGACTGGAATACTTTATGGGAAGATGAATAAAGAGACTAAGAATCAAGTGATGAAGGACTTCAAAGAGGGGATTATAAAGATTCTTATTTCAACTACGGTTATTGAAGTCGGGGTTGATGTTAGTAATGCGACTGTAATGATCATTTATGATGCGAATCTTTTTGGCTTGGCGACTTTACATCAGTTAAGAGGTCGTGTCGGTAGAAGTGGTATTCAGAGTTTCTGCTTTCTAGTGAGTAAAGTAGAAGAAGAAAGATTAAGAGTACTAGAGAGTAGTAATGATGGATTTTATATAAGTGAAAAGGATTTTGAAATGCGAGGTAGTGGAGAATTATTTGGTGAGAGACAAAGTGGAGATATGGCTTTTAAGATTGGTAATATTAAGACTGATGGTAAGATCTGGTTACAAGCTTATAAGGATGCTATGGAGTATGTAAATAATTTTGACGATGATAAATTATATTTGGATGTTATTAAGAATCTAAGAGGCAATTAGTAAAGTAAATGTCAAGGAGAAAAAAATATAAATTATTTTCTAATTGTGTACTTGACAATTAGGCTAAAAAATCTTATGATGTATGTAGCATGATAAAGTCATGCTGAAAAAAACAAAGACTGTGTATTTTACGATATAAAGTGACTTACATAGTCGACCAAAACCCCCTGAAGAGAGCATTTAACCGTGCTCTCATTTTTAATGCCTATTTTATAAGGGTTTGCTAGGCATCAGTGTTGTCAAAATAATTTTAGGTACAATTTAGGTACAAAAAAATCGAGTTTAAAAATAGTTCATTGAAGAAAAGGGACGAAAGTGGCAAAAATCTTCAATGGATTTTTAATTATAACAATGATACGGACAATATAGATTTTATCCGTATGGTTATAATGTATTATACCACAAACGGTAGGATATGATTAGTATAAGATCATGGCATAATACTTATGAGGAGATGGCTTATGAAAAGAAAGAAGAAATAATTAGTAATAAAATCAAATGTAAAAAATACGGAGATATCATAGAGTCTAAAAGTACAAATGATTATAAAAAGTGCTTTTGTGGTGCTGTTGTTGTTGATGGTGGTAAAGATTATTTAAAAAGAACTGGCTATATAGAAAGCGATTACTTCTGGCATAACATGAGTAATAATATGTTCATCAAAATTTTTGTAAAAAGGATCAATAATCTTTTTACATTCTTCATCGCTTATATCTTCATTAGTACATTTTCTAATCATACTATTCTTCCAATTCCTTGTATTAATCACTTAAAATTAAAAATTAGTTAAGATTATTAATACAATTCGGTAATTTTTAGTACGAATTGGTCGTAAATTATCAAAATTTGTCAAATTGTATGTTATAATTTTATATGAGATATAACAACGCTTAGAGGGGGATGAAGATGAATAAACTGTTCATAGATACAAATATTTTTGAATCCAAAGGATTTAATTTTGATAAAAAAAATATTTTGATAAAATTATTAATTGAAAATGTAAAAAACAAAAATTATGAGTATTATAATTTATCAGTTATTGATAAAGAAATTATTTCACATATAACTGACCGTTGCAATTCAAGAAAAAAAGAACTTATTGGGAAGTTTAAATGGATAAAACATTATGTTAAAGAGAAAGATATAGATGCGAATTGCAATAAAGAATTAATTGATTATGAAAACTTTAAAAAAAATATATTGGCTGTAAATTGTAGTATCGAAAAAATAAATCCCGAGAAGGTCTTTAACAAGTATTTCAAAGTAGAATTGCCTTTTGAATTAAAAAAAGAAAAGAAAAATGGATTTCCTGACGCCTTTATATCTGAATATTTAAATGATCTATCTAAGAAAGATAATAACAAAATTTATTTTATAAGTAATGATAATGGATTAGTACAGTCATTAGACAAGTCCATTATGACATTTAAAAATATAACTAGCTTTTTTAGTGAAATTAATAGTGGTGATTCAGAAAAAGTCAAACAATTTGCTCGTGAAATTATCACTGCAAAATTAACTGAAATAAGTTCTCATGTTTTAGGATTAGGAAAATTTAATACTGTTGGTTTAGAAGATGAAGAAATAGAATTAGAAAGTATTCAATTAAGTGATGATTATCATTTAGAAATATTAGAGTCAAACAATGATGAATTATATGTGAATTGTACATTTAAGAAAGCAGAACTAATAGGAAGTTTTAGTTGCTTAGATTATGAAAATTCTTATTGGCCAAATGATGAAGATTATTATACTTATACCGAATATTTTAAGACCAATAAAATTGAATATGAAAATTATGAAGTTAATTTGAAAATATATAATGAAAATGATAATTACAAAATTGAATATGACAATTTGTATAGTTTTAGTATTAGTTATGAAAATATTAAAGAAAATGCTGTAGAACATTTTAGTCCATTTGACGATTATGATGGTGAAGATAGTTGGTCTCAAGATGGCCATATGAGATAAGGAGTAAATAATATGAATAATAAAATAGAAAGAGAAAGAGAAGAATTACATAAAACAATTTGGAAAATAGCAAATGAATTAAGAGGTTCAGTAGATGGATGGGATTTTAAACAATATGTATTAGGTCTATTATTTTATAGATTTATTTCAGAAAATATAGAAAATTATGTTAATGAAAATCAAAGAAAAGCAGGTATTGAAGATTTTCAATATAGAAATATTTCTGATGAAGAAGCATTACTTGGAAAAACACAAATATTAGAAGAAAAAGGATTATTTATTTTACCTAGTGAATTATTTTGTAATGTTAGAAAAAATGCTGATAAAAATGAAAATTTAAATGTAGTAATTTCTAATATATTTAATAATATTGAATCATCAGCAAGAGGAACCACATCAGAGAATGACGTAAAAGGTTTATTTGATGATTTTACAATAGATAATAAATTGGGTAATACAGTTGATGAAAGAAACGAAAAGCTTGTTAAATTATTAAATGCAATAGGAGAATTGAATTTTGGAGATTATGAAGAAAATAAGATAGATCTATTTGGTGATGCTTATGAATTTTTGATGACAATGTATGCATCATCAGCAGGTAAATCGGGTGGAGAATTTTTTACTCCACAAGAAGTTGGAGAATTACTTGCTAAAATAGTAATAATGGATAAAACATCTGTTAATAAAGTATATGATCCTGCATGTGGATCAGGCGGATTACTTTTAAAATTTGCTAAGATACTTGGAAAAGAAAATGTAAGAGAAGGATTCTTCGGTCAAGAAATAAATCTTACAACATACAACTTAGCTAGAATAAACATGTTCTTACATAATATTAATTACAATAACTTTAGTATTGAAAGAGGAGATACATTAATACATCCAGTACATTGGAATGATGAACCATTTGACGCAATAGTATCTAACCCCCCTTATTCAATAAAATGGGCAGGCAAGTCTAATCCACTATTAATAAATGATGAAAGATTTGCTCCAGCAGGTGTATTAGCACCAGAATCAAAAGCAGATTTAGCATTTACCATGCATATGTTATCATGGTTATCCCCAAAAGGTACTGCAGCTATAGTTGAGTTTCCTGGTGTACTTTATAGAGGTGGAGCAGAACAAAAGATTAGAAAGTACATGATTGATAACAATTTTGTTGATACTGTCATTCAATTACCTTCTGATTTATTCTTTGGTACATCGATTGCCACTTGTATTTTAGTATTAAAGAAAAATAAATTAGATAATAATATTTTATTTGTAGATGCCTCTAATGAATTTATTAGAAATACTAATAAAAATAAATTATCAGAAGAAAACATTAATAATATAATTAGTTTATTAAAAGATAGAAAATCAATTGAAAATAAGTCCTATTTAGCTACATATGAAGAAATCAAAGATAATGATTATAATATATCAGTTAATTCTTACTTAAGAGCAAATACTGAAGATAAAAAAATAGATATAAGTGAAGTAAATAGAAAACTTGCTGAAATTGTGCCTAGACAACAACAAATTAGAGAAGAACTAGAAGAGATAATCAGAGAGTTAGAGGTTGATTATCATGAGTAAGATAAATGAATTAATAAAAGAAATGTGTCCTAATGGAATGAATTTTAAATCAATTGATTCAGTAGCTGATTTATATTATGGTAAAGGAAATAATATTCCAAAAGATGGTGGAGATTATCCTGTATATGGTTGTTACGGAATAGTAAGCTCAACATCAACATTTAACAATGAAGATACTCCTATTGTTGGACATATTGGTTCGGCTGGTAAAGTTTCGTGGGGAGATGGGAAACATTATGTAACATATAATGGTACTATATGTAAGCCAAAGAATAAAAATGAATTAAATTCACGATATTTATATCATGTTCTATTAGATTTGCATCTTGAAAATTATGTTAAGGGAAGTCAACCTTTTTTATCTTCAAGTGACTTTGGACCTATTAAAATTGCTATTCCACCTTTAGAGATACAAGAAGAAATAGTTAAAATTCTTGATAAATTTGGCGAACTAGAAACGGAGCTAGAAACGGAGCTAGAAGCGAGAAAGAGTCAATACGAGTTTTGGCGTGGTAATATTTTTTCTTCAAATGGTAATATAGTGAAATTGGATGATGTTTGCAATATTACAGCTGGTGGTACTCCTTCTAAAACACATAGTGAATATTGGACAGATGGGAATATTAAATGGTTAGGTTCTACAGTATGTGAAAACAAAAAAAGCATTACTGAAGTGACCAACTATATTACAGAATTAGGATTAAATAAGTCATCTGCAAAATTACTAAAACCAGGAACAACTTTAATAGCAATGGTTGGTGCAACAATAGGAAAAGTCGCATTTTTAGATTTTGAGGCATGTACTAACCAAAATGTTGCAGGTTTATATCCTAAAAATATTAATGAACTTGATACGTCGTATTTATATCATGCATGTCGTAATCTTTATTCTACTTTTTTAAATTATGCCAATGGTAAGTTTTCAATGGCAAGTTTAGGTTATATTAAAAATCTGGAAATTCCATTACCTGATATTAATAATCAAAAAAGAATTGCAAAATTGCTTGATAAATTTGACAAATTAATTAACGATATATCAGAAGGTCTTCCTGCAGAAATTGAACTAAGAAGGAAACAATATGAATATTATAGAAATAAATTATTAAATTTTGAGGATATACAGTATGAATAAAATAAAAAATTCTATGTATTGGTTATTTTTATTGATTACTACTTTAATCATTATTTTGATTGTTGTTGAGATATTTTATCCTACACCAAATCAAATAGATATTTATGAAACAATATTAATTAATGCTATTACAGGAGCATTTGTGTCATTATGTATGTGTATATTTGATTACAAAAATGAGAGTGAAAGACAAGATACAATTTTTTTAAATAATATAAGAGATTATTATTTATGGTTACAAGATTTTAAAGCTAATTTAAATAAAATTAAAAATAATAAAAACTATTTAAAGGTTTATGATGAATATTATTTTAGAATTAATTCCTATAATAATTTAATAAAAGAAAAGAATGATATCAGTTTTTATGCAAAACATCTTGATTTATTAGATGTGTACAATATAACTGACGCGAAGGTGTTTTTTGTACTTGATTATATTGGCAGAAAGAATAAAAAAAATATAAAAAACGCGAAGGATTTAATTGATAAAACATTAGATTCTATTTGTGATGAACGAAATAGAATTAACGTTTTAATGAGCAATATGCAAATGTGCAAATTAAAAAAAGATTGGGAATTTTATAAAAAATGGTATGGATGGGAAGTGTGAAGTAATGACTAATATAGGATTAATAAGTGAAAATGATAACTCTACTGTATTGGCTGAGTATAAAGGATTAAATAGAGCAGTTACTTCTTTTCAAAGTGAAGCTGCTTTAGAAAAAGAATTAATTAAAACTTTAGTTGAACAAGGATATGAAAGATTAAATATAAAATCTGAAGATGAATTGATTCTTAATTTAAGAAAACAATTAGAAAAACTTAATAATTATCATTTTACTGATGGAGAATGGGATAGTTTCTTTACAAAAGTAATTGTCAATAAAAATGATTATATAATTGAAAAAACAAGATTAATTCAAGAAGACTATAAACAAGAAATAACTCTTGATTCAGGAGAAAAGAAAAATATCTATTTAATAGATAAAAATAATATTCATAACAATAGTCTTCAAGTATTAAATCAATATGTTAATAATGAGGGTAACTTTGATAATAGATATGATGTAACAATTTTAGTTAATGGTCTTCCATTAGTTCATGTTGAGTTAAAGAAAAGAGGAATTGATTTAAGAGAAGCTTTCAACCAAATAGAAAGATATCAAAGAGATTCTTTTTGGGCAGGATCAGGATTATATATTTTTGTTCAAATATTTGTTATATCAAATGGAACATTAACTAAGTATTATTCTAATACTACAAGAGAGTTCCATATTAATAATCAAAAGAAAAAAAAATCTAACTCATTTGAATTTACTTCATATTGGGCAGATCAAAAGAATAATGGCATTACAGATCTAATTGACTTTGCTAAAACATTCTTTACTAAACATACATTATTAAATGTATTAACCAAGTATTGTGTATTTACAAGTGAAGAAGATTTATTAGTAATGCGGCCTTATCAAATAGTTGCTACTGAAAAAATTTTAAATAGAATTAATATTGCATATAATAATAAGTTTTATGGAACTTTAAAATCAGGTGGTTATATATGGCATACAACAGGTTCTGGAAAAACATTAACTTCGTTTAAAACTTCACAACTTGCTAGTAGATTAGATTTTATTGATAAAGTATTATTTGTTGTAGATAGAAAAGACTTGGATTATCAAACAATGAAAGAATACGATAGATTTAAAGAGGGAGCTGCTAACTCTAATACTTCAACAAAAGTATTAGAAGAACAATTAAATGATTCTAGTGCTAAGATAATAATAACCACAATACAAAAGCTATCTCAATTCATTAAGAAAAATGGGAATAATGATGTATTTAATAAACATGTAGTATTTATATTTGATGAATGTCATAGATCTCAATTTGGAGATATGCATAAAGCTATTATTAAGAAATTTAATAAATATTATTTATTTGGATTTACTGGAACTCCAATATTTCCAGAAAATGCTAGAACTATAAAAGGTATATCTGAAACAACAGAACAAATCTTTGGAGAAAGATTACATACTTATACAATAGTAAATGCTATTGCAGATAAGAACGTTTTACCATTTAGATATGAATACGTTGGAAAAATTGATATTCGTGATGGCGTTCAAGACGAAAAAGTATACAATATTGATGAAGAAAAACTATTTGATAATCAAATCAGGATTACTATGATTACTGATTATATAATAGAACATTTTAGTACAAAAACTAAAACATCTGAAAGTTATGTGTATTCAACTTTAGATAACGTCGCAGTAGTGGCAAAAAAAGAAAATGCTGCAGAAATAAAGTCTAAGAAAAGTATTAATGGCTTCAACTCAATATTCGCTGTATCGAGCATTAAAATGGCTAAAGAATACTATGCTGAATTCAAGAAACAGTTAGATATTAAAAATAGTAATTTAAAAGTAGCTATAATATATTCTTATGGTGTTAATGGAGAAGATGGAATTATTGATGAAAACTCTGAATCAACTGAAGCATTAAATACAGATGATAGAACATTCTTAGAAAATGCAATTATGGATTACAATAATATGTTTGGAACAAGCTATGATACTTCATCAGAAAGATTCCAAAATTACTATAAAGATGTTTCTTTAAGAATGAAAAATAGAGAAATAGATATCCTAATAGTTGCTAATATGTTCCTAACTGGATTTGATGCTAAAACATTAAATACTTTATGGGTAGATAAGAACTTAAAATGGCATGGATTAATTCAAGCATTCTCAAGAACTAACAGAATTTTAAATAGTGTTAAAACTTATGGTAATATTGTTTCATTCAGAAACTTAGAAGATAGACTTAATGAAGCGCTAGCTAAATTTGGTGATGAAAAAGCTCATGGAATAGTTTTACTAAAACCATATAATGACTATTATTATGGATATGAAGATGATAATGGTAAAACATTTGAGGGATATAAATCATTAATTGAAAAACTAACTTCTAAATTTGCACCAGGAGTTTTAATGCAAAGTGAAGCTGAACAAAAAGAGTTTATTAAATTATATGGTGCAATATTAAAAGTAACAAATATTTTATCATCATTCGATGAGTTCAAAGATGATGAATTAATCAATGAAAGAGATAAACAAGATTACCATAGTATTTATATTGAACTTTATAATGAATTTAGAAATAAAGCTAAACAAGAAAAAACTGATGTTACTGATGATGTGGTATTCGAAATGGAATTAATTAAATCTATAGAAGTTAATATTGATTACATCTTAGGATTAGTTAAGAAATACCATGATAGTAATATGGAAGATAAAGAGATTCTTGTAACTATTCAAAGGACAATTATGGCAAGCCCAGATTTAAGAAATAAGAAAGATTTAATCATGGCATTCATTGAATCATTAGATCAAGATTCAAATGTATATGCTGATTTTGAATCATTTATGAATAGTAAGAAGAAAGAAGAATTAGATAAGATAATTGCTGAAGAGAACCTTAATAAAGAAGAAACATATAACTTTATTCAAAGATCATTTGAACAGGGAAGAGTTGAAACTAATGGAACAGAGGTATCAACAATACTTCCTCCAATGAGTATGTTTACTCCTAATAATGATAGACAAGAAAAGAAAAATAAGGTTATTGATAAATTATTAGAATTCTTTGATAAATTCTTCAGTATATCAAATAATAGGTTTTAATTAGTAGTAAGTAGGTGTTTTTATGATAGGGAAAGAGATAATACAAGCTAATACACAAATGTTGGAGGCAAACGATTATTCTTTAAAAGATTATTTTGATCAAGATAAGGATATCATTGTTCCTTTATATCAACGTGGATATTCATGGGAAGATAAGAATATGGAAGTTTTTATAAAAGATATATATAATAATGATAAGTATTATATTGGAAATATTATGACACTTCCTAATGAAGATGAAGACATAGAGTTAATAGATGGTCAGCAAAGAATGATTAGTACTTTTTTAATATTTTGTTGTCTAAAAAATGTTTATAAAGTAGATTATGATTTTTCGTTTTTAAACGACGGTAAGAAGATAAAAATTGGTACACGAGCTCCAAGCGATGACTGTAGAATATTAGAATTTATTTATGAAAATGATATACCATTAAGATATACTTCTAGAAGGGAAGTTAAAGAATATAAAAAAGTTGTTAAAACTATAGAATCAAACAATATAGATCCTATTTTACTACTTGATAAACTACTAAATGTAATTATTGTAGAAATTAAGTTTATAAGCACTGAAACAGATGCTCATAATATGTTTGTAAATTTAAATACAAAGGGCAAGATATTAGAAAATATTGATATATTAAAAAGTCAGTTATTCAAATATTTAGGCACAGATATTGAACACGGAATCGAGTATTATAAAGAAGGATGGTATGAAACTATTAAAGAGATAAAAGATTCTAATACGCAAAGATATTTTGATAATTTTAATGATATTTATTTTAAAGATAAAAAAGAGAAAAATATTGAAAAAGTGATTAAAAATATTAATGATTTAGAATCAGCAAAAAAGTATTATGATAATTTTTGCTTAAATTCAAGTCATAGTAATGGTTTATGTAGATGTGCTTTAGCAGTATACAATCATTCTACATCATATTTAAATGATATATATTCAGGTAATTTTTCATTGTCTGTATTAGATGGCTATCTTAAATTACTTGAAGAAGCTAAATTTAAACAATTTGATGTTGTGCTAATTCCTCTATTGCATATTTCTGATAATAGAAATCTTAGAAAATTTAAAAATAATTATACTCTCATTCATAAATTTTTTAAATTTATCCTTATGCATCAAGAAATTATGTCTATAAAAAAATCAAGCCCAGCAATTTATGGTAATGATTTTAAAACTACTGGTTCTGCTTTATTTGAAGATAAGGATTATAAAAAGAATATTAAAGAGTTTTTGAACAACAGATTAAGAAAACATACTCCAGAAGATATTAGGGAAACGTTAAAGTCATTAGTTATTGATCATACATCAACAAAACATGCTCGTCATATAATTATGTTGTTACAAGGAAATATTGACATTCAATATCCAGTTGAACATTTTATCTTATTGAATGATAATGATCCTCTATCTATGTGTATTGGTAATTGTATTCCTGTTTCTGTTGATAATTATGGTAGTCTAGATATTAAAAACAAATTAATTAAATATAATCAGAATAAGTCAACTGAACCATTTATTAAAAATTTTTTAAAATATAAAATAGATGATTCTAATTATCGTGATATAATAGAAGAGAGAAACAATGATTTAATAGAAGAATATGTGAACGAGTATGAAAGCTTATACAGTGAGTTAAAAGGAGAATAAGGAAAAGGGGATTATAATGAAAGATGAGGTATTGAGTTCGCCAATAAGATGGGCAGGGTCAAAAAAAAGAGTTTTAAATGAATTGTTAGAATCTTTTTCTACAAACAAAGTAAATTATATTGAACCATTTCTTGGCTCTGGAGTTGTAATGTTAAATGTCTTAAATAATAATAGTATTTTAAAATATAAAAATTTCTATGTTAATGATATTATTTATTGTATTATTGACTTTTATAAATGTTTAAAAAACAAACCAAAGTCTTTAGTAAAATCCTTGGTTGATTTATCAAATATCTATAATACTAAAGTAAGTTTGACTGAAAAAGAAAAAATGTATTATGAAATACGTCAAAAGTTTAATGAAATGAAAGAGGATAAATCAGTATATTTCTACTTTTTGATGAAAGTAGGATTCAATGGTGTTTATAGGGAAAACAAAAAAGGTTTTTTCAACGTTCCATTTGGCAGAAAAGAAAAATTTGTAGTTAATGAAAATGATTTATTTGCTATTTCAAAGTTAATTAAAAATGTTTATTTTTACAATATGCCATATGATAAATTTTTAAAAAAGCTGGAAAAAGAAAACAAAATGAGTAATAGTTTTGTGTACTGTGATCCGCCGTATATACCAGAGGATTTTATTCTTAATAAGAAACAAGAATTATATACTAATAATAATTTTGAACATGTTGACTTTGTTAATAAAATGAACAATTATAAGAATGTTGATATAATGATATCTATGTCTGAATCTGATATGGCAAAGAAAATATATGGAAATTGTTTTAAACTAAAAAAATTAACTGATATTGTTAGAACAATTAATCCACAAAAATTATTTAAGTCACAAGAATTATTGTTTTTGAATTATTTTATAAAAAAATAATATGAAAATTATAGTCAGGAAAAAATACTGCCTTTTTTAGGTACAATTTAGGTACAAAAATACTAAAAAACCACGGTAAATGACAGTTTATGTCAATATAAAAAGGCCCATATTTAAAGGGTTTAACACAATTTGGTCTCTTCTAACTGGAGATAGTAGGCTCCCTGAAGAGAGTGAAAACTTTCGATTTTTGTTTATATTAAATGGTTTTGGACCTATTAAGTAATTTTAGATGCACAAATTTAAAAAAGAGCTAAAATTTATGTTTTAAGTGGCAATAGTATATTTATATATTATTACTATAATAAGAAATAAAAATATAGAATTTTAAACTTTGTAAAAATCATCTGTTTTTTAATTGCTTTGACAAATTTAATGATAAAGTAATTACTGATTATTCTAAAAGAGCAAAAACTGATAGTTCGTTAAAGGGCATTAATAAAATTGCTAAAGAAGAAGGAATAGAAGAAGCAAAAAGAATTATTGATTCAATAATAAAAAATACTTATAGAACTTTGATGACTAGAGGTATGAAAGGTTGTTATGTTTATTGCACTAATAAAGAATTGTCTAGCTATTTAAAGAAAAATATTTAAAAAGAACCAACTGGTGACTTATAATCAATGGTTGACTTTTTTATATAAGGGAAAAATAATATCTTATAGATAAATGGTAAAATAATATAAATGTTGATATTTTCAACATAACTTTGTATAATATAAATGTATTGGGAAAGATAGGTGTTATATATGGATAAAATAGATTATCAAAAAATGGGAGAAAGACTAAGAAAAATTAGAAAGTGTATGGGATTAACACAAGAACAGGTTGCAGATAATTTAAATGTAGGTAGAGATGCAATATTAAGAATTGAGAAGGGTAATCGAAAAATAGGCTTACAGGAATTAAGCAATTTATCAAAGCTATATCATATAAGCATAAATGAATTAATTACTGACGATTTTTCAATAGATAGTAATGATATTGCCTTTATAAGAGGTTTTAATGGTCTAAGTGAAAAGGATAAAAAAGAAATAATCAGTCTAATTGAACATAAAAATAATTGAAAGTTAAAAAATAACCTTATATAGAACAGAGGATAATATTTGGAATTTTTGATTAGTTATTAAAACGAGAAAGAAAAGTAAAAAATAATAAAGAAATTTTTATAAAAAAGAAAAAGTGTTGAAAAAGCTTGTAAGTTAGGAAGAGTTGTGCTATAGTAGCAATTCAAAAGAGGTTGATTTAGATGAAAAAGAAAGTTTTAGTGTTGGTGCTGGCGATATTACTACTTAGTGGCTGTAATAAGTTTAAAGGAACTTGGTGTCGTAGTACAGAAGTATTCGGGGCCATTATTGTCACTAAGAGCGAGGCGACAGAGAAACAAATAAGTAATATAGAGAGTAAAATCAAAGAATTTGGTAATTATAAATCATATGATGTAATTGATTCTTTAGAAAAGGGTAATACTTCAATAACTATTTATTTTAGTGACAGTAGCAAAGCTACTGAGCTTGTGGAAATGGCTAAGTCATTAGCAGGAGTAGAAAAAGTTGAAAAGAAGAGTTTTATTGTTACTAGTGAAAAGTTAGAAGTTAAAGGCAAGAAAGAATTTATCTATAGTACTAATTTGGATAATGTTGATGCCTTAGTTGAAAAAGGTAATTATATATTGAATGAAGATGGAACTTTAAGTATTACGAATAATAGAACTTTTTACTTAAAAGATAAGTTTGTTTGTACTGATAGTGATTGTACAAATATTCTAAGTAAAAAGAGTAAAACTAATACTTGTAAGTAATTGTTAGAGGGAGATTTTGGATATGGAAAATAATAATTTTACGAAAGATTTTGTGAGTATGATTAACATTGGAAAGAGAATTGAAGAAGGTTATGTTAAAAGATTTGGAAACTTTTTAAATGTAATTAATGGTGAATTAAATTTAGCTGCTTTAGATGGCATTAATAGACTAGGCAGTGATTTAAAAAGTGCCAGCGTAAGTATGGATACTAATTATCGTTTATATTTGCGTAATGGGAGTATTTATATTCGCTTTGATTTACCAGAGATGATTGATTATCATATGAAACGTTTTGATTCTGGAGAAATGATAAGAACCGAAATATTAAATAAGACAAACACTATAGTTATTTCAGCTGATAATTTTAAAAATTTATTGGATTCTTTAGAATTTACTTATTTGATTGACCAGTCAAAAGAGACTTTAACAGCTTTTAAAGATGGTAAAGTTAAAAATTTAACTGGAACAATGGTTATTGCCAAAGATTATCCTGAATTAGTTAAAGAATTGTATGCTCCTGAGTTAAGACAAAAATTGGCTATTTATAAATCATTAAGCAAAAAAAATTAGTAGAAGGTATTGACTTTCAAAGAAAATAGCCATAAAATTAATTTAACAATTTTGATTAGGACAAGATTATTTAAATTGCTTTTTAAAGAGAGTTTATCACTGGTGGAAGATAGATAAAAGGATTAAGTAGTTACTACCTATGAATTGGCTAGCAAAACTAGTCCGGTTAAGACCGTTATAAAAATTAAGTAAAATTAAGGATGGTACCGCATTAATTGCTCCTTTGAGGGGTCATTAGTGCGTTTTTTTATTTAGGAGGTTTTAGGTAAGAACTGATGAAGACACAGATGACTAAAGATGATTATGAAAAATTAGTAAGAATTAAAAAACGGGAACTTTTTGAAGTTAACTATCAAATTACGATAGCAGAATCTAATGATAAGAAAAATTTGTTAAGGCAAAAGAAGGAAATAGTAAAAAAAGAGTTAGTCATGGCAATGACTAATTTGGAGCTTTATGGCTCTTATAATAAGATAGATGAAAAAGGAAGAGGTAAATAAAATGATAAATATTAAAGAAGATAAAAATTTAAGTGTACTTAATCACTCATGTGCTCACTTAATGGCTCAGGCTGTTAAACACTTATATCCCAATGCTAAATTTTGGGTAGGACCTGTAGTAGAAGAGGGATTTTATTATGATATGGATCTTGGAGATATAGTTTTAACTGATGAAGATATTGAAAAGATTTCTAAAGAAATGAAAAAAATTGCTAAAGATGGTAAGAAAATTATTAGACATGAAATTAGTAAACAAGAAGCTTTAGAAATGTTTAAAGATGATCCATATAAAATAGATTTAATTGAAAATATGCCTGAAGATGAAGTTATTACTTGTTACAGTCAAGGTGATTTTACCGACCTTTGTCGTGGTCCACATGTTGATAATGTGAAGATGCTTAAGAATTTTAAGCTTTTAAAGTTTAGTGGGGCTTATTATAAAGGAGATTCTAAAAATAAAGTATTACAAAGAATTTATGGTGTATGTTTTGATACTCCGGAGGCTTTAGAACAACACCTTGCCCAACTAGAAGATGCTAAAGCTAGAGATCATAGAAAACTTGGTAAAGATTTAGGTATATTTATGTTTAGTGATTTAGTTGGTAAAGGACTTCCTATGTGGTTGCCAAATGGTTTTATTGTTCGTAGAGCTTTAGTGGATTACATTATGGATAAAGAGATTTCTTTAGGATATCAACATGTTATGACGCCATCTCTTGGCAATGTTGAACTTTATAAGACTTCTGGACACTGGGACCATTATAAAGATGATATGTTTCCTAAGATGGAACTTGATGATGAGGCTTATGTTTTAAGACCAATGAATTGTCCTCATCATATGATGATGTTTAAGAATAGATTACATTCTTATCGCGATTTACCAATTAGGATTGCCGAGATTGCTAATGACTTTAGATATGAAGCTAGTGGGGCCGTATGTGGTATTGAAAGAACTAGAGCCTTTACCCAAAATGATTCGCATATCTTCTGTCGTCCGGATCAAATTGAATCTGAAGTCAAAGGAGTAATTGATTTAATCTTAGATGTTTATAAAGATTTTGGTTTTAAAGATTTTAAATTTAGATTATCCCTAAGAGATACAAAGAATGTTGATAAGTATTTTGGAAATGATAAATTATGGGAAAAGAGTGAGAATGCCTTAAGAACTATTTTAAAAAATACTGGGCATGAGTATTATGAAGCTGAGGGTGAAGCAGCATTCTATGGACCAAAGATTGATGTTCAAGTAAGAAGTGCGATTGGGCATGATGAAACTTTATCAACGGTTCAATTAGATTATCAATTACCAGAAAGATTTGAACTAGAATATATTAATGAAGATAATGAAAAAGTAAGACCTGTTGTTATTCATAGAGCTATTTTAGGTTCTTTAGATAGATTTATTGCCTTTTTACTTGAAGAGACTAAGGGATATTTACCATTATGGCTTGCTCCTCATCAAGTAAATATTATTCCTGTTAATAATAATTATCATTTAGAATATGCTAAAGAAGTAGAAAATTCATTAAGAAAGAATGGTATTAGAGTTAGTCTTGATGATCGAGAAGAAAAAGTGGGATATAAGATGAGAGAAGCTATTATGAGTAAAAATCCTTATATCCTTGTACTTGGAGATAATGAGACTAAGGATAGAACAGTAACTTATAGAACTAGTCAAAGTGAAGAGAAAGTTACTATTACTTTAGATGAGTTTATAAGTAAAGTTAAAGAAGAAATAGAAAATAAGACTAGATAGTTAGAAGAGAATGATTCTTTAAGAGAATTGAATTAGTCAACAAAAAGTAGACACTAAAAAAGAATTTTTAGAACCCTAGTTCAGTTTTATACTGAATTGGGGTTT
>ENA-ORLU01001384-ORLU01001384.1-human-gut-metagenome-genome-assembly--contig:-NODE-1384-length-18108-cov-4.969830_pt1 | contig 18108 bp, 11 predicted proteins | sample MGYA00243009_ERZ508833 | MGnify/ENA primary metagenome ERZ508833 (study PRJEB26277, sample SAMN04329763) | human gut metagenome | biome: human-associated habitat | host: Homo sapiens | place: USA...
GCTGCAATAACCTCGTCTGCTGACATTTTGCACTACGGAGATGAGGCTCAAAAATTGTGGAAGCCATTGCTGACACAATTTTCGCCCTAAGAGGATCATCGGAATGCTTTGCCGATTGGATGAGGCAATATTTATTTTCTTTAATCTGGTCACAATCCCTCGAATCCGTCAGGTTGATATAAAAACCCTAACAAGGAGGAACATTATGCTCTATATAGGCGTAGACCTTGGAACATCCGCAGTGAAATTACTGTTAATGGATGAAAAAGGTGAAATCAAAAAAATCGTTTCCAAAGAATATGAGCTGTATTTTCCACATCCAGGATGGTCTGAGCAGAAACCAGAAGACTGGTACAGTCAGTCTATGGAAGGAATCATATTATTTTTCAGCGTATGTGATAAATCACAGGTTGCCGGGATCAGCTTCGGTGGGCATATGCATGGACTTGTCGTTTTAGATGAAGATGATGATGTTCAGAATGTATATCATAACTGGAATGAACCAGAAGAAGATGAAGAATAATTAATCATGAAAGAAGATTCTCATGCAAGTTTGGCATGAGAGTCTTTTTTTATTGTTGTAAATGTGTTATCATTATATTATTAATTGCGTGTAATGGAGAATAACTATGCTTTTACAGGACATACCCGAGGATAATAACCTGGTAATTGAATTAAGTATGAATGGACAGAAATATGAGTTTCCATCGAAGGTTATCAGAAAAGTTAACCAAAGCGTATTGGTTGAGCCAATAAGAATTAATGGAAAGATATTAAGTTTCAATTCTTCAGGTGGCGGTATTACGGTAAGTGTATATATGATAAGGGACAGTAAGCCACCAATGTTATGGAAGGGCGTTGCAGTTAATTCAATAAGAGAAGATAATGGAACATTTTATAAGATTACAGCTAATGGAGAAGGCTTTGAAGTTAACAGACGAGGGGCTTTCAGGCTGTTTATAGGTATCTCGGGAGTTGCACAGTTAGGGACTAACCGTAAGGCAGTTGATGTTATTGTTAAAGATGTGAGTGAGAGTGGATTCTCTTTTGTTGGCATGGAGGATATGGACAATGTCATTAATATGCCGGTAAGACTTGTATTTGCTGACTTTAATCAGAATTACAGTCTTATGGGGATTATTGTGAGAAAGGTTGTTATCGGTGAGAACAAGATAGTATACGGATGCAGGTTAGGTGTGCGTAATGCTAACCTTGAACAGTATATAAGCCAGAAGCAGAGACAGATGTTATCAATGAACCATGGCAATTCTGCATTTCAGAATAAGGAGATACTGGAGAAAGCTCTTAAGGAACCGGGCAGGGAAGACAGGACAGCACAGGAACAAGAACCGGATGATAAGAATTATAAGAAAAAGCAGATCAAGAATGACGGAACATATAAAGAAAGAGATATTAATAAAGTTGGTAAAACTGAACGAAGAGATATATTCAGAGATACACTTGAAAGGAAGAAGGTATGATTATGAAACCTACTTTAAGGCAGATTGAGGAAAGAGAAAAGCAGAAAAAGGAAAAGCGCCAGATTGATACGCTGATTAAATATGACCGTGCCAAGATATGTCCAAAGTGTGGGGAACTTATGCGTTATGCATTTGGAGAAGTGTTTAAGTGTGACAACTGTGGAGCAGAGGAACTGACATCTTTTGGCAAGGTGAGAAAATATATAGAAGACCATGGTCCTTCTAATGCAGCTAATATATCAGATGGAACAGGGGTTCCTGTATCAACAATTAACAGATATCTGAGAGAAGGAAGAATAGAGATTCCTGACGGTTCGGACAGCTATATCAAATGTGAGGACTGTGGAGCAGAGATAAGATACGGAAGATATTGTCCGGCATGTGCAGCAAAGCATAACAAAGGTCAGAATGTCGGTATATTTAATTCTGAAGCAGGAGAAGTTCCAAAGCATAAGAGAGATGCATATGGTAAGATGCATACTCTTGATGTAATGGAAAAGACAAGGAATAAAAGATAAGAACAATATAATAATGAAAGAACAGTAAAAGCCCGTTGGTTAAGAGATTAACCAGCGGGCTTTTTCTATAGATACATATAATAAGGATAAATAAGGAGAATAAAATGAAGAAAATGTTTATTACAGAGAGAAGCATAGAAGGAACAGAATGATGAGCTTTCAGGGAAGAATGATGAACTTTCAATAAAGAATAATGAGTTACAATCAGAAGCTGAAAGGTTAAAGAAGTTATTAGCAGAACAGAATAAGTAGTAAAAAAGCCGTTACCACAAATATTGTGGTAGCGGCTTTTGTCTTTTTAGGTATTAATTAAAGATCAAATCCAAAGTATCTTACAGCATTGTTGTATGAGATACCTTCAACAATCTTCTTCAATGCCTTCTCATCTGCTGGGTATTCACCATTCTCTACCCATCCACCGATAAGTTCGCACATGATTCTTCTGAAGTACTCATGTCTTGTGTAAGAGAGGAAGCTTCTTGAATCTGTAAGCATTCCGATGAAGTTACCAAGAAGACTTAAGTTAGCAAGGCTTGTCATCTGGTTAGTCATACCAACCTTATGATCGTTGAACCACCAAGCTGAACCCTGCTGAATCTTGCCAACAGCCTTAGAATCCTGGAAGCATCCGATAACTGTTCCGATAGCAGCGTTAACTGAAGGGTTAAGTGAGTAAATGATTGTCTTAGGAAGCTCATCTGTAGCATTAAGTGCGTTAAGGAACTGAGCCATCTCAGCAGAGCAGTCATATGTGTTGATGCAGTCAAATCCAGTATCTGGACCTAACTGGTCATAACGGAATCTGTTATTATCACGGATTGTACCATAATGTAACTGCATTACCCAGTTACGCTTGTTGTATTCTTTACCTACAGATACCATGAATGCTGTCTTGAACTTGTTCATCTCTTCTGTAGTGATAGCAGAACCAGAAAATCTCTTAGCAAAGATTGCTTCGATTTCTTCTTCTGTGTATGGCTTGTACATTACATACTCAAGAGCGTGATCTGATACTGAGCATCCCATAGAAGCAAAGAAATCCATACGGTTTCTAAGAGCATCTATTAATGAAGCGAATGAATTAACTTTAATTCCGCTTACATTAGATAATGTCTCAAGGTAATCAAGATATTCTGGCTTTTCGATGTTCATAGCCTTGTCAGGTCTCCATGCAGGAAGTACCTGTACGTCAAATGTCTTATCATCCTTAAGAACCTGATGCCACTCAAGTGAGTCAACAGGATCATCTGTTGTACAAACTAATGTAACATTTGACTGCTTGATAAGGTTACGAACTGACATAGAATCTTCCTGAAGCTTTGCATTACAGAGATTCCATACTTCCTCAGCTGTGTCGCCGTTGAGAATACCGTTGTATCCGAAGTATCTCTGAAGTTCAAGGTGGCTCCAGTGATAAAGTGGGTTACCGATAGCCATCTCAAGAGTCTCAGCCCATTTCTGGAACTTCTCGCGGTCAGAAGCATCACCTGTGATGTACTTCTCATCAACACCGTTAGTTCTCATCTGACGCCACTTGTAATGGTCGCCACCAAGCCATACCTGTGTGATGTTCTCAAACTTTCTGTCTTCAGCGATTTCTCTAGGGTTGATATGGCAGTGATAGTCAAGTATTGGCATCTTAGCTGCATAATCGTGGAATAAATGCTGAGCTGTTGGAGTTGAAAGTAAAAAGTCTTTGTCCATGAACTGTTTCATGATTCATAATCCTCCTGTGAATTAAAATATTGTTGTGTTGCGTTTTATTATATCAGCGGCGATGATACTGTGATTGTCAGCATCTTCACCGGATAAAACCTTCATTAGCACGCTTACCGCGCATGAGGATAGTTCCTCAACCTTACTGTCAATAGAGGTAAGCTCAGGTTCTGTACATAATGAAAGAACAGAGTTATTGTATCCAATAACCTCTAAATCCTCAGGAATTCTGATTCCGTGTGTATGTGCAAACTTGACAGCACCGGCAGCGATAGAGTCATCAGATGTCATAACGGCATCAAACTTCATACCTTTATCATATAGATATGTAAGATAATCCCTGGCATGAGAAATGTTCTTACCACACAGATGATGGAATTCATCAGGGAGAGTAATACCGGCTTCATTAATTGCTTTAAGATAGCCGTGGTACTTATTCATGCCACTGTATGAAGTACTCGTATATAAGTAAACTATATTACGATGTGAATTATTTATCAAGAGTTTTGTCGCATTGTATACAGCTTCTTCATCATTGCACATTACTGAATAAATGTTGGCAGCGTCCAGATATCCGTTGACCAGAACTATAGGAACATCTTTAGCTGCATTAATAATGTAGTCGTTATTATGCTCACTGGTATTTTCTACAAACTGTGAACCTGCAAGAATAATTCCGTCAACTCTTTTACTCAAAAGAAGCTCGAGATAATTCTTCTTATTATTATAATCTTTACCTGTGCAACAAAGAATAGAGTCGTAGTTGTATTTGCGAAGCTCCTGTTCAAGATAGTAAACAGCGTTGGCAAGGTATATATCAGATGAATCTATGCACATAATGCCAATTGTCTTCATAGTATTAAGACCTAATCCTCTTGCAAATACATTAGGAGTGTAGTCTAATTCTTTCATTGCATTAATAACTTTGTCCCTTGTCTTTTCAGAAACCCTGGTGTTGCCGTTAAGAACCCTTGAAACTGTTGCTATGGATACACCAGCTTTTTTAGAAACATCATATATATTAATATTCATGTGCGACCTCATCTCTTGACGAATGTAAATGTATCGCTTAACAAAAATTGATAAAAAATGAATAAATGTAAGCGCTTACATATTGATAAATGAATTATACAATGGTATTATTATAAAAACAAGTGTAATGTAAGAATTTTTTAAAAAGAAGAAAAATGTATTGACTTAGAGCATTTTTAAGTATATTTTATTTATGAAAGCGCTTACATGCACTTATTTACATACCATTTACTGGTTAATAATTAGGGACCGTTATCGTAAAACGGATTATTCCCAATGAAAAAAGGAGATTTAAGATGCAGAGATTAAACAAGAGTATTACACATGCAGTTGACAGACCTGTTAAGGTTATGCAGTTCGGTGAAGGTAACTTCCTTAGAGCATTCGTTGATTATATCTTCGATGTAACTAATGAGAAGACAGATTTCAACGGTGGTGTTGTTATCGTTAAGCCTATCGAGTTCGGTACACTTGAGAGATTCCATGATCAGGAATGCCAGTACACACTTCAGTTAAGAGGTTTTGTTGATGGAGAGCCTAAGGAAATCACACGTCAGATTACATCAGTAGTAGATGCAGTTGCAGCTATTGAGGATTATGACAAGTACATTGAGTATGGTACAAGCGAGACTCTTAGATTCATCGTTTCTAATACAACAGAGGCTGGTATCGTATTTGACGAGACAGATAACGATCCTAATGCACGTCCTCCTAAGACATACCCAGGAAAGCTTACACAGCTCCTTTACAAGAGATATCAGAAGTTCAACGGAGCAGCTGATAAGGGACTTATCTTACTTCCATGTGAGCTTATCGCTGATAATGGTATTGAATTAAAGAAGTGCATCATGAAGTTTATCGAGCTTTGGGGACTTGAAGATGGATTCAAGGATTGGGTTAACAATTACTGCTCATTCTGCCCAACACTCGTAGATAGAATTGTTCCAGGATATCCAAGAGAAGACGCAGCTAAGCTTTGCGAGGAATGGGGATATGAGGATCAGCTTATCGACAGAGCTGAAGTATTCGGTCTCTGGGTTGTAGAGAGTGATTCTAACCTTCCACTTGAGCAGCTTGAGAAGGAACTTCCATTTAAGGAAGCTGGACTTAATGTAGTATTTACTAAGGATCATCATCCATACAAGGAAAGAAAGGTTAGAATCCTTAACGGATCTCATACATCATTTGTATTAGCTTCATTCCTTGCTGGTAACGATAATGTAGAGAATTCTATGAAGGATCCTGTAATCAGAAAGTACATGGAAGAGACACTTTACAACGAAGTTATTCCTACACTTTCACTTTCTAAGGAAGATTGCGAAGAGTTCGCTAAGGCTGTTATCGACAGATTCCTTAACCCATTCGTAGATCATAGATTATTAAGCATTTCACTTAACTCAGTATCTAAGTGGGAAGCTAGATGTTTACCTTCATTCTTAGGATATGTTAAGAAGTTTAACAAGCTTCCTAAGTACCTTACATTCTCTATCGCAGCACTTATGAGCTTCTATACATCACAGACAGAAGCTGAGTTCAACGGCGGTATTGTATTAAAGGGTAACAGAAACGGTGAAGAGTACAATATTACAGATGATAAGGCTGTTCTTGATTTCTTCAGAGATAATTCAGGAAAGTCTGCTAAGGAATTCACACATGCTTACTTAAGCAATACTAAGTTCTTTGGTGGCGAGGATCTTTCTAAGGTTCTTAACCTTGAAGAAGTTATTACTGAGTACATCACAGATATCAGAGAAAGAGGTATGAGAGCAGTAGTTAATGATTTAGCTGACTAATTAATAGCTCTTTGAATGATTATAGAGCGGATGTTTTTATATTCATCCGCTCTTATTTAATATAATAATCAAATTGAATTGGAGGATATATGCAGGATTTTATCAAGATTAATAAAGATGATAATGTTGCTGTAGCATTAAAGCCTATTGCTAAAGGCACAACTCTTAATGTTGCAGGAATTGATGTGACAACTGTAGAAGATATTCCACAGGGACACAAGTTTGTAATTAAGGCTATCAAGAATGGTGATCCAGTTATCAAATATGGTTTCAGAATCGGATTTGCACAGGCTGATATTCCAGTTGGAGCATGGGTTCATACTCATAACTTAAAGACTGGTCTCGGTGAATTACTTGAATATACATATGAACCAGAGGGACATAAGGATGTTGAGCCTACAGAGCCAGCTTATTTCGATGGATATATGAGAGAGAACGGCAAGGTTGGTGTCCGTAACGAAGTATGGATTGTTCCTACAGTTGGATGCGTTAACTCAATTGCAAGAGCAATTGAAACAACAGCAAGAGCTAACAAGCCAGAAGGAGTAGATGAAGTAGTTGCATTTACTCATCCATATGGATGTTCACAGACAACAGAAGATCAGGAGAATACAAGAAAGATTCTTGCTGATTTAATTAATCATCCTAATGCAGGTGCAGTTCTTGTACTTGGTCTTGGATGTGAGAACAGCCGTATTGAAGTTCTTAAGGATTATATCGGAGAGGTTAATCCAGACAGAGTTAAGTTCCTTCAGGTTCAGGATGTTGAGAACGAGCAGGAAGAAGCAGAGAAGCTTATGAACGAGCTTATGGCTTATGCTGCTACATTTAAGCGTGAAAAGGTTAATGCCAAGGAACTTATCATTGGTATGAAGTGTGGTGGTTCTGATGGATTATCAGGTATCACAGCTAATCCAACAGTTGGTCTTTTCTCAGATATGCTTGTATCTAAGGGTGGTACAACTATTCTTACAGAAGTTCCAGAGATGTTTGGTGCTGAAACAATTCTTATGAATAGATGTGCTAACAAGGAACTTTTCGAGAAGACAGTTCATCTTATTAATGACTTTAAGGAATACTTCATTAAGAATGGTCAGGAGATTTACGAGAATCCTTCTCCAGGAAACAAGGATGGCGGTATTACAACTCTTGAAGACAAGTCTTTAGGATGTACACAGAAGTCAGGAAGCTCATTAGTAAAGGGTGTTCTTGCATATGCAGAGCCAGTTAATACTAAGGGACTTAATCTTCTCAGCGCACCTGGTAATGACCTTGTTGCTGCTACAGCTTGTGCAGCTTCAGGTGCACAGATGGTTCTTTTCACAACTGGACGTGGAACACCATTTGCATCACCGGTTCCTACAGTTAAGATTGCAACTAACTCAAGACTTGCAGGAAATAAGGGTAACTGGATTGACTTTAATGCAGGAAGAATTGTTACAGATGATCTTCCACTTGAAGATGCAGCTAAGGAGCTCTTCCAGCTCGTATTAGATGTTGCTTCTGGTAAGAAGGTTAAGGCCGAGATAGCAGGATTCCATGATCTTGCAATCTTTAAGCAGGGTGTAACATTATAATTAATACAATAATATAAAAGATGGGGACTGTATGTGCAGTCCCCATTTTTTATATACAAGCCTGAAAATAGAATGTACCGTCTTTGGTAAAAAATGCATATATGCCGTTATATTTTTCTATTACTGAAATTATGCTGCGGACACCAATGCCATGGTCAGGTTCATCAGTAACAGGAATCTGGTTGTGGAATCGGGGTTCCTTAAAGTATGTATTGGCTATGTTGATGCATATTTTGTTATTTTTTTCAAACAACTTAATTGTTATAAGACGCTTATTGTCTTTTGAGACAGCGTTATCACACTGCTTTATACAGGAATTTATTGCATTTTCTAAAGCATTTGCAAGGAGACTGCACAAATCAGTAATTCTGTAACTTGAAAAATCAGTGGCAGTTACTGATATCTGTGTGGAAATGTCTGCGTCATGGGCTTTATTTATATATGAAGATAATATTAGGTTAATTGCTTCGTTGCTGCAGTATCTTGTTATTCTTGTGTTATCCAGATTATTATTAATTTCATTTATATATTCAAGAGCTTGCTGCGTATTGTTACCAGCAAGGCAGCTTTGTATGAAATTCATATGGTGTCTTAAGTCATGTCTGTATATCGCGGCCTGTTTCTGATAATCTGTAAGCTGAGATATTTCTTTTTCAGCCTGAGCTGCAGCTGCGGAAAGTATGATGTTTTCACGCTCTGCTGTATTTTTTTTGTTGGACATACTGAGTGTCATTATTGACAAGAAAAAATATAATACAACAATAAAACTGTCCATGAATTCAATTATTACGGCTTTGCCGGTATATAGAAGGTTAGTATATACGGTTAGAGCATATTCAAGTATATAATATGTAAGAGGGAGAAGGAAAAACATGGAAATAATGTTTTTTGATTCTTCTTTGAGCTTTATTATGTAAGGCGAAATGTATTTAATTACCACAATCAGAAGCGGAATAGTGATTACAATTGTTACAACATCTGAAATTACAGGGATTTCAGGGAATATATATTTTGCAAGGGTTCCAAACCATTTTCTGGGTGTACACATCAGATAAGCGGACATAACGGCAATAAATGATATGTATATATTCTGGTGACATATATATCTGATAATAAGAATTAAAGGAATATGTATCAGTACAGGATAACATTTAAAAAGGACATTTTCGCCTAAAAGTACGTAGAATAGTGCCTGAAACAGAACAAATAATACAGTAGTAAGTATAAAAAGGCGCTTATTGTCCTCCCATTGTATTCCGGCAAAATAGAAAGATACAATAATTCCGAATATTAAAACAAAACCATAATTAATAAGGTTTAGTACTGAGACTATGTCTGTCATTAAATTCTCCTCCAAATGTATATTATAGATTATTCTTCCATCTGGAAATCCAGATATTGTTTCTTTATGTCCGAAACGCGTCTTTGTGCAACCGGGATAGTTTTGCTGTTTGTTAATTCAATCCTGACTGCATCTATTGTCTTGATGTAATTCATATTAACAATGAAAGAACGGTGTGGCAGTGCAAATTCTTTATGTGTCATAAGTGTATCACATATAGATGAGAATACGTCTGTCGACATTACCTGCTCGTTGTCTGAAAGGTATAATATTACTTTCCGGTTAAGAGCTTCAGCGTACATAATATCTGATAAGTATATTTTATGTATACCTGAATTATTCTTTATAATATATGTATCATTGCGTTCTTTATGAAATGTATCAAGAATATCATCCAGCGTATCATATAAAGCATCTTTAATTATAGGTTTAAGAAGATAATTAAATGCTTTGACTGTGTAACTTTCTACAGCAAATTCAGGAGATGATGTCAGAAAGATTACAGGTGAAAATCTGTCAAAGGCACGGATTTCTCTTGCCAGATTAATGCCGTCCATTACTGGCATAATTATATCGAGAAAATATATGTCATATTTCTCAAATTCAGCAGTTGATGCCAGTTCAACACTGCTTGTGAAACATTTTATAAAAAATTTCTGACCTTTATCACAGGCGTATATTTCTAACAGCTCTCTGATTCTGTTTAATTCAACTTCATTATCGTCACATATTGCAATTTTCATAGTGTTTCCCTCATTATAGCTTAGTATGTAAATTATCTCTTGATTAATTATATATTGCATGAGACTAAATTTCTATATATAAATCTAATCGTTCATGTCAAAAAACTTGTAATTCACGCAGATAACCTCACAAATGTCTTTTAATAAGGTATTATAACTACAATATATAGCAGACGGAAAACTAAATATCAGTATATGTGGTTGTAACATAAAGGAGGCGTTTGGATGAAGAGGTTTTTGAGTATACTTTTATGTTCTGCAATTCTTGCTGCAGCAATACCGGGCATGTATTATGCAGAAGGGAATCAGTCTTCATATGATGAGCTGTCCCAGTTAAAGGAGATTGATTATCAGCTTAATGGTGGTCATTATGTCAGTGGCTATAATGCACCAGACAAATATCCGGCAGAGCAATTACCGGATAAGAATGATATTGTCAATCAGGGGTATGAGTTTGGGGGATGGTATGATAATAAAGAACTGACAGGTAGTCCTGTAACGGAGATTTCAGAAGAGAATTATACAGGAGTTGTAGTTCTTTATGCAAAATGGATTGAACGTTATTATTACATTGACATACCTGAAAGCGTAGATGCTGATAAGACGAATCTTACAGTAGCGGGACATGCAGGCGGACTGTATGAGAAAGATAAAGTAAGCGTATCTGTTTATTCTAAGAATGAATGGAATCTTCTGAATGGAGATGTAAAGCTGGGATATGAATTATATAATGAAGAGAATAAGCTGTCTCTTACTAATAATTCAGTAATAACAGAGCTTACAGCAACAGGCAGTGATAAGACAAGAAAATATATGACAAGATTACAGGAAATTCCTAAATATGCAGGAATATATACAGATAATCTTACTTTTGATATTTCATTTGAAACAACAAAATATAACATTAAGTATGAAACTAATGGCGGAACACTTTATACTGATGATGATGAACAGGGGCGTGCAGCAGAGCTTGATAATTCGGTATATGAGGCAGGAACAAAGCTTTCAGGTCTTCCGGTTCCAGGCAAGGCAGGCTCGACATTTTTGGGATGGTGTTATGATGCGGACTGCACAGATTATGTTGCCAGTACAGACAGACTTTTAAGTGATGTTGTATTATATGCATCATGGGTTGATGGTCAGGAGCTTAAGACAGTCAGCATAGATACATACGCAAGAAGCTATGATGTTGATGCAAATGATTTTACAATTACGGTAACTGATAAGAGCGGAAGGCTAACTAAAGAAGAAGTAAAGAATAAAGTATCAGTTAAGAATGTAAGCGATTCTTCTGAGAATACTTCAATAGATGTTACAGCCGGAAGTGTATTAGATGATGGAGCGTATACATTTATAATAAAATGCAATGGCACATGGCAGGAAGGTTGTGGCTACCGTCTTGAACTTTCAGATGACAGGCTGTATTTCACAGGCTATGACCAGACAATAAGAGAATATGATTTTACAGTTTATAAGCCGGATGTAACTAATGTGAATCTTAGGGATGACATTAAGTACATAAAGTCAGGAAGCTTAAGTAATCTTTATGTTAACGGAGAGAAGGCTGACAGAATATCTGTGACGGTAATGACTGTAGGACAGGATGGTACAATAAGTCAGGAAGCTGTTAAAACTACAGGAAGCTTTACATATTCGGACAGTACACTTAATGCAGGAGATAAGATTGCAGTATATGACGGAGATGTTGTGCCACAGTTAGATGGCAGTGTTATATCTGATGATGATGTTTCGTTCTTTGAGATTACATCAGCTAAGGGGAATGAATATTCCTACAGGGGTATGGCAGCAGAGGAGATACTCTTTGTTCCTGATGTTCTTCCTGTTAATGTAGCTGATGATAAGGATAATGATCCTGATAATGACAGCATAACAATTACAAAGAATAAAATGTCATATGGCAGTGACAGTCTTGGAGCAGGACTTGGACTTGATGAAGATACAACAGTTGATACAGGCGATTATCTTGCTCTGTATGCAACTGGAAATGATGATATACAGTATGCTGTTATAACAAATGTTTCAACTAATAATGCTGATTATGTAATCACATATAAGAATGTGACATGGGATGAAGTTCAGGCAGCCATGGATGTATATCAGACTGATAATGTGAGTGGTGAAAGTATATTACAGAATCAGGATATCAGTGGCATTGAACAGAGCGTTGAGCAGCAGGCTGTTGACAGTGGATTTGCACAGAGTGTTGTAGATGAGGTTGCACAGGCTGTTGTAAGAACGAATTCTTATCAGGAACTTCAGGAATATCTGTCTGATACTATGGATGCCAATATCAGCATTGTGCCGCAGGATATAACTTATCTTCCAGATAAGGCTCAGGGCAATGTTGCATTATATAGCAGCAAGAAACCAGAAGTAAAGCTTGACCATGTAAGAGCTGACCTTTCAACTGATTTAAAACATTTTGAGAATGTAAGTGGATTAAGACTTGCTCTTGATATTGGTGTAGAGATTTCATTCTCTAATATGAAGGTAATTGTATCAGCAACATTTGAGCAGGAAGTTAAGATTAATATTAATGTAAGTGGTAAGGCTATATGGAAAGTATGGGGCATATTCCCATATATTGATGACTACCGCGTTGCGGTTTCATTAGATCTGTATGATTACACTGGAATTGATTTCAATGTTAATGTAAGAACTGCTGAAGAAGATGATGATGACGAAAGTTCTTCTAAACTTGATGAAGTGATTAATGGAATAGCAGAAGAACTTAAGAATATGATGGAAATCGGGACTACTTATATATCTGACAAGTCGGATTTATCTACAAGGCTTGAAGATATGAAGGATTCTGATGATGACAGCGAGATATCTGTTGCGAAGAGTCTTGCTGAAAGATATTCTGATATGCTTGATGATGAGGCTGACTGGGTTGAATTATACAGTAAGTCGTTAACAGAGTCACATGTAAGGGTTATTGGAATTATTGATATTGAGTTTAAGGTTGAATTCGTTGTTTCTGCTAATGTTAATATATCAATGGGTATGACTTACTGGTATAAGAATGCCAAGAGATATGTTTACAGCATTATGGTATTTGACAGAAAGGTTACAAGTGATTCCATTGATTTAAGCGAAGAACAGTATGAGTTCTCGGTATATGCAATAGGAACAATAGGAATACGGGCAGGAATAAGACTGAGTGTGGCTGTAGGTCTTATATCAACAAAACTTGCAAGTGTTGGATTTACAGCAGAGGTTGGTGGATATGCCCAGGTATGGGGATATCTGTACTATCAGTTGAAATATGCAGCTTCGCAGGGCAGAACAGCAAGCTCAATGGGAGCTATATACATGGAAATAGGCATGTATATGGAGGTTAATTTCCTGGCACAGGCACTTTCTGGAACGTTTAGTTATAATCCTACACTTTTTGAGAAGCAATGGCCGTTGTATAGTGTTGGTGTAGTTGAAAATGTGTGCGATTATGCATATGGTCAGGATTCTGTTAAAGATATCAAGATGAAGAGAGATGTTAAGACAGTAAGACTTCCTGATACATATTTTGAAATGCAGTATCTTGATATGAAAGAAGGTCTTGACGATAATAATGAGTATTTTACTAAGGTTTATGATGACAGTGACAGATATTTTTCTATAACAATGACTAATCCGGCGTTCTCATATGATCCTGAAACTAATATAGTTGAGGTTAATCCTGGTAGTGAACCTCAGCAGGATGGTGAGATGATAATAACATGGAAGAGTCAGAAGGGTTCTTTTAATACTAAGCCGATAACAAGAAAGATATCTCTGCACTGGGATAATTTAAGAGATGGATATTATATAGCATTCCAGACTAACGGCGGTTCAGTTGTAGATGCTATAATATCTAAGTACAATAAAGAAATTACAAAGCCTGAAGATCCTGTTAAACAGGGCTATACATTTGCAGGCTGGTATACAGATGAAGCACTTACAAAGAAATATACTATTCCGTCAGTAATGCCTAATGAGGACAGAATTGTATATGCGAAGTGGGAAGCAGCTGATATGACTTATAATGTTGTTGATTATGTGGAAGGAACAGATGGTGTGTATACAGCAGCTTCTTCAAAGCAGGAGACAGCTAAGACTGATACAGAGATATCACCAAAGCCTGACATAAGAAACGGATTTATGACCCCGGCAGCTTTATCACAGAGAGTAAGTGCTGATGGAAGCACAACAATTAATTATTATTATGCAAGAAATAAATATAATATTAAGTTTGTTTCAGAAGGCAGTGTTGTTTCAGAAGGAAGATACACATATGGAACTCTTATGCCGACACCGGTTGCATATAGGGCAGGATATGTATTTGAAGGCTGGGAACCAGCTGTCACACAGACAGTTCCTGCAAATGATACAACTTATACAGCGGTATGGAAAGAAGCAGATGACGTTGTATACACAACAAAATATTATCTTGAAAATGAATCAGGAGAATATGAACTTGATAAGACCAGAATTAATAAAGGAACAACAGGACAGAATGTAACTGCAGATAAGGAACAGTATGACAACAGGCTTTATCATCTTACAGATGATCTGCCATCTGGTACTGTTGCGGCAGATGGAAGTCTTATATTCCGGGTGCATTATGATAGAAATACATACAGCATATCATTTAATTCTATGGGAGGAACTGTAAGTACTGAAAAGAAAACAGCCAGATGGGGAAGCAATGTTATTGCACCGGTTCCTGTAAGAGCAGGATATGCATTTGCAGGCTGGTATGTTGACAGAGCGTGTACAGAAGCATTTGACGGTACAATGCCGGCATATGATATTACTTTATATGCAAAGTGGGATGCAGATAAGGTTAATTATACTGTTGAACATCTTGTTGAAAAGCTTGATGGTTCATATGAATTGTATGACAGACAGGCATTTACATCTGATACTGACAGCCAGGTAACGCCAGAAGTTAAGCATATGGAAGGATTCAGTTCACCAGAGACAGAAACTGCCATTGTAAAAGGAGATGGTTCGACTGTTATAAGATATTTCTACAAGAGAAATGTACACAGATTTGTTCTCAAGCTGAATAATGGACAGCAGGATGTTGAATACGATTATAAATATGGCACTAAGATTAATATTATTAATCCGGAAAGAACTGGTTATACATTTACAGGATGGAATGAAGATGTTGCAGGTACAATGCCAGACAGAGATGTCACTTATACTGCAAGCTGGAAGATAAACCAGTACACAATCAGTTTTAATACAGATGGTGGTAGTGAAATTGCTTCTATAACACAGAATTATAATACTGAGGTTAGTTTTAATGAGATTCCGGTAAAGAAGGGATATACATTCACAGGCTGGGATAAAGCTGTTCCAGATGTAATGCCTGCTGGCAATATTGTTGTAACAGCACAGTGGAAGAAAGATGTATATACTATAAGTTATAATCTTGATGGAGGAAAGGCTGACAATCCTGAAACATATGAGGTTGATACTAGCGTTATAACTCTTAAGAGACCACAGCGTACAGGTTATACATTTATAGGCTGGAGCGGAGCTGGTATAGATGGAACGGCTATGGATCCAGTAATTACAACAGGTTCTACAGGTAACAGAAGTTACACAGCAAACTGGAAGGAAAACAGTTATGTTATCCGGTTTATTCCATATGGTGATGGAACAACTGGTTCTATGCAGGATATGCAGCTTATGTATACAGATAAAGCAGCATTAAGTGCTAATCAGTTTAGGAGAACAGGTTATACATTTGCAGGATGGACAAAAAAGGCAGGAGCAGACAAGTTATATGATGATAATGAAATTATCAGTGGACTTGGAACAGCAGATAATGAAATAATTACCTTGTATCCAGCTTGGACTGCTAATGAGTATACAGTACATTTTGATACAAAGGATGGAGATGCAATAAACGACCTTGTATTTACATATGACAAGAAATACGAACTTCCAAAGACTTCAAGATATGGATATACATTCCTTGGCTGGTGTGTAGAAGATGGCGGCACGGTTACATATAAACCGGGAGCTTCTGCTGATAATCTTGCGGGTGAAGGAACGGTTACATTATATGCAAGCTGGAGTCTTAATAAGACATTTACTTACAGCCACCCATATTCATATCGTGTAACTGATGATTCAAAGGAAGAACCAGTCAAGCTGCATTTCTTCATAGATGGAGCATCAGGAACTTCAACAAGTGGTTATACAAGAACTAATTCCATCTATATGGAAGGTATATCTCTGAATGAGATAAAGAAGCATTGCAATACGATGACTGTAACAATCAGTTATTATATTAAAATGGTAGATGACGGATATGCAGAGGTAGACACTACATATAGAAAAGATTCTAACAAGTCATGGAATGGATGGCATGGAGAGAAGCTTGATCTTAAGAAGAAAAATAAACAGACGATCACGCACACATACAGCATAGGATGCAAAGATATAGATGCTATATGCTACAGATTTGATGCAAGTGGTTCATTTTCTGATAAATATGATTTGAGCAATATTAAGGTCAGTGTAAGGTTTGATTAATTAGTAATTCGTACAGACTGGTTTTATGACCAGTCTGTACGGAATGTCAGGAGGGATTGGAATGAAGATTTCAAAAAACAAAATTATGATAATAGCAATAATAGTACTGTGCGTAGCAGTTGCTGTTCTGGCTGCAGTGCTTGTTATCAGAAAAGATAAGAATAAAGATAATGATGATAAATTTACACCAACGATTGATTCTGATTCTGGTGAAATTGGTACAGGAAGTAATTACAGTGGCGGACAGCAGGGAATAAGGATACCAGGATATCCATCTATAACTGTAGATGCAGGAAAAGATAATGTTACAATGAATCTGTTTAACCCTGAAGGAAATCCATGCTACTTTACATTTGAAATTGTTTTATCTGATACGGGCGAGACTATATACAAGTCAGATATGGTTGAACCTGGAAAAGCTATAACTAATGTAAAACTGCAGCATCCGCTTGCAGCAGGAGAACATAATGCTGTTATTAAGATTAGCACAGCATCGCTTACAGATGGAAAGACAATGAATGGTGCTAATGTTGAGACAGTTTTAGTTGCAAAATAAATAAACAGTCATTAATGGATGAAAGAATGGAGGCTATTATGAGGAAATTGACAGCTATGGCATTGAGTATGATGTTTATATTGGGAAGTGTTATTCCTGTAGGAGCTGAAGAGACACAGATAAGACAGACAAAAATATCTGTATCAATTGATCCGGTCTATACAGTGACTATTCCGGCAAATACAACAATTGAAAGAGGAGAACAGTCTGTTAAGCTTGGAAGTGTTTCTCTTGATAATGCAAGATTAGAGCCAGACAAGACTGTAAATGTATCTGTAAGTGCAAGTGGAAAACTTAAGAACAGTAAAAATGAGAGTAAAACAATTGCGTATAAGATTATGGATGGTAACAAAGAATTCAGTATAGCTACATATGCAGAGAGTGGAAACAGTACAAATCTGACACTTTCAATAGATAAGTCTGAATGGGATAAAGCATATGCGGGTTCATATTCAGATACACTTGTGTTTACAATCTCTTACAGATAGTGAAGCGGAAGATTTATATATTATTAAATGAAAAAGAGTTGTCCGGTTTCCCAGGCAACTCTTTATTTGGTCTGAATCCAAATATGAATTAAATTAATTATCTCTGAACTCTTGCGCCAGCACCACCAACGATACCTTCAACTTCCTTAAGAGAAGCCATTGTTGTATCACCAGGAGTTGTCATAGCTAATGCACCGTGAGCTGCACCGTAGTTAACAGCCTTCTCAGCATCTTCAAATGTCATAAGACCATATACAAGACCTGAAGCGAATGAATCTCCGCCACCAACTCTATCCATGATCTCAAG
>ENA-ORLU01001388-ORLU01001388.1-human-gut-metagenome-genome-assembly--contig:-NODE-1388-length-18085-cov-2.630442_pt1 | contig 18085 bp, 15 predicted proteins | sample MGYA00243009_ERZ508833 | MGnify/ENA primary metagenome ERZ508833 (study PRJEB26277, sample SAMN04329763) | human gut metagenome | biome: human-associated habitat | host: Homo sapiens | place: USA...
ATGATTATTCTAAGGATGAACTAAATCAAATATTTTCAGTTAAGATGAAGAATATGGGGTATTCGATAAATTCAAATGTTGATAAAGAATTATCAAAAATATTTGATTATTATATTAAGAAGAAAAATTTTGGAAATGGACGTTTTATAGATAAATTGATTCAAGAAGTAATTATGAAACATGCCTTAAGAGAAACCAAAAATATAAGAGAAATTACAATAAAGGATATTCCTGTAATAGAAGAATTAAATAATACTAATTATTCAAATTATACTGCTAATGAAATGCTTAATAAATTAGTTGGACTACAAGAGATAAAAGAAAAAGTTGAAGAATTTAAAGAAGAATTTGAAAAAATAGCAAAAGAAAAAGAAGTAGATAAAATAATTCCAATTTTAAATCTTGACGCAGAAATAAAACTTGATGATGTAAATAAAGAAATGGTAGACAGTTTAAAAGAACTTGAACCATTTGGCGAAGACAATAAAATGCCAATATTTGCATTTAGAAACTTAAAAATAGATTCAATAAGATCTCTATCAGATGGAAAACATTTAAGATTATCTGTAAAAGATAATAAAAATATAATTAATGCAATTGGCTTTAATATGGGAACATTAGTAGATACTTATCGAATTGGTGATAGAGTTGATATTGCAGGAAATTTAGAAATAAATTCATTTAATGGTGTTGATAGTATTCAAATTAATATTAAAGATATTATGAAATCTTTATGATATCTAAATATAACAACTAAAAATATAAGCTTTTTATTCCATTCCTCGGCTTATTACGAAATTTAAGAAATTCTAATTCGTTTTATGGCACCCTTCCACTAAAGTGAACTCTTTCCATAAAATTACAAAGAATTTCTAAAATTTCTTCATGCACATTCGTCATTTCATGCAAAACTTATATTTTAAGATTATTAATTATTTTCTAATTTTGTTTATTATTATCTTCAACTATATATTCTTGTTTTGAAGTTGCTTCTTGTTTTTTTACAGCATCTATAATCATAACAAATTTTGAATTTGATTCAACACCATCTTCAACCATTGTAAAACTATTATAAGATTTTGCTAAATCTGTTAATTTTTCAGCTCTTGTTGTTAAATCTTTTAAATCTCCATTTACAAAATTACAGATTTTTTGAATTCCTTCTTCATTAAATGTTGCAATTCCATCAGCTAATGTTGTTGCACCATCATTTATTGTTTGTGCACCTTCTGTTAATTGTGTATTTGCTTGTAATAATTGTGCTGAACTATTATCTAATGTGTTTAATCCATCTTTCATTTGGCTAGAACCATCTTTTAATGTGTTTGTTGCTTGTGCTAATTTTGTTGTTCCTTGATATATTGTATTAGCACCTTGACTTAATTCACCTGTTTTTTCTGCAAGTACTGCTGTTCCACCTTTTATTTGTGTAACTCCACTTGTTAATGAATCTGTTCCTGCACTTAATTTTGTTAATCCTGTTTTTACTTGTGTCAATCCAGCTTTTAATTCATTTATTGCAGATAAATCTGTTGCTTTTAATGTTGCAATTGTTTGTTCTTGTGCTTGTGTATTTACTGTTAATAATTGAATCATTTGTTTATTAAAATCAATTTGTGTTTTTACTTGAGCTTTTGCTTGTTCATCTTCTAATGTTTCATATTGTTTTGTTAATAATGTTGTTGCACTTGTTAATTTTTCAATAGTTGCTTTATTTGTATTTACTAATTGTGTTAATTCTGTAATTTTCTCTGTATTATCAGATACATCAATTCCATTTAATTTTGTTAATATTGTATCAATTCCAGCAACAAGTTCTGTTTCACCAGATTTTAGGCTTTGTGTTCCTGCAAGTACTTCTCCTAATTTTTCATTTATTGTATTTAAATTTGTTTCAATTTGAGAAACACCATCAGCAACTTGTTTTGAGCCATTATTTAATGTTCCTGTACTATTATTTAATGTTTTTATTCCATCATTAATTTTTGTATAATTTGAATTAGCACTTTCCATTCCACTTTGAATCATTCCCATTGCATTTTCAAATTCTTGCATTTTTTCTGTATAAGTATCTGTTCCTTCTTTTAATGTATTTGCACCATCTTGAATTTGATTCATTGAACTTTGTAATGTTTCAACTTGTGAATATAATTCATCTAATCCGTCAAATGACTCTATATCTTCATCTTCTAATAATTTTGGTGTAACATAATTCATAATACTTCCCATCTCAAAATCTGTTGCATCCATTGTAATTTCTATTGAACTTGGTATATCTAATTTATCTTTAGATATATTTAAGCTTTCTTGTAATCCTGGTAAAGCAACACCTAAAACTACTGTTTTAGTTCCATCATCAATTACTTTTCCATTTGAAACTTCAATGTTTCTATTATTTTTATTATTTATCATTGTTCCTGCAACAACAACAAATGGTGTATATAATTTTTGTGTTTTTCCATTAATATTTACCAAATTTTCTGATTTATTTTCATAAGTTATTGTAACTTTTACTTTTCCACTTTTTCCTGCAATATCTTTAGCAGAAATTTCTTCACCATCTAATTCATATTTTACAGAACATGAAATTGGTAATTCATTTTCACTTTCTCCTTGATAATAAATATCATGTTTTTGCGCATCCCATATTAAAGAATTTCCATTTTGACTAAATTTTTAGTCTCCATTAGTATTTTTTATTTTTGTTAGATTTGTTAAATCATTAAGTGTATTTTCACTATCTGTATTTTTTAAATGTGTACTAACTATTGTTTTATAACTATTTCCCTCAGAATTTAATTTAGAATAAACAGTTTCATCTTTTGAATATGCAAATACTGGTGTTGCATATAAACTCATTGTTACTAATAACATACCTGCAGATACTTTTTTACATAATTCATTTTTATCCATTTTTATAACTTCCTTTCTTTTTAATCACGACATTTTGATTAATTTTTTACTTCTCTCATTCCTATTGTTGTTTTACAAATAAGTCTATCAAATATCATTAAGAATGCTGGTAATACTGTAATAACTACTATAACACTTATAATAGCTCCTCTTGACATCAATGTACATAAACTTCCTATCATTTCTATTTTTGAATATGCTCCAACTCCAAATGTTGCTCCAAAGAAACACAATCCACTAACTATAATTGAATTTATTGATGTTCCTAAAGCTTCTGATATAGCTTGTTTTTTGTCTTTACCATCTTTTCTATTTTGAATATATTTTGTTGTTATTAAAATTGCATAATCTATTGTTGCACCTAATTGAATTGTTCCAATTACTATTGATGCTATAAATGGTATTGTTGTATTTGTGTAATATGGAATACCCATATTTATAAATATTGCAAATTCTATTGCTATAACTAATAAAACTGGTAATGATATTGATTTTAATACAAACATCATTATTACAAATATAATTCCTATTGATACTGTGTTTACACTATTAAAATCATGATCACTTATTTCTACTAAATCTTTCATTAATGGTCCTTCACCAACTACTTTAGCATTTGAATCATATTGTTTTACTATTTCATTTATTTTTGCTATTTGATTATTTAATTCATCTGTTGCTATTTCATATTTTGAATTTATTAATATCATCTGATATTTGTCACTTTGGAAGATACTTAATAAATCTTCTGGTAACATTTCTTCTGGAATACCTAATTCAGATAGTTTTGAATAACTTAATGTAAAGTCTACTCCATCTAATTTTTCTATTTTATCTAACATTTCATTAATTTCATCATTTGGTATATCTTTATTTATTAAAATCATTTCTTGTGATACTAATCCAAATTTATCTTTTAATATGTTATTTGCTGAAATACTATCTAGTGTTTCTGGTAATGAACTGTCTAATTTATAATATACTTTTGTGTTGTTATATCCATATAATGCTATTGGTAATGCAATTAAGAATATTACAATTATTGCTTTATAATGTTTTATATTAAATTCACTTATTGTTGTAAATTTTGGTAATAATTCTTTATGTTTTGTTTTTTGAATTGCTTTATCAAACATAAGTATTAAGCTTGGTAATATTGTTACAACACTTATTACACCAAATAATACACCTTTTGCCATAACAATTCCTATGTCTTTTCCTAATGTTAAATTCATACTACATAATGCTAAGAATCCAGCAATTGTTGTTAATGAACTTCCTAATACTGATGTGAATGTTTTTGATATTGCAATACTCATTGCTTGATTTCTATCTGTTGTATTTTTTAATTCTGCTTGATAACTATGATATAAGAATATTGCAAAATCCATTGTTACACCTAGTTGTAATACTGCACTTATTGCCTTTGTTATATATGATATCTCTCCTAAAAAGATATTTGTTCCCATATTGTATAATATTGCAATTCCTATATTTGCTAACAATAATATTGGTGCAACATATGAATCTAATGCTATTTCTAGTACTATTAAACATAATACAACTGCTATCACTACATATATTGCGACTTCTGAATTTGACAAGTCTCTTGTATCTAGTAATGTTGCTGTCATACCACTTATTTTACAATGTTTGTCTGTTATATCTCTTAAATGTTGTACTGTATTCATTGTTGCATCTGATGATATTGCTTCTTTAAATGTTACTAACATTACTGTTGTATTATCTTTATATAACTCATCTTTCACTTCATCTGGTAACATTTCTACTGGAATACTTGTTCCAAGTACATCTGCTCCAGATATTACTTTTGCTACATTATCTACTTGTTTTATTTCATCTTCTAATTTTAATATATCTTTTGTTTCCATATCTTCTAATAAGATTATTGAAAAAGCTCCCATATTAAAATCTTCTGATAATATATTTTCTCCTTGTATTGTCTCTATGTCATCTGGTAAGTAAACTAATATGTCATAATTAATTCTTGTAGCTTTCATTCCAATTATTGATGGAATTAATAAAATTAACATGATTATTAGTATTATTCTTTTGTGTTTACATACAAATTCTCCAAATTTTTGCATTTGCATTTGCTCCTTTCAATTTACAATTTATTTTAAACATGATAAGAACAACGGATTTTCCATCTTTTTCCGTTTCAACATGATGTATTATAGCAAATTAATATGAACTAATTATGAACAAAAAAATAGAAGGATTTTTTACTTTCCTTCTATTTATCTTATTATTTTTCAGTCAAATAATTTTTTAATTCAATTAAAGATTGTGCTGCAAGTTTATAATCTTTAACAAAATTCAAAAAGTAATTTGAAACTTTTGCAGCAGGTCTATCCATATATAAGTCTTTTACTAAACATATTCCTAGTCCATTATCAAAAAATACTTTTATTTTTCTGCTCTTTTGAAATAAATTTTCTTTTCTCATTTTCTTATATATTTTTTCTGCATTTTGATTTCTTTCATTTAATTCTGTAATAAATTCTTCAAATGTATATTCTCTATATTTATTCATTTTATATATCTGTGCAGAATATTCTAATCCATAAATTGTTTCAAGGTTAAATACTTCTAGCATTTTGGCAAACTCTTCACTTCTAAAATAATACATATGGCCTTGCATTTGATTAAATGCTTTCATTGTGTCTAAATATCCTAATTTTATATTATTTATTATTCTTTCATGATTAAATTCAAACGTTCCACCTAAATCTTCAGATGGTTTTATTACTTTAATATAAACATCTTTATTAATTGTTCTTTTGCTAAACCCAACCCCTGCAATATCTGCTATTATTATATTTTTATACCCTTTTTCAATTAACATGTTTGCTGGTATATTATCATATAATCCACCGTCAAAGTATTCTTCATTATTTATAATTTGTGGCTTGAATATAGGAAAACATGAGCTTGCTAATAAGTAATTTTCCATTTCTTCTTTTGGTATCTCATTTTTGAATGCTTGTAATGGTTGTCTATTTTTTACGGAAAATGTTACTAATCCAAAATCTATGTTTGAATTATATATTTTATCCATATCTATATATTTTTTTATCATATTTCTTAATGGTGTATTATCAATTCCTTTTTGTTTTGTATAATCTGCTGCAAGGTTAAATATGTTTGATAGGCTAAATATATTCTTGTTTTCGTTCATTCCGTCAATATTCATTATATTTCCTAATTTAATATTTTCATACATGTCTTCTACCATTTTAAAATCATCTTGTAAAAATAATGCTCCATTTAATGCTCCTATTGATGCTCCTACTATTCCTTTTACATTTATATTTAATTCTTTTAATGCTTTCCAAACTCCTACTTGATATGCTCCTTTTGTTCCACCACCAGCTAATACTAAACCATATTCTCTATTATCTACCATATTTTCCTCCGTTTATTATTATATATTAGTTTAATTTTATAACTCATTATTAATTCCGTCAATATTTTTCACATTTTTTGTTATTTTACATTATATCAATATTTGTTTTTTACGCAAAAATACCACATATATTAACTCTATGTGGTACTTATATTTTATCCAAATATTCCTCTTTTTCTTACTGGTGGCTGTTCATTCATTGTTGTAGCTAATTGTTCCAATAATGCTCTCTGTTCTTTAGTTAATCTTTTTGGAGTTTGAACTACAACTGTAAATACAAAACTACCTCTTACTGATGAATTAATTGATTTAAATCCTCTTTCTCTAATTGTAAATTGTGTTCCTGTTTGAGTTCCTTCAGGTATTTCAAATTCTTCAGTACTTCCGTCTACCATTGGAATTTTTAATTTAGCTCCAAGTGTAGCTTGAGTAATTGTTATTGGAATTTCACACATTACAGTATTTCCATCTCTAGTAAATACATTACTCTTCTTTACTCTTACTGTTATGTATAAATCTCCTTTTGGCCCACCTTTTTCTCCAGGTTCACCTTCTCCTCTTAATACTACTGTTTGATTATTGTCTATTCCTGCTGGAATTTTTACTCTTATTTTAGCTTGTTTTCTAACTGTTCCTTTTCCTTTACAATTATCGCAAGGTTCTTTTATTACTTCACCTGTTCCATGGCAATTTGTACATGTTCTTGTTGTTTGCATTTGACCAAGTATTGTATTTTGAACTTGTCTTACAGTTCCAGTTCCATTACATACAGAACATTTTGATACTGTTGTTCCAGGTTTGGCCCCTGTTCCATTACACATTGAACATGTTTCTGGTCTTGTAACAAGTATTTCTTTTTCAACTCCTAAAAATGCTTCTTCAAATGTTATATCCATACTTAAATTTAAATCTGCACCTTTACGTGGTCCTTTAGATTGTGCTCTTGAAGAGCTTGTTCTTGCTCCTCCTCCAAAGAATGATGAAAATATGTCTCCTAAATCTCCAAATTCTTAAAATCCGTCAAATCAATTTGAAGAACTATATGAATAATATCCTCCAAATCCACCAAATCCGTTTGCACCACCAAAGCCTCCGAATCCACCTTGTGGTCCTTCTGCTCCAAATTGGTCATACATTTTCCTTTTTTGTGGGTCTGATAATGTTTCATATGCTTCATTTACTTCTTTAAATTTTTCTTCTGCTTCTTCTTTGTTATCAGGATTAGCATCTGGGTGATATTTTTTTGCAAGTTTTCTATATGCTTTTTTTAATTCATCATCTGTTGCTGTTTTTTCTACTCCTAATACTTCATAATAATCTCTTTTACTTGCCATATTTTTTACCTCCCTTCGCTTTCTTTAAAATTACTTCTTATATAAAATCCCATATTATTGGACTCCTTTTCATAAATTAGGCGAGTTACTCACTCGCCTATTTATTATTTCACTTTAGTTAATAATTATTTGTTGTCATCTTCAACTTTATAATCAGCATCATATACATTTCCATCATTTCCTGCATTATTTGTATTTGCTTCACTTGCACCTGTTGTAGCATTTGCATCTGCTCCTGCATTAGGATTTCCGTTTTTATATAATTGTTCTGACATTTCATAGAATACTTTTGTAAGTTTCTCTGTAGCTTCTTTTATTGTTTCTGTATTGTTTGTTTCAAGAGCTTTTTTAGTATTTTCAATTTCTGTTTCGATTTTTGCTTTTTCTTCTCCACTTACTTTATCACCTAAATCTGTTAATGTTTTTTCACTGTTGTAAATTAAACTTTCAGCATTGTTTTTAACTTCAATTTCTTCTTTTTTCTTCTTATCTTCTTCAGCATGTGCTTCTGCATCTTTAACAGCTTTGTCGATATCTTCATCTGTTAAGTTTGTTGATGCTGTTATTGAAACATTTTGTTCATTTCCTGTTGCCATATCTTTTGCAGATACATGTACTATACCGTTTGCATCTATATCAAATGTTACTTCAATTTGTGGTACACCTCTTGGAGCTGCTGGAATTCCTGTTAATTGGAATCTTCCTAATGTTTTATTATATGCAGCCATTTCTCTTTCACCTTGTAATACATGAATTTCTACTGATGTTTGACCATCTGCTGCTGTTGAGAATACTTGTGATTTTTTTGTTGGGATTGTTGTGTTTCTGTCTATTAATTTTGTAAATACTCCACCATATGTTTCAATACCTAATGATAATGGTGTTACATCTAATAATACTAAGTCTTTTACATCTCCTGATAATACACCACCTTGAATTGACGCACCAATAGCAACACATTCGTCTGGGTTTATTCCTTTATCTGGTTCTTTACCTGTTATTCTCTTAACAACTTCTTGAACTGCTGGAACTCTTGTAGATCCACCAACTAATAATACTTTATGAATATCATTTGCTGTTAGTCCTGCATCTTTTAATGCTTGGTTAACTGGTCCAGCTGTTGCTTCTACTAAATCATGAATTAATTCTTCAAATTTAGCTCTTGTTAATGTTACATCTAAGTGTTTTGGTCCTGTAGCATCTGCTGTTATGAATGGTAAGTTAATTTGTGTTTGTTGTACACCTGATAATTCAATTTTAGCTTTTTCAGCAGCTTCTTTTAATCTTTGCATTGCAGCTTTATCTGTTGATAAATCAATTCCTTGATCTTTCTTGAATTCTGCTACTAGGTAATCTATAATTTTTTGGTCGAAGTCATCTCCACCTAAATGTGTATTTCCATTTGTTGATAATACTTCAAATACACCATCACCAATATCTAGTATTGATACATCAAATGTTCCTCCACCTAAGTCATATATCATTATTTTTTGATCTTGTTCTTTATCCATTCCATATGCTAATGATGCTGCTGTTGGTTCATTTATAATTCTTAATACTTCTAGTCCTGCTATTTTTCCTGCATCTTTTGTTGCTTGTCTTTGACTATCACTAAAATATGCTGGAACTGTTATAACTGCTTGTGTTATTTTTTGTCCTAAATAGTTTTCAGCATCTGCTTTTAATTTTTGTAATATCATTGCAGATATTTCTTGTGGAGAGAATTTTTCTCCATCTATATCAACTTTTTCGTTTGTTCCCATTTTTCTTTTTATTGATATAACTGTATTTTCTGGGTTTGTAACAGCTTGACGTTTTGCAATTTGTCCTACTAATCTTTCTCCACTTTTTGAGAATGCAACTACAGATGGTGTTGTTCTACTTCCTTCTGCATTTGGTATTACTACTGGTTCTCCTCCTTCCATTACAGCTACACATGAATTTGTTGTTCCTAAATCTATTCCTATGATTTTTCCCATAATAATTACTTCCTTCCTTTGGGCATAAGCCCCCAATTTATATTTTTAAAATTAATAACTTTTTTTAGTTTGCTACAACTACCATTGAGTGTCTTATAACTTTTGAGCCTATTTTGTAGCCTTTTCTGTATTCTTGAACAATTTCTTGTACACCTTTTTCTGGGTCTTGAATACTGCTTACTGCTTCATGTTGACTTGGGTCAAATGTTTCACCAACACCTGCTATTTCTTCAACACCTTTTGATTTTAGTATATCTTTAAATTGTTTTAATACTAATTCTATTCCTTTTTTGTATTCAGAATCTTTTGTTTCTGCTTTTAATGCATTTTCTAAGTTGTCTACTACTGGTAAGAATGCTCCAACAACATCTCCTAATATTGAATTATATAATGATTCTCTTTCTTTACTGCTTCTTTTTTTGTAGTTTTCAAATTCTGCAAGTACTCTTTTATATCTATCATTTAATTCGTCTAGTTCATGTTGTTTTGGATCTATTATACAATCTTTTTTTTCTTCTTTTTGTTCTTTTTTATTTTCTGTTTCATTTTGGATTGTATCTTTTTTTTCTACTTTTTCTTCGTCTTTCATATTTTAACCTTCTTTCTTTTATTCATTTGAGTTATTGTTATCATTTAATTTTTTACTAATATATTTCATAACAGATATTACTTTTGCATAGTCCATTCTTTTTGGTCCTATTATACCAATTGTTCCCAAATCTTTATTTCCTATTCTATGCTTAAATGTTACTATACTGAAAACTTTTTCGTTTTCTTCTCCTATATATACATTTATGTCTTTTGTTATTCCTGTATTTAACATATCTGCCATAAGTTCTTTTTCGTCTAATATGTTTACAAAGTTTTTTGCGACTTCCAAACTATTAAATTCTGGTAATTCAAATAGTTGTTTTGCTCCTTCTAAATGTACTTTTTCTTCTTCTACTACTTTTTTCATTTGTTCAATAATTGGTTTTATTAAGTTTACACTATATTTCATTTCATCTACTAAATATTTTTCTAGTGGCCTATCTATTTTTGATATTGGCTCACCTTTTAATTTGTTATTAAACATATAACTTAGTGTTCCTACTTGTTTTTCTGAAATGTCTTCATCAAATTTTATTATTGTTTCTTTTACTAATCCATTATCTGTTAATATTACTGCCATCATCATTCTTGGGCTTAATAGTACAAATTTTATATTTTCTATTTTTTGTACATCTGTATTTGGTCCAATTGTTACTGTTGTGTAATGTGTTATTTCTGATATTGTGCTTGATGCTATTTGTGTTATTTCTTCTAATTCATTTACTTTTGTTTCTAGTTTTTTACTTATATAATCTATTTCATCAACTGTTATTTTATTATCTTCTAATAGTTCGTCAACATAATATCTATATCCTTTTGCTGATGGCACTCTTCCTGATGATGTATGGGTTTTTTCTATATATCCCATTTTTTCTAGTTCTGCCATTTCATTTCTTATTGTAGCACTACTATATTCTAGCCCTTCTAAGTTCATTATTGCTCCTGAACTTACTGGTTCAGCTGTTTTTATATATTCTTCTACAATTGCTTGTAATACTCTTTTTTTTCTTTCTTCTAGCAATTTCTTTCCTCCTCTTTTCTTTATAGGAAATTGCATTTCTTAGCACTCTTTTATATTGTTTGCTAATTTCGTATATTATATTATAACATTTTTTAGCACTTGTCAAGTGTTTTTGCTAACTTTTTTTAGTTTTATATATACATTGATTTTTATGTAAATTTATGTTATACTTTCTAAAGTCCGTTTTATTTATCCAACATTATTATGGAGGTATAGTATGAAAAAAATTATTCGGAAACTTTCTATTTGTTTAGCTTTAGTTTTGATATTAGCAACTTTTTCGAGTTGCGCATTTTTGAAAAATAAAATGAAAAATATCAAAGGTGAGCTCGTAGGAAATAATTTTACTATTGATTTCTATGACAATTATGGTTCTGATTTGTTAACAATTCACGGAAACAAAGTTGGTTTAGAAGCAAATTACGTCTCAACAGATTCTATTGATTCTGATGGATCTACTACAACAAATTATGAATTATCTAGTGTTGTTACTTTGACTGTTGATGGCTCTCAAATTGCTCAAACAGGTAATACTATTATTTTTGCTGAAAATGGTATTACCAAACTTGAAAATTTTGCTCTTCAGTCAACTGAAATTTCTACTAGTGGTGGTTCTATTAACTTACTTGATAGAAAAATCAATAAGTTACAAAATCTGATTGGTACTCCTAAAATTGTTATTGTTTGTTCTCAGTTGGGAATTCCTATTGCTGTATATGGTGGTAATAGTGTTTATTGGGAGATTCCTGATGATTTGCCTAAAACTACTAAGTTGAATATTGATGGTAAGGCTCTCTACATTCATCGGGCAAATTACATTTTGCTTGATTCTAGTATTATTGATTTTTCTGAATAAGATTAAGAGGAGATTGTTTTTCAATCTCCTCTTTTATTATGCATGTACCTTTTCTAATTTGCTTACATTTTTTTCATTCTTTAATTTTGGTAATACTTTATAAATTACTTTAAAACAAGAAAACTTTTCCAATTCATTGTCTTCTAAACAGTCTAAATAAATATCTAATTGTTCTAAATTTTGGCATGCAGTTATTATTGCTGGATGAAGATTAAATTCAAACATAAGCTCTAATCCTAATAATATAGCCTGTTTTTTAGATTTTTTTTCTTTATTTCTCATTAAATTATATCCTTCATGATATCTAGATCTAATTGAATTTTTATACTTTTCTATCGGAACAACAAAGTTTTCAGCTATTACTTCATCAATATTAGCGTTATTAGCTTTTTGAATTTTTTGATTTAATTCTTCTTTTGTATATGGTAAATAAACTTTTCCTTCAATTTCCGAAATAATTAAATTATTATTTGATTTTGTACTATTTTCTGCAACTTTTATTTCATCAAGTACTATTTTTAAATCTTTTTCAAAGATTTCTAGTTTGGCTAAGTTTTCAACATCAAAACTCATCACATTATCTATCTTTTTTAAGTTAGTCATTGAATAATTAAATTCAAAATCTTGATTAGTTTCTATTGAAAAACATTTATACAATCTTTTTATTAATAAATATTTTTTCTTACAGCAAATTTTTAAATTTAAATAACTAGATAATATATTTGATTTTGTACTATTAACAAGAAAGTTATAACAATCTTTTTGAGTTACTATTTGTCCTTCAAATTTTTTTAATGTAATTATCATAGTATTATTTATTTCATCATTTTCTATTTTTATTTCATTTGTGTCTTTTTCCTTAATTTTTTTCGTTTTTTCTGAAATTATATCTACTTCTACATTTTTGCTTTTAGGAGTTTTTTCCTTTACTGTTCTTTTTGTTTTTGTTATTTTTTCTTTTTGAATATCTTCTATATCTTTTGTTTTTTTCATTTGTTCCTCCTACTCCTAAACTTTATAAATTTGATATTTATTATATAATAAATCTAATAAAATAACAATTTCATTTTTATTACATTTTAGTGAAATTATCCTCCACACGTAATATTTTTGTAATATTTTTGTAATACTATATATCTTGTGATGCTACTAACTGCATATTTAATGACATTGTTGATGATAATGGTATATTATTTTCTTTACAATATGTAAAATATTTTGCAAACGCATGTCCCCATGTTGAATCTAATTTATTTTTATTAATATTTTTTTCGTCTTCTGCAGGCCACTCAAAACTTAAAATAATTTGTCCTTTTTGCCCTATTCGAACTTTCTCATTTTTTTGAATTTTAATATAAAATGGTATATTTGTATAATCTTGTTGTTTTATTAAATCTTGATCTATATTTTCCAAAATTCTTCCATTATATAATAAAGTATTATTATCTATAATATTCTGCTTATATATTTCATTCTCACTTGTTACTTCTCCTAATATTATACTATTATGATTTAAATTAACTGTTTCATTTATTTCATATACTGTTCCCATTATAGTTATACTTTTTATTATATAAAATATTTTGGCATCTGTTTGACCATTATTTTCTATATCAATAGTTATTTCATCCGAAGTTCCTGGATATAAATTACTAAAAGAAAAGTCAACATTATCAGTATTTGTTATAATATTATTATCTTTTGAAAATATTATATTCCATGATATCATATCTAAATTCATATTTGAATCCAATTTTTTAGAAAATGAAAACCATGCTAAAGAAGTCATTATAAAGTAAAATGATATAATTAGAAATCTATTAATATTAATTTTATTTGCCTTTTTTCTTTTCCACCTTAATAAATTCATTTTACCTCCATCATTAATAATAAAGACACTATAATATTTCTATAGTGTCCCTTTATCAAATTAAATATATTAAATACCTGTTCCTGTAGCTGTAGCTTGTTTTTCTAATCCGAAATCTAATTTAATTCCATTTCCATGTGATGCATTTGCTATACAATCTATATCTTGTCCTTCAATCCATGCATATACTTTTACTCTAACAACTTTATTTGCAGGTATTGCAAATGCTGTTGTACCATCTGAAGCTAAAACTAATTGTCTATCTGTATAAGCTTTTGAAACCATATTATAATCTGTTGGAGTTGTATCTGTTGCAGATGCAAATGTTATTGGTGTTTTTAATGTGTTTTGCATTTTATAATATGTACCAGCTGAATTTGCCACATAATCATAAACATCTGTAATATTTTTTCCAACTGAAGCAGCTGTTAAAGCATATGTAGGTAATATAACTTGACTACCTAATCTTAATGTTGCATCACTATCAGCAAGTGTATAATCTGTATTTGTTGTAACACCATTTACACCCAAATTTGTATAATTATCAATAATTCCTTTTATTGTTGAGTTTATTTTTATCTTTGGAGTTGTTTTTGAGAAGAATTTTTTTGTATAATCAACATGATAATTTGCATTTGGTTCCCAAATTGCTACTTTTGATATTGATGATGTAGCTGCTGTTGTTTTTGATATTACATCTGTTGCTTCATCAGTATAAGCTGCCTCTCCATCATATAATGCAAATGCAACTCTTATACTATTTTGTAAACCTGTTTTTTCAGAATTTGTATCTGACTCACTTGATTTTAATATTTGACATATTGAATCTTTTGTTATTTGTAATTTGTCATCATCTGATCCTCTCGTTGTACAAGATGCTGCTACATCACGTGTCTTGCTTACATGACCCAACTTTGGATAAACTGTCCACCCTGTACGGTCTCCACATCTCGAACATTCTTCCCCTGAATATCCATCTTCAGTACATGTTGCAGATTTACTTCTAGAACGATATGAATGTCCCAATGCTGGTATTGAAGCTCCTCGAGTTGTTGCACCACACCATATACAATATCTTTCTTCATATCCATCTTCAGTACATGTCGCTGTTGACCCAGTTCTAATACTCCAACTATGACTACAACTTCCACTATCTGCAAGCAACATTATTCCATCATTAGCTATAACAGATATGTTATCTTCTAGTTTTGTAGTAATATTACTTTTACTCTCATTTACTTCATTTGTTGTAGCAACACTATACTTTTTCTTATCTAAGCTTAATGTAAGTTCTTCATCATAATCATCTGAATCATAACTCTTTATTTCATCATTTCCAGATTCAATTCCTGTATTTTCAACTAATTCTCCAACTGTTGAAACTTTACTAGGTGTTTCAAAAACAAATACTGAATATTCATTTGCTTTATTATTATCTTCTTTTCTTCCAAGTGTAAGCAAAGAATTATATGGCATATACCCTTCTACATAAATCCCTTTATCTTCATATTCAAGATTTTGTTTATACAAAGTCATCTCTTCATTAGTTTCTGTCGAAGTTACATTCTTTTTATCATAATTTACTTCCAAATTAATCTCTTTATTTTCAACCTCATCCTGTGAAAGAACAATTTTATCATTTGCACTCTTATCACCATTTAAAGTTTTATAATTAGAAACATAAACATTGCTTATAGTTTCAGGCAAAGAAATTTCATAATTACCATTCTTATTTCCAGTTGCAACCAAAGTAACTTTTTGACTATCAACTTCTCCTGTTTCATCAGTTACATTAGCTACTATCTCAGTAGTTTCTTTTGCTCTAGAATTTGAAATATTAAAATAGACACTAATAATAACTATTACAGCCATACTTAGTATCATTAAATTTCTTACTTTTTTTATTATAATATTACTTTTTCGCATTTTTATATTTCCCCCATTTGTACTTTTTTCTATCTTTTTTCTATACATATTTTATATCATAATACACGATTTTTTTCAACAAATTTAGCGTTTTTTTAACACTTTTTTTATAGTTTTTTTCACTAATTTTTTATAAAAAATATAACACAAAAAAAGAGCAAAAATTTTTACTTTTTACCCTCTTCTTTTTTATCCCATATTATCAGTAAATAAATATACATAATATCCAAAATAGCAGATATTCCACCCAAAACAAGTGAAATTCGACTTATTGCTCCAAAGTAAAATCCACTTAATGTTGTTATTGCTAATGTTCCAATAAATTTCGTAATTGCCAATATTATTGATTGTCCCTCTTTTCCATTTCTCTTTACTAACATATCTATAAATAGCATAGACATTACAATATTTATAAAGAAGCCTGCATTTATTTTAGCATGAAATGGATAAGTTGTATAGAACTCATTCATAATCAGCATTGCTATAATTAATTGGAAAATACTAAATCCCCAAAAATATTTTTTTAATTTATCTGGATAATATTTTTTTCCATATAAAAAATATGTAATTAAAATTCCAGTATCTAAAATAAGCCATATGCTATCAATAATTATCCATATTAGTCCACCATCGCCTCCATTTATGACTTTCTTAAAATAAAGCATCTCCCAAGAAATATTTAAACACAATGAGAAAAACGGCATTGCATAACTTTTTTCTTTTATTCCTTTATAAATAGCAATACTATATGAAATCATCCAAAATCCACCACACATTAATCTCAATACTAGTATCATCATAATACCTTTTCCTTTCCTTTATAAATCAAATATTTATTTTCTTATTTTAGCAACAAAAAAGCCTTCATATAACTCTGTTGGTAAAATACATAATGTTCCTTCAATTTCAACTGGTAAATATTCGATTCCTTCTATTTTTTCTATAGGAACAATTTTTGCATTAAATTTTTTTAAAACTTTATTTAGAACTTTTTCATTTTCTTCTTTTAAAATTGAACAAGTAGAATATACCATTTCACCATCTTTTTTCAATATTTTTAAAGCTTTTGTTAATAATTCTTCTTGAGTTTTAGCAGACCTTTGTATTAATTCTTCTGTAAATTTCGGATTAAATACACTTTCAGTACCACTTCCACTACATGGTGCATCTAATAATATTTTGTCAAATGAGAAAAAATCACTTAATTTTCTTGCATCTTCTTGCATTACATTAACATTTCCAGCACCTTGTTTTTGAAGATTATATTTCAATCTATCACATCTAATCTTATTTTTTTCACATGCAGTTATATAAGATTTTCCATTTGAGATTGCAGATATTTGCGTAGTTTTTCCTCCTGGTGCTGCTGCCATATCTAATATATTTTCTTTTTTCTTTGGCTCAAGTATAACTGGTGGAATCATTGATGATAAACTTTGCAAATAAATTTCTCCATTTTCATATATCTTTAATTTTCTTACATCTTCTTCTAATGCATTTTTTATAATTATTGCATCATTATTCCATTTAACTTCCTCAAATTCAATATTAGATTCTTTCAATTCTTTTATAACTTTTTCTTTATCTGTTTTTAATAAGCCAGATGAACCTTCGGAGTAATCGCGTGGTGGCTCTTCAGATTTGCTTTCTGATGAGGCTGTCACTAATTGCTGGGTAAATAAACCTTTGTCGGCTGGTTTACTGCCAAGCAAGGCTTCAGATGAAGCAGCATAGTGACGGTACAGTTTTTGATAATCACCAATTAAGGTTTTAAATAATTCAGCACTTTCTGCGAAATGTTTTTCAAGTTGTGCTTGTTTATCGCTTAATTGTGTTTTTACTTCTTTTAGTTCAGCTTCGGTTTGAACTTGTTTTTTAACAGAACCTTTTGTTAAACGTAATAACACATAACCTAAGATTACGCCAACAACAAGCCCAATCACTGCAGCTTGCCACATTTCTGGTGTCCATGATTGCATACATTACTCCTTCTTTTGAATTCAGTGTTTATTGTAAAGGAAAACCGAAAAACTTTCTTTGCGGTTGGTCACATTTTGAAAAAACTTGTTTATACAGCCGCAATAATAACGATCTCAACTTTCCAATCAGGATCTGCAAGTTTCGCTTCTACTGTTGCTCGGCTTGGTGGATTTTGACTATCGACC
>ENA-ORLU01001418-ORLU01001418.1-human-gut-metagenome-genome-assembly--contig:-NODE-1418-length-17875-cov-3.886897_pt1 | contig 17875 bp, 11 predicted proteins | sample MGYA00243009_ERZ508833 | MGnify/ENA primary metagenome ERZ508833 (study PRJEB26277, sample SAMN04329763) | human gut metagenome | biome: human-associated habitat | host: Homo sapiens | place: USA...
AGTTACTATTATAGAGGTAATGTTACTAATAATTATGTAAAGTTTGCTGATAAATATTGGCGTATTATTCGTATTAATGGTGATGGGACGGTTAGAGTAATCTATGATGGAACATCTGCTCACACCAATGGTGAAAGTAGTACGGATAGACAAATTGGAACTTCAACATTCAACAGGTATTGGAAGAAAGATAATGTTCAAGAAGCTACTAATTCACTTGTTTATTATGATAATGCTGGAGTTGGTTATATGTATGGTAATCGTGATGCTGTAGTAGAAGATACATCATCTTCTGATTCAACTAGTTTTACGAATACAAATACATATTATATAGCTAAAGAGTATACATATGATGCGGCAACTGATAGATTTACGTTAAAAGATCCGATTGCCGTATTAGGTAGTGCGATGACCGCAGATTATGTAGGTTATTATACTTTTGCCAGTACAAGTTCAGATACTTCACGAGGATATGTATATAAAATATTTGGGATAACAGCTGGTGATTCAAGAGCTTCCGTAAAATATGGTTATGTCAGGTATGGAACTTCAAGTAAAGAAGTAGCTCAGACAAATACCAATGACTCAACTATAAAAACTTACTTAGATAATTGGTATAAAACTAATATTTCCGGTACAGAAAATGAACAATATTTAGCAGATAATATTTTCTGTAATGATAGAAGTTTTGCTAGTAATAACTCAGGTACGGGAGCGGGAGTAAGTAAAACATATTATAACTGGTATAATTGGTATGCAGATAAGTCTAATTTGAAATGTCCACAACAGAATGATGCCTTTACGGTAAGCGATACTACTAACGGAAATGGTGCTTTAACTTATCCGATTGGATTAATATCTTATGATGAAATTGTACTAGCTGGTGGGTGGTATGATAACAATAATGGTTATTACCTATACTCGGGGTCATGGTATTGGACTTCCTCGCCTAAATACTTCAATGGTTGGAACGTTTACGTGCGTGCCGTAGATTCGAATGGCAATGCGTATATCCTCGGCAGCGACGTGATCGCCAGCGGTGGGGTTAGACCTGTCTTAAATTTATCACCAGAAGTATTAAATAAGGGTGATGGAACGATGAGTGATCCATACCACGTAGAGTAAACTTATGAGTAATGGGGTCAATAAATATTTATACTCCATTACTTAGAATATAACTAATAGAAATAAACTCTCTATTAGTTTTTATTTGGTATAATACTTCTTAAAGAAAAGAGAGAACTATGGGAAAAGTTAGTAATATATTATATATGATTGATTTACTTAATACGGGGAATATCTATACGATAAAAGAGTTATCTAAAGAGATAGGGGTATCTGAAAGAATGATAAGATACTATAGAGAAGAGATATCTAAGAATGGGATTGCTATAGAGTCTTTTAAAGGTCCGGGGGGAGGATATTTTCTAATAGATAGATTAAAGAATTATATTAATATAAATAAATATGATATAAAATTATTAGAAAATATCTTTGATATCTTAAGAAAAGATAACTATAGATACTTAGATAAGTATGAAGAATTTTTAGATAAAATTAAGAAGATGAGAACTATTAGTGAAGAAAAGAGTAAATATATTACTAATATTAATCTAAAGAAACCTGATAATATTTTATCTTTAATAAAAGATACTATTATAAGAGAAGATAAACTTAAGATTATTTATTTAGATATAGATGGTAGTAGATTGATAAGAACTATTCATCCTTTAGAGTTATTTATGTATCATGAAGAGTATTATGTAACGGCTTTCTGTGAATTAAGAAATGATATTAGACACTTTGAACTTAAAAGAATAGAAAGTATAATAGAGACATAATATTTCCATTCTATAAAGTATAATCACTATAGGTGGTATATATGAGGATTGTTAGTATAGGTGATTTAGGATTAGATTATTACTATAAGAATAATAAACTCTTAGGAGTTATGGGAGGAGTAACACATACGAATATTATTGCTAATTTGACTAAGTTAGGTTTTAAGACTAGTACTTATTCAGTAGGAGGTAATGATATTCAAGGACAAGTAGCACTTAATTCTTTGAAAGTTCTGGGAGTAGATACTAGTAATATCAAGTTAATAGAGAATACTAAGACTAGGTGTTTTCATATTAATTATCTAAATGATGAGTTTACTTCGAAGAAGAGGTGCCCTCTTTGTAATAATAAATATTATTACGAAGAGAGTTTAATTAGTCCTATAGAGATAATAAGTAACTTAGAGAAAGAAGATATCTTAGTATTTGATAATCTTAATAAGAAGAATCAAGAGATTATAGATAATACTAATAATAAGAAAATCTTAGACTTAGGACAGTATTATGAATTAGAAAATCTTGAGGATGATATTCTTCTAAAGAAGATAAGAAGAAACTTTATAATAATAAATTTTAATGAAAGGGTAGTTAAGTATCTTTTAGAAAGGTTTAATCTTCAAGATGAGTTAGAATTATATAGACTACTAGAGATTAAGTTTATCTCTATTACTTATGGTTCCAAGGGATGTTGTTTTCTTTATGATAATAAGATATATAAATATCTAGGAGAAAAATTAGATAAGATTGTAGATACTAATGGCGCTGGAGATGCTTTTATTTCTAGTATTATTAAAGAGTATTTAGATAATAATTGTTCTTTTGATAATGTTAAATTTGATGAATGGTATAATAATACGAAGAAGTTAACTAAAGAAGTTATAGAGACTATGGGGGCTAGGGGACATATATATCCTTTAGAAAGTGTTAAGTTAGTAGAGAATAAATGTTCTTGTGAGGAGTTTATTTTAAGGAAGAGAAAACAAATAAAGAGATGTAATCTTAATATAAATAATCTTAGGATAAGAGTTAGTAATGCTCTTAAGAGTAAGGTATTTACTAATCTAGAAGAGATAAGGTTTTCTAAAGATGATAAAGTTTTATTTATAGGAACAGGAGGTTCTTATGTTGGGGCATATTTTAGTAGCAAGATTATTAACTTAGTATATGGTTGTTCTTGTTTAGCTTTATATCCAAGAGATGTTTTATATCATAATAATAAATATATTTCGAAAGTATTTTTATTTAGTTATTCTGGGAGTACTAATGATTCTTTAGAAAGTGTTAAAGAAATAGATAGTTCTCTTAAGTATATTATTACTAAAGGAAAAATAAGTGATGTGGCTTCTAAGAGTGGAATAAATAAAAGAAATATTTTATCTTATAGAAGTAGTACTAATAAAGGGAAAGAAAAGGGATTCTTAGCTTTTGAAGGTGCCTTAGTACCTTGTGCTATTATGTTAAAAGAATATTATAAATATATAGATAGTAGTATTAATATAGATAAGTTTATCTTGGATAGTCTTAAGTATTGGCAAAGTAAGATGGGATATCTAATTACTAAGGATTATGCTTATAGATTAAAAGGTAAGGGAATAGTAAATATCTTTAGAGGAGATAATTCTCATAGTGGGGCTTATGATTTAGAAAGTAAGTTAGTAGAATCCGGAGTAATTAGTTGCATTATACATGAAAAGAAAAACTTTTCTCATGGAAGATTTATTAATTATGAGAATCTTAATAATTCTTATAGTATTTATTTTAAAGAGAATAGTAATAGTACATATGAAGATAAATTACTTAATTATCTAGGGGATAATACTATAGTTATTAAGAGTAAGTATACTAATCTTTTAGCAGAATTTGATTTATTAGTAGCTAGTCAATATGTAATCTATTATCTAGGTAAATACTGGGATATAGATGTTTCTAAACCTAAGTATAGTGATAAATCCATGGAGTTATATTTTTATAAGGGAGATATTAGATAAAAAGGTTTTATCGTAAAAAATAATTAAAATCACCAAAAAATTACGCTGTAGCGTAAAAAATAGTTAAAATTATCAAAAAACTACGTTGTGGCGTAAAAATTTTAATTCATCGAATAAATAAAAAATGTCTATAGCTGTTTTAGGACTTAGACACTTTTTGATATATGGAATTATGGGAATTTTTATAGTGCTTTTGATGATTTTTCATAGAGTATAAAACTCTATGAAAACTAGCTTTAGGATATTATTTTTAACTTATACTTAAATTCTATCATATATATAAGGTGTTTTAAAGGATATATTTAAAGATAAATAATCTTTTTTTAGTCAAATTTCTAGTCAAATAATATATTCTCAAGCCTAGGTGAATACTGGCTTTTAACAAGTTTGTTATAGTCAAAAGTTTAATTTTATTCTAGTCAAAATTATAGTCAAATGGGTTGTAAACCAAGTATTCACCTATATATTTCATAGAGTTTTATACTCTAGGAATACATAATTAGAGGATATAGATATTATAACTAGAAATGGATTTATTTATGATGAAGAAATTTAATAAAGATAAGTATTTAAAGAAATTAAGATTTAAGAAGTATAAGAGATACTTATATATAGGAATACCTTGTTTATTAGTATTATTAATAGGAATGTATTTTGCTTATTCAAAGTTTAGTGTCTTTAAAGAGGAAGAAGTAGTAAGAACTACGGTAGGAGATTTTATCTCTGGAGATGCTGTTATTGGAGCTTATATAGATGGAGAATACTCTAAGAGTATACCTGGTAAGAATGATGGTTATATAGTAGATAAAATAGTCTGTGATACTGGTGCTTCTGCTTCTTGGGATAATAATTCTTGGGGAATAGTATTAACTAATCTAACTAAGAGAACTAAATGTAATGTGTATTTTAATAAAATTGTATCTGTTTCTGAAAAAGTGATTACTGCAATGAATAATAATCCTAGTATGTTTGCAAGCGATGACTCAGGTAAAAATATACGATATATAGGAGCTGATCCAAGTAACTATGTCTATTTTAACTGTAGTGATTATAATAATCCAACGGCTGATACTTGTGAATTATGGCGTATTATTGGGGTATTCAATAATGTAACTAAGGGAGATGGCTCCAAAGAAAATCTAGTTAAGATTATAAGAACTGATTCTTTAGGACAGTTTTCTTGGGATTATAAGGATTCTGTGGGAACATCTACTGAAGAGTTTGGTTCGAATGACTGGACTGATTCTCAGTTAATGATGATGTTAAATCCCACTAATTATTTAAAATCCGGATATACTAATTCTAGTGATATAATCTCCTTGGAAAGCCAACAATTATATAGTAAAATGGGTTCTTATTATAATGGTACCAAAGGATGTAAACCCGCTGTGATTGCAAGTGGAGCCACATTTAGTTGTACCGAAGTAGATTTCACGTCAACCGGTTTAAAAAATGATACAACCAGAAATGCCATTGAAGAAGTTGTTTGGAATTTAGGTGGAAGTTCAAGGTATCCAGCTCAAGAGGATTATTGTGTAACACCAAGTGAGTTTTATGAAGTAGAAAGATGGGCTGGTGTATATAGTGGTCACGCAACTACTTGGACAGGCAAAATAGGCTTAATGTATCCAAGTGACTATGGTTATGCTACAAGTGGGGGAACAACTAAAGATAGAGCAGCTTGTCTAGCAACAGGATTTTATGATAGATGGTATAGTGATTGTAGCAGAAATGATTATTTATTCGCTATAAAAAATTGGGAATGGACATTAACGCCTTTTTCGGCTAATGCTTACGATGTGTTCGGTGTGTTTGGCGATGTTGACCGCAACAGTGCTGACGGTGCTTTTGCTGTTCGTCCGGCGCTTTTTCTGAAATCTAATATCCTAGTTGATAAAGGTACAGGCGAAAGGTCGAATCCGTATACTTTGAAAATACAGTAAAGGAGGATTTTACTTAGATTAGACTAGTAAGTAGTCTTTTTCTTTGATATTATAGATATACAACTTGGAAGTGAGATTATGGAAATAGAGAATATTAAAGATTCTAAGTTTTTAAAGGACTTAGATTATAATGAGTTAGAGGATTTAAGTAAAGAGATAAGAGAATTCTTAATAGAGAATATTAGTAAGACGGGGGGACATTTATCTTCTAATCTAGGAGTAGTTGAACTTACAATAGCGCTCCATAGGAATTTTAATTTTCCAGAAGATAAGATTATCTTTGATGTAGGACATCAAGCTTATGTTCATAAGATACTTACGGGTCGAGGAAAATATTTTAATACTTTAAGACAGTTTAAGGGATTATCTGGATTTCAAAAGAGGAGTGAATCTAAGTATGATAATTATGAAGCGGGACATTCTTCGACTAGTTTATCAGCGGCTTTAGGATTTGCTCTTTCTAGAGATAAGAAACATCTAAATAATTATGTTATTGCCCTTATTGGGGATGGTTCGATTGGAAATGGGTTATCTTTTGAAGCTTTAAATCATATTGGAGATGCTAATACGAGATTAATAGTAATTCTTAATGATAATGAGATGAGTATTTCTAAGAATGTAGGAGCATTACATAATACTTTAGATAAGATTAGAAGTACTAGTAAATATCATAAGACAATGCAAGATACGAAGTATGTTTTAAATAAGAGTAAATTCTTAGGAAAGTATTTATATAAGATTGTTAAGGGACTAAAAGAGTCTTTTAAGAAGATGTATATGAAAGAGGGGTATTTATTTGAAGAGTTAGGACTTAATTATTATGGTCCGATTAATGGGCATGATTTTAGGGAGTTAGATAAGTATTTAAAGATGGCTAAGAAAGAGATGCAACCTGTCTTATTACATGTAATTACCAAGAAAGGAAAAGGATATAAGTATGCTGAAGATGATAAAGTAGGTCTTTGGCATGGAGTAGGTCCTTTTGATATTAAAACCGGAGAGTTTAAAAAGGTAAATGATGGGAAAGTTTCTTGGAGTGATGTTATGACAAGACATTTGATTAAGTTAGCTAAAGAAGATAAGAAGATTATGGCGATAACACCCGCAATGGCTAATGGGAGTAAACTAAATAGTTTTAAAAACTTATATCCTGATCGTTTTATTGATGTGGGGATTGCGGAAGAGCATGCTTTGGTTTTGGCTAATGCAGTTTCTTTAGAAGGGTTAAAACCTTTTGTCTCCATATATTCAACGTTCTTACAGAGGGGTTATGATGAGGTAGCTCAAGATATTGGCAGAATGAATGGTCATGTTGTTATTGGTATTGATAGAGCCGGAATTGTCGGGGAAGATGGGGAGACGCATCAAGGAATATATGATGTTTCTTTACTTAATAATATTCCTAATATGATTATTATGGCTCCTAGTGATAGTAAGATGGCAGGAGATATGTTATATACGGCTTTTAGAGTAGAAAGTCCGGTAGCAATTAGGTATTCTAAAGAGAGGATAGATTTTATAGAAAGTAGTTATAAACTTTTAGAGATAGGTAAATGGGAGATTAGTGATTATCGAGAGAAAGAAAGTTGTGATGGGTACTTAATTAGTTATGGAGACTTTTATAATAGAGCTTTAGAGATAAGGGAATTCTTAAAGAAGAAGAATATTTATTTAAGAGTAGTTAATGCGAGGTTTATTAAACCAATGGATAAGAAAATTTTAAAAGAGATATCTAAACAAAATAAGCCAGTATTTATCTATGAAGAAGTAGTAAGAATTGGTTCTTTAGGAAGTGAGATTGCTAAGTATTTATTAGAGCATCATTATAATAATATATTCTATGATTATGCGATACCAGATGAATTTATTAAACAAGGGAAAAAAGAAGAAGTAATAAAGAGTTTAAAACTTGATAATAGTAGTATAATAAAAGATATAGAAAAGAGATTAAAATGCAAATAGAAGTTAAAAATGTTAAATTATGTGTGATGGTTCCAAGAGAGTATACTGAAGTCTTAAGGAAAGCTATGGGAGAGTATGAATGTGGTATTCAAGGTAATTATAGTGAATGTATGAATATTACGGAGTGTCACTGTACATTTAAACCTAATGATAAGGCTAATCCTTTTAGAGGAAGTAAAGGAAAATTAGAGCATTCTCTAGAAGATAAGATAGAAGTTACTTGTAAGATAGATAAAGTTAAAGGACTAATAGAGGTTATAAAGAAAGTACATCCTTATGAAGAGGTAGGAATAGATATATATCCTCTTTTTGATGTAGATAATTTTAAGTAAAAGAATATACTATATAAGAGGGATATTATGGGAAGTACTTTAAGATTTTATACGCAAGAAGAAATAAATATACTAAAGAAAATAGAAGATAATCTAAGGATGAAGAAAATCTTAAAAAGTAAATTATTAAGTATGAGAGATGAGGTAATAATAGATTCTATGGAAGATATAGATTTAGAGATAAGAGAGTTATTATTAGATTTAGAGGCTAGAGAAAAGGATAATCTTATGAGAAGTAAGGTTAATAAGAGAGTATTGAAAGTAAGTAGATGAAAAGTCTACTTTTTTTGATGAATCTTTCTATTTTTTATGATGTAACAAATTAGAATGATAACCGTTTTATTGCTTTTATTACAGAAAGTGGAAAATTATAAGAAAATTAAAATTTTTTACATCTTTTTAGTAATTTATGAACAAAAATCGCCTTCGACCGCCAATATATATATATAGAAGGATAATTTTTCAGTTGAAGTTATTTTTCTTAGATAAGGAGGTCTTGATGATAAATAATTGGATTTTAAAAGTAGAAAGAAGGATTGTAGTATGGAAAAGAAAGAATCAAGAAAAAATGCTCGCACTTATGTATTAAAACCAGGAGAAATAATCCCTCCCAAATACGATTTTATTTTTACCCAGATTTTTAATGATCCTAATTATGGTTTTGCCTTAAATAAGCTTTTAGCAGATACTTTAAATATGCAAGAAGAAGATTTTATTGGTAATGTAATTTATCGTAATAGAAACTTAAGGGTTAAAAGTCGCAAGAATGCCCTTGGTCAAGTTGACTTAATTGTAAAAAGAACATTTAAAGAGGGTAAAAATGACAAGGAAGAATATATTAATATAGAAGTTAATTCTAGTCTTTCAATGTCTTATCGTAATAAAGTCTATAGTAACTCAATCGGAGCGAATACTTTAAATGTTGGTGATAAAAATTATAAGGATATTCCCCGCGTCATCCAGTTGAATTATAATTTCTTTGATTATCATTCTAATAAATTTATCACAGTTGGTAAAATGTTAAATGATGATGGGACGGCAACTTTGGGATGGGCTGATGAAATTTATCATATTTTTAGTAATTTTGTCCTTAAATCATGGTATAATGATGCTGATGAACGAGAACGAAAGGTGGCTAAATGGTGTATGTTAATGTTTGCTGATACAGAAGAAACTCTACTAAAGAGAGCAAAAGAAGTTATGAGTGAAGAAGAAGCTAGAAAGTTTGTAGACAGAGTAGTAGAATTATCTCACGATGATGATAATATTGCTCTTTATACAGGATATTCTAATCATGAAATGGCTTTCAATACAGATATGGCTTACATTCAAGATGAAAAAGCTAAGATTCAAGATGAAAAGATTAAAGTTCAAGATGAAAAAGCTAAAATTCAAAATGAAAAAACTAAAGTTCAAGAGGAAAAGTCACAAATTCAAGAAGAGAAATCACAAATTCAAGAAGAAAAGTCACAAATTCAAGAAGAAAAATCGCAAATTCAAGAAGATAAATCGCAAATTCAAGAAGAAATAGAGAAATTAAAAAAAGAAAAAAATGATTTAAAAGCTAAAGCTACAAAAGAAAATTCTTTAGATATTGCTAAGAATATGCTTGCAAATAATTTGGATATAAATTTAATTGCTAACATAACAGGTTTATCTATAGAAGAGATTAACTCTATTGATAAGTAAGGTTAAAGAAGTTCTCAGGTATTGAGGACTTTTTACATTTTATTGACAAAATTTTTCATAGAGTATCTAACTCTATGAATACGTAATTTTGGATAATTATTGTTATCCATTAGAATTATTTTATCATTAATATGGGATTCTTTGGATAATTATTTTAAGAAAAGGTAATCTTTAATAGTCAAATTTCTAGTCAAAGAAATATTAAATAATCCTAGAAATTATAGAGCTTTTAGGAAGTTGTTTATAGTCAAAATGAATAATAATTTCTAGTCAAAATTATAGTCAAATAGGCTTTAAACCTAGTGTTTACCTAGATTTTTCTAAGAGTTAGATACTCTATGAAAAGGAGGAGTTATGATGACTAATAAATACTTAAGAAAAGTAAAGCTTAAAAGATATTATAAATATATTTATTTAGTTAGTTTAGGTTTTTTGGGAGGTATTATCTTAATGAGTTATACTTATTCGAAATTTAATGTCTCTAAAGATACTGAAGTTGTAAAAACAACTGTTGGTGATTTTATTTTTGGTGATGTAGTAATTGGAGCTTATATTAACGGGGAGTATTCTAAGACATTACCTCAGAAAGGTGATGGTTACATTGTCGAGAAGGTTATATGTGATAATGATACTGTAGGAGAATGGAATTATGATGAGTGGGCTTTAATTACTAAGAATATTACTGTGAGAAGTAAGTGCAATGTGTATTTTATTAATGGGTATAGTAAAGATTTTTCTTATACGGGTTCAGTAGAAGAGTTTATGGTTCCTAAAGATGGTGTTTATAAGTTAGAAGTTTGGGGAGCTCAGGGTGGAAATAGTCTTGATAATGGTGTTATATCTTCAAACAAGTATTATGCAGGATATTCAAAAAGTATTATTAAACTAAATAAAAATGATAAACTTTATGTTACTGTTGGTGGTCGAGGTGAAGATGGTAGATTAAATAATATCGCCAAAGGAGGATTTAATGGTGGTGGTAATGGTACTTGGGACCACCAAGATGATGAAGCCCTTGCTGGTGGTGGTGGTGCTACATCAATTCAGAATTCTTTACTAGGAGATGGGCAGTTAAAAAATTATGAGAATAATAAATCCTCTGTTTTAATAGTGGCTGGGGGAAGTGCTGGCAATGGTATAACTGTACATTCTGACTATTTTTCAAAATATAAATTCTCATACGGTGGCGGTTTTATAGGAGGTGTTGGTGGCACGACAAAAATTGACAATTTTAATGATTATACGATTTTTAATGCTGCTACTCAAAATAGTGGTTATACTTTTGGCTTAGGTCAGTCAACTGATGATATTACTGGCAATTATAACCAAGAAGCTCCTGGAGCAGGTGGGGGCTGGTACGGTGGTTTGGCTCTTACAAATACTGTAGCAGCTACCTTCCCTTATTCTTATGCTGGTGGTGGATCGGGTTATATCGGAAATTCTTTATTAACTAATAAAGCAATGTATTGCTATAATTGTGAAGAAAGTACTGATGACAATACTCGAACAGTTTCAACTACTTGTACTAGTGAGACACCAACCGAAAATTGTGCTAAAAAAGGGAATGGCTATGCCAGAATAACCTTAATTAGTATCGATTGATAAAAAAAGAAGACTTTCATCTTCATACATAATCAATAAGTAATGGGTCCTTTATTAAATATTTTAGTTATTGTCTATTATAAATATTTATGTTCTCTTATCTTTTTGGACCCATTACTTAAAATCTTAATAGTATATCTTCTTTAGGTATAAAAGCCTAAGATAGGAGATATACTATTCTTTTTTTATATTTTTTCATAGTGTTTAATACTCTATGAAAGGATATTTCTGGTACTCAATTTTACTTTATACAACGATTTTATCACATAAAATAGTACTTTTAAAGAGATAAATTATATCTTTTCTAGTCAGAATTATGGTCAAGTAAAATCGTCTCAGTCTCAGTATTCACCTAGGCTTGAAAGACATCATTGTAGTCAGAAATTCAAGCTTATTCTAGTCAAAAATTGTAGTCAAATGAGCTTTGAAGTAAGGAAACACCTAGTGTTTTCATAGAGTATTAAACACTATGAATCTGGAAATATTGGTAATAAGGACTTATTTAGTTATTATTTTCATAATTTAGGAAATAATAAAGTAGTAAAGGAATTTTTATGAAGAAGAATATTATATTTGTTACTATATCCTTAATAGTATTGCTTTCTCTAGGAATAGGACTTTCTTATTCTATGTGGAATATGAGTAATAGCCAAGATACTAATAATGTCATTGCAACGACTAGTGAATGTTTTGATATTAGTTTAACTAATCAAAGTAATAGTATTAATTTAGAAAATGCTTATCCAATCAGTGATGAAAAGGGTAAGAAGTTAACACCTTTTACTTTTACAGTGAAAAATACTTGTGATATGACCATTTCTTATAGCGTTAATTTAGAAAGTCTTAAAGATAGTACCCTAGCAAGTAAGTTCTTGAAAGTAATGATTAATAATGAAGAAATAAAGAAACTAAATGAGTATGAAAGTACTGATACAATCAATAGTGGTAGCATAGAATCAAGGATATTAGCTAAAGGCACTTTATCAAAGGGTGATAGCAATAATTATTCTCTTAGACTATGGATAGACTATGATACAACAATGGAAGATTTAGATAATGAAACTAAAATATTAAAAGCAAAAGTAGTAATTAAGGCTTCTGCTAATACTTGGAATCCAGTAAGTGAAGGGTACATAACCTTACATGATGCCATCTTAGCTAACGAATATCAGACTAGTCTAGAAAAAGCAATAGAAAAAATCAAGAAAAAGATACCAGCTAACTTAAGTAAAACAGCACCACTAGTAATATGGCAAAAAAAAGAGGATACTAATATTTATGAAATGCCAACTTTCTATCCGCATCCTTCGTTAGTGGAAAATAATGAGAATGGTGGTAGTAAGTTAACTAATAATGATACTTTGATGTTGCTTGGTAAATCTTATGAATTTAATCAAAATACTGGGGTTTATACTATTACTAATTATGATTATTATGATCCGACAACTCTTGATTTTTCAGAAGAATATTATTATTGTATAAATGGAATTAATATATCCGAAGATGGTACCTTGAATCCATATCAAAATACAGAATGTAGTGAATTAAAAATTTTAAAATCTGCTAGAAAATATACTGATGGTGATGCTAATAGTAATCAATATAGATTAGTTTATTATTTAGAAGTTCAAAAATTACTGCAAGAAGTTTTAGAAAGTACAGAGTCTGATAAAGGTTTATATCAAGATGTTGATGATTATGGAGATACTTACTACTATCGTGGCAATGTAGTTAATAATAATGTTTATTTTGCTGGTTTTTATTGGAAGATTATAAGAATTAATGGTAATGGAACGATTAGATTAATTTATAATGGTACTGATGCTAATTCAAATGGCGAAGATTTAGCTATAGGAAAATATGCCTTTAATAACAAAGTTACGGGACCAGCTTCCCAAAGCTATATGTATGGAAATACACAAAATTCTTTAGATCAGATAAGAGAAAATACTAATGATTCTAGTTTAAAAGAAATATTAGATAATTGGTATGAAACTAATATTTTAAATAAGAATTATGATAGTTATATCGGAAAATCAAGCTTTTGCAATGATAGAAGTGTCTATGAAGGAGATGGATATACTTTAAATAAGTGGACTAGTTATGGCTTTTATAGTCGAATTAATAATAATATGGCAATATTTACTTGTCCTGATTCTAGAGATTTATTTACTGTTTCTAATGATAACATTGGTAATAAAGATTTAAAGTATCCAATTGGAGTTATAAGTGGAGATGAAATAGTTTTTTCTGGTTCAACTATGGATGCTAATACTTTATCTTATTTAAAAGATAATTTATCTATTATATCTATGAGTCCTTCGGTTTATAACCAATTTGGTAATGCTTATATTTATGGAAAAGGAAGTAATGGTGATTTAGGAATATGGTATGGTTCTGATAGTGATGGTTATATAAGACCAGTAATTTCCTTAAAGGCTGATGTTAAGATATCTTCGGGTATTGGAACGTCTAATAGTCCATTTGTGGTTGAATAAATTAAAAAGAATAGTATATCTTTCTTAGGTATAAAAGCCTAATATAGGGGATATACTATTCTTTTTTTATAGCTTTTCATAGAGTTGAAAACTCTATGAAAGGATATTTCTGGGACTTATTTTTACTTTATATATCGATTCTATCACATAAAGTGGCACTTTTAAAGAGATAAATACTATCTTTTTTAGTCAAAATTATGGTCAAAGGAATTTACTTCAAACTCAGTATTTACCTAGGATTAATAGATATTATTGTAGTCAGAAATTTAATTTTATTCTAGTCATAAATTGTAGTCAAATAGTCTTTGAACGCAGCATTCACCTAGACTTTTCATAGAGTTTTCAACTCTATGAAACTGAAAATATAATATTTAGTGCGTATTTAGTTATTATTTTCTTGATTTTGGGAATAATTAAGTAGTAAGGATTTTATAATGAAGAAGAGAAATATAATTATAATAACTTTGATAATCTTAGGAATAGTATCTATCTTGGGACTTTCATATGCTTACTTTGTAAGTAATATAACTATGGAGAATAAGGATAACTCTAATACTAGTATATCTACAGGAAGTGCTGTGGAAGTAATACTTGAGGCTCCTAAAAAAGCGGATAATACAAAAGTGATTCCAGGGCTTAAGACATCTAAAGAGTATATAGTAAGAGGTAAGGGAGATAGTAATTCTATTCCTACTAATGCTTCTTTAGTAATAAGTCCTGCTCTAGGAGATTTTTCTAATTATGTTTATTGGCAAGTTTATAAATCAGATGAAGAAATAACTTGTACAAGAAAGTTAGATACAACTTCTTTAGAAATAAAATATATTTCTGAATGTAATATTCCTGATAGTGCTCAGTTAATTTTATCAGGTAATACGGATACTCTACATATTAATATGCCTATAGAATATAATACCTATAATAAATATTACTTAGTAACAGAGTATTTAGATACTAATGAAGATCAATCTAAGCTTATGGATAAAACTTTCTCTATAGATGTATCTATTACTAAAGAATTAGATACTATAGAAGATAAAATTATTGCTGAACTTGATACATCTGGGAAGTGTCCAACAGTAAATGATGATGGCTCCGTAAATGTAACAGCAGCTGAATCAGAAAATTCACTACTTTGCAGTGCACCAGATGCTTATGGCACTAGTTATTATTATCGAGGAAATGTCTCAAATAACTATGTGAAATTTGCTGGATTTTATTGGCGGATTGTTCGAATCAATGGAGATGGTTCGATAAGACTAATCTATGATGGTACGACTATCCATAAAAATGGCGAATCTAGTACAGATAGAATTATTGGTACTAGTGCCTATAATGCTTCTTATGATGATAATGCTTATGTAGGATATATGTATGGGACTCCTGGTTCATCAAGTTACGAAGATACTCATAAGAATATAAATGATTCAACAATAAAGAAATACATTGATACATGGTATGAAAATAATCTAAAGAATACAGATTATGGGAAATACTTAGCTGATAATATTTTCTGCAATGATAGAACAGTTAGTAAAACTGTATTGACCAATTATACAAATCTTGGATATAAAGGTGAAAACACAACATATAGATGGTATTTTGATCCTACCATGGCAAATTTGAGTTGTTTATCTAAAAATGATGCTTTTACTGTAGAAGAAAATAAAAGTGGAAATTCAAGTTTAAAATATTTTATTGGTTTACTAAGCAATGATGAATTTTATTTGGCAGGTGGATATGTTAAATGGGCTGTTAATTATAAAAATACCTTTTATTTATATACTGGCAGTTCTTATTGGTTGATGTCAGCTGCCGGTTATGGTAGTAATAGTGCATGGGTGACTAGAATAGACACTGATGGGAATAAAAATGGAGATCATTTAATAGTTGATACAGCATATGGCGTAAAACCGGTTATTAATTTAAAGGCTGGTTCTTTAAAGAGTGGATTAGGTACAATGGAATCTCCTTATACGGTTGAGTAAGTAATGGGGCCGATAAAATAAATATTTAATTATTATCTATTAAATATTTATGTTCTCTTATCTAAATATGGCCCCATTACTTAAATTTTAAAAGAGGCAATATATTGTCGTAATGTTGAATATATTGTCTCTTTTTCTAAATGGTTTTCATAGAACTATAAACTCTATGAAAGGATATTTCTAATGATTATTTTCTATTTATATACTGATTTTACCATAGAAATGTTCTATTTTAAAGAGAATAAATAATCTTTTATAGTCAAAACCATAGTCAAAGAAATATTAAAGAATCCTAGGAGTTATAACGCTTATAAGAAGGTATTTATAGTCAAAAAGAATAATAATTTCTAGTCAAAATTATGGTCAAATGAGGTTTGAAGTGAGGATTCACCTAGGTCTTTCATAGAGTTTATAGCTCTATGAATGCGTATATATGAGGAGTCTTATGAAAAGAATAATCTTAGGGATAATAATATTTATAGTAGGAGTATCATTTATATATAAAGATAATACTAATTTAGTAGGAGTCTATTTAGACAATGTATATTCTAGTAATATTCCTCTTAAAGATAGGGGATATGTTATAGATAAGATAGATTGTGATGATGATATAGAAGCTTTATGGGATGAAAATAAATGGAGTCTTAGTTTAACTAATTTAAGTAAGAAGACTAAGTGTAATTTATATTTTTATTATGATAAAGATAAGCCTTATTGGAAGATAGAAAGTATTAAGACTAATAGTGTTTTAACAACGAGTATCTTTGAATTTAGTATTTCAGGTGAAGATAATCTAACTAAGATAAGTGATAGTTTAAAAGAAAGTGATTTATCTTTTTATGTTGGGGATTCTTTAGAAAGCCCGGTTAAAGTAGAAATAAATAAGACTAATAATACGGATAAAAAGATTATTTATCAAGTTAAAGTTCATATGATTGGGGGTTCGGGAAAGTTAAAAGTTAAAATAAATAGTAATACTTTAAAAGATATAGCAGGTAATCAAAATGATGAGGTTATCTTAGATACAGGAATTAATGTAAGTAAAAATACAACGAAGATTTTATATTATTACCATAGTACGTATGATGATCAAAATATAACGCCTCATTATGGAATAGTTGAAAATTATTATAGTAACGTGACTAAAACAAGTAGTTATACGGATGACCAAATTAAAAGTGGTGGCTTTAAGCTTATGGTCTTTGATGGCTGGGTCTGGGGAGCTTATAGCGTTGCTAATACGGCTTTTAATGCGGGCATAAATGTTTTTAGCTATGGTAATGATAGTGAGTCTTATTTGGTACCGATTGAGAGTCATATTAGCAGTAAGGGTATGGGAGAATCGACTAAGATTTATAATAATGCTTTGACTAAATACCTACCAGAGACACTTCCTAGTAGTACTGATTCTTTAAGATTAATTAAATTTACCAGTGATGTAAAAGTGCTTTATCTAAATGCAACGAATGGGGTTGTTTATGATACGATGGGATATTTAACTAAAAATGGGGTAACTTGGTTTCATTCTCAACATGCAGATTCTTATCCTTATAGCATTCCTATTATAGAGTTTGTTTTGGAAAACTTAAAATGATTGGTAAGACTTAATAGTTTTACTTCTTTTTTTAAATTTAGTTATCTAAGTGTGGAAATTCATAAGAAATTTAGTACTTTTTAAATAAAATTAGCAATTTATGAACAAAAATCGACTTTGACCGCCAATATATATATGAGGGGTCTTTTTTAGAGTTTGATTATTAGTTAAAGTTTGTGTTTAGAAGGAGGAATATTAATGAGAAAACACAAGAAGAAAAACAAAAGAGAAGGTGCTTATGAGAAAGTATTGGCACCAGGAGAAATAATTCCCCTATGGCGAGATATGATGTTTTGTCAGATCTTTGGGGATAAGAATTACGAGTTTGCGCTTAATTATTTATTGGCAACGCTTTTAGAGATTGATGTTAATGATATTAAGGGCCATTTAACTTACTTAGTTAAGGATTTAAAGAATTATAATAAGAGGCAAATGCTT
>ENA-ORLU01001426-ORLU01001426.1-human-gut-metagenome-genome-assembly--contig:-NODE-1426-length-17778-cov-2.489464_pt1 | contig 17778 bp, 11 predicted proteins | sample MGYA00243009_ERZ508833 | MGnify/ENA primary metagenome ERZ508833 (study PRJEB26277, sample SAMN04329763) | human gut metagenome | biome: human-associated habitat | host: Homo sapiens | place: USA...
TTGTGGTTCACTACACTTGGCGGTAAATACCTGTGGTCAGACTATCTCCGACTGAATTAGTGCCATGCCCGGCACACGCATAAAAAAGACAGGCGTCGCCTGTCTTAAGCATCTTATAAAGCGTTTGCTGCAAGATAACCAGATTCAATAGCTGAATTGATGTCTGCCACCTTATTTGCATCACCAACAACCTGAACATGGATATTCTTTTCTTCTAATGCAGTCATGTCAAATACATTAGAACGAGCACCTACTGCAAATACTACATAATCACATGGAAGTGATACTTTACCTTCTGCAGTTTCTGCTTCTACTGTAGTTGCAGTAATTTCTGTTACCTTAGTATTAGTGAACTGTTTAACACCATGCTTTTCAAAATCAGCCATCATTTCTGGACGAATTGTAGTTGATTCTTCTTTCGCAATAGTATCCATCATTTCTACGATACTTACATCATTACCTCTAAGTGCAAGGTATTCAGCTGTTTCAGCACCTACAAGTCCACCACCGATAACAACGATTCTTCCTGCTGGGAACTGTTCATTAGAAAGTACTTTCCAAGCATCCTGTACATGAGGCATATCCTTACCAGGGATATTTAAGATGAAGTTGGAAGCACCAGTTGCAACGATAACTTCATCAGGCTGATCAGCTAAAATATCTTCGCTAGTAACAGCTTTACCTAAACGTAAATCAACACCCAATGCTTTGACTTCATTTGCGAGATAATGAATAGAACGATTCATTTCTTCTTTTCTAGGTGGTACAGAAGCAATATTTAACTGTCCGCCTACTTGAGTATCCTTGTCATAAACAATAACGTCATGACCCTTCACTGCAGCAACTCTTGCAGCTTCTAAACCTGCAGGTCCTGCACCAACAATAACAACCTTCTTCTTATCATCTGCAGGAGTAATAGTTCTTTCATATTCATAACCATTTTCTGCATTAAGAACACAGCTTAAGAACTTTCTGTTTTGGATAGAGTCTGTACATCCCTTATTACACATCATACATAAACGAATTCTGCATGGCTGTCCATCTTCAATCTTTTTAACATAATCAGGATCAGCTAACAATGAACGTCCATAACCTACGATATCACATACACCGTTCTCAATTAATGCTTCACCATTCTGTGGAGTAACGATACGCCCTACCGCAGATACTGGAATACTTACAGCATCTTTAACTCTCTTAGTATATGACTGCATGAAACAATATGGCTGAGTACCCATTGCTGGAATTGTATCATTTAAGTTACCTGTATGGTTAGCCTGTCCAACATGGATCATATTAACGCCTGCTTCTTCAAGCTTCTTCGCAAATTCAACAGCTTCATCAATCTTTAATCCACCTTTACCTCTTAATGGGTTATCAGTGATGATTGGAAGTTTATAGTCAATACAGATATGAGGGGCATGTTCTTTAATGCTTTCTACTACTTGTAACGCAAAACGTGTTCTATTTTCGAAGCTTCCTCCATATTCATCTGTACGATGATTTAATACTGTAGAACATAAAGCACCTACTAAACGGTCTCCATGAACTTCTACTACATCTACACCTGCTTCATACGCACGTCTTACGCATTCACCCATCTGTTTAAGAATTGTATTTAATGCTTCTGGAGTTACTTCATCAGTGAAATGAAGCATATCATGATGTAATTTAGCACGAGCTGCCTGCATATCACCCTTCTTAAACATTTCAGCTAAAGCCTGAACATCATATTCAGGATGGAAAATCTGAATACCTAATTTACAATCAAATTCATGTAATGCATCAGCTAATTCTTTATAAGCTGGAATCTGTTCATCCTTGAATAATTTTGGTGTTGGAGAAACAGTATTTACTGGTGCGACGTCTCCAAGTACGATATAAGATACACCACCTTCTGCAATACGTTTATAGAAGTTGAAGCTCTGTTTAGAAGTTGAACCGTCACGTTCCTCATAGCCAGTTGTCATTGGTGGGAACATGATACGATTTTTCAATGTGATTGGACCTACTTTAATTGGTTCTAATAGTTTCATATTATTTCTCTCCTTACAATACATTTTTAACCACTACCATTATAGCGCTTTCATTTTACAAATGATAGTAATTATACGCAATTTATAAGTCACATTTTGTCATCAAAAGAATAAATTATATGTTTTTTAAGACAAAAAAGTATCTTTGTAAAAAAACAAACCTGCCATGCCTATCTTTCCGACCACATTAGACCGTCTGATTGCCGACAGAAAGATTTCGACGAAAGTTTTGGCGCTGATCCAGCATCGCCTGCCTGACGCTATCGACGAAGTCCTGCGCCAAGGCGTCGCACACCGGCCTCCCAAACCGTCCGACATTGCCATTGCTGACGACGAATCGGATTTGAAATTTAATCCGGTCGGAACACAGTCGGCCAAAGAGGAAGACGATGTCTTTGCCTACGGACAAATTTTGCAACAGGTGCTTGCCGCTTCACCCACCCGCATAGGCCATCTCAACAAAGTGGCCGAGGCATGCACAACAACCAACCCCGAAGAAAGAATCAGCGATTTTGCTTCGCTCCGGCTTGCCATAGAACGCCAGTCAAGCAACGCCATCTACGCCTCAATCATTGCCGTCATTCTTTGTTCATGCGCCTTATTGGCATGGCTGAGCAACTAAAGCAAAACTGTCATCTGCGCACGTATTAGACAGACTTTCAAACCAAAATTTGCCTAAAAAGATATATTTGTGTAATTTTGCCACCTAAATTCATTAGGAAATGGCAGTCGAAATTAAAATCATTGCAAAAGAAAAGAAACAACTGAAAGAATTTGTCAACTTCGGCGTAAACTTCTACAAAGGCAACAAATATTTTGTGCCGCCCTTGCTTACTGATGACATCAACACACTTTCTCCCGACAAGAATCCGGCATTCGAATTTTGCGAGTCGGAATATTTCATGGCATACCGCGACGGCAAGCCGGTAGGACGCATTGCCGCTATCATCAATCACAAAGTCAACAAGAAAGACAATAAAAAGGAATTGCGATTTGGATTTATTGAATTCATCGATGACATAGAAGTGACAAAAGCTCTGTTTGACGCAGCCATAACATGGGGCAAACAGAAAGGCATGACATCCATTCTCGGGCCTTTAGGATTTACGGATATGGACCATGAAGGGGCACTCGTTGAAGGATTCGACGAACTATCAACAATGGCCACTATCTATAACTATCCTTATTATCCCGAACATTTCGAAAAATTAGGCTTTGAGAAAAAAGCTGACTGGGTGGAATTTCAGATGACTGTCCCCGACGCCATTCCCGAAAAGCATGTACTCATCAGCGAAATTGTAAAAAAGAAATACGGACTCCACACAGTCCGCTACAACAACCGCAAAAAGCTGGTTGCCGAAATAGGCAAACCCCTCTTTCATCTGATTAATGAGGCCTACAACGATCTTTTCGGCTATTCTCCGCTTAGCGACAGACAAATCGACCACTACATCAAGAACTATCTGCCAATTATCCGCTTCGATCATCTTTCGATTATCAAAGACGCAGAAGACAACCTTGTCGGTGTAGGCATCGCTGTTCCGTCGATGTCAAGAGCGTTACAAAAATCACACGGCAAATTTTTCCCATTCGGCTGGTATCATTTGCGCCGCGCACTGTTTCTCAACAAGACGGACATCGTCGACCTGCTGCTTGTAGCGATTAAGCCCGAATACCAAGGGAAAGGCGTCAACGCACTGCTGTTTACCGACTTAATTCCTTCGTTCCAGAAATGCAAATACAAATATGCGGAAAGCAACCCCGAACTGGAGCTGAACCAGAAGGTACAGTCGCAATGGCAATACTTCGAGACTCGCCAGCACAAACGCCGACGCGCTTTCGGAAAAGCAATCTGATTCCCGTGACAAGGCAACAGACAAAGAGGGGATGACGCTTCGCGTGTCATCCCCTCTTTGTCCAATTAAACTTACTTAAAACCTAAAACAATTGCCTATAAAAATTGCGCACATCTTTCCAACGATAGAAAGGATAGCAATCGGTAGATACCGGTATTTTCACCTCTTTTTCATTCAGCATAAATTTCACCAGCACGTCGTCGGTTGTACCATTTTTCTTATTAAAGAAAATGATTTGTATGTTGGCTGCCATCGGTACAATCTTGAAATCAGCCCAATGCTTGTAGACCTCAGCCGGGTCGGAAAGCGCTACATTGCAATCCTCCAACCGCAGGATTGCCGCTAGAGGAATCACATTGCCATCATGCCCAAACCTCAACGTTGCGGCTATTTTCGGGTTGGCAACAGCCTCATCAGCACTTTCCACGATATTACGCAACAGATTGGAAGCATTCGCCACCACAATCCCATTGCCTGCCGCATGATTGGCATTCCCGGCATAGAAATGATAATTGTTGCTCTGCCAAAGTCCGAAAAGTTCGTCAGCTGTAAACAAGTCATAGAACGACACCTTAGTCTCCATATCCTGCATGTCGGAAGCACTCCAATAGAGTCCCCACATCAGATTTGACGGATTCACCGATTTGCGCACAAAATCAGCGTCGGCAAACAAAGAAGCGACAAGACGCTCCGGACGGGTGTTCTCCTCCTTGAATTTTCTCATTTCCTCCGCCAAAGGCCCGCGTTCTCCATGCGTGAAACGGTTGGATTCTTCTGCATGATAATTGAGATAATCCATATAGCGATCACTCATTTCGTAGAGAATCGCCATATCGGGATTAAGTTCTTTCAAACGGTCGCCAAACGCCACCATACTCATCGCACAGCGAGGCACAATCGTAGAACGGGCAGAGATTGAGTCGCCTTTTTCAAACACTTCCGGAAAAGCCCGGAACATTCTTTCGGCAATACCACGTTGCTGACGGCGGCCAAGCGGAGACAAGTCGCCGCTGGTTGGAGCACCTTCGCGACACACCTCAGCCAAACGTTGACACACATCTTCGCCAAGCGGGGTCAATGCACCGGCTTTGTGCGCTTTGACAAACAAGTCGTAGACCGTCGTATAGTCTCTGCCACTAATCAGATAGCGAGAGCCATGACGTCCGTAATGACTGATGTAAAAAGGCTTGTAACCTTTCGGAGCAGGCGTGTTGCCATCGGCAGAAGGGGCAGGATAAGCATAATAGACACCGCCGGTCTTCTCCGGAGTCGCCGCAAGTTCCTCCCGGGAGGTCTGTCCCATCATGGACAGACCCGCCAAGAGCAGCGACATCATTAATATTGATTTTCTGATCATCTGTGATTCTGTTATATTTATCAATAGCCCGGATTCGGAATGATACCCGGATTCGTTGTAATCTCACTTGCGGGAATCGGGAACAGCTGCAAATAGTCGTCGACATCGGCACCCTCGCGCACACCGTTTTTCCAATCCCAATTGTAGCCTTTCGTAAACTTTCCGAAACGTATCAGGTCGGTCCGACGAACACATTCCGAAGCCAATTCGCGCTGACGCTCTCCAAGGATAAAGTCAAGATCAAGCTCCGAAGATGTGATTTTTCCGGAGACAGCAGAACTAATGCCTGCAACGGCATAGTCATCGCTCATATAAGCGCGCATTCTCACCTCGTTGACATATCCGAGCGCTTCGCCATTCGAGCCATTTGCCCCGCGGAGGATTGCCTCTGCCGCCATCAGATAAGCATCAGCCTTGCGGAACAAGGGAAAATCGATAGACGTATAGGTGTCGCCGGAAGCACAGATTTCGTCGTCCTTTGTCACATTTCGCCACTTGATATAACCATAGCCACAAGTGTAAGTACTTGTCATTGCCCCGGTAGCGTCCCAAGTCTCTTTGGTCTGATTGGGCAGCGCCGTCATAAATTGCGCCCGCTTGTCATTTTTCTTGTTTCCCCATGTGTCTTCTTTGTCAAAAGTCACGTCGGAAGCATCGAATGCATCTACAAGCGTTGTTTTCGAACGGACATTTCCCCAACCCTTTGAGCCGACTCCGGTCTGATAAAGTTCGTTCATCGGGCCATTGACAAACGCTTTCACATAGAAGTTGGTACCGGCCGAGCTTTGAGCTCGCAAACCGTCCTGCACCAACGGCCAGATGATTTCCGGACAAGTATTGTTGTCAGCCAGGAAGATGTGACGATAATCCTTGGCAAGCTGATAGTGGCTGTCACCGATGACAAGGCGGGCATACTTCAGGCAGTCTTGATACCGATCTTCTCCAATCCAAGTCTGCGCATTCAGATACATTCTCGAAAGCAAAAACCAACAAGCCACGCGGTCGATGCGCCCGTATTCGTTTTCACCTGGAGCCTTCAGCAAATTTTCAATGGCGAGCAATTCGCCTTCTGCCAATTCAAAAGTCTCTTTGCGAGTCATCTGCTTTGGCAGATCCTTCGTTCCGGTAAATTCATCGACATAAGGCACTCCCCCATAAAGGTCGCATAGCTGAGCATAGCAATAAGCTCTGATAAAACGGGCCTCCGCCGCATAAAATTGATAGTCGTCTTTCATTACTTCCCACACTCCATGCTCTTTGATTCTGGCTTCAGTGCATTCGCGAATAATCTCATTGCAATAAGCTATCGACATGTACAGACGCTGGTAGGTCCATTTAATGACCGAAGCGTTCGAAGCATCCCACTGCAAGTTCAAGCACTTGCGCAAGCCGTTGGACGAAGAAGGCATCACAAAGTTATCCGTACAAAGTTCCTGCAAGTAGAACAACAGGCGCACATAGCCAGAATAGCCTTCGTTTGCCCCTTCAAGGTCGCCATTGCCGCCGTCGCCACCTTGCTGGCCCGTCAGAATCAGCGACGCGTAGCATTTTGCAAGCACACCGTCGTAACCGTCTTTGGAATTATAGATATTGCCTGGCACTTTCTGATTAGGATCGAGCGGTTCGGTATTGAGATCTCCGAAGCATGATGTCATCAGCACGCCTATTAAGAAAATAGCTGATAGTTTGATAAATATTTTTTTCATGACTTTTTTTCTTTTTGTGAATTAGAAACTGAGATTTGCTCCAAATGTGAATGTACGCGGACGCGGATACACTTCACGGTCGATGCCGCAGTAGATTTCAGGATCGATGCCGCTGTAGCCTGTAATCGTCGCTACATTGGAAACGCTGAGCTTCAAACGCAACGAACTGGACGTGTTCCACAACTTGCGGAACGTATAGCCAAGCGTGATGTTGTCGATACGGAAGAAATTCCCTTTTTCCAGCCAGTAGTCGCTGTAAAGCTGCTGAGTCTGGAAACCGGCATCGCGAGTCGATGTCAAGATATTGGAGAAATTTCCTTGGTCGCTATAGACCGACTGAATGTACTGGTCGGATTTCACATAGTTGTAGACATATCCTCCAAACGCACCGTGACCACTGATTGCCAAATCCCAATTCTTATATGTCAACTGCGTGTTAAATCCGAGATAGGACGACGGGAGCGCACTCTTTCCCGTAGAATAGCGAGTCTCTGTCGGGGATACAGATCCGTCAGGCTGCACATATTGTCCCTCTATCGGCTTTCCTGCCTCGTCATAGGCTTGTTTTGCCAGATAGAACGTATAGGGACGTTCGCCCACCTTGAATACCTGCACGGTCTTACCCGTTCCGGAGATTGCACCGGTCTCGACAAAGTTGTCACCCGAATCGATGACGTTCAACTTCGTGATTTCCGAATTGTTCCAAGTGTAGTTGAATCCGACAGTCCAGTTCCAGTCTCCGGTATTGACAGGCACGAAATTGAGCGAAAGCTCGAATCCGTTGTTCTTCATTTCGCCGATATTCGTTGCGATAACCGATGAGAAATTGGCCCCGGAAGGCACATTGATGGTGTTGAGCAAATCGTAAGTGTTGCGTTGATAATAGTCCACCGAACCGAAAATGCGGTTCTTCAAGAATCCGAAATCGACTCCGGCATTCCATGTCTCGGTTGTCTCCCACTTAATATCCTTGTCATATCCGTTCGGACGGATAGTTGTCACCCAACGGTCGCCAAACTGATAGTCGGATTCCGGATTCGAAAGTATAAACGTCAGCATATAGGGATAGTCATTGAGAATGTCCTGCTGACCGGTCTTTCCATAGCTGAGACGCAGCTTCAAGTCGGAAAGCACATCCTGTTCTTTCATAAAGGCTTCTTCAATCACTCTCCATCCAAGAGCCACCGACGGGAAAAGTCCCCAGCGATTGCCTGAAGCGAAACGCGAAGAAGCATCCCCACGAAGCGTCGCCGTCACCATATAACGGTTGTCATACGAGTAATTCAGACGTCCGTAAAGCGAAAGCAGGAAATATTCCGACTTTCCGTGGTTCGGGCTGAAGAGCTCCTTTCCCTCGGGAGAAAGCGTGCTTGTCTCAAAACTTTTCCAGAAATGCTGCCATCCGTAGCCGGCCATCAAGCTGAAATCATGCTTTTGAGCGAACTGACGGGCATACGTCCCATAAAAGTCAAGCAAATAGTTGCGTTTTTTCTGTGTGCCGCTATAAACAAGGCCTGTTCCGTCTTTCATATTGGATGTATACATCATTCCTGCCAACTCCGGCACAATCCGACGGTCCTTGCTTTCAAGCACGTCATATCCGAGGTTAAAGTTCACCTGAAGATCTTCCAATCCGTGTATTTTATAGGCAAACAAAGCGTTACCGATTGAGCGGTAAATCTTGTTCGTATAATCCTGAAGATCGAGTTGGGCGACAGGATTGTCCGTCTGTATAGCCATCGGCGAATTGCCGTTCATCCAAATGAAATATCCAAGTCCAGGATCGGAGGCCGCTGTCGTGCTGCCTGTCATCACCGGACGAGTCGGATCGTAGCGCAAAGCGTTGTTGACAACCGAATTGTCGATTTTATCATTTTTCTCATAAGAAAGTTTCAGGTTGATGTCTGCCGTGAAATGATTGTCGAAAAGCTTTGGCGTAATGCCTCCGCTGAACGACGTGCGCTGATAGCCATTGGTCTTGATGACACCCTGCTGGTCCATATAGCCGAGCGAGACGCGCCAAGGCGACACTTTTGCGATGTTGCCCGAAACAGAAAGATTATGCTCGTGACCAAGTGCCGTACGATAAATCTCATCCTGCCAGTCGGTATCGCTTTGCCCATAGACAGCGTCTGCGGGAACGCCGGTCACTGTCGGCACAAATGCGCGGAACTCATCAGCTGTCAGCACTTCCAGCTTTTTAGCTACCGTACCCACCGAGAATGCGCCGGTATAGTTTACTTTCACGCCGGCGTCAGCTCCTTTTTTCGTGGTGATGACAATCACGCCGTTTGATGCGCGCGAACCGTAGATTGCAGTTGCAGAAGCGTCTTTCAGCACGGTGAAAGTCTCGATATCATTCGGGTTGATAGCGCCAATCACGTTGCCGCCACCTTCAATTGTTGAATTGTCGACCGGCACTCCGTCAATGACAATCAACGGGTCGTTGGATGCCGACAGAGAAGCGCCACTCCGAATACGGATTGTAGAAGCCGAACCCGGCGCACCACTGCCCGACACGACATTGACACCCGGCATCTTGCCGACAAGCGCGTCCTGTGCCGTCGTCTGAAGTCCCTTGTTGAAGTCATCCGGCTTCACTGCCATTACCGAACCGGTAGCGTCCGACTTCTTCACCGTTCCGTAGCCAATCACCACGACTTCTTCCAAAAGTTCGACATTTTCTTTCAAGACAATGCGCATCCCATCTGCCGCCTGCACCTCCAGCGGGATATAGCCGACATAAGATACCGTCAAAATTGCTCCCTCAGAAGCGGAGATGGTGAAATTACCATCCAAATCGGTCGATGCGCCGACCGTTGTGCCTTTCACGACGACGGAAGCCCCAATCAAAGGCTCATGCTTGTCGTCAACAACTACTCCGTGAATCAGTTTGTCCTGTGCGAAAACACACACACTGAATGTCAATGCAAGCAATACTGCGAGATACCGTTGCATAAAGTGTAGGTTTGATAAATGCATAATTTAGTTTTTTGGTGTGAATACGATATTGTCGGAAAAACGCCGGCTGCCTTCTTCGCACCAGACCTACGGCGCTCTATCCGACAAACGAATTAATTAGAGATTTTAAGATATTTCCGGACCTGAGTCCTTTTTCCGCAAAATTAACCGTTGCAAGGACTCGCTTTGGTGACAGTAATAGGAAAAGTAAGATTATAAATCAGCTAAACGATTGGCATACAACACTATAAAAACCTAAAAACATTATAAAAAGTAAGCGGCAAGTAACTCTATACGACCTGCCGGCTCCTGATATTTTATCACAAATTGAAGACACAGACCGTCATTCCCCGGCAATGCGCCGCATTTGCTCAGAAAGACTCTGCCCTTTCACAAGCGCTTTGTTACGCATGCGTTGCCGATAGTTGTAGACCGTCTGGAGCGAGTAGTGCAAAAAGTCGGCTATGCGTGCATTTTCTTTGATACCGAGACGTATCAGTGCATAAATGCGCAATTCGGGAGTGAGCAGCTCTCCTTTCTTCGGACAGACACGCTCCTCCGGACGCAGCAGATTGTTGAAATCGTCGACAAAGTTTGGAAAGATAGACAAAAAAATGGTGTCAAATCGCATGATGAAACGCTTGAAATCGTCGTTATCCTCCTCTGTTTCGTCAAGCATTTTCAAAGCCTGCGCCGATTGGCGCGATGCTATTTTGCGGGCAAGCGACCGGCGGAACGATTCCTGACGCTTGATATTTTCAGAATAGGTGTTGAACAGCATCGCGATATATTCCACCTTGATGCGGTCAGACTCTTTCAGTTCTGCGTTCGACAGTCGCAAATCTGCGGCAAGGCGCGATAGTTCGGCATTTCGCTCTTCTTCCTTTCTCCGGGCTTCCGCAAGCGAACGGTTGCGGCGACGCACCATCCAGTAGGCCACAACAAGCACTACGAGCAATGCCACAAGCACAATGGAAAGCAGCACCTGACGCTTACCGGCTGAATGCACCTGACGGTCGTAGGCAGAAGTGATAATCGGCAGATATGCAGTAATATCATATACCCGGTAGCGCGCATTTCCCTCATTGATATCTTGAAGCGACTTCATGATATAATTGTACGCATGGTCTATGTCGCCTTGACGATAAAGAAGCACAGCAAGTCGCTGAAGCGATTTATAGACTCTTTTCGACTCTTTCAAATCACTGATTGAAGCTCTTTTCAGAAATTCGACGGCTCTTGCCGTGTCTTTTTCCGACAAATGGAGTTCGGCAATCTGATACTCAAGCGACGCCTGCCCTGTGCCGACACCCTCGGATTCCGCATAATGCTTCTGATAATAGTCCTCAAGCAGCCGGACAGCCTCTCGCCTCCGGCCTTTTTCAGCCAAAAGCCCGGCATAGTTCGACAAATTACCGATACTTCCCCGTTTTGTAATTCCCAACAATGTGTCCTTATAGTCCAGCATCTTTCGACGGTAATAGTCCCGCTCGCTCCGGTCGACACTTTCCTCCACCAACGAGAGTGTGGCGGTATGATAAAGATAATAAAAATAGGAGTCACTTCTGACCGAATCCGTCCGCGGTATCCGGTCGAGCACGTCAAGGGACTCTCCATGACGGCCGAACTTGTTAAGCGCATCCGCATAACGCATCTGCGCTTTGTGACGATAAGACTCAGGAAGCTGACTGGCAAGCGCCTCCATTTGTTTCGCCATTATCAATGCAGAATCGATGCGGTAGTTTCGGTAAAGGTCAAAGATTTTCCCCGCTGTCTGAAAACGCAGTTCTCCGTCGGCGGCCATCGCATACGCCCCCTTCAGGCTGTCGAGCCGTGCATGAAATCGGGCATCGTATGGAGAGGAATCGGCAATAATACCATCCAGCTCTTCCAAAAGCGCATCTTGCGTACAACTGCCCATCGCCAAAACAATCGGTGCTATCAGGAAAAGCGATATTACGTCCTTAAGGGTCAAGCGTCTCATTGTCGGTATTTTTTCGGTAATCCGTCCCAAAATTACGCTTTTTCCAACAATCTGCAAAACGCCAGGCCATCCTGCCATAAAAACACCGGAGGCGGCAATACCCTCCCGGGAATGCCGCCTCCGCTTCTTATCAAATAAATCAGAGCACTTCCTCTACCGGAGTATATGGCAGGTTAAACGCCTCGGCAACGCCCTTATAGACGACCTTACCATCAACGACATTCAAGCCTTCACACAAATCGGGATATTTCCGACATGCCGCTTTCCATCCCATATCAGCCAATTTCAAGGCATAGGGAAGTGTGGCATTGGTCAACGCAAAAGTCGACGTGCGCGCCACAGCTCCCGGAATGTTAGCCACTGCATAGTGAACAATACCATCTACCTCATATACAGGATTTTCGTGAGTAGTAGGCCGGGACGTTTCGAAACATCCGCCTTGGTCAATAGCCACATCGACAATGACCGTGCCTTTCTTCATCAGTTTCAGCATATCGCGAGTGACCAGTTTCGGAGCTTTCGCTCCCGGAATCAAAACCGAACCGACAATCAAGTCAGCATCGGCTATTTCCTGCCGAATATTAAACTCATTCGACATCAAAGTCTTGATATTTTTAGGCATCACGTCGTCGAGATAGGCCAACCGAGGCAAAGAAATGTCGGCAATCGTCACGTCTGCACCCGTCCCGGCAGCCGTCTTGGCCGCAGCCGTTCCGACCACACCTCCGCCAATCACAAACACCTTGGCTGGTTTCACCCCCGGGACACCAACAATACTCCTTTACCTCCGTGAGGACGCTCCAGGAAGTACATTCCTTCTTGCACTGCCATACGCCCTGCCACCTCCGACATCGGGACAAGCAGCGGCAATGAGTTGTCAGGCAGGCGGACTGTCTCATAAGCCAGACACACCGATCCGCTTTCAATCATGGCTCGCGTCAAAGCCTCGCTACTCGCAAAATGGAGATAAGTGAAAACCAATTGTCCCTTTCTCACCAACTTATATTCAGGCTCAATCGGCTCTTTCACTTTGATTATCATTTCGGCTTCTGCATAGACATCCTCTATCGTCGGGCGGAGCTGGGCTCCGACCGCAACAAAATCATCATCGCTGAACCCACTACCAAAGCCTGCCGTCTGCTGCACAAGCACCGTGTGGCCACGTCTTACAAACTCATGAACTCCTGCCGGAGTCATTGCAATCCGGTTCTCGTTGTTCTTGATCTCTTTTGGAATGCCAATAATCATAGCCGTTTTTGTTTTTAAGTAAATAAAATCTATAGAAATAAAGCCGCCGCATAGGAAAGCCACAGGATAAACAACAGAATATAGGTGACTTCCTTACGAAACGGGTAGCATTTGTAGGCAAGGTAACCGCAAAGAACAGCGTAGATGGGAAACACAACAGCCAAGAATGTTGTCTGTTCCGGCTTCCCGAAATCGAATCGCGACATATACCAGGACCACCCTATGACCGGAAGTACGCTTCCGACAATCAGCACAAGCGCCCAAACCGGCATTTTAGACGGTCCTCCGGGGGCTTTGGCGGTGCGTTTGGTTTTCATCGCTATTGAGTATTTTTCATTTTCCACAATGAGACAAACTCTTTGTTGTCTCCAACGGGCTTTCACAAAGTTATGCACATTCATTTCCAAAACAAACTTTTGAACGATTTTTTTTACGCATAAAAAACTTTTTAACACTGACCGTTTCGTAGAAATAGACTACCTTTGCCCCAAGTTACTAAATACAAAATAAAATCATCATGTCAACTTACACAGAAGATAAAAGAAAAGTGACTACCCGCAGACTGCTCGAGATGAAGCAACGCGGCGAAAAAATCTCTATGCTGACAGCCTACGACTTCTCAATGGCAAAGCTGATTGACGAAGCAGGCATGGACGTAATTCTCGTAGGCGATTCCGCTTCAAACGTCATGGCCGGAAACGTGACCACTCTCCCGATGACTCTCGACCAAATGATATACCACGGCAAATCGGTGATGCGTGCCGTCAACCGCGCGCTCGTTGTAGTCGATATGCCTTTCGGTTCCTATCAGGGCAACTCTAAAGAAGCGCTTGCTTCTGCCATCAGAATCATGAAGGAGACCCATGCCGACTGCGTGAAGCTCGAAGGCGGCTCGGAAGTCAGAGAATCCATCGAACGCATACTCTGCGCCGGAATCCCGGTTATGGGGCACCTCGGACTGACTCCACAGTCAATCAACAAATTCGGATCATACACCGTCCGCGCACGCGAGGAAGCTGAAGCTCAGAAACTCATCGAAGACGCAAAACTGCTCGAACAAATCGGATGTTTCGCCATCGTTCTCGAAAAAATTCCGGCCACACTGGCCACAAAAGTCGCGCAGGAACTCACTATTCCTATTATCGGAATCGGAGCCGGAGGCGGTGTCGACGGTCAGGTACTCGTCATGCACGACATGCTGGGCATCAACAAAGGATTCTCGCCACGTTTCCTCCGCAGATATGCCGATGTGGGAACCATCATTACCGATGCTGTGGCCAAATACATCGAAGACGTAAAGACGTCTGATTTCCCCAACGAGAAAGAGCAGTACTGATTACGCTTTCTCTCAAGAATGCGGAATGCGGCGGGATTGAACGACATTTGTCGTCTCCCGCCGCATTTCGCATTCAGAAGTAACGCACTCAGCCGGCCGAAGCCTCGTGAAGAGGCCGCTCGTCAAGTTCGGAATCGTCGACAATCAAAAAGCCGGGCTGATGGACAACCGACGAATCTGGAGGCAATGAATCGACAGAGGCCTCCATCCTGCAATTATACGGGCGACTGACCGGGAACGGTGCTTTCTCGGAAATCATCCCACGGTAGCGCAACAGACTTTTGTCAGACAATACCTTCTCCATAAACCGCCCGAACACAGGCAACGCCGTATGACTGCCCTGCCCCATACGTCCGCTACGGAAACGGACACTGCGATATTCGCCTCCAACCCAACAGCCTGCCACCAAATTTTTCGTCACACCTACATACCAACCGTCGCTGTTTCCCGACGTTGTCCCGGTCTTGCCCCCGAAATTCGTCCCATAGCGATGAATGTCATAGCCCCACAATGCCATCGACGTGCCTCCCGGCTCTGTCATTCCGGCCAACAACATCTGCTGCATCAGGAATGCCGTTTCTTCGTCGACAGCCCTCCGGTTTTCCGCCTCGTGGCGATAGATTTCGTTCCCATCCCTATCTTCTATCCGACAGACCATCGACGGCAGATTCCGCCGCCCACCGTTCATAATCGTGGAATAAGAGCAAACCAATTCAAGCAGCGACACGTCGGAAACCCCCAAAGCCATTGAAGGTGCTTCCGACAATGGAGACTCCACTCCAAGACGATGGGCAACGTCTGCTACCCGCCGTGTTCCGACTTCCTGCGCGACCGCCACTGCTACCGAATTTATCGAATTGGAAAACGCATGCCTCAACGTCATAGGGCGGTCAGTATATACTCCGTTGGCATTGCGTGGAGCCCATTTCGTCTGGTTGGTGCCGTCAAACGCATCATAGGTGCGATATTCATCAATACGGTCATCACACGGCCCGAGTCCGGACTCCAAAGCAGCCGCATAAACAAACATCTTGAAAGTAGAACCAGGCTGACGACGAGCTGTCACTTTGTCGTACTGCCAATAATTATAGTCAATGTCGCCTACCCATGCCTTCACCCCTCCGGTTTGAGGATCCATCGCCAAAAACGCGCAATGAAGAAACCTGTTCATCAGGCGGATGGAATCCATCGTACTCAACAAGACATCTTTCTCACCCAAACAATAGTCGAACACGCGTGTGCGATGAAGCTGGTTGAGATAGTAGTCGACGGAATCGGGATTATCCGGGAAACGAGCGGACAACCGCGAATAAGTATCCGTCTTCTTCGCCAACGAAGTCACGAACAGACCGTTTTCTCCCGAGCGGGTCCATGGATCAGTCCGCCCCCAGTCCGCATCGAAATTACGCTGCACGCGTTCCATCTGTTCTGCCACTGCCTCTTCTGCATAGCGCTGCATTCGCGAGTCGATGGTCGTATGGATTTTCAACCCGTCGCCATAAAGATCATAGCCGTTCTCCCGGCACCATTCCCCGAGCTCGTCTGCAAGCACTGCACGGAAATAAGGGGCGACCCCATCGGAAGGACGCATTGGACTATAGCTTAAGGAGATGGGGAGACGGCGAAGAGAATCGTAGTCAGACCGAGTGATGACATGGTGCTTCATCATATTGCCGAGCACGACATTCCGACGCTCCCGGCTCCGGTCCGGATTCAAACGCGGGCTATAGGTCGTTGTAGCCTTCAGCATCCCGACCAACACTGCACACTGATCGACTGTAAGGCGGTCGGGCGTGGTGCTGTAATAGGTCTGCGCTGCTGTACGGATGCCAAAAGCGTTACTCCCGAAATCCACCGTGTTCAGATACATCGTCAGAATCTCGTCTTTCGAGAAAAACATTTCCAGCTTCACTGCCGTAATCCACTCCTTCATCTTCATCACGACCATCCTCACTCCGGGAATATACCCGGCAAGCCCGGTGGAATACTCCGTCCGCGTCTTGAACATATTCTTCACCAATTGCTGGGTGATGGTGCTGGCTCCCCGCGCATCCCCATGCACCACCATATCTTTCAGGGCAGCAACGACTCCTGCAAAGTCAATGCCGAAGTGATCGTAAAATCGCTCGTCTTCCGTTGCCACAAGAGCCTTGACCAGAACCGGGGGAATCTCTTCGTAAGTGACAGGTATACGGTTTTCCCTATAATAACGACCCAATACGACACCATCCTCACTATAGACTACCGATGCAAAATCCTGCTTGGGATGGGCTATCGACTCAAGACTCGGAGACTTGCCGAAAAGCCAAAGAAAGTTGATGTCGATGAGAAACAGAAAAACGGCAAACGCAATGACTCCGGTCACAAAAACCATGACAAGACGCTGATACCAGGGTAATCGCTGATAGAATCGCACGTACCATTTACAGAATTTAACGACACCGTGTCCGACAAAGCGCAAAACTTCCCACAATTTCAGGGCCAGTTCACTGAGAAAATATGTTTTCATTACAATCTCCTCCTTACATTCAAGAATATACGGTCGCGTAATTTTCCGGCAAATGTAAAAAAATAAATCGGATAGCCGACTGAGCCTCCCGATTTATTTTTTAGCCACTCCGAAACTTCTTATCAATAGCTGATTTTCACGCCGGCAAAAACCGATTGAGGCATGCCGGGGCCATAGATATAGTTCGAATCGCGGTCTGCCCCACGGTCAAAATCTCGCTGATAGGCATTGAAAATATTTTGCACTCCGGCATTCACCTGAAGCGTAATGTTTTTATAAAGGCTGAAATCATAGCTTGCCTTAAAGCCGACATCGACAAATTGCCGCGTCGTCTCTGTCCGGTTTTCTTCGATATATCCCTGATGGTGTTCTACAAGCATACTTCCCGTATAGGTGCCGGAAAGAGCCAGAGACAACGGCTTGACAGGACTGTATGTCAGCGTAAAATAGCCATAACGTCCGGGGGTGCGGAACATTCGCTTTTCCAACGGGACTTGCTTGTCCTCCGGAATCCACGAACGCGCCTCCTTGTATTCCGCCTTTTGCAACGTGAATCCGGCCTGCAGCTGCCAAACGTCGCGCCATGCGACCTTTCCCTCCAGCGTCAACCCGTAGACTCTCGCGCCTCGTTCGTTGCCTCGCTCAAACACAATCACCCCATTCTCGTCCTCTCCCAAATCCGTGAGCGTAAACACGTCGGCGATGTCGGTATAGAAGCCTTCCACCAGCAGGTTCGCCTGCCAGTCACCCCAACTGCGATAAAGGTCGGCCGACAGGCTGACACT
>ENA-ORLU01001429-ORLU01001429.1-human-gut-metagenome-genome-assembly--contig:-NODE-1429-length-17760-cov-6.617090_pt1 | contig 17760 bp, 14 predicted proteins | sample MGYA00243009_ERZ508833 | MGnify/ENA primary metagenome ERZ508833 (study PRJEB26277, sample SAMN04329763) | human gut metagenome | biome: human-associated habitat | host: Homo sapiens | place: USA...
GCACGGACGGTGTGACGCTGGCCAAAACGGTGCGGCAGGAGAATGAAGCCGTGCAGATCGTGTTCATCACCGGCTACTCCGATTATATTGCCGAGGGCTATGACGTGGCCGCCCTCCACTACCTGGTGAAGCCGGTCAGCCGCGAAAAGCTCTTTGCTGTTCTCGACCGTGCCTGGGAAAAGCACCGCCGCAACGCCCGGTGCCTGAACCTGGAGCTTTCCGGCGAGCTGGTGCGCCTGCCGCTGTATGAGGTGCGGTATCTGGACGTGCACCAGAATTACGTCACGGTTCATGCCAGGCAGGATTACACCGTCAAGCGGACGCTTGGTGAGTTCGAGGCCCAGCTGGACGAAGGCTTCCTCCGGGTGGGGCGGGGAATGATCTTGAAACTGAAACAGATCCGCCGTGTGACCAAAAAGGAAGTCGTGCTGGCCGATGGTACCGCCCTCCCATTGCCCCGGGGTGCCTATGAGCCCCTGAACCGGGCAATCATTGAGAGGACTTAATGATGAAACTTAAATTCTTTTCAAAGCTCCTCGATAAACGCATCGCCGCTTACCAGCGGGAGCTCATCGAGACCCACTACAAAGAGGTGGACAACATGTACCGCCAGATGCGGGGATGGCGGCACGATTACCGGGGACACATCCAGACCATGAAGGTGCTGGCGGCACAGGGGGATCTGGACGGCATCAAAGCCTACCTGGATGCATTGGATACCGACCTGAACACTGTTGATCTGGCTGTAAAAACCGGCAACGCCATGGCTGATGCCATCATCAACAGCAAGATATCCCTTGCCAAGAGCCGAAATATCCCGGTGCAGATCGATGCCCATATCCCGGTCAAACTGAAAATGAGTGAGCTTGACCTCTGCTGCATCCTGGGCAACCTTTTTGATAACGCCATGGATGCCAGTGCGGAGCTGCCCGAGGAGGAGCGGCTCATCCGGGTATATATGGATATGAAGGGCACACAGCTCTATATCTCCTTCACCAATTTCACGGCAACTAAAAAGCAGAAAAAGCTTGCGGGCCGTTTTGTCACCACCAAGGGCGAGGGCCACGGCTTCGGGCTGGTGCGCATTGATGCCATCGTGGAAAAGCTGGATGGCTACCTCAGCCGCAACAGCGAGGATGGGGCATTCACGACGGAGATATTGATTCCACAGGTGTAAACCTCTCAGGCGCTCCGCGCCAGCTCCCCTGATTGGGGAGCCAAGTTCACGCTGCTACTGGCTTGCCTCTCCTACTAGGAGAGGTGGCAATGCGAAGCATTGACGGAGAGGTTTTGTTCCCCGATTGCTTTTCCGCCTGCACAGTGCTAGACTATGTGCAGAAAAACAGAAACGAGAGGGAACTGGAATATGGTCAAAAAATGGAGCGTCAGCTATCCTGCGGTGAACGGCGTGGAGCAGCGCCGGGTGTATGTCTACCTGCCCACCATGTATGAAGCCGACCCGGAGCGCCGGTATCCGGTGCTGTATATGTTCGACGGCCAGAATGTGTTCTTTGATGCGGATGCCACCTACGGCAAGAGCTGGGGCGTGGCGGATTATCTGGACTACACCGATACCCCGCTCATCGTGGCGGCAGTGGAGTGCAATGCAGGCCCCAACAACGAGCGCCTTGTGGAGTATTCGCCCTACCGCTTCGATGACCCGACCTATGGCCACTTTGACGGCAAGGGGCAGGCGACCATGAGCTGGTTCATCCACCGGTTCAAGCCCTTCATTGACCACAATTTCCGCACCCTGCCGGACCGGGAGCACACGTTCATTGGCGGCAGCTCCATGGGCGGCCTGATGAGCCTGTATGCTCTGCTGCAGTATAACGATACCTTCAGCCGCGCGGCAGCCCTGTCGCCGTCGATCTGGGTGTCTCCTGAAAAGCTCAGCGGTCTGGTGGGCCGCGCAAAGCTGGAGCCCGGCACGGTGCTCTACATGGACTACGGTTCCCAGGAGATGGGCAACCACGAGGGGATGCGCAGGGAATTTGCCGAGATGTGCAGCAAGATCATGGTCCGGGGCATCCACCTGACCAGCCGCCTGGTGCCCGGCGGCACCCACAGCGAAGCCAGCTGGGAAAAGCAGCTGCCGTTCGTGTTCCATACACTGATGTATGAACTGGACTGAACCTCTCCGTCATCCCTTCGGGATGCTACCTCTCCTGGTAGGAGAGGCGCGGAGCGCCTGAGAGGTTTTTTATAGAGGAGGGAAACCAGATGGAAACACAATACTTCAAGGATTACAGCCCCGCACTGGGCCGGGAGATGGAGTGCAAGGTCTACGGCCACGCAGGCCGCCCCATGCTCTTTATCCCCTGTCAGGATGGCCGTTTCTTCGACTTTGAGGACTTCCACATGGCCGGTACGCTGGCTCCGTGGATCGAATCCGGGCAGATCATGGTCATCTCCATCGACACCATCGATCAGGAGACCTGGTCCGACACCAACGGCGACCCCTACTGGCGGATCCGCCGCTATGAGCAGTGGATCCGCTACATCGTGGAGGAAGTTGTGCCCAAGATCCAGTATATCGCCAAGGAGCGCAACGGCTGGGACAGCCTCCCCGGCGTGATCGCCTTTGGCTGCAGCCTGGGCGCGACCCATGCCGTCAACCTCTACCTGCGGTTCCCCTATCTTTTCGATGGCTGTCTGGCCCTCAGCGGCATCTACACCGCAAAATACGGCTTTGGCGATTACATGGACGAGGTGGTCTACCAGAACTCCCCCGTGGATTACATGGCCAACTTCCCCACCGATCACCCCTATATGGACCTCTACCGCAGCAGGAAGGCGGTCATCTGCTGCGGTCAGGGCGCTTGGGAACAGCCCGATACCACCCGGCAGCTCAAGCAGATCTTTGAGCAGAAAGGCATCCCTGTCTGGGTGGACCTGTGGGGCTATGATGTCAAGCACGACTGGGATTGGTGGTATCAGCAGGTCGTGTATTATATGCCTTATATTTTGGGTTAAACCTCTCAGTCTCGCTGCCGCTCGCCAGCTCCCCTAGTAGGGGAGCCCTTGGCATGTCGGGCAAGTCTGAGCGTCTGTGATAAAATGGCGGGCCCTGTCTTCTTTGGCAGAGAACGTAAGTGTGAAAAAGGAACGAGCAACAATGAGCAACTTTATCTTTATCTCCCCCAATTTCCCCACCAACTACTGGCAGTTCTGCCGGGAGCTGAAAAATAACGGCATGAACGTGCTGGGCATCGGTGACCAGCCCTATGATGAGCTGAAGCCGGAGCTGAAGGACAGCCTGAACGAATACTATAAGGTCGGCAGTCTGGAGAATTATGACGAGGTCTACCGGGCGGTGGCGTTCTTCGCCTTCAAGTATGGCCGCATCGACTGGCTGGAATCCAACAATGAGTACTGGCTGGAGCGGGATGCGGCCCTGCGCACGGACTTCAACATCAAGTCCGGTTTCCAGACCGAGGATATGCCCCGCATCAAGTACAAGAGCAAGATGAAGGAGTATTACCAGAAGGCCGGCATCGCCACCGCCCGTTACCACATGGTGGACGACCTGGAAAGCTGCAGGAAGTTCATCGACGAGGTGGGCTATCCGGTGGTGGTCAAGCCGGACAACGGTGTGGGTGCCTCCGATACCCATAAGCTGTCCAGCGATGAGGAGCTGAAGCGCTTCCTGCTCTACAAGAGCACCTATCACCCCGACCTCTCCTACATCATGGAGGAGTTCGTCCATGCCGAGGTCAACAGCTACGATGCCATCATCGACGGCAGCGGCAACCCCATCTTTGAGGCGGGCAACGTCAGCCCGGTGTCCATCATGGACATCGTCAACGACAACGATAACTCCATCTACTATATCATCAAGGATTTGCCCGAGGATACCCGCGCCGCCGGACGTGCCGCCGTCAAGAGCTTTGGCGTGAAGAGCCGATTCGTCCACTTTGAGTTCTTCCGCATGACCGAGGATCAGGCCAGCATGGGCAAAAAGGGCCAGCTCGTGGCGCTGGAGGTCAATATGCGCCCCTGCGGCGGCTTTACCCCGGATATGATCAACTTTGCCCGCTCCACCAACGTGTACAAGATCTGGGCGGATATGATCGCCTTCGGCGGCACGGATATGCCGGTGGGCGAGCACTACTACTGCCCCTTTGCAGGCCGCCGCGATGGCAAAAACTTTGTGTACAGCCATGAGCAGATCATGCAGAAGTACCAGAAGAATATGCGGATGGTGGACCGCATCCCCGAGGCCCTGTCCGGTGCCATGGGCAACCAGATGTACGTTGCAACCTTCTCCACCCGCGAAGAGATGGAGCAGTTCTACTCCGATGTGCTGGCTGTGAACGACCCTGTCAACGCCAAGGTGCAGAAGGAGCTGGCCGAGGTGCTGGCACTGGGCGAGCCCACCACCACCGCCCTCACCGAAAAGCCGAACCTCTCCCCCGCCGTGAAGCCCACCACGGCTGTGACCAAGACCCCCACCAAGGCCGTGACCAAGACGCGCAGCCGGAAAAAGTGAGCGCCTGAAAATTTGATTTGAACCCAAAGCCGCCGTGCAGGAAAACACCTGCCCGGCGGCTTTTTGCTACACTTTTTTCACGGTGCACAAAAAACAATACGCTTTTTTGGGTATCGTGCGAATAGACACAGCAAAGAACCTTTGGTATTATAAATTCGTAAAAACAAGACGTTACTCCTCGGAGGCGCTACTTGCATCGAATTCCCTTTCTAAAACAAGGGGAGTAGTGTGAGCTGCTGCATTCGGGGTTTTTCTTTTTGTCCGAAAATTCGATGCAGGGAGTAGAACGGTATGAAAATCATCCGACAGATCAACAACAATGCCGCCCTGGCACTGGACGGAAACGGCAAGGAGCTGGTGGTGCTGGGCCGGGGGGTTGGGTTCCCCAAAATGCCTTACGAGCTGACGGATCTTTCCCGCATCGAGCGAACGTTTTACGACGTGAACCCCCAATATTTTGGCATGGCGGCCGATCTGCCCCGCCCGCTGGTGCTGGCCTGCGCCGAGATCGCGGAGCGGGCTGAGATCGAGCTGGACTGTGCGCTGAACCCAAACCTGCCCTTTACCCTGGCCGACCACCTGAACTTTGCGGCGGAGCGGCTGCGCAAGGGCATCGAGATCTCGACCCCGCTGGCTTACGATGTGCGCCACCTGTACCCCAAGGAGACAGAGCTGGCCAAACAGGCACGGGAGCTGCTGGCGCGGGAAGCCGGGCTGAAGCTGCCAGACAGCGAGGTGGTGAACATTGCCCTCCACCTCATCAACGCCGAGGCGGAAGCGGGCGATATGCACTCCATGATGATGACGCTCAAGGCCCTTTCGGACGTGGACGGCATCGTGGAGAAACAGCTTGCTATTACGCTCAACAAAGAGAGCTTTTCGTATTCCCGGTTTTCCATGCATCTGCGCTACCTCATCCAGCGGCTTGCCTCCGGCAGGCAGGTGGAGGAGCGGATCAGCGGGATGCTGGCCCAGATGCGGCGGGACTATCCGCAGGCGTATCAATGTGCCCGCGCCATCGCGGACTATTTCCGGGCCGCCTGGAACTGGCAGTGCAACGATGAGGAGATCGTGTACCTCATGCTGCACATCACCCGCCTGCAGGAGAAGAACGAGGCCTGAACCGGCCCGCTTCCCTGCCCACCTTTTTGCATGAATCCACCCAATGGCGCGCGTTGGGCGGTTCAGAAGATATTGACCGAGAGGGAGGTCCTCTGCTATGGATCGTGAACAGTTCCTGGAGCAGCTGGCTGCTCCGGCCGGCGGAAAAGAAAATATAGGCCTGTGTGATTTCCGCAGCGGCTGTCTGTCCGTGACCGTAAAAGACCGCAGTGTGATCGACCTCAACGCGATCCGCGGGCTGCCCGGTGTGGCTGACGCAGAGCTTCTGCGCAGCAGGCTCCGGATCACCCTGGATCAAACCATCATGGAGGAATTGCAAATGGCAAAAAAAGAAGATTACGGCGCATTGGCAAAACAGATCCTCAGCCTGATGGGCGGTGCCGAAAATGTGAGCAACGCCACCCATTGTGCCACCCGTCTGCGCTTTAACCTGAAAGATGAATCAAAAGCCGATACCGATGCCATCAAGGGCCTGGCCGGTGTTGTGGGCGTTGCCCAGGCAAACGGCCAGTATCAGGTGATTATTGGTGCCGAGGTCACGCAGGTGTACGAGAAGCTCAGCGGGATGCTGGGCACCGCCCCTGCCGCCGCAGCCCCCGCCCCCAAGGGCAAGTGGTACGACCGTGTCATCGACACCCTGACCGGCATCTTTACCCCCATCCTGCCCCCGCTGACCGCAGCAGGCATGATCAAGGCCGTGCTGGCCATCTTGGTGGCGTTCAAGCTGGTCAGCAATACGTCCAGCACCTACCAGGTCATTAACTTCATGGGCGATGCCACGTTCTATTTCCTGCCCATCCTGCTGGCTAACTCGGCGGCGAAAAAGCTGGGCTGCAACCCCTACCTGGCCATGATGCTGGGTGGCATCCTGATCCACCCCAGCTTCGTGAACCTGGTGGCTGCCTCCAAGGAAAGCGGCGAGGCCATCACCATCTTCATGCTGCCCATCTATAACGCCTCCTATTCTTCGTCCGTGATCCCCATCATCCTGGGCGTGCTGCTGATGTCCAAGGTGGAGCCCTGGGCTACCCGCATCTCCCCCAAAGCCATCCGCTTCTTTACCGCTCCGCTGCTGACCATGTTCATCTGCGGCATTGCCACCCTGTGTGTGCTGGGCCCGGTGGGCTATGTGGTCTCCAACGCCCTGGCCGCTGTGATCAATGGCCTGAGCACCCTGGCACCCTGGCTGGTGCCCACCATCGTCGGCGTGTTCCTGCCGTTCCTGGTCATGACAGGTACCCACCACGCCCTGACCCCCATTGGCATCAACAACCGTATGACCATCGGCTTTGACACCATCATCTATCCGGGCCAGCTGGCCTCCAACGTGGCACAGGGCGCTGCTGCTCTGGCCGTTTCCATCAAGACCAAGGACCCCGAACTCAAGCAGCTGACCTCCGCCACCGGTATCACCGCCGTCTGCGGCATCACCGAGCCGGTCCTGTTCGGCGTTACCATGAAGATCCGCACCAACATGATCGCAGCCATGGCTGGCGGCGGCGTGGGCGGCTTCTTTATGGGCCTGATGAACACCAAGAACTACTCCGGCGGCTCTCCCGGTCTGCTGACCCTGCCCAGCTACATTGGCCTGGATACCCCCATGGCCAACTTCTACTATGCCTGCGCCGGTGCAGCCATTGCCTTTGTGGTGGCCTTTATCGTCTCGTTCGTCCTGTTCCGTGACGAGAAAAAGAACTGATCCCCGGACGCTGCAACATTAGGGAGGAACCTGTATGTATTTCCCGAGAAATTTCCTCTGGGGCGGCGCAACGGCCGCAAATCAGTGCGAGGGTGCCTATCTGGAAGATGGCAAGGGCCTGTCCATCCAGGATGTGCTGCCCAAGGGCTTCAAGGTCATCACCGAGGAGCCGACCCCCGACAACCTCAAGCTGAAAGGCATTGATTACTACCACCGCTACAAAGAAGACATCAAGCTCTTTGCGGGCATGGGGTTCAAGGTCTACCGCTTTTCCATTGCGTGGAGCCGCATTTTCCCCACCGGCGAGGAAGCACAGCCCAACGAGGCGGGCCTGAAGTTCTACGATGATGTCATTGACGAGTGCCACAAGTACGGCATCGAGCCGCTCATCACCATTTCCCACTACGAAACGCCCCTGGCCCTGGCCCGCAAGTACAACGGCTGGAGCAACCGCATCATGATCGACCTGTATCTGAAATACTGCCAGGTCCTGTTTGAGCGGTACAAGGGCAAGGTGAAGTACTGGATCACGTTCAACGAGATCAACTCCATTTTGCACCAGCCCTTTGTCAGCGGTGCCATCCTGACCCCCAAGGCCCAGTTGAGCAACCAGCAGCTGTATCAGGCCATCCACTACGAGCTGGTGGCCAGCGCCAAGGCTGTGCAGCTGGCCCACAGCATCGACCCGGAGTACAAGGTGGGCAGCATGATCCTGGCCGTTACCATCTACCCGCTCACCCCGAACCCCGATGACATCATCGAGGTGATGGAGCTGGACAACGAGGTGTACCTGTTCTCGGACGTGCAGGCCCTGGGTGCCTATCCCTACTACGCCAAGCGCGTGTTTGAGGAAAAGGGCGTGCAACTGGAGATCAGCGATGAGGACCGCGAAGCCCTGACCCACACTGTGGACTTTGTTTCGTTCAGTTACTATTCCAGCAACTGCGCCGCCGCCGACCACTCGCTGGGCGAGCCCACCGGCAGCAACATGGTCCCCACCCTCAAGCGCAATCCGTATTCCAAGGTCAGCGAGTGGGGCTGGCAGATCGACCCCAAGGGCCTGCGCTACACCCTGAACCGGCTGTACAGCCGCTACCACAAGCCCCTGTTCATTGCCGAAAACGGCCTGGGTGCCAACGACACCCTGGTGCCGGACGGCCACGGTAGCTTTACGGTGGAGGATGATTACCGCATCCGCTACATGAACGACCACCTGGTGCAGGTCAGCGAAGCGCTGCACGACGGCGTGGACGTGATGGGCTATACCAGCTGGGGCTGCATTGACCTGATCTCCTGCTCCACGGCGGAGATCAAAAAGCGCTACGGTATGATCTATGTGGACCTGAACAGCGACGGCTCCGGTACGCTGGAACGTTACAAGAAAAAGAGCTATGAGTGGTACCGCCGCGTGATCGAATCCAACGGCGAAAACCTGGAGATCGACCCGGAGAAACCCATCGTCCTGTAACACACGCTTCTCATAAGGTGCCTTGAAACGGCACTTCCTCCTTTCAGACCCGCTGTGTGGCGTATGCTGCCCGGCGGGTCTTTGTTGTGCACAAAAATTTGTCCCCTGCTTCAGAATGTGATATACTGTTCCCAAAGAAAGAGAACGAGGTATTGCTGTTATGAAAATTCCTGCAAATGGCTTCACCCACGCCGGCAAGTTCCATGCGGACGACGTATTTGCAACGGCGCTGCTGCAGATCATCCGGCCGGACATCAGGATCACCCGCGGCTTTGTGGTACCGGACGATTTCGACGGCATCGTGTATGATATCGGCTTTGGCATGTTCGATCACCATCAGGAGCCCCGCGAGTACCGCGCCAACGGCATCCCCTATGCGGCCTTCGGCCTGCTGTGGCGGGTGCTGGGCCCGGGGTTGGTGGGGGAGCGTCAGGCCCGGCTCATCGATGAAAACTTTATCCAGCCTCTTGACCTGAACGACAACACCGGCGAGCAGAACAGCCTGTGCGATGCCATCGGCTTCTTCAACCCGGTGTGGGATTCCAAGGAGGATCAGGACACCTGCTTCTTCAAGGCGGTGGCTGTGGCAAAGCAGATCCTGGAAAACCAGATCGAGAGCGCGAACGCCGTGAACCGCGCCGACGAGAAAGTGCAGCAGGCCTATAAGAATTCCCGGGACGGCATCGTGATCCTGCCCTGCTACCTGCCCTGGAAGAATGGCCTGTACAAGACCGATGCCCTTTTCGTCATCTACCCCAGCCAGCGCGGCGGGTGGAGTGCCCAGTGCGTGACCGACCACAAGACCAAAAAGCCGAAGCTGCCTTTCCCCCAGAGCTGGGCGGGCCAGCCGCAGGAGATCATTGAGCAGAAGAGCGGCATCGAGGGCATCAGCTTCTGCCACGCCAGCCGCTTCCTCATCACCGCAAAGGACAAGGAGACGGCGCTGGCCGCCTGCCGTCAGGTGCTGAAAAACAACGGGAGACTGTGATATGAGCGGGGAAGCGGAGAAGACGGAGCGGGCCTATGTCTATATGGTGCGCTGCGCAGGCGGCCAGCTCTACACGGGCTGGACAAATGACCCGGCCAGCCGCCTGCACGCCCACAAGAGCGGGAAGGGGGCCAAGTGCACCCGTGCGCTGGGGGCACAGCGGTTCGCGTATCTGGAACGGTGCACAGACAAATCTGCCGCCCTGCGCCGGGAAGCAGCCCTGAAAAAGCTGACCAAGGCGCAGAAGGAAACCCTGTGCGCCGAATGGGCTGAGAAGAACCTGCCCCGGCTCTCGCTGGCCACCCGGGCCGATGCGGCGGAGATCCTGGACATCTACAACTGGTATGTCCTGCACCACACGGCAACCTTTCAGGTAACGCCCTCTTCCCTGCCGGAGTATGAGGACTGGGTGGACAGCACCCGTGCGCGGATCCCTCTGCTGCTGGCCCGGGATGGGGACGGTAAGCTGCTGGGCTATGCCTGCGCCCACCGCTACCACCCCCGGGAGGCCTACGACTGGGCTGTGGAGAGCACCATCTACTGTGCCCCCGATGCCCGGGGCTTTGGTGTGGGGGATACCCTCTACCGCGCCCTGCTGGATATTCTGGACGAGATGGGTTACTGGAATGTCTACGCCCTTGTGGCGGACCCCAACCCCGCCAGTGAGCGTATCCATGCCCGCCTGGGCTTCACCTGCGTGGGCCGTGAGCCCCACACTGCCTATAAGTTCGGCTGGCTGGGCCTGTCCACCTGGTGGCTGCCCCTGCGCAGGGGCAATGAAAAGCCGGAACCCACTCACCCGCTGACACAGGAACAGGTGGAGGAGATCCTGGGAAGATACCAGGCATAAAGAAAGCGTCCTTCGGGGCGCTTTTTTGCATTTCATATATACATTTTAACTGCATAAAATTTGAATATAAACAAATAATACTGCATAAACATACAAAGTGTAACAAATCCTGCCGCAAACGCGCGGCATGTTTGGCAGTTTTCAGCATTGACGGAAAAGCCGCGTGGCGTATAATAAAAGCATCAACCGCGAATCAAAGACAGAGGATGCGAAGGGAAAGTGCGCATCAGGGTACAAAAGTGTATTTTTATTAAAAGGAGCGCGTTTATTATGAAAAAGGAAAACATTAAAAAAGTCGTTCTGGCCTACTCCGGTGGTCTGGATACCTCCATCATCATCCCCTGGCTGAAGGAAAACTACAACAACTGCGAAGTCGTCGCCGTTTCCGGTGACGTGGGCCAGGGCACCGAGCTGGACGGCCTGGAGGAAAAGGCCAAGGCTACCGGCGCTTCCAAGCTGTACGTTCTGGATCTGAAGAAGGACTTTGTGGAGAACTACATCTTCCCCACCCTGAAGTTCGGTGCAAAGTACGAGGACTACCTGCTGGGCACCAGCTTTGCACGCCCCTGCATTGCAAAGGCTCTGGCCGATATCGCCATCAAGGAAGGCGCAGATGCCATCTGCCACGGCTGCACCGGCAAGGGCAACGATCAGGTGCGTTTTGAGCTGACCCTCAAGGCCCTGTGCCCCGATATGGCCATCATTGCTCCCTGGCGTGAGTGGGACATCAAGAGCCGTGACGAAGAGATCGACTACGCCGAGGCTCACCACATCCCCCTGAAGATCAACCGCGAGACCAACTACTCCAAGGACAAGAACCTGTGGCATCTGAGCCACGAGGGCCTGGATCTGGAGAGCCCCGCCAACGAGCCCCAGTACAACCACCCCGGTTTCCTGGAGCTGGGTGTCAGCCCCGAGCAGGCTCCCGACACCCCGACCTATGTGACCATCCACTTTGAAAAGGGCGTTCCCACTGCCGTTGACGGCAAGGAGATGGGCGCTGTGGAGCTGGTGGAGTACCTGAACAAGCTGGGCGGCGAGAACGGCATCGGCCTGCTGGATATCGTGGAGAACCGTCTGGTGGGCATGAAGAGCCGCGGCGTGTACGAGACCCCCGGCGGTGCCATCCTGTACAAGGCCATCAATGTTCTGGAGACCATCACCCTGGACAAGGAGAGCGCACACCTCAAGGAGCAGCTGGCTCAGAAGTATGCCGATATCGTCTACAACGGCCAGTGGTTCACCCCGCTGCGTGAGGCTCTGGATGCTTTTGCCAACAGCCTGGCAAAGACCGTGACCGGCGATGTGAAGCTGAAGCTGTACAAGGGCAACATGATCAACGCTGGTGTTACCTCTCCGTTCACCCTGTACGATGAGCAGACTGCTTCCTTTGGTGAGGACGAGGATTACAACCAGGCAGACGCAGCAGGCTTCATCAACCTGTTCGGCCTGTCCATCAAGGAGCGCGCAAAGCTGTCCAAGAGCTGGCCGAAGATCGAGGACTAAGCGGCTGATCCACCGGGATCACACAAAGCCAACTTTCTCTCCGGTGTGTTTTCTACACTTTCACAACGGAGTTCCAAAACCGGCATAGTTGCCGGCGGCACCGCCGCAGGAGCGTTTTCCCCTGCGGCGGCTTTGCCGTTTCTAAAGGTATTCAACCCCACCGTCAATGCTTCGCATTGCCACCGCCACTAGTAGGGGCGGCCCTGGCGTTGCGTGAGGATATGCGAGTTTCCCGTTATGCCAAGGGCCCCACTATTAGGGGGGCTGTCGAGCGTATGCGAGACTGAGGGGTTTGGTTGCGCAGAGCTTTAACATTTTGAGATAGAGGGACAATAACGATGGCAGAACAACTCTGGAAGGGCCGCTTCTCCAAGGCGGTCGATTCGCGCGTCAATGATTTCAACTCCTCCATCCGCTTTGACCAGCGGATGATCGCGCAGGATATGCGCGGCAGCGGGGTCCACGCCGCCATGCTGGCCAAGCAGGGCATCATCTCCGAAAAGGACTGCGAGGATATCCTCAGCGGGCTGGCCTCCATTGCCGACGATCTGGCAAGCGGTGCGCTGGAGATCGACCCCAACGCCGAGGACGTACATACCTTTGTGGAGCAGACCCTGACCGCCCGCATCGGCGATGCAGGCAAGCGCCTGCACACCGGCCGCAGCCGCAACGATCAGGTGGCGCTGGATATCCGCCTGACCCTGCGGGACTACAGCCACACCCTGCAGGCTTACATCGTGGAGCTCATCAAGGTCATCTGCAGGAAGGCCGCGGAGAATACCACCGCTGTCATGCCCGGCTACACCCATCTGCAGCGCGCCCAGCCCATCACCTTTGGCCATGCGCTGATGGCCTACGCCTCCATGCTCCTGCGCGACCTGCAGCGCTTTGAGGATGCCACTGCCCGCATGGATGCCCAGTGCCCGCTGGGCTCCGGCGCTCTGGCCGGTACCACCTACCCGCTGGATCGTCAGTTCACCGCCGAAAAGCTGGGCTTTGCCGCACCCTGTGCCAACAGCCTGGACGGCGTTTCTGACCGTGACTTCTGCATCGAGCTGGCCAACGCCATCTCCATCTGCATGATGCATCTGTCCCGCCTTTCCGAGGAAATCATCCTCTGGTGCAGCTGGGAGTTCAAGTTCATCGAGCTGGACGATGCCTTTACCACCGGCTCCTCCATCATGCCCCAGAAGAAGAACCCCGATGTCACCGAGCTGATCCGCGGCAAGACCGGCCGCGTCTACGGCGACCTGAACACCCTGCTGGTGATGATGAAGGGCATTCCTCTGGCCTACAACAAGGATATGCAGGAGGACAAGGAAGCCATCTTCGATGCAGTGGATACGCTGGAGCTGTGCCTCAAGACCGTCACCCCCATGCTGGACACCATGAAGACCCTGCCTGCCAACATGCGCCGCGCTGCCGCCAAGGGCTTTATCAACGCCACCGATTGCGCCGACTACCTGACCAAGAAGGGGATGCCCTTCCGGGATGCCTACAAGCTGACCGGCTGCATGGTCTCCGACTGCATTGCAAAGGATAAGACCCTGGAGGAACTGACTCTTGACGAGTTCAAGGGCTACAGCGCCCTGTTCGAGAACGATATCTATGATGCCATCGACCTCATCAAGTGCTGTGAGGGCCGCACCAGCTACGGCGGCCCCAGCGAGGCAAGCGTCAACAACCAGATCCGGCTGGCCATGGACCAGCTGGCCGCATGGGAGGCGAACAACGCATGAGCGTAAAGGTCTTTATCGACGGCTCCGCAGGCACCACGGGTCTGCGCATTGCCGACCGTCTGGCCGCCCGGCCCGAAATTGAACTGCTCTCCATCTCCGAGGAGGGCCGCAAGGACGTGAACGAGCGGGCAAAGGTCATCAATTCGGCTGACCTCGCCTTCCTCTGCCTGCCGGATGCCGCCTCCAGAGAGGTCATGCCCCTGCTCCGTCCGGATGTCAAGGTGCTGGATACTTCCACGGCTTTCCGCACGGATCCCAACTGGGTCTACGGTTTTCCGGAACTCAGGGGCCAGAAGGAAAAGATCAAAAACGCCTGCCGCGTGGCGGTGCCCGGCTGCTATGCCAGCGGGTTTATCAGCATCATGCGGCCTCTGGTGGAGCTGGGCCTTGCCGGAGCGGGTGATTTTTACAGCTGCACCGGTATTTCCGGCTATTCCGGCGGCGGCAAAAAGATGATCGCCGATTACGAAAGCCCCGACCGTCCGGCCCACAGCAAGCTGGATGCACCCAAGAGCTACGGTCTGAGCCTTGCCCATAAGCATCTGCCCGAGATGCAGAAGATCAGCGGGCTGGCAAACCCGCCCGCCTTTGTGCCTGTGGTCTGCGATTATTACAGCGGGATGCAGGTGCTGGTGCCCTTCCAGCCGGTCTGGGGCGGTGCCGAAAAGGTGGCCGCAGGGCTGGCGGAGTATTACAGGGATGCCGCCACCATCAAGGTACACGCCCTGAACGAGCCGCTGCCCGAGAATGGCCTGTATTCCAACGCCATGGCCGGTACCGACCGCATGGAGCTGTACAGCACCGTGAACGCCGCCGGGGATCAGATGATGCTGGTCTCCCTGTTTGATAATCTGGGCAAGGGCTCGTCCGGCGCGGCAGTCCAGTGTATGAATCTGATGCTCGGTTTTGAAGAAACCAAAGGGTTGGAATAAAAACTCCCTTCGTCTGCTCACGGTGTTCGCATCCACCTCCCTCGAAGAGGGAGGCTTTTGCAGCTGACGGTTACGCAAAGGCTCCCTCCGTGAGGGAGCTGGCACGGCGAATGCCGTGACTGAGGGAGTATTTCTTTGTGGGAAAGGAAAATCGTTATGCAGTATCAAGAAGTTGCGGGCGGCATCTGTGCCCCCAAGGGCTTTGCAGCGGCTGGCGTGCATTGCGGCATCCGCGCAAATCATAATGAAAAATACGATCTGGCACTCATCAAGGCGGAGGTGCGCTGTGCCGCCGCCGGTGTCTACACCACCAATAAGGTCTGCGGTGCGCCCATCAAGGTGGACCGTGCCCACCTGAAGGACGGCTATGCACAGGCCATTCTTGTAAACAGCGGCAACGCCAACACCTGCGCCGCCAACGGCGTGGCTCTGGCCGAGGAGTGCTGTGCGCTGGTGGGCGAGGCACTGCACATCCCCGCTGAGGATGTGCTGCCCGCCTCCACCGGTGTTATTGGCCAGCCCATGGTCATTGACCCCTTTGCCCGGGGAATCCCTGCCGCCGCCGCAAAGCTGGCGGCAACTGCGCAGGGCAGCACCGATGCTGCCACGGCCATTATGACCACCGATACCCACAAAAAGGAGTACGCCATCCAGTTTGAGCTGGGCGGAAAGATCTGCACCGTGGGTGCCATTGGCAAGGGCAGCGGCATGATCGCCCCCAACATGGCCACCATGCTGGCCTTCTACACCACCGATGCCGCCGTTTCCCCCGCTCTGCTGGAAAAGGCTCTCAAGACCGTGGTGCCCGGCACCTACAACCAGATGAGCGTGGATCTGGATACCTCCACCAACGATACCCTGATCATCATGGCTTCCGGTCTGGCCGGAAACCCCGAGATCTGCGAAGAGAACGCCGACTACGATGCCTTTGTGGCGGCCCTGACCGCCATTGCTGAGCACATGTGCGCTGAGCACGCTGGTGACGGCGAGGGTGCCACCCACCTCATCACCTGCGAGGTGACCCACGCCCCGGACCTGAAAACGGCCCGTGCCGTCAGCCGCAGCGTTGTCTGCTCCAACCTGTTCAAGGCTGCTGTCTTTGGCCGCGATGCCAACTGGGGCCGCATCCTCTGCGCCATCGGCTACACCCCCGGCGATTTCTCCATCGACAAGGTCTGTGTCTGGCTGAGCAGTGCCGCAGGTGAGGTCTATGTCTGCGAGAACGCCGCCTACCATCCCTACAGCGAGGACGAAGCCGCCAAAGTTCTGGCGGAGCATGATATCCTTGTCAAGGTGGATATGGGTACTGGCGATGCCAGCGCCAAGGCATGGGGCTGTGATCTGACTTATGATTATGTGAAGATCAACGGGGATTATAGAACTTAATGGAACTCCCCCAGTCGCCTGCGGCGACAGCCCCCTCAAGGAAGGGGCCTGAAAGCCTCCCTCTTTGAGGGAGGTGGCATCGCGCAGCGATGACGGAAGGAGTTTGTCTGGTGGAAAATGAATGCCGGAGCAAGTGTGCTGGCGGCAAGGAGAGTATATGAAGAACGAAGAAATGGCCCTCCTGTTTTCGGAGGCGACCCCTTACATCCAGAAATACCATGGCAAGACCATGGTCATCAAATACGGCGGCAACGCCATGATCAACGAGACGCTGAAAAACGCCGTGATGAATGACCTTGTCACCCTGACCCTGCTGGGGGTGCGGGTGGTGCTGGTGCACGGCGGCGGCCCGGCCATCAACGAGATGCTGAAAAAAGTCGGCGTGGAGAGCCATTTCAACAACGGTCTGCGCGTGACCGATGACGCTACCATGGAGATCGTTCAGCAGGTGCTGGCCGGTAAGGTGAACAAAAGCCTGGTGTGCCAGATCGGCAACCTGGGCGGCCACGCCATCGGTCTGTGCGGGCTGGACGGCAATATGCTAAAGTGCAGGCCGGCAGACGACGTCCATGGCTATGTGGGTGAGATCACAGACATCAATATGGAAGTGGTGGAAGAAGCCATTTCCAAGAACTTTATCCCGGTGATCTCCACCATCGGCTACGATGAAGACGGCAACTGTTACAACATCAATGCAGACACGGTGGCTGCCGCAGTGGCCGGGGCTTTGCAGGCAGAGGCGCTGATCTCCATGACCGATGTGGTGGGTCTGTTGCGAGATAAGGTCGACGAAAGCTCGCTGATCCACAGAGTCTATATCAGCGACACCCCGGCGCTGATTGCCGACGGCATTATCGGCGGCGGCATGATCCCCAAGATTGACTCCATGACCGAGGCCCTGCGCCGCGGGGTCAAAAAAGCATTTATAATCGACGGCCGTGTGCCCCACTCCATCTTGATGGAGCTGCTTACCGATGAAGGTATGGGCACCATGTTCCGCAGCAGATAAAGAGGAAGACCCATGAACACAAAAGAACTGGATAATCAATATGTAGCCCACGCCTACGGGCGCTTTGATGTGGCGCTGACGAAAGGTCAAGGCTCTACCCTCTACGACGAGAACGGCAAAAAATACATCGACTTCGGATCCGGCATCGGGGTAACTGCCTTTGGCATCAACGATCCGGTCTGGACCAAAGCTGTGGAAGAACAGCTGCACCGGGTGCAGCACACCTCCAATCTCTACTACACCGCCCCCTGCGCCAAGCTGGCGCAGCTGCTGTGTGAAAAGAGCGGAATGAAAAAGGTGTTCTTCGGTAACTCCGGTGCGGAAGCCAACGAGTGCGCCATTAAATTGGCAAGAAAGTACGGCTCCGATACTTATGGCGAGGAGCATACTCATGTGGTGACTTTGGTGAACTCCTTCCACGGAAGAACCGTTACCACCTTGGCAGCCACCGGACAGGAGGTATTCCATCATTACTTCCAGCCATTCACAGGGGGTTTCTCTTATGCAGAGGCAAACAACTTTGAGAGCGTGCTGCAAGCTGTGACAGAAAATACCTGCGCAGTGATGGT
>ENA-ORLU01001433-ORLU01001433.1-human-gut-metagenome-genome-assembly--contig:-NODE-1433-length-17725-cov-3.246487_pt1 | contig 17725 bp, 7 predicted proteins | sample MGYA00243009_ERZ508833 | MGnify/ENA primary metagenome ERZ508833 (study PRJEB26277, sample SAMN04329763) | human gut metagenome | biome: human-associated habitat | host: Homo sapiens | place: USA...
AGAGGTCGATGCCGAAGACTTCGTCGTCTGGAAAGACGGTTTATTTTTGTTCAATGATTGTGGACTGGAGGAAATCATTCCCCGGTTGAGTCGGTGGTATGGGGTTACCTTTCATTATGACAGGGAGAAATTCGGCGATCTGAAATTTTATATCAAAACCCGTCGTTATGAAGATATCGGGACAATATTGAATCTCTTGAAATTAACTGAAAATGTGACTTATTCGATAGAAGGCAACGAGGTGACTCTTTATCGGACAGGGGAAAATAAATAACAAGGAGTGAGGCAACACTCCTTGTTGGATACTAATAAGCAACCCTTTAGCGGGTATTTATTAACTCTAATTACAAAATTATGAAAAAAAAGCAGATTTATTTTTCTTCCGGAGGAGGAAAATTGAGGAAAATGACGTTAATCATGAAAATGACGGTTATCTTTTTGTTGTGCGCTAATTTAGTGATGGCTACCGAATCTTTTGGACAGGAAAAGTATTCTTTTTCTTTGAATCGGGTGACACTGGAGGAAGCCTTGAATCAAATATTGCAGAATTCCGGATATTATATCGTTTATACGGTAAACGATATCCGTAAGATTGCCGATGTTTCTCTGAATATGGAACAAGTCACTATAGAGCAGGCTTTGGATCGGGTGTTGTCGCTGAATGGATTGAAGTACACGGTCAGTGAAAATGCAATCGTTATTGCTAAGGATGCTTCGGCGGTAAAAAATTTGCAGAGTGAACAGATGAAAGTGCAAGGTACGGTAAAGGATGAAAAGGGCTTGCCTTTGCCGGGGGCTTCTGTTTATTTGAAGGCAGAAAATACCTTGGGGGTAACTACCGATATCGGAGGACATTTTGAATTTAAAGTACCTGCCGGCTTGAAGGGGAAGGTGGTATTGGTGATTTCTTTCATCGGGATGGAGACAGTGGAGCTTCCTTTAGACGGGCGTGAACATTATGAGATATCGATGAAACCGGAAATAACTTCTTTGGATGACGTACTGATCACCGGCTATCAGACGATTTCCCGGGAACGTGCGACGGGAGCGTTCGATATCGTCGACAAGCGGCAGTTGGAAAAACCGGCTTCCGATTTATCATCCCGGCTGATCGGAACTACAGCAGGCGTTCAGGCTACTCTGACAGAAGATGGAAAAGCCAGTCTGGAAATCCGGGGACGCTCGAGCTTGAATGCCAACGCTCAACCGCTGATTGTCGTGGACGGTTTCCCTGTGGAAGGAGGATTCGAAACGATTAATCCGAATGACGTGGAAAGCGTTTCTATACTAAAAGATGCTGCAGCTGCTTCAATTTGGGGAGCCAGATCCGGTAACGGCGTGATTGTGGTCACTACCCGCAAAGCGGCCAAAGGAGATAAACTGAATGTCGCCTTTAATACTTTTTTGCGCTTCCGGCAGAAAATAGATTTGGATTATGCCAATCCTACTGCCGCTTCTGCAGATCAGATCCGCTACGAAGAAATGATTTTCGGAAAATATGGGGTTGCTTTGAATGAAGGGATTTTCTCAGAAGATGATGTGGCCGGAAAATGCTATACCTTAGCACAAATCGCTTTGAATGAAGCCCGGCTGGGAAATATTTCCGAAGACACGAAAAGGCTCCGTTTACAGGAATTGCAGGAGACGGATTATAAGGATGACGTTTATAAACATTTGTTGAGAAATCCTTTTTTGCAGCAATACAATTTATCCGTATCCGGAGGAGGAGAAAGAGTCGGTGTCATGACGTCGTTATTGTATGAAAAAGACAAAACCCATTATATTGGTACACAGGATGAAAAATATATGCTCAATATGCGGATGAACAGCGATATTTGCAAGTGGCTGAAATTAGATATTTCCGGAATGTTCCAATATGTGAAAAAGCAGAATAACGGAGCCGTCCTCCATGCATCCGATGAAAACGATATCGCGATAAGCGATCTTTCTCCTTATGAACACCTGACAAACCGGGACGGTTCTTATACACATATTGTCCGCGACTATTACCTGCCGGCCATGGAGCGGTTGGTCGGTAATGGCTTTCCTTATTCCGACTGGTTTTATAATCCTTTACAGGAAATCAGAAGCCGTGACCGTTCGACTAAGGACATCAAGGCCCGTTTCCAGGCTGCACTGACCCTGAAATTATGGGAAGGCTTGAATTTCTCCTCTTCGTTACAATATGAGATTTTTAATTCCAAAAGGCGGGATCTTTACAAAGAGGATTCCTGGGTAGTCAAAAATCCGGTGAATTATTATACCGAATATAACGATGCAACAGGAGTCGTCGGGAAATCGGCCTATCCGACAGGGCAGTTTCTGGACCAATACACTTCGGAAATGCAAGGGTATACTTTTAGGAATCAGGTAAATTTTAACCGGACTTTCAGGAGACATGATTTTAATGTTGTGTTAGGAACCGAATTGCGGCATCGCCGGACAACTTCCTATACCTCTCCCCGGGTATACGGCTACAATGACGAGACGCTGACTTCCAAACTTTTCCCTAACGGAACCGGTAAGCTGGCGATAAAAGACCTCTTCGGGAATACGATTACAGTCGATGATTATGCAAGTACCTTTACATTTAACACCGATCGTTTCTTTTCTCTATATGGCAATGCCGCTTATACTTTCGATAATAAATACACGATCAGTGGGAGTGTCCGGACAGATGCGTCGAATTTTATTACGGACGATCCTAAATATCGTTATGCTCCTTTTTGGTCTGTGGGAGGAATGTGGAATCTGGGACAGGAAAGTTTTATGAGCGATTATTTGTTTATCGATTGGCTGCGTCTGCGTTTGACCTATGGGTACAATGGAAATGTAGACACTTCTACCTCGTTTAAACCTTTGGTGAGTATCGGTTCGGTTGAGAATGTTTATAAACATGAGATTACCGGTAGTATTGCGAGTTTTGGAAATCCCGAGCTTCGCTGGGAAAAGGTCGGGAGTGTAGATATCGGAATCGATTATTCTTTCTGGGGAGGTAAACTGGCCGGAAAACTGGATTATTACCGAAAGTACAGTAAAGATCTGATCGCGACGATTTCTATTTCTTCGGCCAACGGGACAACCAGTCAAAAGTTGAATAATGCGGAAATGCTGAACAGTGGGATCGAACTGGAAGTAGGAAGCCAGCTCGATATTATAGGAAAAGATATCCAATGGTATGGTAATGTCAACTATGCTTATAATTTGAACCGGATAGAAAGATTATTTGTTACCGATAATAGTGCAAAGACTTATTTGAGAGGTGACTTTAAAGAGGGAGAAAATGCCAGTACGATATATGCCTGGCATTATGCCGGGGTAAATAAGGACGGTATCCCTTGTGTGGAGGAAGGGAGTAGTCCTGACGGCTTGAGGCCGATGAACACCGTTTACGACAATACTTCGGATGCAACCGGCTGGCTCAGGCCACAGGGCGTAAAGGTGGCTCCCCATATTATGGGGCTGACTACCGGTTTTAAGGTTTATAATTTCGATCTTTCTTTGATTGTTACCGGAAAATTCGGTCATAAATTCAAACGTTCTTCTTTCAATTATCCGACAATGGGAAAGACCGGAACTTCGAAAATCTGGGTACATAAAGATGTAAGTAAATTATTGGACGGGGATAAGGCTATGCCTCCCTTGCTGACGGATACCGAAGACTCCAATCAAATGTATTACGATAGTTATTATACGGATGCGATGGACTATCTGTACCATAATGCCAATCATATTCGTTTCCAGGAATTGAATCTGACCTGGCATATCCCGGAGGTATGGTTACAGAAAATAGGTTTCCGGACCGCTGCCGTTTATGGACAGATCAATAATCTGGGTTTGATTACAGCGAATAAATATAAAAATGACCCGGAATTCCCGGAGGGTACGGTCAAACCGGAACGTTCTTTTATTGTTGGGGTAAAATTTAATTTTTAAAAAAAGGATATGGAAAGATATATAAAAATTGCAGGAGGAAAAATGAGAGTGATTTTATGCCTTCTGGTATGGATGTTAGTCGGAGCTGCTTGTGACAGCTTTTTGGATATAGCTCCTTCGAAAAAGACAAATATCGAACTGTCGAAAGTGGAACATCTGGATGCTTTGTTGGCTGCAATCAATACGACAACCGGCAATACCAGCCTGGTGTTAAGTCCGGATATTACGGAAATTTCAACGGATTTGTACGATAAAACCAATAACGGAGCTCCGTTTTATCAACATGGTATCGCTTATTATCTGTGGATGAATCAGGAGGTGGCCGATTTATCGGGTTCCGGAACCTGGAGTAGTGCTTATAAAAATATTTTTACGGCAAATACGGTATTGGAAAATTTGAGTCGGGTGACAGGAGATGAGGCCTTGAAGGCTGATTTGAAGGCCGAAGCTCATTTTATCCGTGCTTTTCAGAATTGGGAATTGCTGAATACTTATTGTCTTCCCTATAGCCCGGAAAATATGAAAGAACCGGGAATACCTCATAAGACATCCACCAGTTTCGAGCAGTCGTTGGTCCGGATGAATCTGGAGGAATCTTATCGTTTTGTCGAGGAAGATTTGAAAGAAGCACTCAAAATTACGGTCGATAATGTTAATCGGAGGTGGCGGGTAAGTATTCCTGCCGTTCATAGTTTTCTGGCCCGCTTTTATCTTTTCTGCCATGATTACGATCAGGCATTGAAATATGCAGATTTGGCTCTTCAGGCAGATGCCCGTCTGGTGGATTATAGTACGGAAATGTATTATGGTAATGAACAGAACTCCAGTCAGGGACCACTACAAGTACCTTATCTGTGGTGGGAAGCCATTTACGATCCTTCTGTAAAATTAGAGTGGGCGGAGTTTTATTATCAGTATTTCCTTTCTGCTTCCTGTGCCTATTTCTGCCCTAGCCGGGAAATGTTGAAATTGTATGATAAGGAAAATGATTTGCGGTATAAATATTTGATGTGTGAGAATTTTTCATGGAGGCATAATATCAAATATACTTATCCCGGATATGTTTATTTCAGAACCAGTATACCTTATGGAACTACGGTACAGGAAATGATACTTACGAAAGCGGAATGCCTGGCTCGTCAGGGAAAGTTTCAGCAAGCCATGGAAACGGTGAATATATTGCGGGCTAAAAGGATTGCACCCGGACCGGAGGTTAAGTTGTCGGCAGCGACAAAGGAAGAAGCTATTGCGAAAATTCTGGAAGAGAGAGTACGGGAGCTGACCTGGGGACTGAGGTGGTTCGATATCCGGCGGTTGAATTACAACGAAACGACTTTGGATGATGTGAACCTGAAACGTATATTCTATTCACATGACGGTTTGATTGTAAATAAAGAATCCCAGCCGATAGAGTATCGGTTGGAATTAAAAGATCGTCGGTTTGCCGAACCTATAAACAGTAATGAGATTTATCTGAGCCGGGGTCAAATTCAACAGAATACTTATTGAGGATTATTCTTTATCATTATTAAAAAAGGACTTCTCAGTATTGAGAAGTCCTTGATATTTAAGCTTGTAATAAATTCTTATTACTTACCTGCATGCATAATAGCAGCCTGTGCAGCAGCTACGCGGGCGATGGGCACGCGGAACGGTGAACAGCTGACATAGTTCATACCTACTGAGTCGCAGAAGATGACGGATGAAGGTTCTCCACCGTGTTCTCCACAGATACCTACTTTCAGGTCTGCATTAGTCTTACGACCCAGTTTCACACCCATTTCAACCAGACGGCCTACACCTTCCTGATCCAATACAGCAAAGGGATCGGTTTTCAGGATACCTTTCCTGATGTATTCCGGTAAGAATTTGCCGGCGTCGTCACGGGAGTAACCGAAGGTCATCTGAGTCAGGTCGTTGGTACCGAATGAGAAGAATTCGGCTACTTCGGCGATCTGATCTGCGGTGATAGCGGCACGCGGGATTTCGATCATCGTACCTACTTTGTAATCTACTTTAACGCCTTTTTCTTCGAATACCATAGCTGCAACACGGTTGATGATTTCAGCCTGCTGTTTCAGTTCTTTCACAGTACCTACCAAAGGAACCATAATTTCCGGACGAGGATCCAGACCACGCAGTTTCAGGTTACAAGCAGCTTCGATGATCGCACGGGCCTGCATTTCGGTGATTTCCGGATAGGTAACTCCCAAACGGCAGCCACGATGACCCAGCATCGGGTTGAATTCGTGCAGTGCATCTACTTTTTCTTTGATACGTTCTACCGGAATTCCCAGTTTCTGAGCCATATATTGTTGTGAAGCCGGTTCGTTCGGAGTAAATTCGTGTAAAGGTGGGTCGAGCAGACGGATGGTAACCCCCAGTCCGTTCATGGCTTCGAGGATACCTTCGAAGTCTCCCCGCTGCATCGGCAGGATCTTGTTCAGTGCATCCCGGCGTCCTTCTACCGTGTCGGACAGGATCATTTCACGCATAGCGTCGATACGGTGTCCTTCGAAGAACATATGTTCTGTACGGCAAAGTCCGACACCTTTGGCTCCGAAGTCACGGGCTTTACGGGCATCTTTCGGGGTATCGGCATTAGTACGTACATACATACGGGTATATTTTTCAGCCAGGTTCATGATGGCTGTGAAGTCTTCGTCCAATGTTGCATCTTCTGTTTCTACTTTTCCTAAATAAACTTCACCGGTAGAACCGTTCAGGGAAATCCAGTCTCCTTCTTTGATGATTGTTCCGTTTACGGAGAAATTACGTTTGGCATAATCGACTACGATATCTCCTGCGCCGGATACACAACATTTACCCATACCACGGGCAACGACAGCTGCGTGAGAAGTCATACCACCGCGTGCAGTCAGGATTCCTTCGGATACGTTCATACCCCGCAGGTCTTCGGGAGAAGTTTCCTGGCGTACCAGAACCACTTTTTCACCTCTGTTTTTCCATTCTTCGGCTTCGTCGGCGAAGAATACGACACGCCCGCAGGCAGCACCCGGAGAAGCCGGCAGACCTTTGGTAATAACGTGAGCTTTTTTCAGAGCTTCTTTATTGAATACCGGATGGAGCAGCTCGTCCAATTTAGCCGGTTCCTGACGCAACAAAGCTGTTTTTTCATCGATCATACCTTGTTTCAGCATATCGACAGCCATTTTCACCATAGCGGCTCCGGTACGTTTTCCGTTACGGGTCTGTAACATCCACGGCGTACCGTCCTGGATGGTGATTTCCATATCCTGCATATCGTGGAAGTGGTCTTCCAGTTTTTCCTGTACAGCGTTCAGGTCGGCATAAGCCTGAGGCATAGCTTCTTCCAGCGAAGGATATTTGGAAGCACGTTCTTCTTCGGAAATACCCTGCAGTTTAGCCCAACGGCGTGAACCCTCGATGGTGATTTCCTGCGGTGTACGGATACCGGCTACAACGTCTTCCCCCTGTGCATTGATCAGGTATTCTCCGTTGAAGATGTCCTCTCCGGTTGCAGCGTCACGGCTGAAAGCAACACCGGTAGCCGAATTGTTACCCATGTTACCGTAAACCATAGACTGTACGTTAACAGCAGTACCCCATTCTTCCGGGATCTGGTTCAACTGACGGTACAGAACGGCACGTTCGGTCATCCATGAATCGAATACGGCACAGATGGCTCCCCACAGCTGTTCCCACGGACAAGTCGGGAAATCTTTGCCGGTTTTGGTTTTGACTACTTTTTTGAAGTTTTCGACCAATACCTGCAAATCTTCAACGGTAAATTCAGTATCTTGTTTGATATGTTTGGCTTCTTTCAGCTTGTCGATTTCAACTTCGAACGGATTGTGCTCGCCTTTTGCTGCTGCTACACCCATTACAACATCGCCGTACATCTGAATAAAACGACGGTAAGAGTCCCAGGCAAAACGGGCATTTCCTGATTTTTCTGCCAGTAATTTTACGGCATCGTCATTCAATCCCAGGTTCAGCACGGTGTCCATCATACCCGGCATAGAAACACGGGCACCGGAACGTACGGATACCATCAACGGGAAAGCCTCTCCTTTGGAACCGAATTTTGCATTCATGATTTTTTCCATGTGTGCAATACCGGCTTTAACGTCGTTTTCTATTAATTTTACAACAGCATCTTTACCTTTCTGGTTGTAAAGTGTACAAACTTCAGTGGTAATCGTGAAACCTGCAGGTACAGGCAGGCCGATCAGGTTCATCTCCGCCAGGTTGGCGCCTTTACCACCGAGCAGATTTTTCATGTCTGCCTTGCCTTCTGCTTTTCCGTCTCCGAATGTGTAAACGTACTTCGTACTCATATTTCTGTTAGATTTGATTTATTTCCCTGAGAGGGAAGGTTTATTATTATGATATTGTTTTTATAAACTATTGATATACAATAAACTGAAAGCCACGCGAGCTTGCGTATTCAGAGTTGCAAATATAGAATATTTTTTGTTATTATAAAAATCGGCTTCTATTTTTATAATGATCTATTACTCAAACGTTTTCAATTTTGAATTCTTGGCTCTTTATCATTCCCTCCGGATTGTCGTTTGCCGGTATACCGGTTCCCCGTTTTTCCCCAATCCTTCGACGGTGATGGTATAACTACCGGCCATGTCGGAAGTGAAAAAAGAGAGGGAAGTCTGCCCGGATGAATCGATCGGGACGACCGGTTGCCAATAAATCGTGCTGCGGTAATCGATTTCGGGAGCTTTGAGTATTTCCGGGTCGTTGTATTGGGGCATGTAGAATTCATCCGGTTCGGAGTAACCTAAAGGAATGAATTTGATCAACCCTGGAGTGGCTTTGGGGGTGAAATGGCCATGTTTGGTATTGATGACAATCACACCGCCGGCACCGCCTTGGGCCATGAAGAAAGTCAGCCGGGCTCCGTCGCGGATGACTCCCAGATTGTCCACATCCTCCGGCATCACTGCGTTCAGCATGTCTTCGGTCTGTGGCAATCCGTCGATCATGAACAGAGGCGTACTTCCGTTGCGGGCCATCGTCACTTTGGTACCGGAGACAATAACACCCGGAAGACGGGATAATAGTTGATAGATACTGGAAGTATTGAATTTATTCAATTCTTCCTGGCCCAGGATGTAATCCGTCATATCTGTGTATTGGCCTTCGTATTTGTGTTGTACGCTTTCCGGACGGTGACGTAATACGACCGCTTCGTCGAGAATATAGACTTTCACACCGTTCTGGTAGAAATAACTACCTTTGAACTGGTCCATAAATTCTTCTTTGCCCAGTGGTTTATTTTCCCGGGGGATTGTAAAATGAGTGACGGGATCTTTAAATAGCCGGGGAGTGATAGTTATATCTACCATTTTTCCTCCTTTCTCTTTGTAGCCACGTACCAGAAAAATCGTACTATCGGGGAAATCCAGATCCCGGATGATGAATTCTCCGTTTTCGTTCGACTTCACTTCTCCCAATGTATTTTCACCGGGGATAAAGATTTGTACACTGGCATTCGCCATCGGCTTATTGCTATAGTTGGTGATTTTTCCCCGGATTTCTTGTCCCTGTTCAAGCTTGAAAGTGGCTTTAGAAGGTGTGGCAGTCAGGAATTTCCCGATCTCATAACGGGTCCAGCCATGAGTGAGCATGAGGAGATCGATGTGTTCGGGAGTTTCACGACTATAACTTCCCGGGGCTTCGATGTGCCCTTTGAGGTCGGAGGTCAGGAGCAGATAACTGACGATATTGTCCGATAGGGTGTCACGGGGAACCATCGTATTGTCCGTAACAGAGAGAGAAAAACTGCCTTCGAGGGGGTGCTCGCCGATGTCTGTAAACTGTAGTGTCAGGTTTACTTTTTCCCGTCTGTCGTATTTTTCTTTATCGGTCCGGAGTTGTAATACAGGTTGCGGATCCGGCTTTATAAAATAAGAACGCTGGCTGTAAATGTGTGAGTCGGCATCGGCTAGTACGAACTGCACGGTACCACCGGGCAGGGAGTTCAGGGGTAAGGCTCCCACGAAATCGTCTTTTGCCGGTAGCACGCCTAACAGACGTCCTCTGGAGTGCATAACGATATAAATCGTTTTCCCTGCAGGAAAATGAATTCCTTTTTTGACAGCAAGGATCAGGTGGTTGTCCTGAGGATAAACCTGCAAGGCCAGATTTTCCGCTTGGGGAATCTGCAAGTCGACTCTTTTTTCCCGGTTTGTGGCGGTATGTACCAGGGCATAGTAGCGTTCGCCCGGCTGGGTGGTCAGTTCCAGGGTTCCCATTCCCCGGTGAAAGGTTGAAAAAGAAACGACTTCCTGTTCCTTACTATTGTAAATTTTTCCCTCGGCAGCTATCGAACGTCCGTTTGCATCCAGTGCCTTAAAGGCGACGGTTTGCGTGGTGCCCGCTAATAAATTACCGCCTTCCGGGAAGAATTGAAAGTCGAAGTCGTCGGAAAGATTCAATAAAGGGATTTCTCTTGAAAAAGCAAAAGGCACGTCCGTCGGGAACGCTTCCTGAATCCGGTCGATACTGTCGCTGACCGGATATTGTAAAGTGGCGGATCCTTGTTCATCGGTTTTCAAGGTAGTCTTGTTTACCGCTAGTTTATGACGGTAGGTCGTGATTTTCAGACGTTGATGAACATAAGGTTTGCCGGCATTATCGATTAGGGTGAGCGTCGTCCGGATTGCATTGTCCTGACGGCTGCTTGCCGTGTGAATGTTTACTTCATTCACTGTACTGACGATCTGTATATTTTTTTTGAAGAAAAAATCTTCTTCGTTATTTTGCATCCAGTTGGTAAAGACACGCAGGCAATACTCTCCCGGAGGGGTGGTGGATGGAATCGTCAAATTGCCATAAAAACAAGAATCGGTCTGTTTTATTTGGATACGTTTTAAAATCGAATCCTGACGGTTGATGAGTTCGAGGTAGATAAATTTACTTAATTGGGTCGGGATATGATAGCTGGCATCTACGCAGTAGGCTCTGAACCAGATATTTTCGCCGGCAGAGTAGGTCGGTTTATCGGTATGTAGATAAATTTTTTCCTGGGGGTTGAAATTGAAATAGTTGTTGAAACATTGTTCGATGTATGAAGGAAAAGCATCTTCGGTTTGAGCTCCGACGGGACGGAAAAGAAGGACCAGCATGATCGTGAACATGCCCGTGCAGATTGTTTTCATCATTTATTGTTTGTGGTTACGGGAACAAAATTAAGAAATAAAATGATATTTTTGTTCTGCTAAAGAGAAAATGCATGAAGCCAACAGAGAGTCGGAAACGGTACAATGATTACCCCGCTTATTTCAAAGAATTATTTGGAGAACGGGTGCAAAAATTGTCTATCGACGGTGGATTTACTTGTCCGAACCGGGATGGGAAAAAAGGGACCGGTGGTTGTACGTTTTGTAATAATGAGAGTTTTAATCCGGGTTATTGCCGGGCTGTGTCGGGGATATCCCGACAGATCGGGGAGGGAAGGGCCTTTTTTGCCCGAAAGTATATCGGTCAGAAGTATCTGGCTTATTTTCAGGCTTATTCGAATACCTATGCTCCTTTGGAAGAGTTACGGCAAAAGTATGAGGAGGCATTGGATTGTCCCGATGTAGTAGGATTGGTGATCGCTACCCGTCCGGATGCTGTGACCGATGACGTATTGGATTATATTGCCGGATTGTCCCGGCGTTGTTATGTTTGTGTAGAGTATGGACTCGAATCAGCAAATGATGAAGTTAAGCGAACGGTCACCCGGGGACATACTTTTGCCGAAGCTGAGGAAGCGATACGGAAAACGGCTGAGAGAGGTATCCGGATAGGAGCTCATTTGATTTTCGGCTTACCCGGAGAGAGCCGGGAGTCTATGTTGGAGGGGGCGGTCCGTTTGTGCGATCTGCCGATTCAGGTATTGAAGCTACATCAGTTGCAGATTGTCCGGGGAACGGCGATGGCCGAACAATATCTTCGGCATCCGGAGGTTTTCAGGTTGTATAGTTATGAAGAATACCTCGATTTTGTAGTGGACGTGATCGGACATATCCGGCCGGATGTTTATCTGGAACGTTTTGTCAATCAATCACCCGAAGAATATCTGATCGCTCCGAAATGGGGGATAAAGAATTATGAGTTTGTGGCTAAACTGGAGAAGAGATTGCGCGAGAGAGGAGAGTGGCAGGGGAGGTGGTATAGGGGGAAAGGTAAAAAGTAAAAAGCTAAAAGTTGAAGGTTTGGGGAAAATGAAGGAGGGGAAAAGAAGAGAGATGAAAAAAATAAAATAAAATGAGATGATGATTGGACAGGAGAAAGTGTATGAGACATTGAAAGCTTTGGGTATTGAATTCGATTATCTGGAACATCCTGAGGCACCTACGATCGAGATTGCCCGCCAATATTGGAAAAATTTGGACAGTACACATTGTAAGAATTTGTTTTTCAGGAATCATAAGGGAAACCGGCATTACCTGGTTATTTTTCATTGTGATCGGAATCTGGCGATTCATGATCTGGAACAACTATTAAAACAAGGGAAATTAAGTTTTGCTTCGGAAAAACGGATGGAGAAATACCTGGGGTTGAAGCCGGGATCTGTCAGCCCTTTCGGATTAGTGAACGATACGGAACACCATGTCTATGTTTTCCTCGATGAAAATTTGAAACAAGCCCGGAAATTGTCGTTTCATCCGAATGATAACCGGGCTTCTCTGGCTATAAAGACGGAAGATTTTATCCGTTATATGGATCAGACAGGGAATGGGTATGAGTGGATCAGACTTTATTGATTGGCGCAGTGCGCCAATCCTACTTCATTCCTTCCACCTCCCCGATTGTCATCGGTTTATATTTGCCGAGCCGGCGTGCTCCGTCGGGAGTGATCAGGTAGTCTTCTTCGTTACGGATGCCACTGAAACCTTTCCAGGGTTCCAATTTGTCGTATTGGATAAATTCGCAGAACCGTTTTTCACTTCTCCAATAGTCGATGAGCTCAGGAATAAAATAGATGCCGGGTTCTATGGTAAAGACAAAACCGGGTTCCAGGGGGCGGGCCAGACGGAGCGATTTGAAACCGAACTGTGTACTTTTGGGTTGTCCGTTATATCCTACCCATACTTCGCCTAAATTCTCCATGTCGTGAACATCGAGTCCCATCATGTGGCCGAGTCCGCAGGGAAAGAACAACGCATAAGCACCCGAACGGGCTGCTTCGTCGGGATCTCCTTTCATCAGGCCGATCGATTTCATCCCTTCTGCAATCGTACGGGCGGCAATCAGATGGACCTCTTTGAACGGAATACCCGGTCTTAGGGCGGCAACTGCGGCCTGATGGGCTTGTAAAGCGATTTGATAGATGGTTTTCTGCTGTTCTGTAAAATGTTTACTTACCGGAATGGTCGACGAGAGGTCGCCGGAATAGTGCATGCCGTTTTCCGCTCCTGCATCCAACAATAACAACTGCCCTTCGTGGAGGATATTACCGTGATAATGATTATGGAGGGTTTGCCCGTTAATGGTGGCAATCACCGGGAAAGACAATTGTCCGCCATTTTGTAAAGCGACTTCTGTCACTGCTGCTGCTATTTCACATTCTTTCATCCCCGGCCGGACAAGTTGCATCGCCCGGATGTGCATATCGGCGGAGATATTTACTGCTTCTTCTATCTCCCTGATCTCCTCGGCCGATTTGTAGTTTCGTTGGCCGACTACAGCCCGGATCAGTTCGGTAGAGGCTCCGGCAACTTGCGCTTCAGGGGCAATCCCCAGTAAACGGAGTAGGGTGACCTGATGTTCACCCCGGTAAGGAGGCAGATAATGGATACGACGTCCCTGCTGTACCGCTTTATTTAAATAATCGCTCAGCTGGGCGGTCGGAGCGGTTGCAGTGATGCCTACTGAAGCACTCTTTTCCCGTATCGTGGGTTGGGTGCCCATCCAGACGATATCGTCGATGGTCAGTTCATCCCCGAAAATAATTTCCCGGTCTTCATCGATATCGATCAGAGCCGAAAGACCGGCATAATCCGAACCGAAAAAATATAAAAAAGTCGAATCCTGACGGAAATGATACGTGTTGTCGGTATAATTCATACCGCTTTCATTGTTGCCGAGAAATAGTAAAATCCCTTTACCGATTTCTTTCTTCAGCCTGTTACGTCTCTGAATGTAAGTCTCTTTGTTGAACATAATCGTATGGTTTTATAAGTAGATATTGGGTTTGGTCAGTTGGTATTGTTGATAAAATCTTTGGGTAATACGCCGAATTGATTTTGGAAACATTTGGCAAAGTAGGAGGGACTGTTAAAGCCGACCATATAACAGATCTCGTTGATCTTATATTCGTTTCCGGCCAGATATTCCGCTGCTTTACGCAGGCGTACCAACCGGATAAATTCATTCGGGGTCAAACCGGTTACTGCCTTTACTTTGGCATACAGAAGGGTACGGCTCATATTGACACTTCGGGTGAGTTGGTCGACGGAAAATTCTGTATTCGAGATATTCTCCTGGATGATCTCGTTCAAACGGTTAAACCATTTTTCGTCGGCCTGTGTTTCGGTCAGGGTATTGATCGGGGTGAAAGGTTTCTCTGAAAAAAGACAACGCAGTTTGTTCCGGTTTTCCAGCAGACTGACCATCTGTGCATACAGATAGCTCACAGATACCGGTTTCTCGATATAGACATCCGCTCCGTTTTCCAGGCCGGCGATTTTGCTTGCTGTATCCGTGCGTGCTGTGAGCAGGATTACCGGGATATGACTTAGATTGATGTCGCTTTTTATTCGTTTGCATAATTCTATTCCATCCATTACCGGCATCATGACGTCGCTAATGATAATGTCCGGCTTCAGATTTTCCAGTGATTTCAATGCTTCTTCGCCATTTCCGGCCGTGTGGATATGATATCGTTGTCCGATGACACGGGTGAGATAAGAAATAAACTCTTCGTTATCTTCGACAATCAGTACGGTTCCGGCCTTTTTCCCATCTTTGTCGGTTTTTTCTGTTCCGGCAGGTTCGATCGGATCCTCAGTTTTTACTTCCCGGAGTGCTGCTGTTTTATCCGGAGAGGTTACAGAAATAGAAAGTTCGTTTTGTTCGTTCTGGGGAAGCGTAATCCGGAAACGGGTAACCCGGTTTTCTTCGCTTTCCACTTCTATCTTTCCCATCATTCGTTTCACCAACAGACTGACGATGGCTAGCCCGATACCGAAACCTTTGTTCGGGAGTTGGGGTTTATTGGCCGATTGGTAAAAGAGGTTGAATATTTTTTCTTTCTCCGTAGGTTTGATTCCCGTACCGTTGTCTTCGACAGAGATCGTTACCGTATGTGCTTCAGGATTTTCAGTGAGGGAGACCAGAATACGGTCTTTGGTAAATTTCATGGCATTGGTCAGCAGGTTACTCAACACTTTGGTCAGTGCTTCCCGGTCGGTGCAAATCCGGATCGGTTGTGGAGTATCGTGGGAGAGCTGTATCCCCTTTTGCTGAGCTGCAGATGTAAAACGCTGTACAGTTTTTTCCACCAGATCATCGATGTCGAACCAGGTGTTTTGGGCTTTCGTAAAATCCAGGATCTGATTTACCAGGTCCAGTAACCGTTCGCTGTTGCGTTTGACGACTTCCAGGTCGTCCCTGATTTCCTCCGGGATATTTTTTTGACGCATGATCTCTTCTACGGGGGCCAGGATCAGCGTTACCGGAGTACGGATTTCATGGGTAATATGGGTGAAAAATCCGATTTTAGCATCGAATAGTTTGCGTTCGTTCTCGTGATGCAAGGCTGCGATCTTATTACGGTGGCGTCGGTTGGTCCGTTGTAATAAAAGTGCATACCCCAAAGCGATCGCTAAAACGATCAGGATACCGTAAACGACTAACATACCGTTCGACAACCACCAGGGGGGAAGAATTGTAATCCGGATTTCTGCTTTTTCGGGATTCCATACCTCGTCGTTATTACAGGCCATCACCTGGAAGGTATAATTCCCCGGGGATAGGTTGGTGTAGGTGGCTATGTTGTTTTGATTGTCCGTGTTGTTCCAGGTTTTATCGAAACCTTTCAACATGTATTTGTATTTGTTTTTACTCGGGGCACAATAGCTGGTCGTTACAAATTCGATAGAGAAAACGGCTTCGTTGTGAGGGAGAATGACCGAGCGCTGACGGTCGATCTGAGCTTGCAGAACCGAATGTTCGCCGATTGTTATATCCTGATTGAAAAGCCGGAAGGCCGTAAAAACAATATGGGGAATCACTTCATTCTTGCGGATACTTTGCGGATGGAAGACATTGAACCCATTGCTGCCGCCGATATAAATCTGTCCACCGGAAGTTTGCAGGCCGGCCTGGTTGGTAAACGGAAGGCAGACGAGTCCGTCTTCCTGATTGTAATAACTGATGGTTCCGTCTGAAGTATTGAACCGGAGTAAACCGGCATTGGTCGTGATCCACAATTCATTATAACTGGAGATGATCGTCTGTATGGTGGTATGGGTACGAAATAACGGATCGGGATGACGGGTAAAGCTATGATCGGCCGGATTGTAGGTATAAAGTCCGTATCCGCCCGTACCGATCCTTAACTTGCCCTGATCGCTGCACAGGCACACGATAGATTGTGGTAAACCGGTCTGATCGTTGGAATGAAATTTGAGGGTACTGGTTTTCAGGTCATAGCTGATCAATCCTTTGCCTTGCGAAGCAAACCAGATCGTGTGGTTGGCGTCTTCGGTGATGTCGGTGATGTAGCTGTTGTATCCCAGATCGGCGATAGTAACGAACGAATTGCTGAAGATATCGTAATATAGGATGCCGGTTTGGGTACCGAACCAGAGCCTGCCTGAGCTGTCTTTGTATATAGCGTATACACTGCCCGGATTCAAGCCCTTGATATTTTTATCCGAATAGTTGGTCACTTTACCGGTAGCTGAATTTAACCGGTACACACCGTGAGCATAAGTCCCGACCCATAATTCATGGTGGTCGCAATATAAGGCGTGCACGCTGAGGTCCGGATTTTTGGCGTCTAAGTATACCGGAGTGAAAGATTGGTCGTGTGGGTTGTAGTTCCAAAGCCCTTTATTATCTGTTCCGATCCATATCGTCCCGTCGGTGTTTTCACAAAAAGAATTGATGACTTTCCCCGGGGCACTTGTTTTGCCCGGTGTATAGCAGAACGTATTGAACCAATTGGTACCCGGCGTAAGATAATTGATACCTCCGGCGTTCGTTCCCACCCAGATACCTCCTTCCCGGTCTTTCAGAATCGAATAGACAATCCCGTCATTTAATCCTTGCGGAAAAAGAACATTGTATCCGATCGTAGAAAAAGTGTTCTCCGCCAGATTATATTGTGTCAGTCCGCTATTGGAACCGATGAGCAATATACCCGGTTGTATTTCGGTAATAAAATGGATATAGGTTAGCGGCTCGTCAGCAGGAGGGAGGCAGGCCGTACAGTTGCGGGTTGTTTTATCGTATTTGAAAAGTCCGTTGTCACACAACCAGATATTTCCGAAAGAATCTTCACATAGGGCGTAAATGTAACGGGCTGTATATCCTTTTTGTTTATCTGTAGCATCGATCCGGAAAAAAGAGTCGGTGAAGGGATCGTATTTACATACTCCCTGATCATGAGTGGCTATCCATACTTCTCCGGTGTGGTCGATCAGAATTTTGGTGGTCAGATTGGAAAGAATATTGGCTCCAGCCGTCACCATGCTGAGCATGGACTTCATCGAATTGAGCAGTTTTCCGATCTTGGTTTTTGCGTCATCCGCCTTCGACGTATCGGCCGAAGCAGCAGTCGAAACGCCGC
>ENA-ORLU01001443-ORLU01001443.1-human-gut-metagenome-genome-assembly--contig:-NODE-1443-length-17646-cov-3.031476_pt1 | contig 17646 bp, 15 predicted proteins | sample MGYA00243009_ERZ508833 | MGnify/ENA primary metagenome ERZ508833 (study PRJEB26277, sample SAMN04329763) | human gut metagenome | biome: human-associated habitat | host: Homo sapiens | place: USA...
CATACCATTTAACTTTCTGCATATATTTCATGCCCATACTTATTGTGCGTAACTTTATATGCAATTCTTGTAATTGTCAATGTTTGTATAAAATCTCCAAATATTATAATTCCTGATATTGTTGTATTTTTAATAAATATAGCAATTAAAATTTCACTAGTTATTATAATATATGAAAGAATTTGTTTTTGCTTCCTTTCTTTTTTTCTTAAAATAGGTAAATTTTCAGTATCTGCTGGTGCATATAGTTTTATCATTATCATGCAAAATATCCATATAGCTATAGCTAACATAATTTTTACATTTCCTGTTAAAACAATATATTTTCCTAATAATGAAGAACCACTATATAATAATAATGTATATATAATACAACCTATATGTGTTTTCATATGTACCCCTCCAGATACACATCTATATGGTGCGATTATTAAAATTGATATTACTGTAAGTTTAAAAATTCCAAGAATATATGCAATTATTAAAATTATTATACCTTTTGGAAGCTCACCTATTATATTTTGTAATCCATACATTATTACTTCTGCTCTCTCGTCATCTACTTCAGGCATTTCTTCTCTAATCTTTTTAGTTAAATATGCACAAAATTTATCTATCATACTCTTCTCCTTTTTATGTTTGCTCTTTTCTTTTGTACATATACAATTTACCATAATTTATTTGATTTGTTTTATTTTTTTTACGAAAAGTGTATTCTAATAAATAAAATCTTATTTCTTTATTTTTGTATATCTTTTTGTATATGTAAGTATAATTTAGCATTTACTTTTTTTACTAAAATAAAAAACTCTTAATTAATTAACAATTATGATTTTAGAACAAAGCGACGTAGTCGCCCTTTGTTCTCGCCCGATTTGAGTTTTCGACTAAAAGGAGAAAATCTCAAAGGGCTAGCAATTGTAGCTTTTATACACTAGGAAGTTCAAAGAACTTTCCTAGTATATAAAAAAAGTTCAGGTTAATCTGAACTTTTTTCTTTTTTTGCTTCTATCCAATCATTTATAATAATCTTAAATACTGCTACTACAGGAACTGCTAAAAACATTCCTAAGACTCCAAAATAAGCTCCACCTACTGTTACTGCTATAATTACTAATAATGGACTTATTTCTAATGAATCACCAATTATTTTTGGATTGATAATATTTGAATCAATTTGTTGTAATATTATAACAATTAATGCCATCCAAAATGCCTTTGATAATCCTCCTGTAATTACTGTTATTAATATGCTTAATCCAACAGCAACTATTGCTCCAAAATATGGAATTATATTAAATAATCCTATCATAAATCCTAATAATATAGAATATTTAACTCCAATTATACTCATTGCTACTGTAACTAAAATTCCAACTACAACTGCATCTATTAATTGTCCACTTATAAATTTAAAAAATATATAATTTGAATTATGTACATATTCACTTATTTTTTTACAAGTTTTTTCTCCAAATATTGCCATTGTTAAATCTTTAAAAAATCCAACAATTTGAGTCCTTTGTAATAATATATAAACAGATACTATTATCGTTACAAATACATCAAAGATTCCACTAGCAACACCTAAAGCACCTTTTACATATTCTGTAATTTTTTCAGGATTAATATATTTTTTTAAATCTATATTTTTAATATTATCTCCTATTTCTTTTATTGTTTCTATTACCTTTTCACTTTTTAAAATTGAATCTTCTGGCAATTCATTCAATTTACTTATTGTTGTGTTCCAATAATTCTGAAAATTATTTACTAGTTCAACAATACTCTCTGTTACTACAGGTAATATAACATTTACAAGTAATATTATTAATAATATTGTAAGTGTAAATGTTATAAAAACACTTAATCTTCTTGCTCTTTTCTTAAAAAACTTCTTTTTCGATTTTAATAATTTTTTTTCAATTCTTGATGCTGGTATATATAACAAATATGCTAGCAATGTTCCTGCTAAGAATGGTGATATTATTCCTAGAAATTTTCCTATTGCATTTCCTATTGCAGTAAAATTATCAAGAAACTTATAAACTAAAATTATTGCAACTGCTAATAAAAACCAGTACATCCATTTAGAAAAATTCTTTTTTACTTCATTCATCTTTCTTCCTCCAACTATTTAATTTCTAATCCAACTGGACAATGATCACTTCCTAATATTTCTGTATATATTGTTGCATCTTTTATATTTTCTCTAAAATCATTTGATACAATAAAATAATCAATTCTCCACCCTACATTTTTTTCCCTTGCATGTCCCATATATGACCACCAACTATATTCAATTTTTTCTGGATATAAATATCTATATGAATCTATAAAACCTGCATTTAGTAGTTCCGTCATTTTTTCTCTTTCTTCATCTGTAAATCCTGCATTTCCTTTATTAGTTTTTGGATTTTTTAAATCTATTTCTTTATGTGCTACATTTAAGTCTCCACACATAATTACTGGTTTCTTTTTATTTAATTCTAATAAATATTTTCTAATTTCATCTTCCCATACCATTCTATAATCTAGTCTTTCTAGCTCTCTTTTGGCATTAGGCGTATAATTAGTTACTAAATAAAAATTTTCGAATTCCAGTGTTATTATTCTTCCTTCTTTATCATGTTCTTCTATTCCAATTCCATATGTTACATTTACTGGTTGTTTTTTAGTAAATATTGCTGTTCCTGAATATCCTTTTCTTTCTGCACTATTCCAATAACTTGTATATCCTTCAAATTCTAGATTAATTTGTTCTGGCTGACATTTTGTTTCTTGCAAACAAAATATATCTGCATTTACTTCTTTAAAAAAATCCGAAAAGCCTTTGTTTAAACATGCCCTTATTCCGTTAACATTCCATGATATTAATTTCATTTGACTCCTCCTACATACAAGATTATAACATATAATTTTACAAAAAGAAAGTTTTATTGTTAATAATAAGATTTTATTAATATCAACATATGCCAATAAAAATTTTCATATTTTTTTATTAAAAGTATTGAAATTTTATAAAATGTATGTTATTATATATAAGCATTTGGAAATCGAGGCGTAGCGCAGTTGGTAGCGCGCGTGGTTTGGGACCATGAGGTCGCAGGTTCGATCCCTGTCGCCTCGACCATACGATAGCAATTTTGAGGAAACTCAAGAAAATTGCAAAAGTCTGAAAGAGTATTAATCAAAGGAATTTGGTTAATACTCTTTTTCTATGTAGTTCTCAAAAATTCTATAAAAAGTTTTAAAATAGTTCTAAAATCTATGTTTTTTAAAATTTTTACATTCAAAAATAATGTTTTAAAATGTTCTAAAAAATTTCATAGTACTGTATAAGCTCTTTCATCGGAAAGGATATAAGATGAACGAAATAAATTATTATAAGCAAAATGAAATATTAGAAAATAATTATTATCAAATACCACAGGAATTATTTGTTAATCAATTATACAAAGAAAAATTAAATTCAGATAATAAAATCTTATATGCGTTTTTATTAGATAGATTATCATTATCTCAAAAAAATCATTGGATAGATGAAGATAATAATGTTTATCTAATTTTCACAAGAGAAGAAGTACAAGAAAAATTAAATTTATCAGATAAAATAGTTACTAAATCATTCAAAATATTAATAGAAGTAAAATTAATTGAAGAAAAAAGACAGCAAAAGCCATTGATGAAGAATATGAAAATAAAATAAAAGATATAGAAACAAAATATAAAAGGAAACTTGATGATTTAGAATATGAAAATAGTAGGTTAAATAAAATTATTAATAAATTTAAGACAAATATTAAAAAGTTTATGAAATGGCTATGTAATAAGTTTTCACATCCTTGCGAGGACGACCTTATACGAGAATTCAACAAAGAAACATTTCTAATATTGATTTCGAGAAAGAACTCAATATACACCAATTTGAACAAGATTATGAAGATGAAATAGATTTTGATATATACTAGAAAGTATTGAAGATGTAAGACAATATCTAACGATATATAATAATAAATATAAAGAGATTAAAGATAAAATTATGGATAAAAACTGGAATATTCAAAAACTACTTGATGAAACACAGTTAGAAAATGGATTAAGTGCAGGTGAATGTAAAGATTTATCTAAAGTTATTGTTTTGTATACCAGTTTACAAGATGTTTTGGAAAAAGAGATTTATTTTAAAGGTGGTATGGATGCTTATTATTATTTCAAAAGAATTGGAATAATAGACTAGACCAAAATACGGAATGCACTTTAGATAGAACATTCCGTATTTTTTAACTTTTTTTGAATAACTTTCTAATTTTATTAAATATTTTTTGTATGAAACTTTTTTCTTTATATTCGACAATTGCTGTTTCTTCTGTAACAATTGTATTTTCAATATTTTGTGTTTTTATTTTTGAGTTTTTAAATAATTTGTCAGGATTATACTTTTCTCTTGCTTCTCGCTCCTTTATTTTTAAATGATTTTGACATTTATTAATATATTCTTCTTTCTCTTTATCATTGCAAATATAATCAGAATATACTAAAGAAATTAAACCTCTCGTTTCAGGTTTAAAAGTTTGTTCATTCAATTTTTTACTTTTATCATAATCAAATTTATAAGTTGTTGAAGCAATATTTTTCATAAAATTAATAAAACTTTTAGGTATTTTTTTTATAATCTCTGGTGAAGCATTGCTTAATATACAGTTGAATTCAACTGCTGCTTCACTTAATTCTTTAGTAACCATCATTATTCTCCTTGTTCTTTTTGATTTTCTTGCTCCAAATCATTAGATTGTGCATTAATTAAATCATCAAGTACTTTTTTTCTTGCTTCAATACTCTTAGGATCTTCTGACATTTCTTTTAAATCTTCTTGTAAAATAATGCTACCATCTGGATTAACTTTATATGGATTATCGCCATCTATAGTATCTAGCTCAAAAGTATCATGCTGAATATCTCCATTTCTCATTTGTTCCATTAACATCTCTATTTCGGATAATTGAGAACTTTTTTGACCAAATGATTGTCTAATTTCATCAATTCTACTTTCATTTTGTTGATAGTATTCATATTTTGCTTGAATTTCTTGAGCTTTCTCATCTTTCCCTTGTAATTGTAAAATTCTAATATATTCTGGAGCATTTCCAATTACTTCTGAATGTTCTATATGTTCTAAAATATCATCTAATGACTCAATATTTTCAAAATCTCCAAGTTTAACTGTTCCATTAATATCAAATGAAATTTCAGCAACTTTATATGTATTACCTGAACGTACATATATTTTTTCTGTAAAAGGTTCTTCAGCATTTTCTAATAAATCTTTTATAGTTGTATCTCCTTCAAAAACTTTATCAAAAGATAATCCACCTAGTCCAGATATAAAAACTAATTCACTATCTCCCAAGTCTATTCCATTCCTAAGAAATTCTTGATATTTTAAGTAATCTTCTTGATATAGCATTTCCTTATCATTCATATTTCTGTCTATTATTTGATTTGTATTTTCATTTTGTGAGTCACTCGTATTTCTCACTATTTCACCATATTCATTCATTGGCATAATAAAATCATCCTTTAATTCTTCTAATTTCTTTATATCCGTCCTTTGAATATATTGAACAATTTGAGTTTCGCATATTTTTATCAATGCTTTTGCTCTATCCGTCTGTTCTTGTGTAGGTTTAGCTTCATCTTCAAGCAAATTTCCGTTTTCGTCAATCCATGTTTCTTCTTGAATATTATAAATACCATCTAAAGCTTTTCTAAAATCTTCGTAACTAGCATATCTATTAAATTTATCTATCATTCTATTAAAAGCTTCTTTGCTCTCTTCATTTTGTGCTTGTAAAAAATCTGCTCTGCTTACTCCGATTGCTTTACAAAATAATTCGTTTAGTTTATCTTCAATTTGATATTCATCTAAATTTGTATTTATTTGTATGCCTAATGAACTATGTAAGGTTTCTGGAATCTGAATACTCAATATTGCTTCAGCCATATCTGTTGCAAATCTTTGAGTTGCCCCTTCATTGCCACCAACACCCATATTAGATGTTTTGGAATCAAATCCTATACTTTTTTCATTATCATCTAAAGCATGTTTCATTTCGTGTAACATATAAATTATAGCTTCTTCTTCATCTTTATATACTTTAGCATTGAAATATAATTTTTTTTGACCAGATACATATACACCATAAACTGCTTTACCATTGATGTCATATTCAACACCATTTTTCAAAACATTTATAAGTTTTGTAATAAGTCCCTCTTTTTTTTCAGCTTGAAAATATCCGTTTTTCTATTCCAATAAAAACTATATTTTCAACAGCTTTTTGCATCGTTTTTTTTGCATCATTAATATTCATATATCTATAAATCACCTCTATAATAATTAATACAAAAATCCCAATATATTATATCATCAATAAAAAAGTTTTTTCAATTATTTTCAAAATTTTTTTTAAAATTATATACAAATCTCAAAAAGAAGAATAATATATATTATAAATAATATTATTTACTTGGTCTGAAATAGTTTACTAGATTATGATATGACCCTTGTTAATGGTAGTCATTAGCAATAAATATTGGTCTCACAAGGACCAAACCCGTGTAGACGCTGAGCGTCGCAAAAAGCTATTCGTAATGAATAGCTTTTTAATTTTTCCATCTTTTGGGTTTTAAAAATCTTATAATATTCAAAATATCCTTTACACTAAAGAAATATTTTTCTGCTTTTGTTAATTCCATATTGTTATTATGTTTGTAAACTATTTTATCTACAAATGTTAACATATCAGATACTTGAAACAACCTTTTTTCCTTATGATCAAATTCTATTCTTCTTTCAACATTAGTTTTATTTATTAATAAAGTATCAATAATTGCTCCCAATGCTTCTTGTCCATTATCATAATAAACTACAAGTTTATCAAATTCATTCATATAATCTGATATATCATTGAAGAAATTATTAAGTTCCGTTGCTAACTCTCTATTTAATTGAATTTTATTATTCTTAAATCTTTTATCAACAATAATAGTATGTATTTTTACTTTTACTCTTTTAGAAAAGTAAAATATTGACAAAAAAATATCTTTACGTTGTTGCAAATTACAATTAGCATAATCTCCTCTTTTAGCTATTAAATCTGCCATATGTATCATTTTATCAAATTTAGCTTTTTTTAATCTTTCATTTAAATATAATAAATCATTTGTTATAGAGTTATTACTTTCGTGTATTGTATCAGAGCAAACACAATTAGAAAATTATTTAGCAAAACATAATTGTAAGCACAAAAATATAATTCTACTTTGTTTATACACAGGAATAAGAATTGGCGAGGCATTAGCATTAAATTATGATGAAGATAATACAATAAATTCTGCATTTAAAAAAATATGTAAAAATGCAGGAATAACAAAAAAAGTATCATAAAACTACGAAATTGCTAATATAAAATAAAAAAATCTAAAAAATATAATAATTGCTGTTAAATAAAATGTAATTGTAACTTAGCTGAATAAAGTACTTAGCTATGAACCAAGAGGTTAAAATTCGACCCCTGTAGTCCCAACCATATTTAAACAGAAAATTAATTTTACTGTTTATTTTCTTATAAAAAATAGAGTAAAAAGGCTTATTAAAACCTTTTTACTCTGTTCATTTAAGAGGCTATTGCTAGTTGAGCCATTTTTATAGCATCTTGGATTGTTTCAGCACTTCCGACAAATCCGCCATCATGACAAAAAATTGCAGTATTTACTCCAGTAATCTTTTGCAATTCTTTTCCTTTTAAACCACACCATTCTTCAGGAACTGGCTTCATAGGAATGCGTTTTTTCAAATCTGTCGTAACAGTCTGCCAATTGTATCCACCTCTAAGAGAAGGATAAATCACAAACCAGATATCCATTGCCTTTGGATTAGTCGACAGGTACAAATACCTTTGCCATGGAACAAAATGTTGTAAAACCATAATGTGATTAGAAGATTGTTCAATTGCTTCTTTAACAAACTTCTTGGCTTTACACGTTGAAACAGACTTCTTAACAATGTTCCAAAGAATTTCTCTTGCTATGTTACAAGCATTTAAAAAAGCTTCATCATAATCTGTTTCATCATCCCACGTAGGATTATAATTCGAAATCATTTGGCAAATTGACATTGCCGCAACTTCCTGGGAACTAGTGTTGTTAACGCCATTATCTGTTGCATCAATGCCTTGAATTAACATTTTATCAACAGAATTCCATACCTCATACAGATTCGTATTAGGAAAATGTTTTTTTATTGCTTCATATCCAAAATCTCTCCAAATAAGACCTGCTGCTGCATATGGTACTCCAATCTTGCTTCCATTTTTTCTGGCACCATTTCCTCCTTTTTGATGATGATCCCATTTTCCACCACCAATGTCGTAAACAATAACGTTAGAATTTAACTTCTCTGGTACTTCGAGAACCCGGCATACAGTTACATCTCCAAAAACTTTTTCCAGAATGACTGTAGCCATCACATCATCAGCGTGGAATACACCTCCATGAGTGATAAGATTAGCCTTTTGAATACTATTTGTTGTTCTTATCATACTAACCTCCGTATACATGAACAAGTTTATATAGCAGATAACCCTATTATACTACAATTTACATAATTTTGCAATCATTAATTTATATCTTTATAATAGCAAAATGAGAATTAGAAAATTTCTAATTCTCATTAATCATTATTTTAATTGTTTCATACCTTCTTCAGCAAAGTTTTCTTCTTTCTTTTCGATACCTTCACCTGTTTCAAATCTTGCAAATTCAAGAACTTTTGAATCTTTTAATATATCAGAAACTTTTTTGCTTGGATCTTTAACGAATTCTTGATCTACTAAACAAATTTCTTGATAGAATTTGTTAATTCTTCCTAAAACTATTTTTTCAGCAATTGCTTCTGGTTTTCCTTCATTCATTGTTTGAATTTTTAAAATTTCTTTTTCTTTTTCTACTCTTTCAGCAGGTACTTGATTTCTATCAATAAATTCAGGTCTTGCTGCAGCTATTTGCATACATACATCTTTTGCTAATTCTTTAGTTCCAGATGTCATATTTACTAATACTGCAATTTTTCCATCACCATGAATATATTTTTCAATTAATCCATCTGTTGTTTCAAATCTTGCAAATCTTCTTATTGAAATATTTTCTCCAATTGTTGCAATTTTTCCAATTAATGCTTCATTAACTGTTTTTCCTTCTTCAAACATTGCTGGTTCTGCTAATAATGCTTCTACTGATTCTGGATTATTTTTTACTATTTGTTTTGCAACATCCATTACAAATGTTCTGAATTCTTCATTTTTTGCAACAAAGTCTGTTTCAGAGTTAACTTCAACTATTGCCCCTACTTTTTCGTCTTCTGAAATATATGCTTCTACCATACCTTCAGCAGCAACTCTTCCTGATTTTTTTGCAGCTTTTGTGATTCCTTTTTCACGTAAAAGTTCTGCAGCTTTTTCTAAATCTCCATCTGTTTCTGTTAGAACTTTTTTGCAGTCCATCATTCCTGCTCCTGTTTTTTCTCTTAATTCTTTAACTAATGCAGCTGTAACCATTATTTATTCCTCCTTTTAAATTTTAATAATTGTTTATTTCAATTATTATATACATACTTATTAAAATAGAGTAGAGCAGTAGAGCCCCACTCTTTTATTCTTAATTATTATTCAGCTTTTTCGTCAGCTTCACTTGCAACTTGTTCCATTGATATAGCTTCTTCTTCAACATTTTGTTCTTCTGTCTCTGTTGTTTCAAAGCTTTCACCTTGTTTTCCTTCAATGATTGCATTTGCCATAACATCTGCTATTAAGCTTACAGATCTTATTGCATCATCATTTCCTGGAATTGGATAGTCTAAGTCTTGTGGATTGCAGTTTGTATCTACAATTCCAACTACTGGTATATTTAATTTTTTAGCTTCTAATACTGCTATTCTTTCTTTTTTAGGATCTACTAAGAAGATAACTCCTGGTAATTTATCCATTTCTTTGATTCCACCAAGATTTTTTTCTAGTTTTTCCATTTCTTTCTTTAATAGAATTACTTCTTTTTTAGGTAATACATCAAATGTACCATCTTCTTCCATTTTTTCAAGATCTTTTAATCTTTGAATTCTTTTTTGGATTGTATCAAAGTTTGTTAACATTCCACCTAACCATCTTTGATTTACATAGTACATTCCACTCTTTATTGCTGCTTCTTTCATGCAATCTTGAGCTTGTTTTTTTGTTCCTACGAATAAAACTGTTTTTCCTTCTTCAGCTTGTTCTGTAATGAATTCATATGCTTCATCAATTTTCTTTGAAGCTTTTTGTAAATCGATGATGTGAATTCCATTTCTGGCTTGGAATATGTATTCAGCCATTCTTGGGTCCCATCTTCTTGTTTGATGTCCAAAGTGAACACCTGCTTCTAGTAATTGTTTCATTGCAACTACTGCCATTTCTAATTCCTCCCTTTTTGTTATAACTTCCATAAAGTATCTTCATCTATTCGGACCTATTTTTATAGGCACTTCCTACTAAACTACTCTTTATGTGTTTTTTACGCTCATTATTATAACACATTTTTAGGAAAAATCAAGTGTTTTTTGTTTATTTTACACATTTTTCTAATAATTCAATTGGTAATTTCTTAGCCGTATCTATTTTTGCATTTATTCCTATTGGAATTACTATTTTTTTCTCAATATGTCCAAAATTATCTGATTTTATTATTGGTCCATCGAATTCATTACCTATTACATCTAGCAAAATTTGTTCTAGTGTAATTTTGCTTTCATGTGTATAATTTCCTAACCATATTCCTCTTATTTTTTTAAATATATCATTTTGTTTCATATAATATAAATAATTATTTACAAGTGCTGGACATGTTTCAAATCCCAATTCTTCTAAAAATAATATTTTGTTTGTAAAATCTATATTATACTTTCCTGCTACTAATGCTCTTGTTAAACTTAAATTTCCACCAATTAATTGTCCTTCAACATTTCCATTTTGAATTACTTTATAATCTGCTTCTTCTCCTAATTGCAAATCTCCATCTACAAATCTTTTCAAAACTTGTTTTAAACTATAATCAGTTTCATCTGTTGCTACTGTCTTAAAATTTGTACTACTATATGTAATTAATCCTGTTTTTTGAGTTATTATATTTGTTAATGATGTTATATCACTATATCCACAAATTATTTTTGGGTTTTGCTTTATCATATCAAAATCAAGATATTCAAATGTAGAATTACTATTTTCCCCACCTTTTGCACACCATATCATTTTTATATTCGGATTTTTAAACATTTCATTTATATCTTTTGCTTTTTCTTTTGCACTAGCACTATAATTTTGCGAATTAGAAAATAAATTTTCAGAAAATTTTACTTTAAATCCAAAACTTTCAATTATTTTTTTCGCATTTTGAATTTCTTCTATATTATCTCCAATTATTGGACTTGATGGAGCTACCACTCCTATTAAATTACTTTTTTTTAATTTTTCTGGAATTATCAATTTTTTCTCCTTATACATATAATTATCATTCAATAATTTTAATACTTGTTTCATTATTTATTAATTTTATTTAATCTCTTTCTTCTTTTATTTTTACATTTTTATTTTGAATTTCATTTATTACTTCATTTCTTAGATCTATCATTTCAAAACATTCTATAGCTTTACCATTTTCAAATACAACTACATTAGAAAATGTTGTATTAAATATCGCATTATCTATATTTTTTATTATTCTTTCTTTACTTATTCCTTTTTCTAATTGTTTTGATGCATAACTTAATAAAAAATCATACAAGTTTTGCTTAACGCTCATTTTTGGTTGAACACTCATTCCTTGTTGTAATGCCTTACATAGTATATCACAGCTTGATATATTATCATATACATTTTCTATGCCTATTCTTTTAGCTTTTTGAATAAATCTTGTAGTTCCTTTATTTACAAAATCTGTTGGAGTTATTTCAGTTAAATTTAACATAACTTCTAATTGTTCACTTATAGGTTGATAACTTCCATTCTGTATTCCTTTATCACCTAAGGCTTTTTGTGCAATAATATCAGCTATCGCTTCAGCAAACCCACTTCCATAAACTTCTAAATCTTCAGTATCTTTATAATAAATTATTGCTTCTGTTTCCATATATATTTTCTTTCCATCTTTTTGCATTATAATTCCTGTAATTGCATGTGATAACTCGTGTAATAATGTTTCTTCATTAACATCTTGCGGATTAATATACATTGTACTATTTGATTTATCAAATGAGGCTATAGAATTTTTTCCTTCTTGTTCAGCTATTTCTTTTCCTGTTTTTTCTACTATTTTTAATCCTCTTTTCAAATGTTGGTTTAAAACTGATAAATTTAGATCAGGCATTGATTCTTTTAGATTTTCTAATCCTTCTATAAATATTTTTTTGTATTTATCTGGTATATTTTTATCTTGTTGGATTTTCTTTTCAATTTCTTCAAATGTTGGATTTTTTTGGTTTAATTGTTCACTAAATTCATCAATTGAATCAAAATACAAATCTTTTCCTGCATTTCCAGATACCAATTTATATTCATTTGGTGCTATTTTTTGAATCATAGCTGTTTCTCTTGTTCCATTTTCTATATCTATTTCTTCATCTTGAATTATTTCTAAATGACTTTGAATTTGCTCTCTTGTAATTAAGTCTTGTTTCATTCCTTCAGCTCTTACAGATTGTCCGCTTCCAAGTATAGATATTGCAGTTACTAATGGAATTAGTGTTTTACCAAGAATAATTTTTGGCTCAAATTTTAATTTTTTATTTTTAAATTTTGACTCCCCAATTTTTACTGAAAAATCTTTTTTATAATATTTACTTTTTATCACATTATTTTTAAAAATATTAGACAACTCTGTAAATTCTTCCAGCGTTGGATACATAAATTTTTCATCATCTAATATTTTCAAAAAATATTTTTGATGCTTTGAGTTTAACAAAATTAAATATTTATTTTCTTTATACATTATTTGCATTACAATTTTAAATTCTTCCATTTTATAATATTTCCTTTTCTAGTATTTGAATCCAATTATTGCTGTTGCTAATCCATATTTTTCTCTTTCTACTCTATATGAGTGTATTAAATCTGAATTACAAACACTACAAATTCCACAATCCATAATATTTTCTTTTCTTAGCCCTACTTTTTGTAAAATTTCTTCATTTATTTTTACTGTATCTATCAGCCATTTATTTTCTGATTTTCTTTCTATAATTTCATCTAATTTTAAATCTTTAAACTCATTTTCAAATAAAGTTTGTACATCTTTTTCAACTTCAAAATGACATTTTCTTATACTTGGACATATACAACAAATAATATCTTTTGAATTGCTCCCATATTCTTTTCGCATTTTTTCTACTGTTTTTACAGAAATTCTTTGAAGTGTTCCTTTCCATCCTGAATGTACATTTGCTATTGCTTTTTTTACTGGATCAAAAAACATTAATAATATACAATCTGCATTTGTTGTTGCTAATAAAATATTAGATTTGTTTGTTATTAAACCATCTGTTAAATCATATTCTTTTAAGTTAAAGTCTGGTTTGTTAATGTTTACATGTTCATCTACTTTTTTTACATTTTTAGTATGTGCTTGATTTGGTTTTACTACATCTATATAGTTCATTTCAAGAGCATTACATAAATCTGAGTAGTCTTTATTGGCTTCTTTAAATTCTTCTTTAGTTATTGGTTCTGCAGTTTTTGCTCTTGCAGTCCTAAAGTTTTTATCTATTCCTAAACTATAGGCATGTACTAAAATATCACTATATTCTAATAATCTTCTAAATTGCAAATATTGCACTCCATCTTTAACAATATGAATTACATTTTCATTCGATAAGTCTTTCATTATTTTGGTATTCCTTTCCTGAAACTTAACTTTTTTGCTTCTGTCATTTCTTTCTTACACCTTATAAGCCAAGCCTTTTCTTATTTTAAGCTAATTAGACTTTTCTTGTTTTATTTTTTCTAATATCTCTTTTTTACTCTTTTCATCAATGAAATTATATTTATTTTGACAAGCTCCATTATTGAAATTACATATACTCTTATAATCACAATAACTACATGGTGTTTTTTTATTTTTATAAAATGGTTTTAAATCTATTTTTCCGCTTAAAATTTCATTTGAAATTTGTTTTATTACTTTATACATATAATCTTGTAAATCTTTAAATTCTTCTTTACTTACACAACTAGAATTTCCTTCACTTATATCTTCAGTTTTTTTTGAAATATATGCTGGAACTAAATTTGAATATCCACTATCTAGATTTTTATCATGTAATTTTACTACTTTTACATCTGCTAATATTAAACCTTTCATTTTAAAGCCTTTTCTTATTTGTTCTTCTATTTTTTCAATTCCGATATTTTTTTCTGCTTTTACCATTTGCTCTATTAAATTGAAATATAAAATTCCTGCTGGTAATAAATCTTCTTCTTTACATGCTGCATCTAAATATGTTAATAATTGTATCTGTAATCCTGCATATACTTCATTTAAGTCTATGTTTTTTATTGATGATTTATAGTCAATTATTCTTAAGTATTTTCCATCTTCATTTTGTGCTGTATCTATTCTGTCTATTTTTCCTATTATTTCAACATTTTTTCCATTATCTAATGTTATTCTAATTGGTTTATATTTTCCTTTTTCATCGAATTCTATTTCTGTTCCTAATACATTAAATTCACTTAATGTTAATGTTTCTACTATATATTTTAGTGCTTTTTTTACTAATCTTTTTAATCTTAAAACTAATGCTCTATATTTTGCTGTTGATGTAAAAATGTAATTTTTATTTTGTAAAAGTTTTTCATCAATTATTTTGTCTATTATTTCTGATATTTGTTCTTCTGTTAATTCTGATAATTGATATCCATTTTCTTTTACAATTGAAAAAAATTCATCAATTGTCTCATGCATAAATGTTCCTGTGTCAAAACTTTGTACTTTTAATTCTTCTTGTGGTTTTATTTTTAGTCCATATTGTAAAAAATATGAGAATGGACATCTTCTATATTGTTCTAGTTTTGATATACTTGTTGTTAATTTATTTCCATATAATTTATCTATATTTTCTTGTTTTATTTTTTCTGGTAAATTTGAATAGTCTAATCCTTTTAAGCTTTGTTGTAATTTATTGTTCCAATTTTCGTCTTTTTTATAATAGCCATATACATAATACCACATTTTTTCAATTTCTGTGTCTTTTAATTTATTAATATTTTTTATTAATTGTTCAAATGTTGTATTTTGATTTAATATTTCTGATTTTTCTTCTATTACATCACTTTGTTCTTCTATATTTTTATAGATTTTTTTGATTTTATTTATTCTCATTGATGGTCCTAATGCTTTTCCCTGCATATCTGATGATGCATATGATAAATACAATCTTTCTTCTGCTGTTGTAAATGCTTTATATATATTGAAATTATCTTCATATAATTTGTCTATTGTTCCTTTGGCAAGTTCTATTCCATCTTGTTTTAAAATCTCTCTATCAGCATCATTCAAAAATCCTTCATCTTTTCTTACACTTGGAAATACTCCATCATTTAATCCTATTATAAATATTGCTTTTACTTTATGACTTCTTGATCTGTCTATATCTCCCATCATCACTTGGTCTTGTGTTCCTGGTATTTTTGTTAAACTACTATTTTTAAATCCTACTTTTAAAATTTGAGCATATTTGTCTAATGTTATCTTGTCATCTTTAAAAACCAGTACTATTTCATCTAATATATCTATAATTGTTTGTATACTGTTTTGATATTCATTTGATAAATCTATTAATCCTTGCTCTTCTAATTTTTCTTGTTTTTGTTTTATTTTTTCTGCTATATTTTGCTCTATTAGAAAATTATATATTGTCCTTGATATTCCTTCTGCTGTTTTATTTTCGTCTAATTTATTTTTTAAGCTTATTAATGGTTCTATTATTTGTTTTCTTATTTCTTCTAATCTTGCTATTTCTTCTTTATCTTTTTCTTCATAATTACCATATGTAAATTCTTTTTTCCACTTGTTTTGCTTAATTCCCCATTTTAAACAATATTTTTCTAATCTAAATAAATCATCTTCATCTATTTCTGAAAATCCTATTTTTATATAATTTAGTACTGCTTCTTCTGTCCAATTTTTTGTAAATATTTCTAATATTGAGAGTACATATTGTACTAAAATGTTTTGACTCAAGTCTCTATTTTCATCTATAAATATTGGTATATTATATTGTGCAAATATTGCTCTTGCTAAACTTGAATATGTGTCTATATTTTTCGTAATTACTGCTATATCCCTATATCTGTAGTTTTCATCTCTTACTAATTTATATATTTCTTTGGTCACTTCTTCTATTTCTGAATATTGATTTTTTGCAAGAAATATTTTTATATTTTGTGGTATTTGTTCAAAATAGTTTGTTTTTGAATTATATAAATTTTTCTCTAAATGTTTTAATTCTGGTGTTTTAAATCTATATGTTTGCTCTAATTCTACTTCTTCTATTTTAATATCATTTTCTGATGCTATTTGTAATAATTTATTTATTGTTATTTGATTTGAATAAAATATGTCTGTATCTGCATTTTTTATTTCATGTATTGTGTCTGTACATATTGTTATTGTTACTTGTTTTGCAATTTTTACAAGTTTTTGAATAATATCATATTCTTGACTTGTGAATCCTGCAAATTCATCTATATATATCAAATTATCTTTAAAATCAGGTACTTTATCCACATTTTGTGCTAATATTGTTAATAAATCTGTTTCATCTATATATTTTCCAGCAATTTGTTCTTGGAATTTTTCATATATCATATTTATATCGTTTAATTTGTTTTTTAAGTATATATCACTTTGTTTTTCTGTTTCTTGCTTTAACTGTTCTACACTTATTCCGTGTTTTTTGAATTCTGTTATTGCTGTTCCTGCCATGTCAATATTTTCGTCTGTTTTTCCAAGAAATTTTAGATTTTTTTTACAATTGTTTAATATAGAATATATTAACATTGCTTTTCCACATTTACTTAGGTTTGTTTCTGTTCTTCCTCCTATTTCTTGTATTACTCTATATGCCATTCTACTAAATGTTACAACTTCCGCATTGAATACTGCTTCTGTTTCTATTGCTTCCATTAGCTTTTTTTCTGCTGTGAATGAAAATTGCTCTGGTGTTATTATTAATATTTTGTTGTTTTGTTTTATTTTTTCTGATATTTCTTTATAACATTTTTCACTTTTTCCTGTTCCAGCTCTTCCATATATTAATCTTAACCCCATTGTTTAATTCTCCTTCTTTTTATTTTTGTTCTTGTTTCTTGTGATTTATTTGTTCATCTAGTTCTTGTCCCTCTTGGATTGCTCCTTTTATTTTTCCTATTAATTTTTTCTTTTCTTCATATTCTTTTATCTTTTTTTGATAATTTTTTCTTGATAGTCCAAATATAGAATTAAATTTATTTTCTTTTACTATTGGTTCACCTATACTTTCTATAAATGCTTGTCTTTCTTTTA